>Ga0335072_10008277_pt1 | contig 15087 bp, 13 predicted proteins | sample Lox_Sample_21_FD_206725 | JGI IMG/M metagenome (GOLD analysis project Ga0335072, IMG submission 206725) | Soil microbial communities from Loxahatchee National Wildlife Refuge, Florida, United States - Lox_Sample_2.1 | ecosystem: Environmental > Terrestrial > Soil > Wetlands | place: USA... | reverse complement strand
CGGCGGTCAGCCCGGGCACGGTGGCGCCGGATAAGGCCCTTGCGGACGAGGCGATCACACATCCGCCCGGACGTCGAGGGTGTCACTCCCAGAGCTCCGGCCAGGTCCACCATGCGCTGCGCCCCGCGCGACGCCAGCACGACGAGCGCACGGTACTGGGCGAGCGTCGTCTCCTCGGCCGCTCCGCCGAGCGACTGCTCACTGACCGCGACGAGAGTACGACTCGCGGTCAGGACGGCATCGACCACGGCTTCGCTGGCTTGCTGACGTACCTCGGTCATGACCCTGTCCGATGATTGCATAGAGCAATGATTTCTTACCCACTCTATCAGCTAGTACAACTAGCTGAAAATCGACCGCCAGGATCGACAACGATCATGGTCTGGACGGTGTGCGGGCGCTTAGAGCGGAAGTCGGTGCGACGAGGTCGCTCCGTAGCCCTCTGCGCCGACGTCGACAAGCCGCGACAGGCTCTTCGCCAGTTCCCGGCGCTCCGCGGGAGTGAGGCACAGCAGGATGCGCTCCAGCTCGCCCTGGCGCCAGGAAACGACTCTGGCCACCAGGTTCTTTCCGCTCGAGGTGAGCTCGAGCATCAGCGCACTGCGGTTCGTCGGGTCGGCTTTGCGGACGACGTGGCCGCTGGCCGCGAGCCGGTCGACGAGCCGGGTCACGGTCGACGCTTCGAGGCCGAGTGCGTCCGCTACTCGCGCGGAGCGGACCTCGCCGAGGTCAGCCAGAACAGACAGGACCCGGTATTGGGGGAGAGTGACAGCGCCGCCGAGAACATCGACGCTGCGCAGGGCGACGCCGGCCAGCAAGCGCGTGGCTTCCTGCAGCACTTCGACGGTGCGAAGGACGTCCTCCTCCGCGTTCCGGTCGGAATCTCCGGCAGTGCCAGCGCGGAAGTTCGCCACGGCACATGAGTTTACGCAGGCCAAGACGGTTCCGCGGCGCCCTGCCGCCGGCCCGGCCGTCCGTGTCCGGTCAGCTCGGGCTCTGGTCAGTGAAGATCCGCCGGGAGATGATGCCGTGACCAGCGCCCTGGCCCCACAGAGTGAACGCCTGTCCGGGAGCGAGGTAGGCGAGAGCCTCGGAGTCAGTTACCACGATGGTGGCGATCTGGCTCAGGCCGGGCTCGAGTGGCTCGTCGCCGTCGGAGAGAATCATCGCCGGCAGGTACTTGCCGTGTGCTGAGTCGCCGAGCCGCGAGGCATGCACGAGCAGGTGCCGAGTGCCGCTGTCATAACTGTGCCGGCGCGCGTCAGCTGTCGGCGGGTCGAGGGTGATGACGGCGCGGAATCTGAACTGCGGCATCGCGTTTCCTCCCGTTCCTGCGCTTCTGGGAAGTTCGCGTCGGCGTGCCGCTGGCGCGAAAGTGTTGCTCTCTACAATACTTGCTCCATGCAACCCCATCGGGAAGCGCGGCCGAGCTGGGCAGCGGACAGAGCAGGTTCCCTTGCTGCCGCTGTGCTCCGCCAGCGCCGCGCTGTCCGGGCGCCTGTGTGGCTCTTCCGCGCCCGGCTTGGCTTCCTGCTGGCCGGCCGATTCGTGATGGTCGAGCACATCGGGCGGGTCACAGGCACCCGGCGCTACGCGGTCCTGGAGCTGATCGAGCATCGACGGCCCGGCGCCTATGTGGTAGCCGCGGGATTCGGTGATCGCGCTCAGTGGCTCCGCAATGTCCGCGCGAATCAACGAGTCCGCCTGTACCGGGGTGGCCGCAGGCCCGCTGCAGCCATAGCCCGCGAGCTCGGCCCTGCGGAAGCCCGTGCTGTGCTTGATCGCTACGCCGCGAGGCACCCGCGCTCGTGGGACATGCTGGCCGCAGTGCTGCGGCGCACTCTGGGCGAGCCTGGCGACAACGGCACTCCACTGCCTCCGGTCATAACCTTCGATGTCTCGCACGGTGGTTAGCTCCGGACGCCACAGGGCCGACACCAAGTGCGACGACGAGACGCTGTGCTTGCTCTATACGGCTCACTACGCCTCGATGACGCGCCTAGCGGCGCTACTGGCCGGCGACATGATGGCGGCGGCGGGCATCGCCGACAGCGCGTTCGCGGCTACCCGATATTCATGGCGGCAGCTGGGCCACGTCCCGCGATCGGCTGAGCTCCTGCGCCGCCGGGTGGTGATCGAAGCGCGCCGCTACCGGCGGCAGCGCGCAGCAGACTGGACGGCCGCTGGTGCGGCTCGCGAGCCAGCGACCGCGAGTGCCGCAGCCCCGTTCCCGGCTGCGGCACAGCTTCTGCACCAGCTGCCGGGCCCGCAGCTTGAAGTGCTGGTGCTGCGGTATTACTCGGGACTATCGACTGCTGAGATCGGAGCCGCAACTGGCACTCCGGGCTGGAGAACGCGCCGGAGTTTGCGACAGGGGATGAACGCCCTGAGCTCTGCGCTGGCGGCCTTGCTCTCCGACGCTGGCGCGCTCGGAGCAGGACAGGCCGATGACGTGTTCGGCGAGCCCTAGCTGTTGCCGGGGCTCAGGTGCGCAGCGCTCCAGCACGCCGCGCCGCCGTGGCAGTTCTCCAGCGCAGAGAGTGCGTGCTTCAGTGCCGGCGGGATGCCCTGGCCGGCGATATTGTCCAGCTCGTACGGATCGGTAGCCGTGTCGTAGTACTCCTGCTCGCCGTTGTCGTAGCGGACGTAGAGTGCCGTCGCCGTCCGGACGGCCTCGTAGGACGGCGGGTCGGCGCTCGCATAGTCCTGCCGGTCCGGGTCGCCGGGATTGTCGTCCGGGCCGTGATGCTCGATGAGGATCGCCTGCCGCCAGTCCGGCGGATCCTGCCCGTGCCAGACGGCTGCCAGGCTGTGGCCGTCTACCGTCGACGGAACTGGCAGGCCCGCCAGGGACTCGAAGGTCGGGCACAGGTCGATGTTGGATGCCAGCTGACTCGCGGTGCGGCCGGCTGGAACACCGGGACCGGTAATGATCAGGGGCACGTGAATGTCGGTGTCGAAGGCAGTCTGTTTTCCCGGATCCAGCCGGTACTCGCCCATGTGGTAGCCGTTGTCGGAGCTGAACACGAAGTAGGTGTTGCGGGCAAGTCCCTTGGCCGTGAGCTCGCTCTCCAGGCGCCCGATCATGTCGTCGACTGACAGGTCGTCCTCGATGCGCAGCTGGTACAGGTGGTTGATCCGCGCCTGCTCGCCGGCCGACAGGGGCCCGTGAGCCTTCAGCCAGGGCAGCGGGTTGCTTGGCAGCCGGTCGTAAGCCGGGATCCTCGGGTAGCTGATGCCCGCGGCTGCCCCGACGTAGCGCGGCGCCGGGGTGAACGGCGCATGCGGGGCGAAGGTGGCCACCTCCAGCATGAACGGCTTGCCGGATGCGGCGGCCGAGCTGACGAAGGACTGGGCCTTGTCCGACAGCACGTCCGTCAGGTAGTCGTCGGCGCTGTGGCCGTAGTGGACCTTCCGCCCGTTCTCATTCAGCGTGTAGTTGAACTCGGGATAGCCGTACCCGGCCACATCCCACACGTTCCACCCCGGTGCGGGTGGGTCGGAGGGCAGGTAGCCGTTCAGGTACTTGCCCATCATGCCTGTCTCATAGCCGTCGTTCTGCAGTGCGACGGCGAACGACCGCTTCTCGTCGAGGTTCGCGTTGTAGGCGTTGTAGCCGCCGAAGGTGCCGACATTGGTGAAGACCCCGTCGTCGTGCGGGTACTCGCCGGTGAAGATGGCTGTGCGGGACGGACAGCAGAGCGAGTCCACCACGTAGTAGTGCGACATCGTCATCCCGGCCTTCTCCATGGCCACCACATGGGGCATGTGGCTGATCAGGTTCCAGGAGAGGTCATCGGTCAGGACGAAGATGAAATTAGGCCTGGCAGCCGGAGGCCTCACCGTGGGCGCAGGTGACGCCGAGGTGCTTGACGCTGAAGCGCTGCCAGCGGGGCTGGACTGCGTGCTGGCCGGGGAGCTGCAGCCCGCCGCGATCAGGCAGGCCAGGCCGCTGACTGCCGTGGCAAAGCTCTTCCGCATCGTCTCCCTGTCCCGTTTCGCGACACGCCAGTGCCGCGTGACGGGCCGGGTGCCGTGGCGGCGAAAGCACCAAGAGTACCGAATTGCCGGATGCCGCTAGCTGTCGGCGATCCAGCTGCCGTGGAAACCGAGCGGGACACGGGCGGGCAGGTGCACGCGGGCGACAGGCTCGCCAGCGAAGTCCTGGGTGGCGAGGATGACCAGGTCCGTCGCGCCCCGCTCGGGATCGTGCACGTACGCGAGCAGGTAGCCGTCGTCTTCGGCGGCATCCGGCGCGGCAGGCGCGAAGACTGCCTCGCCGACGGTGGCGTCCCGGCCGAACTCGCGGACCTCGGCGGTGCCGTGCTCGAGGTCATGACGGATCAGCGCGTTGGCGAACGCGTCGTCGGGGAAATCGCCCGCGGCCGTGATCGCCCGGGTGAGCTCGCCGGTCACGGCGCTGTAGCCGTAACGGTGCGGGCGCGAGATCACGCGCTCGTCAACCCGCGGGAACTCCTGGCCGCGGTCGTCCAGCCGCTCTTGCCGCACCGTCCGGGCTGCCGGATCGATGGTCCACCGGTCCAGCGTCACCGGACCGTGGGCCGCCCACAGCGTGGAGACGTCGAAGGACTGGCTGTACTGGCACAGGTCGACGACGACCCGGCCCCGGTCGTCGTCGTAAGCATTCAGGCAGTGGAAGACCCAGCACGGCTCGACCGGGATCCACGACACCGCCGCGCTTCCGTCGCGCGGCAGCAGGCCGACGCGCGCCTGGTGGTCCGGGTTCCAGACGTACGGGAGCTCGCGCCCGGCGCTCGCAGCGCCCAGGCTGAACGTCATCGGGAGATCGAGCAGCACGACGTAACGCTGGGTAAGCGCGAAGTCGTGCATCATCGGACCGTCGGGGACGGGGATGTCGGTTGTCCTCATCACCTGGCCGGCTGCGTCCACGACCACGTGCTGCACGTGATCCCAGGCCCAGAAATAAGCGATCGCGTGCAGCTCGCCGCTGGCGTGATCGACCTTGGTGTGCGCAGCGAATCCGCCGGGCAGCGTCCCGCCGAAGTCGCAGGGCCCGATCGTGTCCAGCTCATCCGACAATTGATACGGCAGCGCTCCGGCCTCGACTGTCGCCAGCGTCCGCCCGCCATGCCGGATGATGTGCGTATTGGCGGCGAAATCCATGTTCTCGTGCACCGGGCCAGAGGGCCATTCCTCGCCGAGTGCGGCGGCCACCGCACGGGAGCGGACCCAGCGATTGCGGTACCACTCGGCCTTGCCGTCTCGCAGCCGGACGCCGTGCACCATTCCGGCGCCGAGGAACCAGTGGTAGTTCGGGTCATCGAGGCCTATCGGGTTCGGGCCGTTGCGCAGGTAGCGGCCGCTGAGCCCGGCCGGGATCTGCCCGGTCACCGGCAGGTCGAAGGCGGTGACCTCGTCTGTCACCGGCGCGAACGGGCCCTGCTGGAAGCGATTCGGATCAGGCATGGGGTATCCGATCTGGGTCGGGCGCACCGAGGGTGCGCTCTCAGTGGCGATGCTGTCGCATCCGAACGCCGGCTGCCACTCTGGTGGCCATATCCGGATTTCGCCGTCAGGTTTGGCGTGCGCGCATAACGGAAGGTAACTAACGCGCCCTGGCTGCCGCACGGCCGGGCCTGCTTGGCCACGGGGGAGAGCAAGGCATGCGCGTCCTGCTAGTGCACCCGAGCGCACTGATGTACTCGGAGATCTTTCTGCGGCTTGAGCCGCTCGGGCTGGAGCGCGTGGCCAGCGCCCTGCTCGCGGACGGGCACGACGTACGCCTCATGGACCTGCAGGTCTACAGCCACGGCGAGTTCCAGCGCGAGGTCGCGCAGTTCCGGCCGGAGGCGGTCGGGTTCAGCCTCAACTACCTGGCCAACGTGCCCGAGGTCGTCGACCTCTCCGGCTGGGTCAAGACCGTCCTGCCTGACTGCGTCGTATTCGTCGGCGGCCACAGCGTTTCCTTCGTTGCCGAGCAGGTGCTCGAGCACGCCGGGGGAGCGATCGACGTCGTGCTCAAGGGCGAGGGCGAGACCGCAGCGCCGGCGCTACTCGCGGCCCTGCCGGACCGTGCGCTGACCGAGGTACCCGGCGCCGTCACGGTGGACGGGCCTGGCCGGCCGCCGATGATGGTGCACAGTCTGGATGACAACCTGCCGGCACGGCATCTGGGTGGCCGGCGGAAGAAGTACTTCATCGGCGTGATGGACCCGGCCGCATCCGTCGAGTTCACCCGCGGCTGCCCGTGGGACTGCTCGTTCTGCAGCGCCTGGACGTTCTACGGGCGCAGCTACCGGCGGCTGTCGCCGGAGGCGGCGGTGGAGGACATGGCACGCATCGCCGAGCCTGGCGTCTTCATCGTCGACGACGTCGCGTTCATCAAGGCTGAGGAAGGCGACGAGATCGCGCGTCAGCTCGAACGCCGCAAGATCCGCAAGGACTACTACCTGGAAACGCGCTGTGACGTGCTGCTGCGGAACGAGGAAGTGTTCCGCCGCTGGAAGCGCCTCGGGCTCACCTATATGTTCCTCGGCCTGGAGGCCCTGGACGAGGAAGGGCTCACGGCGTTCCGCAAGCGCAGCACACCGAAGATCAACAACGCGGCGCTCGAGGTCGCCCGCGACATCGGCCTGACCGTGGCGATCAACATCATCGCCGATCCGGACTGGGACGAGGCCCGGTTCGCCTTCGTGCGCGAGTGGGCGATGAGCGTGCCGGAGATCGTGAACATCACGGTCCAGACGCCGTATCCCGGCACGGAGACGTGGCTGACCGAGTCCCGCCGCCTGACCTCGCTTGACTACCGGCTCTTCGACGTGCAGCATGCGGTGCTGCCTACCCGGCTGCCGCTGCACCGGTTCTACTCCGAGCTGGTGAAGACGCAGTCGGTACTGGCCCGCAAGCACCTCGGCGTCGCGGCCCTGACGCAGACCGCGGGCATCGTCGCGAAGCAGCTGCTGCATGGCCAGACGAACTTCGCCCGCATGCTCTGGAAGTTCGGCAAGGTCTACAACGCCGACCGCCAGTACGCCGATCATCTGCGCGATGTTCGCTACCTGCTGCCGGAACCGGGCGAGCACCTGGCTACCGTGGCCGATCGCCTGGACCTGTACGTCCACGCGCCGGCTCGCCGGCACGCCTGACGCCTGGCGTCCGTAGTTTCGCGGGGCCGGACGGAATCCTTGCGGCCGCATGTCACATCCCGCCGTCGGCCGGTGTCAGCCCTGCGGATGCCGCCAGAAAATCAAGGTCAGGATACGTACCGAAACGAGGCATATCGATGCGAGTCTTCGTCGCCGGGGCGAGCGGTGCCATCGGCCTGCCGCTTGTCGCACAGCTCGTTCGCCAGGGGCACGAGGTCACTGGGTCCTTTCGGAAGGCAGGTCACGGGGAGCGGATCAGCGCGCTGGGCGCCGAAGCGGTGGCGCTTGACGTGCTAGATGACGCCGCCGTCCGCGACGTGGTCGCGGCGGCGCGGCCGGACGCGATCATCCACCAGGCAACGGCGCTGGCCGATTTCGGCTTCTCCCGGAACATGGACAAAACCTTCGCCGTGACGAACCGCATCAGGACGGCGGGCACGGACAGCCTGCTGGCGGCGGCGCGCGAACGCGGCGTCACGCGGTTCCTCGCGCAGAGCTTCGCGAGCTTCCGGTATGCCCGCGCGGGCAGCTGGGTGAAGACCGAGACCGATCCGCTCGATCCGCATCCGCCTGCGGGAGCGCGCGCGACCAATGCGGCCATGCGGCACCTGGACGACGCGGTCACCGCAGCCGGCGGGATCGCGCTGCGGTATGGCGGGTTCTACGGCGCGGCCAGCGACGCCTTCCCGGCCGCGGTGCGCAAACGGCAGCTGCCAATGATCGGCAGCGGCGTGGGCGTGTCCTCGTTCATCCACCTGGAGGACGCCGCGGCGGCCACCGTCCTGGCGCTGGAGCACGGCCGTCCGGGGATCTACCACATCGTCGACGACGAGCCCGCCGCGATGCGCGACTGGCTGCCGGTGCTCGCGCAGGTGCTGGATGCCCAGCCGCCGCGGCACGCGCCGCTGTGGCTGGCCCGGCTCATCGGCGGGGAGGGTGCGGTGATGATGGGCACGCAGGCCCGCGGTGCCTCCAACGCCAAGGCGAAGCAGGAGCTGGGCTGGACGCCGCGCTACTCGAGCTGGCGGGAGGGATTCGCGGCTGCCTACGGCCAGCGCCGTCGTGATCAGGGTGAGGACTCCGGTGCTGAAGCGCCGGGCTACCGGTAGCCGCTGGCCTGAATCGTGTACAGGTCGGCGTACGGTCCCCTCCGGGCCATCAGCTCGTCGTGCGAGCCGCTCTCTGCGATGGCTCCGTCGCTGATCACGATGATCTGATCGGCCATCGCAACGGTGGAGAACCGGTGTGACACCAGCACGGTGATGCTGCCCGCGCCGCGGCTGGCGCGCGCCCGGTCGGCGTATCGCTCGAACAGCGCGTGCTCGGTCTCGGCGTCCAGCGCGGCCGTGGGCTCGTCCAGGATGGTGAGCAGCGGCGCGGGCCGCATGAAGCCGCGAGCGAGCGCGACTTTCTGCCACTGGCCGAACGACAGGTCGACGCCGTCGGGCCAGGTGGCGCCGAGCTGAGTATCCAGGCCGTCCGGCAGGCCGTCGATGACGTCGCCGGCACCCGCGCGACTCACGGCCGCGCCGACCGCGGTCCTGTCGTCGAGACGGGAGACGTCGCCCAAACCGACGCTGCTGAGCGCCGGGAACTCCAGCCGGGCAAAGTCCTGGAAGGCGCCGGACAGCCGGGAGCGCCACTGACCGGGCGCGAATCGCGCCAGGTCGGTGCCGTCGGCCGCGATCGTGCCCGAGCTCGGCGGATAAAACCCGCAGAGTAGCTTCACCAGGGTGCTCTTGCCCGCGCCGTTCTCTCCGACGATCGCCACGACCGATCCGGCCGGGAGCTTCAGGCTGACCTCGCGCAGTACCGGCTCGGCCGCGCCCGGATAGCAGAAGCTCACCGTGTCGAAGGTGATGCCCGACGTCAGGGCGGCCGGGGCCGGCTGGTCCCCGGAGCCGCGCTGCAGCAGCGCGTAGTTCTCTAGCCAGCCGAGGCGACGGGAGGCGTCGAGCCAGAGCCGGACGAAGTCGACCTCGCCAACCGTCATGGCGACGTACTGGCCGAGCCGGCTGCCTGCGGTGACCACCAGCACGACATTGCCCGCCGACGCGTGCAGTCCGTCGACGGTCCAGTACACCGCGCCGGCGTAGCCAAGCGCGAAGACGGCCCACCCCGCGGCCAGCCAGAATCCGCCCGCCCACTGAGCGGATGCCATCGCCTTGTACCAGTCCGCCCAGGCGGCCGACCATCGTCGCGCGATGTCCTCGGTGTTGCCGGTAACCCGCAGTTCCTTGGCCGGGCCTGCGGTGGTGCCGAGCGTGAACAGATGCCGGTACCGGCGCTGGCTCGGCGCGGCTGCCTCCTCGGCCACGCGCAATGCGCCGGATCGCCACGACGAGAAGATCACCGTCGGGACCGCGAACAGGGCAAGCGCGAGCAGCCACGGGCTGACCGTCGCGAGGACGGCGATCGTCAGCGCCAGGCAGGCCACGGCGCTGATGGTGTCGATGAGCGCAAGCAGCATGTGGTCCAGCTGGTAGACCGACTCGCGGAGGACGGCGAGTCGGTCCAGGTAGTCCGGTCGCTCCTGATGCTCGATGGTGTCGACCGAGGCCTGCAGGTCGGCCACGTGGGTCTCCAGCGCCACCGAGACCTTGAGCCGGAAGCGCCGGGTTGCGCGGCTCGCCGCTAGCCGGATGAGCCAGATAGCGAGAGTGGAGGCGCCCACGCCGACGGCGCCGGCCACCAGCAGGCCGCTGCGGTGCTCGCTGACGCCTTCCACCAGGAACTTGAGCCAGACGGCCAGCAGCGCACCGGGTACCGTCGCCAGCACCGAGAGCACGAGGGCGGCCACGGCCATGGCTGGCTCGGCGCGGACGGCGTGCCGCAGTGTCCGTGTCATCGTGACGAGGGCGCCTGGTATCTGAGGCTCGGGCCGCGCCGGGGCGCCCGCGGTCGTCACGACGCTGCGCCTTCCGTCGTTGCGAACCGTGCGGCCTGCAGGGTGAACATCGTCGCGTACCGGCCGCCGGCCGCCATGAGCTCGTCATGGGTACCCAGCTCGATGACGCGGCCGTGCTCCAGTACGCAGATCCGGTCCGCCTGGCGCACGGTGGAGAAGCGGTGCGACACCAGGATCGTCGTCACGCCGCGGGTTGCGGTCAGCAGCCGCCGGAAGATCTCGGCCTCGCCGCGGACGTCGAGCTGCGCAGTCGGCTCGTCGAGGATCACCAGGCCGGCGCCCCGGCGGACCGCATGCATCGCACGAGCCAGCGCAACTCGCTGCCACTGGCCGCCGGACAGCTCCGTGCCGCCGGCAAAGGACTTCGACAGCACCGTCGGCAGCGTGGCAAGGTCGGCCGCGCCCGCCTGGCGCAGCGCCCACTCGATGTCGGCGTCGCTGCCGCCGCCGGGCGCGACGTTGTCCCGCAGCGGGAGCTCGTATCTGACGAAGTCCTGGAATACGGTCGTGACGCGCGACCGCCACGCCGCCAGTTCGAGGGTACGCAGGTCCGTGCCGTCGATCTCGATGGCGCCGGCCACCGGGTCGTAGAGCCGGCAGAGCAGCTTCGCCAGCGTGGTCTTGCCCGCGCCGTTCTGCCCGACAATCGCCAGTGACGTCCCAGCCGGGATCGTCAGGTCGACGCCGGCCAGTACGTCCGGGCCGCCGGGATAGCCGAAGCGCACGCTGCGCAGCCGGATCTCGCGCCGGGGCAGCCCGGCCGCCGTGGCGTCGCCGCGCGGCAGCTGCCCGAAGCCGGGCATGCGCTCCTCGAGCGCCGCGACTACAGCGGCGGGCCGCGCGGCCGTGTCGAGCCACCAGTCGAAGTCGGCGATGCCAAGGACCGCGGCCCCGGTCACTGCGCCGGCATAGACGACAAGATCACCGGTTCCGACGCGGCCAGCCAGCGCGTCAGCGGCCAGGAAACCGATCACAAGTCCGTTCGCCACCAGGGCGGCAAGCGCGGCCCAGAGCAGGGACCGCTCGCGTAGTCGCAGCGCCTGCAGCGACAGCTCTAGGAGCTCGCGCCGGTAGCGGCCGAACCGGCCCACCGTCCAGCCGCTCAGTCCGAATAGCCGGAGTTCCTTGGCGGCCGGGACATCCACAGCCATCCGGTAGGCGTAATCGGCGTGCCGCTGCGCCCGAACCACGTCCTCCGATCGCCAGCCGCGCCACACCGTGCTCTCGCGCAGCAGCCGGTGCGTGGCCAGCCAGCCCGCGATGAGCACCAGCGGCGCCCACCAGCTGAAGCCCGCCAGTACGAGCGCGGTGGCCAGGCCGCTGCCCACCTCCACGAGGCCGTTCGCGACGAACGGCATGCAGACGCGGATCGGCGGCGCGGTGATCCCGACATCGAACTCCCGCGCGAGCGCGAAGTCGTCGGCCAGCGACGGCTCCTCGAGATGGGCGATGCCGGCCGGAGCCGCAGTCGCCCGCATCAGCCGCCGGTGCAGGTCGGCACCGGTATGCGCGCCGAGGTTGGCGGAAACGGAATTGTGCACCGGGCTGAGTACGAGGATGCCGATCGAGGTGAGTGCGACGGCCGCGAGCGACGTGCCTGGCCGGTGGCCGTCGCTGACCGCACCGATCAGCGCTCCAGTCGCGATGACCAGCCCGGCGGGCAGCAGCGAGCGCACGAGTACCAGCACCCACCAGGCCGCGGCGAGGCCCCGCTGAGCGCGCGGCAGCACCCGGAACACGAGCTGCCACTCGGCCGACTGCCACGGATATCTCACTCGTCTGTTCTACCGTTCGCGGCGGGGATCGGTCTTGGACAAATCGGAGGCGCACACCATACGCTGCGAAAATCGGTTCCGGACTCCAGGAGGACGCGCGGCGATGGCGGAGATTCAGGGCACCTGCGACGAGCGATTCGCCGCCGTGCGTCAGGCACTGCAGGACAACGTCGACTCCGGGGCTGAACTCGGCGCGTCGATAGTGGTCGATCTGGACGGCGAGATCGCCGTCGACCTGTGGGGCGGCTGGCGTGACGCTGATCGCAGCCGGCCCTGGGAGCGCGACACCATCACCAACGTGTGGTCGACCACTAAGACGGTGACGAGCCTGGCGGCACTGATGCTGGCCGACCGCGGGCTGCTGGATGTCGACGCGCCGGTTGCGCAGTACTGGCCCGAGTTCGCGGCCGCCGGCAAGGACGGGGTGCTGGTGCGGCACCTGCTGTCGCACACATCTGGCGTCTCCGGACTCGACCAGCCGGCGGTGGTCGAGGACCTGTACGACTGGGAGAAGGCGACGGCCCGGTTCGCCGCGCAGGCGCCGTGGTGGGAGCCCGGCACCGCGTCCGGCTATCACGCGCTGAACTTCGGTCACCTGATCGGCGAGGTGCTGCGGCGCATCACCGGCACGACGCTGAAGCAGTTCGTCGCAGAAGAGATCGCCGGGCCGCTCGGTGCGGACTTCCAGATCGGGGCTACGCCGAGCGACGCCGGACGCATCGCGCCGGTGGTCCCGCCGCCGCCGCTGCCGTTCGACCTTGAGGCGCTGGGCCTGGACAGCCCGTCGGTCAGGACAATGACCGGCCCGATTGCGGAGGCTGACAACGCGAACACGCCGGAGTGGCGGGCCGCCGACATCGGCGCGGCAAACGGCCACGGCAATGCCCGGTCAGTCGCCCGCATCCTGTCGGTCCTCGCCTGCGGCGGGGAGGTCGACGGAGTGCGGCTGCTCTCGCCGGAGACGATCGAGCTGATCTTCCGCGAGCAGGCGCGCGGGGTCGACGTGGTGCTCGGCCTCCCGCTGCGGTTCGGTATCGGTTACGGGCTGCCGGAGCCCGCGACCATTCCCTACATTCCGGACGAGAAGATCTGCTTCTGGGGCGGCTGGGGCGGCTCGGTCATCCTCATGGACCTCGGCCGTCGGATGACGGTCTCCTACATGATGAACAAGATGGGCCCCGGCATCATCGGCTCCGATCGCAGCGAGCTGTACGTGCGAGCTGTCTACGACGCGATCGGGCGGTGACGGCACTCACCACTGGCCGCGGTGGTCGGGCACCCGGCAGACCAGCGGCAGCGCCGCCACCAGCGCGGCTGCGAAGACCAGGAAAACGTCGGCCTGCGCGACGCCGGGGTCGGCGCTGCGCGCCACCACGGCGGTGGCAATCGACACCGCCGTGATGGCGCCGCACTGCCGGAACATCCCCCGGAGCCCGGCGATGGCGGCGGCGTGCTCGGGCGCGAGCTGGAGGGTGGCGTTATTGGCCGCCGGAGTGGAGATGCCGATCCCGACGCCGCAGACCGCGGTGCCGAGTGCCAGCCACGCGTAGACCGACAGGCCGTGCGGGCTGATCGCGGTCAGGGCCATCCCGGTCGCCGACAGCAGGAAGCCGAGCGCGACCGGCCACCGGTAGCCGGTCCGGCGCAGCAGGTAGACGGCCAGTCCGGCGGTGGCGATCATGCCGACGGCACGGGCGGTGAGGAGCGTTCCCGCCGCGAGCGCGGCCAGGCCGAACCGCTCCTCGGCGTAGAGCGGGACCAGGGGAGCAAAGCCGAGCACGGCGCAGCCGTACAGGAAGTTCAGCAGATTCATCACGCCGAAGCCGCGCCCGGTCAGGTACCGCAGCGAAATGAAGGGTGAGCGGGCTCTCGCCGAGTGCCGGAAGAACGCGACGCCGCCTCCGACGGCGACCATCTCCGGGATAAGGAAGAACGGACTCAGCGGCTGGCTGCCGGTGCCGCCGAGGTACCCGATGCCGAGCATGGCCGACAGCAGGGTGATGCCCAGCAGCACGACCCCGCGGATGTCGAGGTGCTGATCGGGCCGCCGGGCGATGTCCGGGATCACGATGGCTCCCAGGCAGATCAGGGTGATGCCGACCGGGATGTTCACCAGGAAGATCCCGCGCCACGACCAGTAGGTGACGAACACGCCGCCGAGCACCGGGCCGACGAGGCCGCCGATGGGGAAGATGCTGGCGAACAGTCCGACCGCGCGATCCCGGCTCGTGCCGAACAGCTCGGAGACGATCCCGGTGGCGGACGGCATGAAGGCGCCGCCGCCGATCGCCTGCGCCCCGCGCAGGGCGACGAGCAGGTAGATGTTGTCGGCCAGGCCGCAGCACAGCGAGGCGGAGGTGAACAGCACCGCCGCGGCAAGGAAGACCTGCTTGCGGCCGTACTGGTCGCCGATCTTGCCCGCGACTGGCATCACCAGGACCTGACCCAGCGCGTACATAGTGATCGTCCAGCCGCTCCAGTTGACCTGGGCATGCAACTCGTGCTGGATGGCCGGGAGCGCGGTCGCCACGATCGTCTGGTCGACCGAGGCCATGAACAGTGCGATCGAGACGACCGCGAAGATGACGGCGCGCCCGTGCGTCGGCTTGTCGGCGACCTGCCCGGGGCCACTTCCGGCTGTTGCGACCTGTTCTGCCACTGAGCCACAACGGTACACTGCCTGCCGACAGGCAACTTTATGCTGAGCCGCAAAGCTCCGGCGATGCCAGGCTCCGGACCGGTTATGCTGCGGCCATGGATGCGGACGGCGCCATCCGGCTCCGCCGGGTCATCAGCAAGCTCGCCCGCGAGCTGAACTCTTCGTCGACAGGCGCGGGACTGACGCCGTCGCAGGCCTCGGTGCTCGGGCTGATTGTCTCGCGCGGACCGCTGAGCCTCGGTGACCTCGGGGAGATCGAGGGCCTCAACCCGACCATGCTGTCGCGCGTGATCAGCCGCCTGCACGAGATGGGGCTGATCGAGCGGATCCCCGACCCCGCCGACCTGCGCAGCGCCTCGGTCGTGGCCACGCCGCCCGGCAAGCGCGTGGACGAGGACGTCAAGACCCAGCGCGCGGCCGCTGTGTCCCGCTGTCTGGAAGCGCTGCCGCCCGGGCAGGTGGCAGCGATCAGCGAGGCGCTGCCGGCGCTGGAAGACCTTGCCGCGACCATGCGCCAGGCCAGCCGGGCGGAGCGCTCGCAGCGCGCGGGGCGCTAGCGCCGGGTGACGCGGTCGGTGTCGATGCGACCCCGCCCGAAGGCGTCCATCCGCTTCCACC
>Ga0335072_10008274_pt1 | contig 15088 bp, 13 predicted proteins | sample Lox_Sample_21_FD_206725 | JGI IMG/M metagenome (GOLD analysis project Ga0335072, IMG submission 206725) | Soil microbial communities from Loxahatchee National Wildlife Refuge, Florida, United States - Lox_Sample_2.1 | ecosystem: Environmental > Terrestrial > Soil > Wetlands | place: USA... | reverse complement strand
GGTCGGCGACCGCGCTGGTGCGGCTGAACCGCGGATCCACGTGGATCACGGTGGCGCCGCGGGCCTTGGCCTCCATCACCCACTGGAAGCCGACCGGGTGGGCCTCGGCCATGTTCGAGCCCTCGATGAGGACGCAGTCGGCGTTCCGCAGATCCTGCTGGAAATTGGTCGCGCCGCCGCGCCCGAAGCTAGTCCCCAGACCGGGGACGGTGGAGGAGTGTCATATCCGCGCCTGGTTCTCGATCTGGATCGCGCCCAGGGCGGTGAACAGCTTCTTGATCAGGTAGTTTTCCTCGTTGTCGAGGGTCGCGCCGCCCAGGCTGGCCACGCCCATCGTGCGCCGGACGGGCACCCCGTGGTGCTCCCACTGCCAGCCGGCCCGCCGCGCCGCGATCACCCGGTCGGCGATCATGTCCATCGCCGTGTCCAGGTCCAGGTGCTCCCACTCCGCGCCGTGCGGCCGCCGGTACAGCACCTGGTACTGGCGCGCCGAGCCCGTGGTCAGCTGCAGGCTGGCCGAACCCTTGGGACACAGCCGGCCGCGGCTGACCGGCGAATCCGGGTCCCCCTCGATCTGGGTGACCCGGCCGCCGGCCACGAACACCTGCTGCCCGCAGCCCACGGCGCAATAGGGGCAGACCGACTTGACGACCTGGTCGGCCTGGGCGGTTCTCGGCCGCAGCTCGTCGGTGCGCTTGCTTCGCACCGCCGCCCCCAGGCCGAGCCGGTCCGTCCCGGTCAGCTGGCGGACGGCCGGCCACGAGCCGAGCCACGTCCGCTCCCCCATGGGCCCACCATACGTGTCCGGATTTTGACCGAAGCGCAGGCCTCCGCGATATTCTCGGCTGAGGTGGTCCGGCAGCGCGGCTACCCTGTCGATTGTGGCGGGAGTCAGCCATGCGCGCATCCCAGGACGGCTGCAGCCTCGGAGGGGACGAGGATGGTAGCCAACGAAGAGACGTCTCCATCTCAGCTTGGCGAACGGTACGAGGATCTCGTCGAATCGCTGACCGAGTTGGCCCGCACACTGACTGAGAACGAGTCGGTCCGCGACACTCTCGAGAGCATCCTGGCGCTGGCGATCCGCTCCATCCCCGGCTGTCACGCGGCGAGTGTCACCGTGCTCGACGCCCGGGAGCAGCCGAGCACGATCGCCGCCACCGACGACAAGACCCGTGAGCTGGACCGCCGTCAGTACGTGCTACAGGACGGCCCGTGCCTGGACGCCGCCCGCCGTCAGGTGGTCAACCGGTGGAGCCTGGAGGAGGCCGAGCAGCGCTTCCCCGAGTTCACCAGCCTGGCCGAGGAGATGGGGCTGCGCAGCTACCTGTCGGCCGGCCTCGGCCTGGCCGGCCGCCGGCTCGGCGCGCTGAACCTGTCCAGTCACGACAAGGACGGGTTCAGCCAGCTGGACGAGGATCTGATCTCGCTGTTCACCGTGCCCGCCTCGGCCGCGATCGTGGTCGTCGGCCGCTACGCGGAGGCCCGTGACCTGGCCGCGCAACTGGAGCACGCGCTGCACTCCCGGGCCGTCATCGACCAGGCGATCGGCATCGTCATGGCCGAGTCGCGCTGCGACGCCGACCAGGCCTTCGCGACGCTCAGCCGGGCCTCGAACAACCGCAACATGAAGCTGCGCGACCTCGCGGCCGAGATCGTACAGCGCGTCGGCGGCCGGGCCCAAGCTCAACAATCAACAGAACAACCATCAGATTGAACGCCCCGGCCCCCGCCGCATCCGGGCCCGGAGGAGGCCCGCCGGTCTCGTGGCCGCGCCGGCGGCCGTCATAAGGCACAATGCACGCGGATCGTGGTGCCGTGCGGCGAGGAGTAGACCTGGACGAGGTCGCATAGCTGGTTGGCCACCCAGAGGCCGGCCCCCTGCCCGGCGTCGGGCGCCGGGCGTTCCCGGCCGACCAGCGGCGCGGTGATGTGGCCGCGGTCGGAAACCTCGCAGACCAGCGAGCGGCCATCGGTCCAGGCCCGGACCTCGCCCTGGCCGCCGCCGTGCCGGATGCTGTTGGCGGCGATCTCGCTGATCGCCAGCACCATGGCGTCAGACGATTCGGCGTTCAGTCCGGCCCGCTCGGCCTGCTCGGCCACGAAGGCCCGCACCAGGCGCAGGCCGCCGGATTCGAAGGACAGGCCGGGCACGTCGGCGGCGGGACGGGGCGGCACCGGCCGGTTGAACGGGTCGGTCACGTCGATCGGCCGGTACGTGCTGCACGCCCGGCGGTCGACCCCGTGGGCGATGTACGGGTGCGACCGCTGTGCGTCGTCGATGACGTCGTCGGCCAGCGCCTCCAGGTCGTACGGGCAGAGCAGCCAGAACCGGGTCGCCGCGTCGAAGGCCACGTTCAGCAGCGCCTCGTGCAGCTGGCACTCGGCGAGCTCGGTCGGCGAGCGATCCGGGTGCACCGGCTCGCCGACCCCCCACAGGTGGGGGGAGCCGGGGTGGCCGGCGACGAAGTCCTGCCAGACCGCGATGATCCGGGCCGGATTCTCGCCGACCTCGGTCATGTCCGCGAAGTCGACGTGCGCGGACTCGTCGCCGAGCCGCTCGCGGAGCAGGCCGACCTTCTCGCTGCTGACCACGACCAGGACCGGGTCGCGGGCGCTGGCCGCCCGGCGGATGAACGACGTCGTCCCGGACAGGAACTCGGGCAGCCCTGAGTACAGGAAGGCCTCATGCCGGTACCCGCCGACGGCCTCGTCTTGCGACGCCTGGATGGTCACCTGGCCTCACCCGAGCCCACGTCTGACTTGGCACGGCATGGAGTGGGCCGCGCCTATTCGCCCGAATCATGGTAACCCGAGGGGTTTACGGGCGCTCCGGAGTCGCCACGTTACCCGCGGCGTCCGCGTCGAACGTCTCCAGCCGGAACCGGGCGTGCAGCTCGAGCCCCTCGAGAAAATGCCGCGCCTCGACGTCGTCCGGGTCGTAGGCGATGGCCCACCGGTGTTTGGTGCCCTCCGGGTCTTCCCAGCTGACCAGTGCCTTCACTGAACCCTCCGGTCTGTCATCCGGCGCTGTGCCGGCTGGCCTGCATCCTGGCGAACACGTCGGCCAGCGCCTGCTCGGCCCGGTCGGCGGTCAGGCCGAGCCCGGCCAGTCGCTGCCCGGTGTCGTCGTCAGCATGCAGGATCCCGAGCAGTATGTGCTCGGTCCCGATGTAGTTATGGCGCTTGCGCAGGGCGATCATCACCGTCTCGCGCAGCGCGGCCCGGCCGGCCTCGGTGAAGCGGAGTTGCCGGAGCGCCGCCACGTCGGTGTCGCCGCCGGATGGCGCGGCCTCGAGGCCGAGCGCGGCCAGGACCGCTTCGTCGGTGACCTGCGCGCCGTGGATGACCTTGGCCGCCAGCCCGTCGGGCTCGCTCAGCAGGCCGGCGGCGAGGTGGCCGGTGCCGACCTGGCCCGCGCCGGCCCCCGCCGCGACGCGGCCCGCCGCGGCCAGCACGTTGCGGGCGCGGTCGGTGAAACGGGAGAAATCGGCGCTCTCCCACTGCGACACGAACCGCTTCTGCGCCGCCTGCTTGGTCACGCCCATGCTGGCGCCGATCTGGCTCCACGACGCGCCCGAGCGCCGGGCCTGGTCCACGAAGTGGCCGATCAGCGCGTCGGACACGTCATCGAGGTCCGCGGCGACATTGACCGCGTCGGACAGGTTCTCCAGCGCGCCGGCCTGGGGACGGATGGTTTTGACGTAGGAGATCAGGTTGTCGAGCGACACAGGAACGTCAGCCATGTGGTCAACCCTAAGTTGACGCCCGATCATTCGTCAACCGTGAGTTGACGCCATGTTTAACCACACCGACGCGGGCAGAGCGCCAGATACACCGGCGACCCAGCACGACAGGAGGCACGGCAGTGACAGACAAGCATCCGCCAGCGACGACCACCGACGCCGGCACTCCGGTCGAGAGCGACGAGTTCTCGCTCACCGTAGGCCCGGATGGCCCGGTCCTGCTGCAAGATCACTACCTGATCGAGCAGATGGCGAACTTCAACCGGGAGCGCATCCCGGAGCGCCAGCCGCACGCCAAGGGCGGGGGCGCGTTCGGCCACTTCGAGGTGACCGGCGATGTCAGCGCGTACACCAAGGCGGGGGTGTTCCAGCCCGGCGCACGCACCGACACGCTGATCCGGTTCTCCACGGTCGCGGGCGAGCGCGGCAGCCCGGATACCTGGCGGGACCCGCGCGGCTTCGCGCTGAAGTTCTACACCGCCGAGGGCAACTACGACATGGTCGGGAACAACACCCCGGTGTTCTTCGTCCGTGACCCGCTCAAATTCCAGCACTTCATCCGGTCGCAGAAGCGGCGGGCGAACAACAACCTGCGCGACCACGACATGCAGTGGGACTTCTGGACCCTGTCCCCGGAGTCGGCGCACCAGGTGACCTGGCTGATGGGCGACCGGGGCATCCCGAAGACCTGGCGGAATATGAACGGCTACAGCTCGCACACCTACATGTGGATCAACGCCGCGGGCGAGCGGTTCTGGGTCAAGTACCACTTCAAGACCGACCAGGGGATCGACTTCCTGACCCAGGCCGAGGCCGACCGGCTGGCCGGGACCGATCCCGACTACCACCAGGCCGACTTGTACGGCGCGATCGCCCGGGGCGAGTTCCCGAGCTGGACGCTGAAGATGCAGATCATGCCGTTCGAGGCGGCCAAGACCTACCGGTTCAACCCGTTCGACCTGACCAAGGTGTGGCCGCACGGCGACTACCCGCTGATCGAGGTCGGCCGGCTGACCCTGGACCGCAACCTGACCGATTATCACACCGAGATGGAGCAGGCGGCGTTCGAACCGAACAACCTGGTGCCCGGCATCGCGCTGAGCCCGGACAAGATGCTCCTGGCCCGCGGGTTCTCCTATGCCGACGCGCACCGCGCCCGGCTCGGGGTCAACTACAAGCAGATCCCGGTGAACTCGCCGAAGGTGCCGGTGCACAGCTACAGCAAGGACGGCTCGATGCGGGTGGCCAACGTCTCCGATCCGGTGTACGCGCCGAATTCCAAGGGCGGCCCGCAGGCCGACAGCGAGCACTACAAGCCCGCCAGCTGGCACTCCGACGGCGAGATGGTGCGAACCGCCTACACCCTGCGCGAGCAGGACGACGACTTCGGCCAGCCGGGCACGATGGTGCGCGAGGTGCTCGATGACGCCGCGCGGGACCGGCTGGTCAGCAACATCACGGGTCACCTGCTGGACGGGGTGAGCGAGCCCGTCCTCCAGCGCGCCTTCGAGTACTGGCGCAACGTGGACAAGAACCTGGGCGACCGGGTCGAGGCGGACGTCCGCGCCGGGCAGCGCTGAACCGGGGCCCGCAGCCGCGGACACAGGAGCCCGGCGCCTCCCGCATGAGACGCCGGGCTCCAGTCATGAACGGTCAGCGCGATGGCCGGTCCGGTGTGGCGCTCCAGTCCCGCCGGGCCAGCGCAAAGGCGTCCTCGCCCCCGGATCGCGTGCGCCGCAGGATCCCGTGCTCCGTGAGCGCGTCGAGCACGTCGCCCGCCGTGTGGTCATCGAGGTCGGTGGCCGCGACGATCTCGCTGCTGGTAACCGGGCTACCGGAGTACTCGAGGGTGGCGACCGCCTCATACACGTAGGCGTCCAGGTCGGTGAAGTACTGGGCGTCGACAAAAGGCGGGTTGCTGTCTGATCCCATGATCGTGCTCCTCTCGGGTCGGCGCGCCCGTGGCCGTCGAGCATCCCGGCCGGCCGGCCGCGGACCGGGCGGGTGCCTTCGCGGCCTAGATAACCGCCCTACCCGTCGTGCGCCCTGCCACACGGCCGCCGCACCGGCCCCCACCTGCGGCGCCACGACGCTCCCCGCCGCAGCCGCGGGCCGCCGCGCACCGCCACGGCCCGCCGTCGCCGCCCGGCCGACCACCGTTGTTTACGAGAGCCGCCGTGGGGAAGCGATAAACGCACTCCGAGGCGGGCCCGCCCTCGATCCGACATAGACGAGGGAGCCTCAACCGATGAAGATCGCCCTGATCGCCGACCAGCTGTGCGTTCCCTCGCTGGCCGACGTCTACCCTGGCGCGCCCGAGCGCCGGGTCCTGCCGCTGGCCACCGCGCTGGCCGGGCCCGGCCACGAGGTGACGGTTTACTCGCTCCGGCAGTCCGCGGCGCGCGGCCACGCGGCCGACCGCCCCGGGGTAAGAGTCGAGGTGGTTGACGCGGCGCCGCGGCGGCCGCCGCCCGGTGACCTGCTGCTCCCGCATATCGCCGGGTTCGCCGACCAGCTGGCCGATCGCTGGCGGCACAGCGCGCCGGACGTCGTGCACGCGCAGTCCTGGACCAGTGGCGTGGCCGCGGTCGCCGGGGCCCGTGGTCTCGGCATCCCGCTGGTGGTGACGCTGCATCCGCCAGGCGCGCCGTCCCCTCGCCGGCGGCAGGCCGCCGATACCGGCGTGCGAGAGCGGATGGAGGCATCCCTCACCCGCAGCGTGCAGGCCGTGCTCGCTGACAGCGGCCAGGAGCGGGCGCGCCTCGGCCGCCTGATCGCGTCCGGACGAGACCTGCCGGCGGCGTCCGTGCGGGTCGTCCCGCCGGGCGTGGACACCGGGCGGTTCTGCCCGGACGGGCCCGCGGCGGCACGAGGCGACGGTCCCCGGCTGCTTGCGGTCGGATCGCCGGGCGACGAGCCGGGCCTGGTCACGGCGCTGTATGCGCTGGCCGAGTTGCCCAACGCCGAGCTGGTCGTGGCCGGCGGGCCCTCTCGGGGCCGGCTGCGGCGCGATCCCGGATACCGCGAGCTGACCGAGCTGGCCCGGCGACTGGACGTGGCCGACAGGCTGACCTGCACCGGGGCGGTGCGCGAGGCCGACATGCCGGAGCTGATGCGATCGGCCGACGTGCTGGTGCACCTGACCCAGGACCGCGAGCTCGCGATGGTTCCGGTCGAGGCGATGGCGTGCGGGACACCGGTGATAGCGGCCGCCGACCGCGCCGCCGGCGACGCGGTGATTCACGAGAACACCGGCTTCCTGGTACCGCCGGACCAGCCGGCCCAGCTCGTGCGGCGGATACGCCAGTTGCTCGCGAACCCCATGCTGCTCGAGGGCTACGGGATCGCGGCCGCGCGCCGGGCCGCCGACCGTTTCTCCTGGGAGCGGATCGGTCAGGAGACCCTGAACGTCTACACGGCGGTGCTCGGGCCCCGGATCCCGGCCATGGCCTAGCGGATCCCGCCGCCGGGCGCTCAGCGGATGTCGATGTTGCCCGCGCCGTCGGTCGCGGTGATCAGGTAGGGAGAGGACCGCGACTGCGGGACCGAGACCGTTGTGCTGCCGGAGCCGTCACGCGCGACGACGTGGTAGCGGACGGCACCGGACGGCAGCACGATCGTGATGTTGCCCGAGCCGTCGGTGACGTCCACCCGGCGCGGCACGCGGCTGAACGTGAGGGTGATGTCCCCGGACACATCGCGGCCGACCACGTGGGTACCGGCCAGGCCGGTGACGGTGATCTCGCCGGAGTTGCCGGCGACCCTGACGGCGCTGCCTCGCACGCCGGTCAGGGTGATATCGCCGGAATAATCGGACAGCGAGGCCGGGCCCGACAGCCCGGAGGCGTCCAGGTCACCCGAGCCTTCGGCGAGCGAGAGCGTCCCGGACAGCCCGGCGGCGTTGAGGTTGCCCGAGTTGTCCGACACGGTGAGGTGGCCGCTCAGGTCGTCGGCGGTCAGGTCGCCCGACGTATCGGACAGGGACACCGGCAGCCCGCCCGGCACCGTGATGACGTAGCTCTGCGAGCACGTGCCGACCAGCATCGGCGGGCACGCGGAGTTCAGTGCCAGGCCCGCGGCGGTCGACCGCCAGCTGAACGCGGGCCGGGCCAGGCTGCCGCGCAGATCGGCGTTGATCAGGATCCGGCGGCCGGAGCCGGGCAGGAACGTCGCGTCGGCGCTGCCGACCGAGACGCTCACCCGCTCGCCGGTGACCGGGGCGCTGACGTGGGCGCGATAGCTGACCTGGTCGGCCAGGGCGACCGCGTTGTACGCGGCCCAGCCGAGCACGGCAAGGACCACGGGGACGCCGAGGATCAGGATCGCGCGCCGGGCAGGGCTCAGGGGCGTGGTGGTCACGCGCATGGTGGTCATGGGTTAATCCGCTCCCAGATAGCGCAGTACGGCGAGGACCCGCCGGTGGTCACGGTCAGCCGGGGCCAGGCCGAGCTTGGCGAAGATGCTGTTGATGTGCTTCTCCACCGCGCCGTCGCCGACGAACAGGGTGGCCGCGATCGCGGCGTTGGTCCGGCCCTCGGCCATCAGCGCGAGCACGTCCCGCTCGCGGGCGGTGAGCGACGCCAGCGGGTGGCGGCTGCGGGTCAGCAGCTGCGCGACCACCTCGGGGTCGAGCACGCTGCCGCCCGCGGCCACGCGGTCCAGGGCGTCGAGGAACTCGGTCAGGTCGGCGACGCGGTCTTTGAGCAGGTAGCCCACCCCGCCAACCTCGCCGTCCCCCTTCACGGGGCGGCCCGAGAGCAGTTCGGTGGCGTAGCGTTCCTCCACGTACTGGGAGAGCACGAGCACGCCCACCGCCGGCCACCGGGTGCGCACCACCAGGGCGGCACGCAGTCCCTCGTCGGTGAACGTGGGCGGCATCCGCACGTCCACGACCACGGCCTCCGGCTGGTGCTCCGCCACGGCCCGCAGGAATCCCTCGGCCTCGGCCGCGGTCTCCACCACCTCGTGCCCGGCCTCGGCGAGCAGGCGGGTCAGGCCCTCGCGCAGGAGGACCGAGTCCTCGGCGATCACGATGCGCATCGCAGCTCCGCCCTGATCACGGTTCCGCCGCCCGCCGGGCTGTGCACGGTCAGCCGCCCGTCCACCCCGGCCACCCGGTCGGCCAGGCCGGACAGGCCCTGACCGCGCGGATCGGCGCCGCCGATCCCGTCGTCGCTGATCACCACGCTGAGCGCGTCCCCGTGCCGGCCGACCGACACCTGGGCGGCGTTGGCCCGGGAATGCTTCGCCACGTTGGTCAGCGCCTCGGCGACGATGAAGTAGGCGATGGCCTCGACCGACGCGGGCGGCCGGACGCCCCCGTCCACGTGGACCGCCACCGGAACCGGACAGAGCGCGGCCAGCCCCGACAGGGCGGCGTCGAGCCCGCGGTCGGTGAGCACCGGCGGGTGCACGCCGCGGACCAGATTGCGCAGCTCGAGCAGGGCCGCCTTGGCCTCGGCGTGCGCCTGATCGACGATCGCGCGGGCCGCCTCCGGATCGTCCGCGAACCGCGCCCGGGCCCGGCCGAGGTCCATGGCCAGCGCGACCAAGCGCTGCTGGGCTCCGTCATGCAGGTCGCGCTCGATGCGACGGCGCTCGGCCTCGGCCGAGTCGACGACGCGAGCCCGGCTGCGCTCCAGCTCCCCGATCCTCGCCCGCATCCGGGTCCGGCCCGGGCCGAGCAGCCAGCGCGCGACCGCCGCGTCGGCCAGGGCGAGGGCCCAGGTCACCTGGGGGGCGGCGAGCAGCAGGGCCAGGCCCGCCGCGGCCGCCGCGGCCAGCCCGCCGGGACCGCTCGGAATCGGCGCGGGCCCGCCGAACAAGGTTCCGTACCGCGGCAGCAGCCATTGGTAGCCGGGCAACGCGACCGTCGCGAGGGCCACGCCCCACACGGCCACCAGCACAAACACCTCCGCCATGCTCAGCGGGAACCGGAGCAGCGCGTACAGGAACTGCTTCCAGGCCTGCGCCGAGCTGAAGCGGCGCAGAAACCGCGACCACCGGCCGCCGCCGCTGGCCGCCCGCGTCCCGTCGGCCGGAGCCGCGATGCGGACGTCGAGCAGCAGCGCGAACCTGCCCCTCTCGGCCCGCGCGAACTGGCCGCATGCCAGCAGCAGCGCCCAGAACATCGGAATCCCCGCCAGCGCGATCAGCAGCATGACCGCGCTCACCGGGACGGCGACCACGATGATCAGAAAGGAGGTCAGCCCGATGACCCACCCGGACATCAGGTGGATGAGAGCCAGCCAGGTGCGCGCGGAGACGAGCGATCGGACGGCGCCGAGCGCCGCGCCGCCCCACGCGACCGCCGGTCCGGCTCGGGCTGTGGCCATAGCCCCCCCTCGTCGTCGCGGCCTGGTTGGTGCTCCGACCGTATGGCAGGGACGGCGAGGCGCCCATACCGTGCGCCCCCCGGTGCGCACGGTGGCTAGCCTCACCCCGGATCCGGCGGTCCGCTGGATGTCGCGGGAGGGACCGCGTGGCGGAGTCTGTCGTGCGAGACGGCTGCCTACCGAGTGAGGACCCATGCACGCGCACCCGACGCAGGTCCCGGCCCCCCGGGCCAGATCACCGATCGTGGAGAGGATCGCCGGCTGGAGCGCCCGGCACCGCAAGACCGCGGTGCTCGGCTGGCTGCTCCTGGTCGCGGCCGTGGTGGCGGGCACGCACATGCTCCCCGCCACGAACATCCAGTCGTACGACTCCGGCCAGTCCGGGCAAGCCGAGCAAACCCTGAACCGGCTGCACGTGACCTCCCCGCCCGCCGAGCAGGTGCTGATCCAGTCCCGGGCGCCGGGCCAGACCTTTGGCACCGATCCGGCGCTGCGCCAGGCCACGGCCCAGGTGGTCGCGGCACTGCGGCGGCTGCCCCACTCGGCGTCCGGCATTCGCTCGCCGCTGGACGCCGGGCCGGCGTCGCTGATTTCCGCCAGCGGCCGCAGCGCCCTGGTCACGTTCAACGTGCCCGGCAACGCGAACAACGAGGACCAGACCGTCCTCCCGGACCTCAACGCGGTCGCCGCGGTCCAGGCCAGCCACCCTGACCTGCTGATCCAGGAAGCCGGGAACGCCAGCGGCGACCGGGCCGTCAACGCCCTGGTGTCCTCTGACCTCAAGAAGGCCGAGGAGACCTCGGTGCCGATCACCCTGATCCTGCTGGTTGCGGTGTTCGGCGCGCTGATCGCCGCGGGCATCCCGCTGCTGCTCGCCGCGACCTCGGTGATCACCGCTATCTCGCTGCTGGCCATCCCTGGCCACTGGCTGCCGGTCGGACAGGCCACCGCTGAGGTGACGCTGCTGATCGGAATGGCGGTCGGCATTGACTACTCGCTGTTCTACCTGCGCCGGGAGCGCGAGGAGCGGGCCAAGGGCGCCACGGTCGCCGAGGCCCTGCGGATCGCGGCCGGCACGTCCGGCCGGGCGATCGTGATCTCCGGCCTGACCGTGATGATCGCGATGGCCGGCCTGTTCCTGTCCGGAGCCCCGGAGTTCACCGGCATCGCTTTCGGCACCGTCGCCGTGGTCGGCGTGGCCGTCACCGGCTCGCTGACCTTTGTGCCTGCACTGCTTTCCTGGCTGGGGCGCTGGGCCGACCGCGGCCGGATCCCGTTCCTGGGCCGCCGCCGCACCGCGGCCAAGCCGTCCCGGCTGTGGGCGGCGCTGGTCCGCCGGGTGGCGGGGCGCCCGCTGCTCTGGGGCGGCGCTGCGGTGCTGGCCATGCTCGCGCTGGCCGCGCCCGCGCTGAGCATGCGCCTGGCCTATCCGCAGAACGACGTGCCGAACAACGTCCCGATCATCGCGACCTTCAACCGGATACAGCAGGCGTTCCCGCAGGCCCCGTCCCCGGCCATAGTGGTTGTGACCGGCAGCGGGCTGTCCGGCCCCGCGGTCTGGCCCGCGATAGCCGGGCTGCGGGCCCGGGCATCGGCGGACGGCCCGATCCGCGAGCCGATCACCGCGAGCCCGATCGCGGGTGGCCGCGCCATGATCGTCAACGTCACGCTGGCCGGCAACGGCACCGATACCGCGTCCGACGACGCGTTGCTGACCTTGCGCGACCGAGTGCTGCCCGCGACGCTCGGCCGGGTCGGCGGCATCAGCTACGCGGTGACCGGCGAGACCGCGTCAAACTACGACGACACCCGCTTGATCGACGCCAGGACCCCGATCGTGCTGGCTACCGTCGCCGCGCTGGCGTTCGTGCTGCTGCTGATCGCGTTCCGGTCGGTGGCCCTGCCGCTGATGTCGATCGGCCTCAACCTGCTGTCGGTCGGTGCCGCCTACGGCCTGATCACGCTCGTGTTCCAGGACGGCAGGCTGCAGGGACCGCTCGATTTCACCAGCTTCGGGGCGATCACGCCGTGGGTCCCGCTGTTCATGTTCGTGTTCCTGTTCGGCCTGTCCATGGACTACCACGTATTCATACTCAGCCGGATCCGCGAGCTCAGGCTGCGCGGCGCCAGCACCAAAGAGGCGGTCACCGACGGCATCGCGAACAGCGCGGGCGTGGTGACCACCGCGGCGCTGATCATGATGGCCGTGTTCTCCATCTTCGCGACGCTGAACCTGGTCGAGCTCAAGATGCTCGGCATCGGCCTGCCCGCCGCGGTGCTGATCGATGCCACCGTGGTCCGCGGGGTCCTCGTGCCAGCCTGCATGACCCTGCTGGGCGAGCGCTGCTGGTACCTGCCGCGGTGGCTGCGCTGGATTCCCGGCCGTCCGCCGGTCCCGCCGCACGGCCCGGCCGGGCCCAGCACCGACGCCCCGCTGTCCCAAAGGACTCTCTCTGGGCTGACATGATGGTCTGATGGCCGATGAATCGCCACCGCCCGACACCCGGCGTGCCCGGTTGTGGCGGGCCGCGCAGGTCCGGGGGATCCCGCTGCGGACGATCCTGGTCACGGTCGCGGTCGTGGCCCTGACGTTCGGGCTGGCCAAGCTGCTCTACCGGCTGCGCGACGTCATCCTGCTGATCGTCGTCGCCGGGTTCATCGCGCTGATCCTGAACCCGCTGGTCGTGGCGTTGCAGCGGTGGAAGATCCGGAGGCGCGGATGGGCCGTGGCGGTGGTCACGTTCTGGGCGGTGCTGGTCTTCGTCGGCCTGACGCTGCTCTTCGGGCTCCCGCTGGTCAACGGGATCACGCACCTGGCGCAGACACTGCCCTCGTACGTGAGCAAGGCCGAGCACGGCCGGGGCTGGATCGGGCACCTGGCGACCAAGTACCACGTGCAGCACTGGATACAGACCAACACCCCCAAGCTGGTCAACATCGGTAAGGGCCTCGCGTCCCCGGCGCTGAGCGTGGGCAAGGGCGCCCTCTCGCTGGTGCTCGCGTTGCTCACCATCTTCGTCCTGACCATCCTGCTGCTGCTCGAGGGCTCGAAGATGCGATCCGGCCTGCTCGGCATGATGGCGCCCGAGCGGGCGGAGCGCTATTCCAGGGTGGCGAGGGAGGTCAACCGCTCGGTCACCGGGTACATGCTCGGCAACTTCCTGACCTCGCTCATCGCCGGGGTCGTGGTGTTCGTCGCGCTGCTGGCTACCGGCGTCCCGTTCCCGTATCTCTGGGCGCTATGGGTGGCCCTGGTGGACTTCCTCCCGATGATCGGCGGCGCCCTGGCCGGCATCCCGGTGGTCCTGTTCGCCGCCTTCCACTCGCTCTCGGCTGGCATCGTCACGCTGGTCGTGTTCCTGATCTACACCCAGATCGAGAACCACATCCTGAACCCGGTCATCATGAGCCGGACGGTGAAGGTCAACCCGCTGCTGGTGCTGCTGTCGATCCTGGTCGGGGCGAGCATCGGCAGCTGGATCGGCGGCATCTTCGGCGCGTTCGTGGCCGCGCTGCTGGCCATACCGGCCGCCGGGGCGCTCCAGGTGCTGATCCGCGAGCTCTGGCTGGCCTCGTCGCCCGAACCCGGCACGCCCCATGCCATCGGCGCGATCGTCGTCGAGCCGGAGGCCGCCGATGCCGCCGGGGAGAACGAGGATGCCGCCGGGACGGGGCAGGAGCCCGCCCGCCGTACCTGACCCGACCAGGCTTATGCGTGCACCAGCGGGTCCCGCTGCGCCCACGGCGCGGCCTGCTCGAGCTGGCTGGCCACCCGGACCAGGAGGTCCTCCCGCCCGTACCCGGCCACCAGTTGCACGCCCACGGGCAGGCCGTCGGGGGTCCAGTGCAACGGCAGGGTGATGGCGGGCTGGCCGGTCATGTTGAACTGCGCGGTGTAGGGGATGAAGCTGGCCACCCGCCGCCCCTCCTCCTCGGGCCCCTCGGCGGTGAACCAGCCGAGCTCCGGCGGGGGCGCGCCGAGCGTCGGCGTGAGCAGCAGGTCGTGGCCGGACCACCAGGACGCCATCTGCCGCGCCCACACCCCGAACCAGGCCCGGCTCTGCAGATAGGTCACGGCATGAAGGGCGGCGCCGGCGCGCCGGTAGAACGCGTTGCGCGGCTCGATCTCGTCCTCGCCGATCTCGCGGCCGAGCAGCGTTTCGAACGCCCGGAACGTCGCCTCGGTGTCCGCGGCGATGATGACGCCGAAGTGGCGCATGATCCCCTCGTCGAACATCGCGGCGGGCGCGGACTCGGTCACGTGGTGGCCGAGCGACTCCAGCAGCCGCGCGGCGCCGGCCACCGCGGCCCGGCACTGCGGGTCGTCGAGGAACGCGCCGCCGGGCGGCCGGTCCAGCATCCCGATCCGCAGCCGGCCCGGGTCGGCGCCGACCTCCGCGCTCAGCGGCCCGGGCAGGGACGGGGCGTAGTACGGCTCGCCGGGCCGCCGGGTGCTGATCGCGTCCAGGATCGCGGCGGTGTCGCGAACGGTCCTGGTCACCACGCCGTCGATGGTGCCGCCGGCCCAGGCCTCCCCGACCGCGGGCCCCTGGCTGACGCGTCCGCGATTCGGCTTGAGCCCGACCAGGCCGCATTCGCTGGCCGGGATCCGGATGGACCCGCCGCCGTCGTTGGCGTGCGCGACGGGCACCATGCCGCTGGCCACCGCGGCGGCCGAGCCCCCGGAGGAGCCGCCCGTGGACCGGCTGGGATCCCACGGGTTGCGGGCCGGGGGGAAGCTCTTGGCCTCGGTCGTCACCGTGGTGCCCATTTCCGGCACGTTCGTGCGGCCGAGCGGGATGAAGCCGGCCGCACGGAACGACTCGGCCAGATACGACGTCACCGGCCAGGCCAGGTCGCGCATCGGCCCGAGGCCGAACGAGGTCGCCTCGCCGGTGACCGTGCAGCCCAGGTCCTTGAACAGGATCGGCACCCCGCGGAACGGCCCGTCCGGCAGATCCGAGGCCGCCTCGGCCCGCGCCTGGTCGAACCGGGTGCGGATGACGG
>Ga0335072_10008273_pt1 | contig 15089 bp, 10 predicted proteins | sample Lox_Sample_21_FD_206725 | JGI IMG/M metagenome (GOLD analysis project Ga0335072, IMG submission 206725) | Soil microbial communities from Loxahatchee National Wildlife Refuge, Florida, United States - Lox_Sample_2.1 | ecosystem: Environmental > Terrestrial > Soil > Wetlands | place: USA... | reverse complement strand
GTCCGGGAAAGGCGGGGTCGGAAAGTCGCTCGTCACGGCATTGCTTGCGGTCGGCCTGCGCTCGCAAAACCTCAAAGTCGGAATTCTCGATGCCGACATCACTGGACCGTCGATTCCGCGCCTGTTCAGTTTGCGCGAGCCGCTCGGGCTCATGCACGATCCGAATGCGCAGCCCGGTCCGAACGGTCAGCCTCCGCCACCGCTCATGATGCCGGCCGTCTCGCGCACCGCTATCGAGATCGTCTCGTCCAATCTCCTGAGCGACCAAGAGGACACCGCAATGATTTGGCGCGGCCCGATCCTCTCGGGCGTCATCCGCCAGTTCTATGAGCAAGTGGTGTGGAGCGACCTCGACGTGCTGCTCATCGACTTGCCGCCCGGAACGTCGGATGCGCCGTTGACGGTGCTGCAGTCGCTGGCCGTTGACGGCGTCGTCCTCGTAACGATGCCGCAAGCACTTGCGACGATGATCGTTCGCAAAGCTGCGAACCTGATCCACCAGCTCAAGAAACCGATCCTCGGCGTCGTCGAAAATATGTCGTATTTCGAAGCACCCGACACCGGGAAACGTTACGACGTCTTCGGCCCGTCACACGCCGAACGCGTCGCCGAGCTGGCTCACGCGCCGGTTCTTGCACGCATTCCGATCAAGCCGCGTTTGATGGAGCTTGCGGACGCGGGGCGCGTCGAAGAGATCGACGATCCGGTCTGCGTCGAGCTCGCGCATGCAATGCTGGATGCGCTCGTCACGACGCCGCGTCCGAAGCGCGAGATCTCACTCATATAGAAAAACGCCGCCCGGGATCGAGCGGCGTTCTTCGTTCCTATGGTGACGTCATCAACGCCAGTAGCCGGAAACCCAAACTCGGTAGCCACCCGGGCCGACTCTGTAGTGCCCCGGTACCCAGCGAGCGCCTGCGTAGCCGTGAACGTAATGGCCGGGAACCCAAACCCATCGACCGTTGATAGCGCGCCAGTGTCCCCGATCCCAGTGATAATAACGTCCGGGCGGCGGTGGGACTGTCTCGTATCGCGGTGGCGGCATGGGACCAATGCGAACGCCAACGGACATTTGCGCGGACGCCGGTACGGGCGTCGTCCCGGCGAACATCGCCACACCAAAGAATGCTGCGAGGAGAATGCCGATAACTTTCTTCAACCTGATTCCTCCGTTGCTTATAAGTGCACGCGGCTTTGGCCGCACTGACGTAACGGCTTGCATGAGCGGGCGTCTGCTACGCCCGAGGTTTTCACACCCCGGATTAATCCTACCCAGAAATCCCGGGCTCGCCTGGGTAGAATCCCGGCCATGCGACGCCTGACCCTCGGATTGTGCGCCGGATTCGTCGCAGGGTACGGCGCAGTTCGGTTCCTCGAAGCCTGGAGCGACGTCCGCAAACCCGCGGAACCACTCCCGAAGAATCCGGTTGCCTACGGCGCAACGAAGCGGGCCGTCATGATCGCGGGCGTCGCGCGTTCGCTCGCGGGTCAAGCCGTAGCCGCATTTGTGTTCGCGGACCGTTTGCCGCCCGGGATTCGCGATTCCGATCGCCCGATCGTTGCCGCGGCATACAACGCCTTGGCAACGCTGATCGAAGCAGTGCTGGACACGCCGATCGATTACGCCGAACGCTACGTGCTCGAGCGCCGCTACGGCCTTTCGGATCAAACGGTTGCGGAATGGCTGCGCGAACGCGCAAAAGCGACGGCGCTCGGCATGGTGCTCGGAATGCCGGTCGTCACCGGACTGCTCTGGATCGCTCGCCGCTTCCCCAAGACATGGCCGCTGATCAGCAGCATCGCCGCCGTGCCGCTGTTGACGCTCCTCACGCTCGTGGCGCCTGTTTACGTGGCGCCGCTTTTCAATAAGTTCGAACGACTCGAGGGGCCGCTCGAGCAGCGCCTGCGGCGCTTAGCCGCGCGCTACGGCGCCGGCAACGCCGAGATTTTCCGCTTCGATATGAGCCGGCAAACAAAGAAGGCGAATGCGTACGTAACCGGGCTGCTGGGAAGTCATCGGATCGCAATCGGTGATACGCTGCTGGACGGATTCGAGGAAGAAGAGATCGAGTTCGTCGTCGCGCACGAGCTCGGCCACTATGTCGCCGGCGACACGCTCGTTAGCATCGGAATAGGATCGCTGGCCGCGACGTTCCTGATTTTCGCAGGTAAAGCGCTCGCGCTCGCCGAGGGCGAGCGCGTCGCGAGCGTGCACGGGTTGGCGCGCTTCAGCTTCACGACGCAACTGCTCGCGACTCTCGTCGGCCCTTTGATTGCAGCGGGCTCGCGCGCAATCGAACGGCGCGCCGATCGTTTCGCGCTGGCTGCGACGGGGCATCCCGAGTGGGGCGTTGCAGCTTTCGAGCGCCTCCGCGAGCAAAATCTGGCCGAGGACGAAGAACCACGCTGGGCGGAGCTGCTTATCTCGACGCATCCTTCGCTGCGGTCTAGGATCGAGCGCTTACGGAAATACTTGACGGACGCTCAACGACCACGGGGAGCGCACGGTTCTAACGCCTAACGCAAACGGGTACCATAATAGCGCGAGGACCCCAAGATGAACCTGTGGAGCGAACGTGGAACTCGTGTGGAGAACTGTGGTTTCTTGTGGGAATCCTGTGGGATGCACAGGCGACCGAAAAATGCAGCACGGACACGCTCTGTCGTGAGGTGCCGATAATGTACCAGCCGAAACTCTTCGACGCGCCATACGTGGATTTCGCGCCAGAGATCGTGATCGCGGCTGATGGCATCGCAACGTACGATCGTTATTTCTTAGAGCCGGATGTGGCGGACGGTCTCTTCGAGACCCTGCGCACCACCACGCCTTGGAAGCAAGAGCATCTTGCGATCTATGGGCGACGCGTTCCATTCCCAAGGCTAACTGCTTGGTATGGTGATCGCTTGGCAACGTATGTCTACTCGGGCGTACGAAATGCGCCGCACCCATGGACAGGGCAGCTTACCTTGATAAGAGATCGACTTTTCCAGGCCACCCAGGTCCGGTTTAACAGCGTGCTCCTGAATTTTTACAGGGACGGAAACGACAGCCTGGGCTGGCATTCCGACGACGAGCCCGAGCTCGGTATTCAACCTGTCATAGCCTCGGTAAGCCTGGGCGCACCGCGGTTGTTTCAATTAAGGCACAAGAGTGACCATCGCGTTGTCTCCATCTTGCTAGAACACGGTAGCCTCCTGATGATGACGGGACAACTTCAGGAGCACTGGGCTCATCGCGTACCAAAGCAAAGGGACGAGAGTTCAGCGCGCATTAATTTGACGTTTAGGGTAGTTGATGCGCGAAACGACTCTGGCGCGACTTTACAACCTAGTCGAAAACGTCGTGCTCCTCCGTCGAGGAGAAAAGGCACCTGACGACTACTTACGCCTATTAGGCGATAGGTTAGATTGGTTGTTGCCGCACTATCGCGATATCGCGGTGACGGTCGACTATAGCGATCCCATAACCGTGGATGCGTATCGCCTACATTTTCTGCCACATTATGCGAGAATGGCATTCTTCGCGCTGTCGGACTTGAATATTCTAGCGCAGATCCGGGATGGGCTAGACGTCGCGTTCGTCGCCTCTGGCCCTCTTCCAGAAATCATCGGCCTCGTCGAAGCGGCCGCCAAGCAGGGAATCAATCGCGGCCTCATCCGTTGCACTACATACGATCTAAACGAAAGCTGGCTGAACGCCGCCCACAACAGTATCGCCATCGCGAAACAACTCGTTCCAGGAATCCAGGTCGAACTCACGGAGGTCGTCACGGATTTGAGAGATTCTCCTCCGCTACTTCCGCGGTACGACTTGGTAACATTCCAGAATTGTCTCAATGAATTTTGCCGCCACGGACAACCCACGGAATATGCTCTCTTACTTTCGGCAACCGTACGTACCGACGGCTATGTGGCAATCATCGATCAGACTCGTTACGATGGAAACATCGAGACTATACTGAGCTGGCGCGACACGTTAACAGAACAGTATGGCTTCCAAGTCGTTCATCGCTTCGAACCAGACAACGAGTACCGCTGGGATCTGCGCCCCCGAATAGGACGTTCTTCGCATTTTACGGCGCACAGCGTGTTCCGGGTGGCTGGAACGTTCCTCGACAGCGGCGCAAGAACTTCAGATTTTCTTGGGAGATATTACGAAAACTCTGACCCGTTGACTATGCATTCGACGATATAATCCGTGGCGGGCCGGTACGGAGCCACGCAGCCAAATCCGTCTTGTCCGTGACGTAGGCGCCCTCGCGCAGCTCGCGACGGAACTCTCCGAATGTCCCGAACGCCTCGGCGAATGCGTCGTGCTTGTGAATCGATTCGTAGTTTAGCTGCGTTGCCGCAACGAACGTCTCGTCCGGGAAATCGGCGTACATCGCAAGCGTACCGGCAAGAATCTCCCGCACGACGTCCTCGACGAAACGCGGCCGATGGTGCGCCTTGTTCACGACGAAAAACTCATCGGGACGTTTGAGCAGATCGTAGGTCTCGCTCGACATCGCGTTTTCGACGATCTCGACCAGATCCTCCGCTCGAATCTCGGCTGCCCGGTCGTGCGGTGAGCCGACGAGCAGCGTGCCCTTTCCGCGCTGGTTGTGCGTTGCTACGGGAAGCGCATCGAGCGCGCGGCTTGCGTCAGTTTCGCTGAACCCGGCTTCGAGCAGCTCGCGGTGCGAATGCTCGCGAACCATCAGTTGCGCGCACGGGCAAGCCGTCATCCCTTCGGCTTCGACGCCGACGGCGCGCCGCGTCCCTTGCCGGTCTGCGTGCGCGATGCCGACCAGCGCGTACGTCTCTTCGGTTCGTTTGCCGCTGACCGGTGTCCAACGCTCCAGGCCGAATTCGGCACGAACGCGTACGTCTGCGCGCAGCGCATGTTGCGAGACGACGATCTCGCGCGCCACGCGCTCGACTAGTTCTTCGACCGTCGAGGCCGGTTCGCCGCGCGCCAAGACCTCGAGTAGCACCTCCTCGAGCAGCTCCGAGAATCGCGACATGTGAACGCCGGCGCGATTCGGCTCGAGATCGGCGACCATCGAAAACTCCGCATTGAGCGGAATCTTGCGTCCGTGCAGCGTCAAGCGAATGATGCGCTTGATCTTCGCAACGCCGACACGGCTCAACGCCAGACGATGCTCGGGCTCTTGGTTCTGGCGGTCGACGTCGAAGCGCAACGTTCGCGACTTGCGCACGACGCCGGCATGCGGGACGCGCGATGCCAAGTCCGCCAGCTTGGCTTTGCGAACGGGGTCGAAGAATTCCGGCGCAATCTCGGCAAGCGGGATGAGGTTGTACGGACGCGCTTCGATGTAAGGATGCGGCAGCTCGAAGCGGCCGAGATCGGCGACCAGACCGTCGTAGTACAAAAAGTCGATGTCGATGACGCGCGCTGCGAGGTGCTCGTGCCGGCGCGCGATTGCAAGCTCGACGTCGCTGAATAACGACTCGAGCGCCATCGGGTCGAGATCGGTAGAAATTTGGGCGGCGGCGTTGAGAAACTTCGGCCCCGCCACGTTGCCGACCGGGACGGTTTCATAGAACGAGGAGACCGCGTCGATGCGGACGCGCGTGCGCAAACGTTGGAGCGCCTGCAAGATGTTGCCTTGCCGCTCGCCCAGGTTCGAACCTATCCCGATCAGCGCTGTATGCACTTGCCTATCCTACAGCGCCGCGATTCGTAACGCTATAGGGCTCGCGTGTTTTGGGCGGAAAGTCCGCGCGCGATGCGCGCCGAGAGCTCCGAAAGATGAGCGCGCGTGGCTATGTCCAGCCGGTGCGATTCGAGGCCCTTGTGCACCTCTGCTTGTGCATGCTGCAGCTCGTAGCGAGCCAGCTCTTGGGTCTCGTATGGAATCTGCAGCTGATCGAGCGCCAGCGTCGGTAACAGCGCGATTTGCAGCAGCAAGTCGGTGTAACGCCGCTGCATCTCACGATGCATCTCGGGTATCGGCGTGCCGGCGGCCAGATCGTCGTAGACGCCCGCTGCCGACCAATCAAAGAGATCCTGCAACGACATCGTCTTGCCCGGCGCCAGCTGCGATTGATCGTTGATGCGCGCGATGTTGACCGGCGTAAAGATCGTATAGAGAACCGCGTCTTGCACGTTTGCGACGAAGGCCGTCAACGGAAAATCAGGACGTGAGCTCAATCCCTGCGAGCCCCAACCGTGAAACCGATCCGGCCCCAAATGTTCGATCAAGCTGGGCGGCAGCGCGAAGGCACGCGACGAGAAGACGTACCGATTCAGCAGGTCGAATGCTCGCTTTTGTTCGCCGCGCGGAACCGGTGAAAAGGGCGGTTTGCCGCCGGCTTGCCCGCGGTGCGAGCGCGAGGTGAAAACGCCGCCGACCCACCGCGTCGTCAGCAGCGCCGAACGCGTGTACTCGCTCAGAACCGTGGCGAACGCAAGCCGCTCGTCGTTGTAGCTTCGGTCGTCGCGCGGATAGCGCTTGTCCAGCGTCGCGAACAGATGGTCGGCGATTTGGAAGCGCTGCGCATTCCAACCGATCGGATTGCTCGAGAGCACGAACATCGCGACGCGCGGATCGACGGCCCAAGCGCCGCTCGCATCTTCGTCGGTTTCGAAAACATGGTCGGGTTGGCTCGCTCGATCCGCGATCGCTTTGAGCGAGCTCGCCGAGCCGTTCGGCGTATATCCGTATTGAATTGCCCAGTAATCGTACGGCCCGAGCTGCGTCTGGAAGAAATCCGGTTGGGGCCGGCCTTGAGGTACGAGATCGACGGGATTGTACGCCATCACCGAAGCGCTGATGCCGTGCTTGGCCGTGAACGCCGGACTTTCGACGTCATGCAACGAGTACACGGACGGCGCAGCAAAGTTGTGTCGCAATCCGAGTGCGTGGCCGACTTCGTGCATCGTCACGGCCTCGACGTACTCGTTTACGTACTTGGTCGCGGCGTTCGAGCTTTCACGCAACCCGGGATATAGCGCGAGGGCCGCGAAGGCTGCGTCCGATTCGAGCGCATCGCCGTACTCGCAAAGATCGGCGAGACAGGGATCCGCGAGCGATTCGATGGTGTTTGCGCTTTCCGCGGACGCTGCGATCGTCGCAGCATTCAGCTTTAGCCCCGAATCCGTATAGAACGGCGCATACGGCGAGTATGCTGCAATCGGGACGCGAGAGGGCACGACGTTCTCGACGAATCCGCGCCGTAAGCTGCGCAGCGCTTCACCGTCGATGGTGACGGTCGCGCGAAGGATCCGGCCCGTCAGCGGATCGGCGATGTGCGGCGTCGCCGCAACGAAACTGGCCCGATCCTGATCGATCCAGCGCACCGAATTATATTTTGCATCGTCCGGATCGAAATTCGGATCGGCCGGCGGATCGTCGACGCGAATCGCGTGCGGATATCCGATCTTCGCGAAGGCGGCGTTCCAGGCCAGGATGCCGCGCTTGACCGCGTCGCGATATTCGCGCGGGACTTCATTCGTCATGGTGAAGACGATCGGCCCCTTCGAGAGATCCCAACGATCGATGTAACGCACGAACGGCGACGGTGTCTTGTCGTCTCCAAAGCGCTTTTGCGTTTCCAAGAAGTAGCCGATCCGGTCGTCGGCTTTCCGCGGGACGAACTGGGCCGTCCGCGCAGGCTCCTGGAGAATACTGTAGTGAACCTTGATCGGGGTGCCACGCGTGTCCGGGACCGTTTGCAGGTCGCCGGTCCCGTTGAACGTCAGATTGACCGTGATCTCGTCGTTGTCCGGCAACGCTTTGGTCGAGACGTAATACGAACGCGAAGCATCGAGCGAAAAGCCTGCGCGCGGGCCGCCGAAAAGGAGAAGCAAGCCGCCGGCCGGCGTTCCGCCGCCGGCTGCCGTCGCAAGGTCTTTGCCGATATCGAGATGGTCCGTCAGGAAGAGCACCGGCGCGATTGCAACGTGCTCGGTCGCGGCATCTTCCGCGATGATGGGCGAGACCGCAATGATCGACGCAGCAGTCGAAATCGCAAGCGATTCGGCCGCGGAGCTTTGAGCCGAAGCGAAATCCGTGTTCGGCGTTATCCAGAAAACACGATGGCCGACGCGTTTGAACTGAACGAGGATCGGATCGTACAGACGGCCCGCAAACGTCCCCGCTCCGAGACCCGAGGCAAGGGACGGTGCGAAGATGAACGTCTTCTTGAAGTCGCCGGGGCCCAGATCGAAGTAGAGCTCGTCGTCCTTGCGGATGAGGTTGATCAATCCGATCTGCAGCTGAGCGTGCTGCATAAACGCCGCGTACGATTGCGGAGCCAGCGGCGTCACGTTCAAGAGGGCCTTGAGTGCGGGCGGGACGTTGACGGGTACTCCGGGCGAGGGGAGGGTCACCGGCTCTTGTCTACTGGGCGAGCTTTCAGGTTTCGGGCTGCTGGGAGCAGGCGCCGACGTCGCGGCTTGCGACGGAGCCTGGGCGCGCACCGCGGGTGCCGCGGCTGCAACGAAAAACGCGGTTAACGTAAAAGCGGATAGGGCCCTGACGGAAAGGCTCATGGCCCCGGGACAGTTCCTTTTGGTCGAGCGCCCCTCCCGGCTGCCTTGCTCGAATTTTTCGAAAATTAAGCGAAAGCTTCCGAGCGTTCGAACGCTGCACGCTCGGCGCGCTCGACCGGAAGGACGACACGCACGTGCGTTCCGTAACCTGCGATGCGTTCGACGCCGATCTTTCCGCCGAAACGCTCGACCAGCCATAGACCGCGTCCGGCTTCTTTCAGGATATCTGCCCGGCGGCGCGATTGAAAGTTGAATCCGCTTCCGCGATCCGTTACGTGCAAGACCGCATTGCCGTCGATCCATTCGAGCGCGATGTCGATTGGCCCGGGAGCGTGACGCACCACGTTCGCGACGAGCTCGCCGAATATGATTTCGGCGGCATCGACCTCGCTCGTTTGGGAGGCTTCGACCCGCAGATGCTCGATGAACGACCGGCGCGCGTCGTTGGCGGCGCGTGCATGGTCCGCGTAAAAGCGCCACGTCGTGCGTGGAAACGCGACGATCAGGATGGCGGCGTCGTCGGCCTGAACGGCTTTCGGCAGCAACGTCGAAGCGAGCAGGTTCGCAGGGCTGCGCACGAACGGGATCGCGCCCGAACCGAACGCGCGCACGAGCGACTCCTCGCCGGCCAAAATGTCGTGGTTAGCCTCGACGACTCCGTCGGTGTAGAACGCAATCGCCGCAACGTCATGCGTCGTGCGATGCCGAGCGGGCTGTGACTGCGCGAGCCGGCGCAGGCCGATCGGCATACCGTCGACGCGTAATGGTTCGATCGAACCGTCATATAGACGCAGCAAGGGATACGGATGGCCTGCGTTCCCCGCGATGATCCGGCGCGAATGCGAATCGTATATCGCAACGAAGGTCGTTGCTATGGCGTCCGGATAGCGCTGCAAGACGACCCGTTCGGCCGCGTCCAAGATCCTGCCGGGATCATCTTCATACATTGCGACGACGTTGATCGTGTGGCGCAGCTTCCCCATGATCGCCGAAGCTTTCAGCCCGCGGCCGGTTACGTCGCCCATCGAAAACAAGAAACGCCCGGGTGAAAGCTCGAAAATATCGTACCAGTCGCCGCCGACCTGGACGTCGCTCGCAGTCGCGGCGAGGTAGACCGTGCTCACCTCCGCATCCGGCACGCGCGGCAGCTGCGCGGGGAGCGTGACTTCTTGGAGCGTTTGCGTCAAGCGGCGTTCCCGGTCGATGCTCTCCTCGTGCTCGAAGGCCAGTGCAACTCTCCGCGCCACTTCCTCCATGAGTTGCACTTCGTGATCGCCGAAATTGCGAGTCGTCGAATAGAGCGAAAGTGCACCGTAGACGTTGTCCGTCGTGAACAGCGGAACGGTGAGCATTGCTCGTGGAGCCGCCTGTGCGAAGACCGGGAAGATATACGGCTGCAGCGTTTCACGCAGGCGCTCGATCCCGGTGTTGCTCCGCAGCATCGTGCGGTGCTTGTTGAGCGTTTCGTAGAAGCTTCGCTCGCTCTCGGCATTGAAGACGCGCTGCCCCCGCATCTCGCGGAGCGCGACGCCGACTGCCGGAATGCGGTGCGAGAGCTCTTCCAGCCGAATCGCGTTCTGACCGTCAAAAACGTACAATGCGGCCCAGTCGGCAACGTCCTCGACGATGACGTCGAGAACGTTACGTAGCTTGCCGGCCACCTCGCCGCTTCCAAAGAGAACGTCCGTGATGCGCCCGAGCAATCGAAAGCGTTCCAACGATCGAGCGTTTTCGAGCGCAAGGGCAAGCTGTCGAGCCGCCGCCACCGCAATATCGACGTCGCGTGCGTCCAACTCGCGGGTTTCCGCAGACGAGGTGAAGCTCAACGTCCCGATCAGACGATGCGAGACGATCATCGGCACGACGATTGCGCTCCGCGAACCAAATTCGTCTTCGATCGAGGCTTCCAGAACCGGTTCCCGTACCGCGACGACGCGTTGCACGAGCCCACCTTGCAAGAAGCGCTCGATCCCCGCCGCGCGCATTTGCGCCGCCAGCGCCGGATCCTTGTGCGCGGCGGCACTGATCCACAACTCGCCGCGCTCGGCGAAGAGAACGACGCAGCCGTCGCTAAATTGCTGCACCGCGACACGAGCGAAGGCGTCGACCGTTTGCTGCTGATCGGACGCCGAAGAAAGCACGCTTGCGACTTCGGAGAGGAAGCGCGAGCCCTCACCCGAGCGAACCTGTTCGTCGATGTCCGTTGCAACGCCCAGCCAATACGAGAACGCGCCATTCGAGCCGCGCACGCGTTCCGCGCGCGTGAGGAACCAGCGGTAGCGCCCGTCGTCAGCGCGGCGCAAACGATGCTGCATCGCGAAGGGCTCGCCGGTTCGCAACGCTTGTCGCCATTGCTCCCGGGTTGCATCTTCGTCGTCGGGGTGCAGGACGCCCGACGTCGCCCCAAGCGGCAGCCGCACCATATCCTCGAGGGAGCGGCCGGTGTAGGCGACCCATCGAGCGTTGACGTCGACGACTCGGCCGCTCTGGTCCGCTACGAAAACGAGATTTGGAGAGGCCTCTGCTACGTCAAAATCTCGAAGTCCGTTAACTTCGCAACCTCCTGCCTGGGAACTTTGCCCGGTCCGGGCGGGTGCCAAACAATCGCCGCAGGGAAAGACGGAAAACAGCGAAAGCGGGGAATGCTGGTCGCATGGCACTGAGGGTGCGCGATGCGCTCCCCTCCTTGGAGGGGGCGGCACGCTGGATCAATGGCTCCGAACCTTCGGCCGATCAGTTCGCGGAGCGCCCGGTATTCGTCCACTTCTGGTCGATGTCGTGCTACGTCTGCCATGACGTCGCCGCCGAGGTCGCGCGCTGGCGCCACATCTTCGAACCGGCCGGCTTGTTCTTCGTCGCGGTACATCAGCCGCGCGTCCCGCCAGAGTTCGACGTCGAAGCTGCAGTTGCCGATGCCCGGCGCACGATGGGCATCACGCACCTTGCTGCGTTCGACAACGATCTGAAGATCGTCGGACGGTTCGACAACCAGTTCGTCCCCGCATATTACCTTTTCGATCGCGAACACAAGCTGCGGCATTTTCAAGCCGGCGACAAAGGCTACGATCGCATCGAGGACGCGATTGAAAGGGTGCTCGCCGAGGTGCCACAAACCGCAAAAGCCTGAAGCATTATTACGGCTGGACGATCGTCATTGCGCTCGGCGTGACGACGATCGTCTCGTACGGCACCAGCCAATACTTGATCGGCGTCCTCGTTGGTCCCATCGCGCAAGACCTGGGTTGGAACAAGGCCGCGATCAACGGCGCCTACTCGCTAACGGTACTGATCTCCGGTTTCCTCGGCTTCGGCGTCGGGCGCGCCCTGGATCGATTCGGTGCGCGGACGCTGATGTCGATAGGATCGGTCGTGATGGGTGCGTCGCTCCTAATGCTCGCAGGGGTACGCACCTTGCCTCAATTCTATGCCGTCTGGGGCGCCGGGTTTGGGATCGGCACGGCGCTGACATACTACCCGGTTTCGTTCACGGTCGTCGCCAACTGGTTTGAAAACCGTCGCATGAGCGCTCTCTCGACGTTGACGTTCATGGGCGCGCTCTCATCGACGCTCTTCTATCCGTTGAACGGTTTCCTGGTGGGAGCCTTCGGATGGCGCGAAGCCGTCGCGATTCTCGGTGCGATTCAGATTGCCGTCACCCTGCCGCTGCATGCCCTTCTCGTGCGGCGTCATCCCGAGGATCTCGGGTTGCGTCCGGACGGCGCCGGCAACCCGTCGGCCGGCGCCGACGCGGAAATGGGAATGCTTCTCCGAGAAGCCGTTCGAACGCGCGCATTTTGGTTGATTACGGCTACGATCTCGCTTTCGTTCTTCGCGAGTACGACCGTCATCATCGAGCACATCATCTTCTTGACCTCGCGCGGATTCGCAGCATCTCTCGTCACGACGATCGTCGGCCTCTTCGGCCTCGCGTATCTTCCGGGTCGCGCGCTCGTCGTCTACGCGAGCCGGCGCGTCCGGCTCCGGATTTTGGTCGCAGGCGCGCTTGCATTGGAAGCAATCGGCGTCGTCATTCTCCTGGGCGCGCATACGATCGCGGCAATCGTTGCCTACGTGATCGTTTTCGGCAGCGCGTACGGTGCGCTCTCGCCGCTGCGCGGCGCGATCATGGCCGAGCATTTCGGGCGGCGCGCTTACGGCGCGATCATCGCGCTGCAGGGGATCCCGATCGCGATCCTCGCCGCGCTCGGCCCGCTCGTCGGCGGAAAGTTGATCGACGCGTTCGGATACGCATCGTCATTCGAGGGCTGCATCGCGTCGCTCGGACTCGGCGCAGCGCTCATGCTGCTGCCGCTCTAGCCTATCCGGTGATGAGACGCGCCATTCCGAATGCGGCCGCCGCAGCGGCTGCACCGATGAGCGTCGTCTGGATCGCGCCGCGCAGACGCGGCGTTCGCGTCATACGCGCTTTGTAGCCGCCGAAAAGAAAGAGCGCCACGAGCGTGAGCGCGATCGAAATCAGCAGCGCGTTCGGCACGTCGGAAATCACGACGTAGGGGACGAGCGGGACGAGCCCCCCGAGCGCATATGAGACCGCAATCGTGGCTGCGCTGACCGGCGCCTGATTCACCTGTGGGCGTTCGAGTCCCAGCTCGAAACGCATCATGAAATCGACCCACCGATCGGGATCGGCGACGACGTGATCGACGACTTGTTCGAGCTGGTCGCCTACCAGTCCGTATTCGCGAAAGACGTCGCGCACTTCGTCACGCTCGATATGCGGGACGAGCTGAACTTCACGGTATTCTCGCCGCCGCTCGCTCGCATATTGGTCGATGTCGGTGCGCGCCGCAAGATATCCGCCGAGGCCCATCGAGATCGAGCCGGCCACGATCTCGGCGAGGCCCGCGGTGACCACGATCTTCGACGAGGCGACCGCGACCGAAACGCCCGCCGCTAACGCAAACGGAACGGTCAAACCGTCCGAAAGCCCGATGACCACGTCGCGAAGCGCGATTTTCGGACGGGGATGCGCCTCGCTGTGATGTTTGACCACGCCCCTCGCTAGGCGTGAAGGTCAACCGAATCCTTCACAGCATCACGAATCCCGGAGTCGTCTCCGTCAGCACCGAGCTGTAGCTCTCGATCATCGGCATCGCGATCCCCTCGAGCTCGTTTTTCCAAACCGGTCCATCGTAGAAAAGACTTTTCATGCGGTCGCGCTCCGCGAGTGTGGGAAAAGCGCGCAGAAAAAGAAACACGTCCGGATTCTCGGTATCGAGCAATGGCCCAAGGACTCTGATTCCGACTGCTTCCTGCTCCGGAATCGCGCGTCGTTCGAAGAAGGCGATGAATTGATCCCGCAACCCGGGCTTGATGTGATAGGTCCGAACTTCGATGATCATTGCTTGCTCCTCGAGGGCGATCGCGTCTCGGCCAATCCCCATCCGCCGCCGCCCGGCGATTGCACGATGATCTCATCGCCGGCCGACATCGGAACGTTGATCTTGCCTGCAAGTTTTTTGCGCTCACCGGCGCGCACGATATGATGCTCGCCCGGTGCGCCGTCTGCGCCGCCGCGTAACCCTCTTGGCCCAAACGTGTGGTGTTCGGCAATCAGCGATGCGCGCCCCGAACCCTCCAGCAGCTTCCACGAGCGCACGAGGCCGAAGCCCCCACGGTATTTTCCGGCGCCGCCCGTTCCTTCCGCAAACTCGTAGCGGGTGACGCGAATCGGAAGATAGTGCTCCATCGCTTCGATCGGCGTGTTGAGCGTGTTCGTCATGTGCGCTTGGATGCCGTCGATGCCGTCCGCGGTCGGTCGCGCGCCCATGCCGCACCCGTTGGTCTCGTAGAACGTCCATGCTTGACCCTTGGCGTCGACGCCGCCGACGATCACGTTGCTCATCGTGCCGCCGCTCGACGCCGGGACCCGTTCGGGTGCGGCATCGGCGAAAGCGCGCAGCACGGTATCTGCGTTGCGCTGTGAGGTCTCGACGTTTCCGCCGGACACGGCTGCCGGGCGGCGCGGATTCAAGAACGTACCTTCCGGGATGTGAACGGAGATCGGACGGAAACAGCCCTCATTCATCGGGATCGTCGGATCGGTGAGAGCGCGCACCACATAGTAGACGCCCGAAAGCGTAACGCCGTAGACGGCGTTGATCGGAAAGTTCACCTGGGGGCTGGTCCCGGTATAATCGAGCGCGACGCTGCCGTCTGCGATGGTGAGCGCAAGGCGAATCCACACCGATGCATTGCCGTCGAGATCTTCCATCGCTTCCTCGACCTCGTAACGTCCCGCTCGGAACGTTGCGAGCTGCGCGCGCAGAGCGCGCTCGCTCTCATCGAGAACGCGTTCCAGAGCGCTTTCGTACGTGTCGAGGCCGTACGTCTCGATCAAGGCGAGAACGCGGCGTTCGCCGGTGATGCTTCCGGCAATCTGGGCTTTCAGATCGCCGCTGCGCGCGTGCGGATTGCGCGAATTCGAGCGCACGAGCGCAACGATCTCCGGCTGCACGGTGTCAGCCCGCATTAAACGCAGTGGCGCGATGACGAGCCCCTCGCCGAAGAGCTCCTCGGCGTCGGCACTCATCGAGCCGGGGACGGCGCCGCCTACATCGGTGTGATG
>Ga0335072_10008272_pt1 | contig 15089 bp, 24 predicted proteins | sample Lox_Sample_21_FD_206725 | JGI IMG/M metagenome (GOLD analysis project Ga0335072, IMG submission 206725) | Soil microbial communities from Loxahatchee National Wildlife Refuge, Florida, United States - Lox_Sample_2.1 | ecosystem: Environmental > Terrestrial > Soil > Wetlands | place: USA... | reverse complement strand
GTCAAAGTCAAATTCGCCTCTTCGTCGTCGTCAGTCGCTGGTCGTCCTTTCCTTTCTTCTTCACCAACCAACTTCCCTTCCTTTACAGTTCGTAGAGCTAGATCTCTCGAACGTCGAATCCCAGTGGGCCTTTTCTTTCCTTTATTCAGTAAAAAGTATCCTTGTTGTCGGTCTATCACAATCTTTCGAGATGGCGAACAATCTCACAAAGTCGGCGCTGGTTTCGCTCCTTTTCATCTTCTACTTGTCTTTCTCGACGTTGGTTGCTGCGCGACCTCACCGCGCAGGAGGATTCCTGCAGAGAAGACATTATCACAATGCACCTGCCTTCGACGAAGTCGTTGAAACTGACTATGTCACTACTTATACGACTGTTAATGAACCATATCCCGCCGAAACTGTTTCTTTCGGAGCGCCGCCTGCAGCACCTCCTGCGACAACTTCTGCTGCTGCTGCTGTTGTCAACTCGCCTCCTGTCGCCGGTACATCGCCTACTAAACAATGGGGAGGTCATCATGGAGGTAGACCTCACACTACTTCCTCAACAATTGTACCTCCTCCCCAGCCTCCCATCTCATCACCCCAATCTGTCGCACCACCTCCCCCTCCAACATCACCTACAACCTTACAAACAAGCACAACCACCTTCGCCAACACCCAACAATCCTCCTCTACAACAATCGCCGCTCCACCAGCAACTTCCTCACAAGTCACCGGAGGCTCAAGTGTCTATCCAGCCCAATCCTACAGTCTCCTCAAAGCCTATACGCCAGGCAACTTCTTCAGCGAATTCACCTTCTTCACAGGCGCAGATCCCACAAACGGGTTCGTAACCTATGTCGACCAAGCAACCGCCCAAAGCGCAGGTCTCATCTCCGAAACAAACGGCCAAGCAATTATCGCATCTGATTCCACAAACGTCGCTCCAAACGGTCGTCAATCAGTCCGTCTCCAATCCACAGACAGTTACACAGAAGTCCTTATACTCGCAGACTTTGCACATCTCCCTGAAGCGGCATGTGGACAATGGCCAGCTTTCTGGACATCCAATCTCAACAATTGGCCATCAGGCGGTGAAATCGATATTATCGAAGGTGTTAATCTCGACACTGCAAATCATGTTGCGTTACATACTACTGATGGATGTGTTGTTACCTCAAATGGTCAAACGTCTACTTTTGACACTACAAATTGTTATGTAGATGCTCCTGGACAATCTACAAATGCGGGATGTGGTGGATACAGTGCTGAAACAACTTCATACGGAGATTCCTTTAATTCCCAAGGAGGAGGAATTTACGCAATGGATTGGAGAAGTACTGGAATTCGTGTCTGGACGTTTCCTAGATCAAATATCCCAGCTGATATCCTTGCTGGAAATCCAACGACTGCAAATTGGCCTCTTCCAGATTTTGATTTCGGTGGATCTCAGGCAAACATTCCTTCTCATTTCAATCAACATCAAATCATCTTTGATTTAACGTACCCCTCCTCCCCTAGTTTCCTTTCCAGTTTGTGTGCGTGTGCTGACTTGTAGGTTTTGTGGAGATTGGGCTGGTGCTGTTTATTCTACTAGTGGTTGTTCTGGTAGTTGTACGGATTTCGTTGCGAACAATCCCTCTGCATTCGCAAACGCTTATTTCGCCGTCAACAATCTTACTGTCTGGCAGGCTTCATAAGCATCCTCGTTTGAGTGTCGTCCATTCGTTTAGCGACCATCTTGTTTGGAAAGTTTTGGCAAAGCGGGAATTATTTTTAGCATCTGAAGAAAGTTTCTTTTTGGAGGTATGTTGGCGTGTGAGCAGAGATGTAAGTGTATGTGGTGAGTCTGGAGGAGTCTACATTCGTTTGTATATATTTTATTCATGTGTCAAATTGGATACACATCCTTTCAAGAATCCCATCTGCATATTACGTGAGATCATGATCATCAGATCAGATACAGACATCAAGAGTAAATGTCAAAAATGCAATTTTCCGCCTTTAGAAGCTACTTACAGTATCGTCAAAAAGTACGTATTGTGGGGGAAGCCAGTCTCCCCATCTTACCAAACCAACTTGCCTATCCTAAATCCCACATCTCTCCCCAAAAGAGTATCCCACAAAAATCTAGATCATCGAAGTAAAACTCACTCACCAATTACCAACGCAAAAGGTCCCTTATATATAATTATCCCTACTCCTGTCTCTCTTCAGATATGATCTGCCATCCTCAGGGATCGGCGGAGACGCTCGTTGTTCCTCAAGTAATTTCGGCAGCAGATGCTCTGGTGGTAATATTATTGGAGCAATAGGCATTAAACTATTTCTGTCGACGGAGGGATGTCGTGAATGTTTAGATTTTGGGGGAGGTAATGGGGCTGGTGGTGAGAGAGGTGGTGAAGGAGTTGGAGTTGTGAGTGATGAATTTGAGATGGGAGAGGTAATTGAGGCGCGAGGGACGTGTTTTGGTGGGAATACAGAGAGGATGGAGGGTGCTGGGGAATGAGTTGGTCGTTGATGTGGTCTTGATGGTCTTCCTAGCGAACTTGATCTATGATGTGCTTTGATTGTGTTTAGTTTTGTTGGAGAGGGTGATGTAGTGAGTGTTGGGGATGTGGAAAAGAGTGGCGATTTGGATGGTTCGTAAGTTAATGCGCGAGAGTAATCGAGGGGAGATAAAGGCATGTTGGAGGGATGTTCTTCGTACCCGAAATGAGAACGAGAAGATGAATTTCCAGGTGCTGTTTTTGGACGAACGGGAGAAGTAGTGGTTGGTGATGGTAGAATTAAATCTCTCGCTTGTTGTCTTGCACGTTCTTTCTCATATTGTTGGATATCGTATACTTCTGATCCTGCCCCCTTGACATGTCCTGCTACAACTCTTCGATCATTTCGTGGATCGACTCTCTTCGCTGAAATTTCATTGGAAGTTACAAATCCTTCCATGGGAGGTAAACTTCCTGAAGTAGGAGGTCGTCCACTCCCTGATGTAAGCGGTCTTGTACTTCCACTCGTTGTAGGTCGGACTGTACTTCCAGCGGTATATGGTCTCGAGGCAAGTGGTTGAAACGAAGCTTCAGCCGAAGTAAGTGCCATTTCCAATTGATCTCTTTCGGCGGTGAGTTTGGCATTTCGAGAAAGGGAAGGTTCTCGCTTGGAAGCTCGGAGTCGGAGGTAGTAGATAAGGAGGAGGATGGTGGAGATTGTTACTAGGGCAGGAACAACGATTAAGAGGACGATGGCTAGAGGTGTTGAAAGACCTACGACACTCCCAAAGTCTCTCGCCAGCAGGGAGGTATGAGGAGACATGATTGTCTAGATCGGAGAACTCAGAAGGACTATATCATGGAATCAAAACACTGATAAGTCCACAGGGAACGACGGAGTAATTGAATATAGGAATTGACACTGCGAATGAGAGACTGGAACGACTCGAACAATTCGAAGGATCCTAAGTGAAGCGACAAGTCGCTCAACGACAATTGTCTGGTATGACGGCACTGAGTCGAGTCAAGGGAATGCCAAAGACAAAATATTTGAATTAGGGGGTGGAGTAACTTTTAGCGTTGACCGGGATCCCGCTAAGCTCTCCAATGACAAGTGCCTGTGAAAGAACTGACAAACGCGGTCCGAGCGCTCAGATCGCAGGGAAAAAAAAGGAGAATCTGCCGTGGAGAGGATGGGAGTGATAATTGGAGCCGCCAGTTGGGACATTAATACGACGTATCCAATATCCACTATATGAAGTGATGGGTTAGATTGGAGTCTGCGCTCTGCTCTGCGTACTAGCGCCTCTCGGACCATTTTGCGTTCCGTGTGGGAATCTGAGGTAGGGTGGCCGCAGGATAATGCATGGACTGCGGATTGCATGTGGATTCAGTGGCATTGTGAGGAATCGCGAAATGGGAGGGAATTGGCAGGCAGTCAGTCAGTCCATTGAAAGGGAGATGAATTCTGTTGGACACTGGATTGCGCACGGCGACCTTTTTCACCGCTGCTGATTGTCCTCACAACCAATCACAACACGACAAGCACAACCAAGGAGGTCAATGCGGTACCTGAATGAACGAAAATGAAAAGAAGAAAAAGGTAAATGCGAAAACAAACATCCACTGCGATAAAAGGAAGATGTGCCGAGTGCAGACTGTATTGTGACGCAACTTTAATCTCTGGAATATGAGCCGATGTTGTGAAACACCATTGAATATTGAAAGTGGTAGTTGTGATTTTGTGCCTGTTCAGGGGTAATTCATCCCTTGTCCGTGGATCAACGGCATCTCCACAACATCGGGAAACCAGACTCTCTTTTCTTTCCCGGTATTAACCAACATGCATATGGCGTAGAAACGTGGATAACTCGGACAGAAGGATCGTCTTATCCAACCTGAGCGGGATAATCCTACAGCTTCTTTAGCTTCTTGAGGCGTTGCCTTCTAAAAATAAAGATAACAAAATGCTAAGCTTCAATTAGAAAAACACTTTAAGAACCCCCACGGGGCCCACCGATCAAATAGCTAGCATGCAAACCTTACGCTCTGACATACATGCGAGAGGTCAATTTCCCAATTTCTCAAATTAAAGTGTTAAATTGGACGCTTTGGCCTCTTTCGACGTCTTTCACTTGATTAGCATTCGCTGCGAAGAGTGATGTTCCGTATGATCTACAACCCACTCGGAAGGTTATAATAAATGTGGAGTAGAGTGTGTCGCCTCTGTTTAAGAAGGCGGATGCGACGAAGCGCAGGCGTGGAAGAACAATTACCCGAAGACACCGTTTTCGGGTGAAGTGCGCTGAGCCAAGAGAGGTAAGGCGATGCGCTGTGTGTGCAGCTGCAGAGCATCATGCAGAGTGTCGTCTGGGAAACGCGATCGATGTCCAGGCAAATTGGTCCGGAATGCCGAGTTTCAGCATCAGCATATTCGTCCCTGTTCAGGGTCCTATGCCGCTATCTAATAACGGTCAGGGGTATCCCACTTAGAATGCCAATTTCACCCCACCTTCACCACGGGAACCGGTGAGCCACAATCGTCGTCACCCCACGTACACCACAGATCTGACAACGAAATCTCATTATCAATCTCAGACTATCAAAGTTTGAAAATATGTATCTGTAGAAAAGTTCTATGCAATTGATATCCCTCCATAAACCAATCTTCCGATCCCACAAATATGTTCTTTCCCCAATTCGAATTCACAGTCCCATGTCATCATCGAACTACATCCACACAAACCCCTTCCACACCCCGTTCACTTAGAACCTTTCTAACACGTTCCTTCACAATCCCCAAATCATCTTTGCGAACTCGAACCCTTAAAACACCATTACCTTGCGGTCCATCCCATATCCTAACTCCTTCCACTGCATTAACTCCTGGTGTAATTCCTACTTCCCCTAATACTTCACGGTATAAGTACTCTTTTTCAGGGGTGTTGGTTAGTAATAGCGAAGTGGCGGTTGTTCGGAGGAGAGGTATTGTAGAAGCGAGAATTAGGATTGCTATCAGAATTGAAGCGAGAGGATCGAATCCAGACCAATTGAAGTGTCTGATTAGAAGTGTTGAGATAATCACCCCCACTGAACCTAGTGTATCTGCTAACACGTGGAGAAATATTCTACTAGTAAGTAAAGGACAGAGAAGGGAAGATACCCATGCATATTGGAATTATGATGATGTGAGTGATCGTGTGCATGGTCATGTTCGTGATGATGATGGTGACCATGGTTAAACGAGAATACACCGATCAAGTTGACTATTAATCCAAGTATCGAAACCACCAAAAGTTGTTCCACTTCAACCACTTCTTCAGGCCAAATTAGTCGTCCTAGCGCTTCTGCAAGGATCGATAGACACACAAACACCAGAAACACACCATTTGCAAACCCCGCCAAATCTTCCAACTTGGACCATTTCCCTACATGCTCATGCTCATGGTGCTTGTGTTCATGGTGGTGATGCTCATGGTGTGCATGTTCCTCATGTAAATGATTACCTTCCCCCTTATGTTCATGAAAATGTTTCTCATCCGTTTCCTCACACTCACAATCTGCATGCACCTCATGACCACTCAACACTTTCGCTACAACAATCTCATCACTATCAGCAAGAACACTTGCCGTCAGTCCAAATGCAATTGCAGCACAGTCAACAAGCATATGAATTGAATCACTCACCAATCCCAAACTATTCGTATAAATTCCATATCCCATCTGGACTCCCATAAACGCCAAATTCAAACATAAGAATGTGAAAATCTTGCGGGAATCGTCTTTTTTGAGAACCCTTTTTAGGAGAGGGTGACTTCGAACTGCAATCCAGAGAGTATAGGGGGTGTACAGTAATGGTTCGGGAATTGTGAAGAGACCGTAGTAGAATACCGGGAAGGGTAGGAGAGAGAGTAAATTGGATTGGAGGGATGACGTTGAAGAGGGAATTAGGGAGGTTGTTAGAAGGGAGAGAATGGCGGCGAGGGGGAGGGTTATTCGGTGGATTTGAGGGGGCGATAGGGATTTTGGTTGAGAGATTTGTAGGGCGAAGGAGTCGAGGAGGACTGATGAGATGATTGTGGGGAGATGGAGGTGTAATGGGTATGAATATAAGTGGACTAGAACCGGTATTGCGGTAAACCAGGAGGATAGAATTAGCGAAGTTGGTGAAGTCGTCATTAGTGATGAGGGTGATATTAGTATTGACACAAGTAGGAGAAGATGTGCTAGTATCACCAGGAGCGCTTGAAAGTCGCCTAAAGTCAATATCTACCGAGGAATAAGCGGAAGAGGGAGTACTTTGAGCATGGACGAAATCGTAGGAAATGAAACTTATCCAAGCCGTGATCAGAGCGAGGAGAGAAAAAGGAGCTTTTCCTTTTCCAATTCTTCCAAATGACAGCACCGTCACTCTACAATCAATCATACAACCCCTAAGATTGCATACCTTAATGGTCCCAATATACTGACTGCCCAGTAGCGTGAAAACAACACTGTAGCAATCTGTAATCCATTCAGCGCGGACTCAATCCATCCTGTCTTAACTGTATTCCGATTCTCATCCTGTACACATGTCAATCACAATGATAACGAAAAGGATACGAGAAAATGGTGGTAAAATACCTCAGCAGAAGTCTCTACAATACTCTGGATCAGAGAACTAGCAAGTGCGACTCCAGTCGCTACCCAAGCCGCTTGAATGGGAGCCTCTTCGATAGAGGAACTTGGAACGAAGCAATACGACAACGACGCCACTACCCCCAATCCCACCGGATACAACAAATTCCGGTACGACCTACCCCATTAACCACAAATAACAAGATGAATACATTTGAACTAGTAGAGCATTGCTATAGTTGCTTCAATTCCATTAGGATGCCTCGATTGTCAGAGTTGGTGAGTGAAAGAAAGGGCCGAGGAACGACGATCGCTTGGCGGTCGCTGAAAATTTGGTGGTGCAGTACGGTGCAAAATTATGTACGCAATTTGGCATTCAGGGGCCTCTTAAATTTGCTCCTTTCACCACGTTTCTTAATACGGCGAGTTTATAAGGTGAGATGCAGAATTCGAGGGTAATGGCAGACTGTCACTCCCGGAACGAATGCCGGGCAATATATGTCTGAGATCCTGGTGAGATGGATAAATGTTCATATTAATTCGAAGATCTGAAGACCGAATTTGCGCAGCTCCAGAAATTGTGTTGAAGACTTAGTCTCTTTCTCCCTAGTGTGTCCACTCTGTCAAGCTGCCAAACGTCCACATTTGAGATGGACTTGAAGTCACGTCCCATATTAGTTTCTTTCCCCAGCTCACTGTTACCTTATCAAATGTCCCAGTCCACCCTAGTCCGTCGAAGTGGACTATTTGCCAACTGGGAATTTCATCGAGTGCAGTACTTGAAAATGGTCATGCGGGAATAGAGTTTTCAATTGATGAGACAATAGTTACAGAGATTTCAGCTGATGTGAATTAGATTGCTTCTCTCTGATGCATTTAGGCTTCCTTGAGCGTTGCTTTCTTCGCCTTCTGTGAACACTCAGCCGCTGCTTCCTCTTCTGGGTTTCCACCGCTCCTTCCTGGCAATTCCTCCAAAGTATCTAGTTGAGAAGACAACAACGACCCAGCGTCGTCAATAGGGTTTGTCATTTGTTTTTTTTTTGCCTTCGTCAAGTTTTTCCCTGTTCTTTGAGGAGAATGGTCGCAGCTTTCGTTTCTTTCAGGTTGGCGATCGTGTGAAACGTACCCGTGCGAATCGGAGTGGAAGAATTTAACCTCTTCTGCAATCCTAGAAACTTAATTTTCCTCGCAAGGAACTTGGAGTTCAATGTACCGGAGCTATAGCGTAACGTCTGAGATGTCGAATACTCGGTGACTTTCCTCTACCGATCAGCGTGCTAAGAAATTGGCTTATACAAAAACCGTGATTGAAATCTGCTTTTTACCCATCTCATCGTCCTCCATCATCCCGTCATGGAATACGCCGAGAAATCTTTCTTGTTCCGCCTATGAGGAATGATTGGAATGATCCGACAGGTAATAAGCGGTTTTGAAATAAAGGGCTACTGTCAACTGCTAGCAATTGATACGTCCACCCTTGTCTTTCCAATAGATTATAAGCAGAAATAACTGCTCTGGGGTACGCTGTGTGTCAAATAGATGGCCACGGTGATGATTCCTTGACCTTGTTTCAGTTGGTCAGACAAGTGTTGTCGAAGCCCCGTGTCCGAATCGGGTAGTAATCGGTGAATAGCCTGGCTATTTACGACGATTGTTGCGCTCTGGTAATAGCCGCTCTTGAAGCACTGTGCTGAAAATACCCAAGGCTGTTCACGAAATCATGACTTAGGACAAGCTTTCCCCAGTCATTCTGTTGCATCAGATCTCCATCTCACAACGGAAACGCGGAGTCAGATGTGAATAGTTGTTCGGTTGCGGGACTGACGTGTAGTATCCGGCCTTTCGTAACTTGTCTCCGGTCGCAACTACCTGAATACACATTCATTGATAGTTATTTGTTGGTAGTGTCAAGCAAAGTTTCTTTTGAAGTGGAGGCGCTGTCTCAATAGTCCAGAGACGAATACTTTGCTAAATCTGGACATCGAACCTAGTCGAATTGGAGGAGGGCCGTGAATACACAATGGATGAACGACTGATATGGTGTTTTTAATTTCCTGAAGGAGTATCTGCCGATGCCATAGCGAATGTCGAGAGTAGCAGGAATTCATATGCGTGAAGTAGGAATAAGATTGGCAGGAACATATTGGCAGGAATATAGGAGAGTCCCAAAATATTTTAGATAATGCGTGAACAGAACACATGTCTGCTGGTGATGCATCTGACGGCCGTCGACAATAATTCCAGGATTTGATGGGATGAGACGATGAATTAGAGGTGTGAGGATTTGTGTGTGAAGCAGAATGTATTTGCCGTGGGTTAGTCGGGTAACTTTATATACTTGTGCGCACAGGATTCTCTCAGATGGCAGGCAACGCGTCGATCTAATCAATTTCCGTTGGGAGAGAATGTGGGACACTCCTGGAAAACAACAGAGTCCCGAGATAATATAATGGCTGAGATCACGTTGTGAGATGGGATAATTATAATCTATGTAATCTGGCCTACATACTAGATTATTGCGGACTTCTGAATTCTGTCATTTGAATGAATTGCATGACTTCAATTCACGCTCCCAGCATGATTGGAATGGAGCCGAGCAGAGACATCTTTATCGAGCATCGCTTAGCCCCACTTTCAGATGGTCGACACGGCCCATTTAAAGTTTAATCTGCCGTATCTTCCACAGATACGACTGGGTTTCAACCCCCCTTTTAGCGGAATGACATCGCAATGGGACACACACCCCTGGATAGAGTCATACCCCATGATCAATCTATTTCAAGGCAGATGAAGGTGAGATTCACCGGAAAAGCTAGATTTTGCTCGCCTATCCAGGGCATATACGGAGATATACGAATTCAGCAAAGGGGGTTGTTGCTTAATTGGGCAGTGACTCCGGGTTAAGCGAATGACGGAGCTCCGCTTACAGTCGGTTATCCAACCGAATTTCGTGGCGATGTCACCCCAGAAACCTTGAAAATAAGACCACTCTAAGGCTGGAGCGGTCCTTGTACTACTCTTGTCTCCTCGACTCCTGTGCTCACCCGCGTTCACCAACTACAATACGCTAACCACATAAATGAGGGAATAAAAGGCCTGCTACGTGTCTTGTCTTCTCCTCTACAAATCGAGCATCTGCTCGTCAATTTGACACTTGACACTTTGTCACCACAATGTCTCATTCCTTGGGTGTTCTCCCAGATCGTTATTTAGGCCCTCTTGATGTTCCAGGTATTCTCTTATACTCTCGTCTATTATGTTCAAGATGTTGATATCTAGGAACGGTGCTTTTGTTTCAAGACACTCCTCAACAGACCCCTGGGGAATCCACACCGGAGTCATCGGAACACGAACATACCCCGGAACTCATCAAAACAAAAGAAGGAATCGTCCTAAGTCCTCAACCCCATGAAGATCCCAACGATCCACTTGTACTTTTCCTCCCCTCCTGTCCTAGTTACGTTTGTCAAGACAATATATTGATAGTAGAATTGGCCTGTATGGCGACGCGATGTCATGTTGGCGGTATTGGGAGTTCACTGTCTCGTAGGAGGCGGCCAAACACCGATCCTGGCCGCTGGCTTTCATACCATTGCGAATCAGTTTAATGTCAGTTTAAGTAAAATGTCGCTTACAACGGGAGTTTATATGCTTTTTCTGGGATTTGGAAGTGTTTTGCTTTCTCCAACTGCATTGCTTTATGGAAAACGACCTGGTACATACTTCCTCTTTGTCTCAGCTTTTGCTTCCCGTATGGTATGACTGATGAATAGTATATTTATTTGGACAACTGATTTTTGTTATTGGATCTATTTGGTGTGCAACTGCACCTTCTTACCCTATGCTTCTTGTCGGAAGAATGATTACCGGTATCGGTGTTTCTCCATGTGAATCTCTTCCTTCCTCCTCGATTGCAGAGGTATACATCCTCGTTTCCCTTCTTTCCATGATTTCTCTCGCACAGTTCTGATACTTAGATCTTCTTCCTCCATGAACGCGCATTTCGTCTAGGAATCTACACAATGCTGCTAATTGGGGGCAAAAATCTCGTCCCACTAGTCTCCGCCGCAGTAATCCAATCGCTCGGCTGGCGATGGGTCTTCATTATAGTCGCCATAATCGTAGCAGTAATGTTCATTCTCACATACCTCTTTGTCCCCGAAACAGCTTGGGACCGCTCAGCTATTCCCTCCGACCGTTTAAAACGTCGAGAATCACATTCTTCCTTGACACGAAAAAGAGGACATACAAAGGAATCTACACCGTCTTCTGCAGAGGAAAAACGAGAGTCAAGTGTTGATGGAAGTAGTACAACACCGATGCCTGGAATGTCGCCTACCAAAGTTAGGTTTGCTCCTAGTATGGAGAAGGAGAGACCTGCTATGGCGACTGTTCTGACTCATGATCCCGAGAGTATCAGGAGATCAAAGTCGGAGTTGGTGGTTCCTTCTCTCGGTACACCTCTTGTTGGCGGAATTGTTACTCCGACTCCGGGAAGTCCGATTCCTGCTTCAAGAACTTCAGCTGCTTTGGATCTCGCACATGTAAACACTACACCTCTATCTCGTTCAGGATCTCATACTTCACTTCATCGTGTCCGCTCATCTCATTCACTACGTCGTCTCGAGAAACAGGAATTCGCATTCCAAGTTCCTCCTCAAGATATCGAACCAATTCCTTCATCTGCTTCACAACATTCTGAACACGATGAACCTGCTCCCGACACTGAAGTTGGATATCGATTTAGGAAGAAAACGTATAGGGAGTTATTGACTGTTTACCAAGGACGCTTCTCAAATGAGAAATGGTGGAAAGCTGCTTTACGACCATTCATTTTATATGCTTATCCTGCTATTGCTTTTGCAACGTTGTTATACTCGCTAAGTGTCGTTTGGTTAATTGTCATGTCGGAAGTCATCGCTCAAATCTTTCAAGCACCGTACTTCCCCTCCCACACACTTTCACCTTCTAATGAAACGTATCTGACGGCAGACCGTACAACTTGAATTCTTTGTCCAGTGGATTATTGTACATCGCCCCCTTCATAGGCGGAGTCCTCGGCTCCAGCATATCAGGAAAAGTCTCCGACATCCTCTGCCGCTTCCTAACCCGCCGCAACGGAGGAATCTTCGAACCAGAATTCCGTCTCTTCATGGTAATCCCCGTCGCCTTCTCCACGGTCCTAGGTCTCTGGGGTTTCGGCTGGTCCGCCCAAGTAAACGACCCATGGATCGCACCCACCATCTTCTTTGGCGTAATCGGATTCGGATGTACCCTTGGAAGCACCGTCTCGATAAGTTTTGTGGTGGATAGTTATCGAGGAGATGCAGGAAGTAGTTTAACCAGTTTGAATTTTTCAAAGAATGTGATTGGGTTTGTGTTTAGTCTTGTGACTAATAATGCGGTTGATAATGTTGGTGTACGGACTACGTTTTTGATTTTGGGGGGAATTCATTTGTGTGTTTGTCTTTTGGCGGTGCCGTTGTATGTTTTTGGGAAGAGGGCTAGAGGATGGACTCATCGGAAGGCGATGATGGATTGGCTTTATGATGGATAAGGTTTATGGAAAGGAATTGTGAATAAAGTTGACTTTTTTTGGGACTTTCAGCATGGGTACATGGGGTCTGAATGGGGCGCATATGGTTTTTCAACGGGATTTGTTGGAAATCTGGGTTCTTTTTTATTTTGGGGGTTTGTATAAGTATCTTAAAGTAGTAGGTGTATCCAATGCATCTTTCGTGAATGAAAGCCCAGTTTGAACTCAAGAGCGCGCCCACGTCAATTGTGTCGCCACGATTTAGATCTCAATTGCATTCAACTCTAACGAGACAAACTTGCTGGGATGACGAGGTGGGTTGAATAGAATTTGATGAAACCTCGCGATTCACCGCCATCCCATCTCATTGAGAGTCCAATGCTATTGGAGTGAATATCGCTCTAGCCCCAGTCTCCAGGCTACTTGACGAATTCGGCCGCAGTCCATTTCAAGATGTGTTGAAGATGCTGCAGAGATTGCGATATAGGAATCCGATAAGAAATATTCGTCGACATGCCAATCCCGGAATGATTGGGAACGGATCGCCGCTCCATTTCCGGCCGTTGCTTAGCTCGTTCGGCCCAGACCCCAACCAACCCAATACTTTCTTCATCCAATCCCCACTTTTATCGTGGTATATGAGTGTAAGACGCGTCCGGGATTTTGTGATCCCGCAGATAGCCCGACATTGGTAATAAGGAGCATTGAACATGGAAGCGGTAAAGCCATGCATCAGCACCTATGAATGGCTGTAGGAGGCCTCGTTTCAAAAATGAGACCCAAAAGATTGGTCAGGTATCCAATCAACGCCGTGTGAGGTCGCTGGGGAAGTGAATCAAAGCGAATCTTATAGTCGATTGTAGAGACATACTAGTCCTTCGTCAGGAAGGGATGTTAGCTTTGACAAATTGATAACGAGAGCATCAGTAGCACACTTTGCTGAAGTGTTGGCCGCAAGTCTTTAGTAGTCGCTGCTCTTGAGTCCGTTCTGGTGTTTCATTTGTGCCTTGAATGCTTCTGATACGATCACTTCCTCCAATGAAGCCTGAGTTCAAAGATGTACAGTAGTAGCCCTTTGAAGATGCCAATTTTTCAGTGTGAGGTGTTTGTATGGAGAGTGGTGTTGTGTTATTGGTTGTTTTCGCAGGCTGAGAAATTTCAGCCCCTGGCCAAAGCTATACAACACTGCATAAGGAATACTTAAACTACCGACTCAAAATCAAGGCACGCTCCAACAAACCAAACATCTACTCAACACCTGATCCCTCGAGTTTTTTCACATCAACACCCTCGCTACTCGCTTTGATCGTTTATCTGCTTGATTTCATTTCGCATTCATCCCATCGTCCGTGCACTTGTCGCCATTCATTAGCAGGTGCATTGATTAATCCGTATTCGGGACGTGCTTCACCCGTCTTGTCCTGACCCGCGTCATCTCCCGAACCCATTTCCTTTCATTCCCGCCTCTATCAAAATTGATCAAATACATCAATCGTCATGAGGTCTACACTCTTCCCTTCTCTTCCGCTCCCTTTTTTGAGTGTATATTGACATGCGCAGTTCGGCAATCAAAGTCGTTGCTCGATTTCGACCTCCTAATGCTCTGGAACTTTCGCAGGGAGGCGACACTGTCGTCTCGTTCGAGAATGACGATACTCTTTCTCTCGATGTGAAATCTGTATTGTCCCCACAAACCATAGATTTGTGGATCTTGGCTGACAGTGTGTTAGGGAGGCGAGAATTCAGGAAAACATTCGTTTACGTTTGATCGATGTTTTGATATGTCTTCGAAACAAAAGGATATTTTCGACTATAGTATAAAGTCGACTATAGATGATGTCTTGAACGGATATAATGGGACTGTATTTGCTTATGGACAAACTGGAAGTGGAAAGACTTTTACTATGATGGTACACGATCCCTGAAAGCAGGTTTTTAATGGTAGGGAGCGGATATTGATGATGACAATTTGAAAGGTGTGATACCGAGGATTGTAGAACAAGTGTTTGCGAGTATTCTGGAGAGTCCTTCGACAATGGAATACACGGTTAGAGTGTCGTACATGGAAATCTACATGGAAAGGATTCGCGATTTACTGAATCGTACGCTTTCCTATCCTCAATCGCGTTGACATCTAGCGCATAACGACAACTTACCTATTCACGAGGATAAAACGAGAGGCGTGTATGTCAAAGATTTATTAGAAGTATACGTCTCTTCAATACCAGAAGTCTACGAGGTCATGCGTAGAGGAGGAACCGCAAGAGCAGTAGCCTCAACAAGTATACCCTCACTAATTTATTCATGCTAACTCCCTGTGTAGATATGAATGCCGAATCATCGCGCTCCCATTCAATCTTCGTCCTAACAATCTCCCAAAAAAACCTATCCACCGGCTCAGTGCGCTCAGGCCAACTCTTCCTAGTCGATCTTGCCGGTTCCGAAAAAGTAGGAAAAACAGGAGCAAC
>Ga0335072_10008271_pt1 | contig 15091 bp, 12 predicted proteins | sample Lox_Sample_21_FD_206725 | JGI IMG/M metagenome (GOLD analysis project Ga0335072, IMG submission 206725) | Soil microbial communities from Loxahatchee National Wildlife Refuge, Florida, United States - Lox_Sample_2.1 | ecosystem: Environmental > Terrestrial > Soil > Wetlands | place: USA... | reverse complement strand
CTCGACCGGATAGGCCACACGCTGCCCCGTCGCGAGCTGATCATAGAGGCGCTGGCCGACATTGGCGGCGGTGCCCGGGCCCTGTCGGAGCTGGACTTCACCCGTAAGGTAGTAAGGCAGTTCCGGCTGCCGGAACCGAGCCGTCAGGCCGGGCGAAAGGACGAGCAGGGCCGCCAGCGCTGGATCGATGTTGTGTGGGAAGACTGGAAGATCATCGTCGAGATCGATGGGGCGCAGCATCGTGATGCCCTGCAGTACTGGGACGACATGGACCGGGCTAATGACCTCACGATCGACGGCTACCAGGTCCTCAGGTTTCCCGGATGGCTGGTGCGCCGGGAGCCGGAGTACGTCGCCGGGAAGATCCTGCGCGCTCTCCGGAAGGCCGGCTACGCAGGCTAACCGCGCTAGGGACGCGCGTTCAGTACGGTAATCTTGCGTGAGGCACGGGGCGGTAGCTCAGCAGGTCAGAGCAGCGGACTCATAATCTGCCGGTCGTGGGTTCGAGCCCCACCCGCCCCACCTGTGGTTTTAATGCTGTCACCGGTGGTTCCTGACTGATTCGTGGACCGACGAGAACTGCTGCTGTGAAGCCCGCTAGGTTCGTCCGCCTGGTTACATAGAGCAACTACCGAGCGGATCGTGGCGCACCCACGTTGCACGCCGACAAGCACGGATCGAGTTCGGCAGGCTGCTCGAGCTCGCCCAGGCAGGACGGCAGCCCGACGCCTTCGCCGGTGTGGCAACTTCGCGTGTGCAGGCAAGCCGTTCACCAAGCACCCCCACGTCCCCGACCTGCGACCCGATCCCTCCGACCAGCAAACGGAACGGCAGCAGGCGGCGGGCAAGCTCCGCGAAGCCATCGCCTGCGGAGGGCTCACCCCCGGCGACGAGCTGCCGTCGGTGCCCGGCTCGCCGGCCTCCAGGGGCTGAAACCGGGCACCATCCGGCACGCGTTCCTCGCCCTGGGGGCGAAGGACTACTCGTCATCCGTCACGGCTGGGAGCGGGTCGACTTCAACCCCGCCGAGTCCGCGAAACCCCCTACCGTGAGTAGCGGCTACTCATTCACAGGCCTCTGGGTCGCTCATCCTGCAGCTCGAACCCCGGGCCTGGACCCGGCAGAGCCGATGAGGATCAGCGAACGGCACGCTGAAATGAGCAAACCAGTGTGGCCGACGCGCGTCATTCCGGCAGCGGGGTCGCCGCGAACACCTTATCGGGGTCGTAGTGGGATTTAATTGCCAGCAGCCGGCCCGCGTTGACCCCGTAGGCGTCCCTGGCCCGCAGGTCACCGCGTGCCAGGGCGTTCGGCCAGCCGCCGGGCAGGGCGTGCGCGCCCAGGCGACGCTCGGTGTCGCGGACCCAGGCTGACTCGGCGGCACCGTCGCCGTCTGTCCAGGCTCCGATGACCTCCACTACGAGGTGCTCGTCACGGTAGGCATACGCCGTGTCGGTGACCGGCACGCGGGTGGCTGCGCCGTGGGCATGGTGCACGTTCAGCACGCAGGTGGCAGGCATTGCTTCCGCCGACCGCAGGAAGGCGTCGATGGTGTTGCCGGTCAGGCCGGGCAGGATCGGAGCGGCGAAGTGGTAGTTACCGCGCGGAAATGCGTCATCCAGAGCATGAATGGTGTCGGCCAGCGCCCGCTGGTCCACATCATCCAGTACCGGGTCGCCGAGCGCCCGCACCCGGGCGACCTGGCTAGCTGCCTGGCCGGGGTCGCCGGCCCAGGTCGGGGCGGTGTACAGGACCAAGCCGCCGGGGGTATGCATGGCGCCGAACATCACGTCCAGCGCGTCGTCTGCCGATGCCATCAGGTCCCGCCAGCCCTCAAGCACCGAACGCGCCTGATCCCACCCGAAGGCGATCGTGCCCGTGGTGACCGTGGCAAACGGATGCAGGCGCGTCCGGAGCTCGGTGACGATGCCGAAGTTCCCGCCCCCGCCGCGCAGGGCCCAGAACAGGTCGGGCTCGTGCTGCGGATCGGCCGTCACAACCCGGCCGTCAGCGAGCACGACCTCGGCCGACAGCAGGTTGTCCACACCCAGCCCAACCACGCCGATCAGGGTTCCGTAGCCACCGCCGAGCGTCAGCCCGGCGAACCCGACCGAGCTCACGGTGCCCACCGCGGCTGCATACCCATGCGGCCGCGCCGCATCCAGGACGTCGCTGGCGGTCGCGCCGCCGGCCACGCGGGCCTCGGCGCCGTCGACCCTGACCTGCCGCATGGTGCTCAGGTCCACCAGCAGGCTCCCGTCCCGGATGGCGCTACCGGTCACGTCGTGACCTCCGGCCAGCACGGACAACGGCATGCCCGCTGACCCAGCCGCGCGCACCGCCGCCTGGACATCAGCAGTCGTGCGGCATCGGGCTACCACGGAAGGACGACGGTGCACCTGTGCCTTCCACGGCCGGACGAGCGCGATGATCGCCGACGGCTCGGTCACCACCATTTCAGGCGGCAGCTGCTCTCGCAGCAGGCCTGCAACGGCCTCGATTCCAGTGTCTACTTGGGACGACATGACTCGTGGTTCTCCTCGGGTAGGTGACATGCCATGCGAGCCGAAGCACGCATTACCGAGTGACGGGTCGGCAACTAGGGCGACCCTCACATCACTCACGACACCAGCGTGCGGTCGGTCGCTGCGGCGATGCCAGCACGTGTCCGCTCAGTGGACGCGGCGGTCCAGGGCCTGGATCGCGTTGCCCGCCCGCTGCACGTGCGCGGCGAAGCGCTCGGCTGGCCGGGTGGCCGGGGTCGTGATCGCCAACGCCGCCCGACGGCCACCGGGCAGGGTCAGCAACCTCGCGTAACAAGTAAGCCCGCTGATCACGTCCTGGTCGTCGACGGCGGCGGCGAACGGCCGGGCCCGCGGCGAGCGCCCATGCGTGGGGTCGAGTACAACCGCCGCGGCCGTCAGATCCGGCAGCTCAGCGCCGGCGTAGACGTCGATGGGCAGATCCTCGTGACCGGGAATAAACTCCACCGCGATCAGAGATCTACCGGCCGTGACGATCAGCGACACGGTCGCGCCGGTCTGCGACCGCAGCGCCTGCAAGATCCGGTTCGTGCCGGTGCGAATGCCGTCAAACGGCCCAGCCCGGCCGACGACCTCAACTAGCTCCGGCGACACCCACCAGCGGCCGTCGGCACCCAACTCAACCGCGCCGACACGGTGCAGCTGAACCAACAGCCGGTGCACCGTGGACCGCGGTATGGAAGTCAGCTCCGCCACGCTGGACACCTGACGACGCTGGTCCGCGTGCGGCAGCGCGCGCAGCACGCGAAAACCGCTCTCCAGGACCTCCCGGCCGCCTGTCCCGCCGTTCGAAGACATTACGCATTCACCTTGTCCTCTACCGTACCCGTGGCGGTCCTCCCAGCAATGTTTCGGTCATGCGGAGTCGGCTGCCTGCGCCGATACGGGGTAAGCGTGGACCTCTGGAGGGGTGCGACGCCGCCGGTGGATCCGCGGCGATGGGCCAGGAAAACGCCGGAGGCCGTGGTGGTCGCGGAGTTCCCGGGCCGGGTCGGGGATGGTCCGGATGACCCACCACGGGTGCGCTGGCCGGTCGTGGCGCATACTCCGCAATAGGGGCGTCGCACGACATCGAGGACACCGCGGGGTTCGCGCGGGCTCTTGCGGGCCGCCTGCATGCCCCCCTTGGGCTGAGGGCCGAGCTATTGCACGCGGGGTTCGGTCGGGAGGATGCAGGCCCGGCTGGCCGCCCATACCTGCTGCTGGAGGTCGCGGTCGTAGGAGATCTCCGGCGTGCTCTGTTCAGCGTCGCGCACGTAGTAGCGGCCGGTGACGCCGGCCAGTTCCGGTGCGGTCGCAAGGCGCAGCACCGGGGCGGCCCCCTGTTCCGGGGTGAGCAGGGACCGTTTGATCAGCCCCAGGAAGGGCTTCATCAGGGGGTGGACGATGTCGTCGACGATGCCGGTGGCGGTGAGCCCCGGGTGCACGGCGCTCACAGTGATCCCGGTGTCGTGCAACTGGCCGGCCAGCAGGTAGCCGCTCATCGTAGTGAGCAGCTTCGCGCGTGCGTAGGCTTCGAACGGCGCGTATCCGGCCGCGCCATTCACGTTGCGCAGGTCCTGGAGTTCGCCGGGGTCCAGGGTGACCGGCCGGGGCCGGCCGCGCGTCGTGACCGGCCGGGCGTCGTTCATCGCGTCGGAGACGACGTTGACCACCCGGGACGGCGCCCCGTTGTGCAGCTGATCGAGCAGCAGGAGGGTGAGGCCGAACCCTGCCAGGTAGTCCACGGCCACGTGCATCTCGATCCCGTCGGCGTTGACCAGCCGCTTCCGGTAGTGCGCGCCGGCGTTGTTCACCAGTACGTGCAAGCTGTCATGACGGGCGGTGAACTCCCCGGCGACGCGCCGAAGGTCGACCCGCGAGGACAGGTCGCCGGCGATCACCTCAGCCCGGTCCGCGCCTGCTTCGGCCGCGATCTGCCGGCGGAGCCGCTCGCCGGCATCACCGTCGCGGCACACGATCACCACCGTGGCGCCGAGCCTGGCAAGCTCGGTCGCGATCACGCGGCCAAGCCCGCCGGTGGCGCCCGTTACCATGCTCACCCTGCCAGTGAGGTTGACCGCTCCGTTCGTCGTGGTGCTCACGCCGCACCCACTTCTGATACTGTCTGTCTCATACATCAGATACTGCCATCCGGCCAACTATGAGTCAAGTTGTCTCATAGATTATGCCCACCAGGATGAAAGCGGTGAGTGTCCCTGGATCCCCGCATGGCCCGCAGCCGGAATGCGATGCTGGACGCCGCCCGCGACCTGCTGGTGCGAGAGGGCCCAGCCGGGGTCACCCACCAGCGCGTCGCCCTGCAGGCCGGGGTCGGGCGGGCCACCGTCTACCGGCACTGGCCTCGTACCGACCAGCTGCTACTTGACGCGATGGCCCTCGTGGAATTCCCGTTCTTCCGTGACCCCGTCACCCCAGTCCGCTCCTGGCTTTACCGGGAGTTGCGCGTGCTGGCCGACGAGATGGCGCTGCCCCCGGTCGCCGCCATCGCGCTGGCCATGATGCAGGGACCCGCCGGGAGCCTGCCGACGGAGGTACGCGACAGGTTCACCGCCACGGGCACCGGCCGGATCAACGCCGCCCTCGCGCTGGCCGCCGCCGCGGGCGAACTGGACGAGCCGGCTGACCCGAAGGATGCCAGTGCCCTGCTGGTAGGGCCGATCCTGCAGCGCACCTGCATCGAAGCAGGCACCGTCTCCGACGACCTCCTCGACCGGATCATCGACAGCGTCGGCACCTGGCGCCACGGGGAGTAGGAACGTCATTCGCTGCCTCCGAGCCGCTAGCTCCAGATGGATGTCGCCGCCTGGTCGATGGTCTCCAGCAGCCAGGTGGCGGTCGGGCCCGCAATCATATTGGGTCACGTGCACCACGGCTGTATCGTGACCAGTCTTGACGTGCGCCGCGGTGCGGGCCAACGTTTGAGATGGGAACACTCGTGTGGCTTACAGAGCGTCACGACGATGCCCACGGGGGAAGAGTCTCGACGTGGACCGGGGCGTGGACCGACACCCGGGGAAATCCCAGTGCCATGGGTGCTTTCCTGGCATTGGCACGAGGCATCGGCGCAGGTCAAGCGCGTGCTGCAAGCGAGCGTGCTTCTCATAATCTGCGGTTGTGAAGGTGATCGGCCAGGCCCGCGCCGGCGGGCAGGACGCGATCGCGCTGTACGTATGGCTCGTTGCGATGACGGGGGTGCGGCGAGGCGAGCTGTGCGCCGTGCGGGTTCGCGATATCGACCCAGGGAACGGCGTTGTGCATGTCGCGTTCAACTACGTGGTCAAAGGCGGAAAAAGGTCCGCAAGGACACCAAGACGCATCAAGACTGGTAGATCGTCATCGACCCGGTCACCTGCGCGCTAATCCAGGAGCACCTAGCCGCCGTCGCCCCTATTTGGCGACGCATGTTCTCGTGCCAGTAGCCGCGGTCTGAGCGCGGAAGCTTGACCGGAAGGTTCCCGCTACCCCACAATTGATTGAGGGCGTTTCATATGATTATGTGCAGTCGCGCCTGTGCGGGGTTCAAGGTTAAGCACGGGCGAACGTGATCGCACATCGGCATCAACTGCTTGCCGAGGGGTGGTGGCCAGTGAATGCTTCGCCTGTGGGGACGCTGAGACGAGACTGTGCTGGGTCGTGTCCGCGCGGACTGCGCTCGTGTTCCGCCCAGGTATCTCGTCCCGCGGGCATAATCACAGCCTTGAAATCAGGATGGCGGTCGGCGGGTGATGCACGCCATCTTGTGCGGCGGAAGGGCCTAGCATGAGGGTGGCCTTTCTGGGGAAGTGCGGAGCCGGAAAATCATCGCTGATCAACGCATTGTTTGGGCTGAATCTCAGGACCGGCAGCTATCAGGCGACGACGTTGAGCCTGCAACGTGTCCAAGCCAGCCTAATTAATCCGGGTGACGGCAGCTCCATCGGAATCGAAATCGTCGATACTCCTGGCTTCGCGGAAAGCCAGGAAACCAAGGACGAATACCTGGAGGCCTACGCTGGCTTGCTGCCGACGATCGACCATCTCGTCTGGGTTGTTCAATCCCATCCCAGGACCTTCCGGCCCGATCAGGAGGCACTCCTTGACCTCACCCCAGCTATACACTCGTCGCTGACCATGACTGTTGCGCTAACCCGAGCGGACACGATCGGGCCCAACAACTGGGATCACCACGCTGGCCAGCCCTCAGCCGAACAACTACAAGCGCTCACCGAGCAAGCTGACAACGTCCTGTCCAAGCTAATGCCTTATGCTCCGTGGCTTACCAGGCATGACATCGTCCCGTGCTCCACGACAAAAGGGTACGGGCTCAGCGCAGTCTCGGAACGAATTTGGGATGCTTTGGTAGCCAGGCAAGGGACTGGGTAAAATGGATAAAAAGACGACCTTCCTGAAAGGCCTCTTCGAACTCGCGCAATCAGGCCATGCACCCGACAGCCTACGGCGCGCACTCGGCTCTGAAACCGCCGACAGGCTGGAGCGACTGGTATCCCAGGAACGGGCTACCAATCCGCCGAGGGTGGTCGTGATCGGCAAGGCCGGTGTCGGCAAGACAACTACGATCAACAACCTGTTCTCCGCGGAGTTCCGGGTAAGCCATGCGCTGCGCGGCACTTCCGCGGCGCAACTCAAGGAGTTCGGCCTGCGCGGCGGCGGCGTCCTGCACATCGTGGACATGCCTGGCCTCGGGGAAGGTCTCGTGGAAGACAAGATCTTCGAAGAGATCTACCGGGAGGAGCTGCCCAAGGCTGATGTCATCCTCTATGTGCTAGAGGCCGATGAGCGGCTGCTTGGAGAAGACCAGCGAATTTTCAACGAGGTCATCCTTCCCGCCCTGGCTGACGGGAAAGGGCGGAGCCTTGTGGTCGGGCTGAACAAGGTTGACCTGCTCGGCCCAGGCTCATGGGACACTGCCCTTAATTATCCAGACGAGGAGCTGGAGAAGGCAATCCACGGCCGGTGCACGGACATCGCCCGGAAGCTGGCTTCGCAAGTCCGCGGCCTGGAAGCGAAGAATATCAACTACTATTCTGCCGAGCTCCGCTACCGGCTCGACGAGCTGCAGATCACCTTGATCAAGGCAGCAGGCAAGGCCGCTTGGAAGCTACCAGTTCAAACCAAGGACCCCTTCGAACTCGCCTCGCCAGAGGTCCAGGAGATAGTAAGGGAATGGCGCGAGGCTCAGGAATAGTGAAAGGATACAAAGCCAGATGGCACTTACCGCAGCTCAGAAACAACGGCTAGAAACCCTCCTCTCCAAGAAGAGCAAGACCGCGGTCGACGCGATACTCGCTACGGCCAAAGCATTCCTGGACTGGCTCCAAGGCGCGGCCAAGGACCTGTGGTCAGCGCTTAAGGACATAGTCAAAGATATTTGGAACGAGATTGTCTCGGCCTTCAAGAAGTGACCAGCTGAGCGTGGCTTAGTTCCCGAATACTGCGAGGTTAGCGTGGCGCAAAGCGTGGGCGATGACGCATTCCTTAGCTACCGCCATACGATGATCCAGCACCTCAATCCGGCTGCCACCTGGTTGTGGAAGTCCGGACGTTTCTCCAGTGTTATGTACATAAAACCAGATGACGAGCGGCTAGCCCTGAAGAATGAGATTCTGATGCCGTTCGAGTACTTCGAGCTGGCGCTGGCCATCTGGGAAAAGATGGAAGAGTGCGACACCTTCGCTTACCTTGACAGCGAGGACTACCTGAAGAGCGTGTGGACCAACCTGGAGATCGTCGGCTGGCAGTTCGTGTCCGACGCGCGCACCGTGGTCCGGGTCACGGTGGGGCGCCACGGTGGCTACTCAGCCGACCAAATGTCGCTACGCCCCCTAGCCAAGGCTGAAAAGGACCTCTGGGGACAAATCCGCAGGAATCTCCGGCCCTACGCGCTGCAGAATTCCTCGCGCGTCGACACTCCGTACCGGGGCGGCAAGCTCGCTCGGAAGCGCTACCTCCTCCCGTGCTCGGCGTGCCGCGAGTACACCCTCATCAACAAGCGGACGACCGAAAAAGCGGCTAAAGCCGGTGATAGCGTCAGCTGCTCGCACTGTGGCGTCTTGTACGAAATCACCAGCCAGGGCAAGTACAGCAAGATCCGCTCCCGCACGCCAATCGTGGCCAAGCCGTTGTCCAGGTCCAGGGAGCGGGAGCCTAGGTCGCTCACCATCGACGAGCTCACGCATCTGTACGCCCAGGGAAACCCGCCCCCAGGCATCATCGACGCCGGCGACTGACCCCGGACTGGGCAGCCCGCCGCGTCGCCGACCTGGCCGCCGCGACCGGAGTCGAGCCGAACATCAAGGCCACGCGGCACTGTCCAGGTCGAGCTACTGCCGCGCCTGCGGTGGGATAGTACGGTTGCATCCATGTCGGCAAGTGCCAGCTCGCCGGACGGCGGCGTTCCGGTCCCTTTTGACGCATGCAATCCCAGTGGCACGTTTGTGTTCGTCAGCTACGCCCATGCGGACAAGAGGCTGGCCTATCAGGAGCTGGAGCGGATTCGCTCTTTCGGGGTACGGGTGTGGTACGACGGGGGCATCGAGCCGGCCACTCAATGGCCTGACGCTATCGCGAACGCGCTGAAAAGGGCCGCCGCGTTCGTCGTGCTGATCACGCCGGCCGCGGTCGCCTCCAGGAATGTCCTGAACGAGATCAGCCGTGCCCTGGCCTGGCGCAAGCCGTTTTTCGCCATTCATCTCGCGCGGACAGAGCTGCCCCTGGGCCTGGAACTGGGGATGGGTGATCTGCAGGCCGTCATGCGCTGGCAACAGGACAAAGGTTCTTATGCGGGCACGTTGCGCAAGGCGCTAGCCCCCTACGTCGACGCCGGAACGCCCGCCTACCTGTCAGGACACCTGGTCCATGACCTCAGGGGCCACACCGGCGCGGTCCGGGGGGTGGCGTTTCGCCCGTACGGCGAGCACCTGCAACTGCTCGCCACCTGCAGTAGCGACGGGACGGCGCGGCTGTGGAACTCGGACACCGGCGAGCTGCTGGAAACCCTGACCGGCCACATGGATGACGGCGTCGAAGACCTGGCGTTCCGCGACGACGGGCTCCTGCTCGCCACCGCCATCGGCCGCGCGGTGCAGGTGTGGGACGCGTACGGCTTCGAGCACCGGCGGACTCTGTACGGCGCCGGCAGAGTCACTCGGGTGGCCTTCATCCCGGACGGACAGCTTGTCGCCACCGCCCACGGCCATGGCCCGGTGCGGCTGTGGGACACGGACACCGGAAAGCAGCTGAGCACCCTACCCGCCGACATGGACGACGACATGGACGACGTCGAAGACTTCGCGTTCAGCCCGGAAGGGGGTCTGCTCGCCACTGCCAGCGACCGGACGGTGTGGCTGCGGGACCCGGACACCGGCGGGGAGTTGCGCACCCTAACCGGCCACACCGGCCGGGTCCGCGGGATGGCGTTCAGCCCCGACGAGAGCCTGCTCGCCACAGCCAGCGACGACAACACGGCGCGGCTGTGGGATCCGGACACCGGCGAGGAGCTGTGCACCCTAACCGGCCACAGCGGCCGGGTCCGTTCGGTGGTGTTCAGCCCGGACGGGTGCCTGATCGCCACAGCCAGCGACGACAAGACGGCGCGGCTGTGGAACCCGAACACCGGAAAGCAGCTGTGCACCCTAACCGGCCACGCGGACTGTGTCGTCGGGGTGGCGTTCAGCCCGGACGGGCGGCTGCTCGCCACGGCCAGCGACGACAGCACGGCGCGGCTATGGGAGTTCTCCGACTGGTAGGCCGAGGCTGTGCGGCAGGCCGCACGTTGTCAAGGATTGGCGCAGGTCATTGGGGGAATGGGGGGCGAAGGGGGACAACGCGCCGATGTCCACGTTGGGAGGCGCCGCATGGCCACGGATACCGCGCCCGCTCCGCTGCGGGTGCTCGTCTTGGGCGGCGCGATGCGTGCCGGGTCCACCAACGCGCGCCTGGCGTCGCTAGTGGCCCGCCTTATCGCCGAGACCGGTGCGGACGTGCACCTTGCCCGCATGCGTGACTTCTCGATGCCCTTGTATGACGGGGATGCCGAGGACGCCGAGGGGCCGCCCCCAGGGGCGCTGGCCCTGCGCGACCGGCTCGAGTGGTGCGACGCGTTCGTCATCTCCTCACCGGAGTACAACGCGTCGGTCCCTGGCGTGCTCAAGAACGCGATCGACTGGGTCTCCCGCATCCGGCCGCAGCCGTTCAAGACCAAGAACGCGCTGCTCGTCTCGGCTTCTCCCTCGCTAGTCGGCGGCAACCGCGGACTGTGGACGCTGCGGGTGCCGCTGGAGCACCTCGGCACCCGGGTCTACCCGGACATGTTCAGCCTCGCCCGCGCGTACGAGGCGTTCGCTGAGGACGGGCGGCTGGCCAATCCCGAGACGCAGCAGCGCCTGGCCGATACCGTCACGGCGTTCGTGCATTTCGTTGAGGCGGACGTGCGGTATGTCTGCCTGCAGCGCCGCTGGTACGAGTTCCTTGGTGACCACACCGGGGCGCTCGTCACCCAGCGGGCCGAGAGCTGAGACCCCCCGGGGTACGGGCACGCGGAGATCATCCTTTTCGAATGACGACGGCTTATCCGTCCAGGCGGGAGGCTCGCCGACAGAATCGCACGGATCCTGCCGCGGCACCACTGGCCGCGTGAGCGGGCACGAGGCCGAAGGGGACTGCCGATGAGCCGGGGTCGTGGATCGCGCTGGGCAGCGTGCTTGCTGCTGGGCTGCGCGGCAGCCGTCGCTGTCGCCGGCTCGCCGGCCCTGGCTTCGACGCACTCGCCCGGACCGGGCGGGTCCACGACGTCCTGGACCGTATATCACGATGGCCCGGCGGGCACCGGAGTCGCGACCGGAGTGGCCTCGGTGGACAGCTCCGCCCGCGCGTGGACGTCGCCCACGCTGGACGGCCAGCTGTACGGCGAGCCGCTGGTGTTCGGTGACCGGGTCTACGTGGGGACTGAGAACGACTTCGTCTACGCGCTGTCGGCCGCGACCGGCAAGATCATCTGGTCGGCCAAGCTCGGCACCACGGTGTACGCCTCGACCCACCTGCTGTGCTCCGACATCCTCCCGAACGTCGGCATCACCGGGACGCCGGTCATCGACCCGGCCCGGCATGAGATCTTCGCGGTGGCCCTCGTGCTGGTCAACGGCAAGCCCGCGCACATGCTGACCGGCCTGAACACGACCACCGGCGCGGTTGAGCTGTCGCAGGACGTGGACCCGCCCGGCCAGGCGCCGGCGAACCTCCTGCAGCGCACCGGGCTGACCCTGGACGACGGGAACGTGTACTTCGGCTTCGGCGGCAACACCGAGATGTGCGGGACCTACCATGGCCGGGTCGTGTCGGTCCCGGAGGCCGGCGGGACACCGCACTTCTTCACCACCACGATGGAACCTGGTGACGGCCGGGGAGCGGTCTGGATGGGCGGCGGAGCGCCCGCCGTCAGCGCGAACGGTGACATCTGGGTGGAGACGGGCAACAGCCTGGAGTTCTCCAACAAGGACCCCTACGACTACAGCGAAGCGGTCATCGAACTGTCCCCCTCGCTGCACGTGGTGCAGTTCTTCACGCCCGCTGACTGGGCGTCCGATGACGATAATGACCTGGACATGTCGGCTGAGCCGGTCCTGCTGTCCGATGGCCAGGTCATCCTGGCGGGCAAGAGCCAGGTCATCTACCTTCTGAACGGCGATCACCTGGGCGGCATAGGCAAGCAGGAGGCTGAGCTCAGCCCGGTCTGCAGTACCAACATTGACGGTGGCGGCGCGCACGTCGGGATGGTCGCGTACCTGCCGTGCACCAGCGGCGTCATCGCGGTCAGGGCCACTAAGTCCCCGGCCACGCTGCACCTGCTATGGACCGCCGCCGTGGCGGGCGGGCCGCCGATCGTGGCCGGCGGGCTGGTCTGGACGGTCGGGCGGAACGGCAACCTGTACGGTCTCAACCCGGCCACCGGCAAGGTAGTGCAGCAGGCCGCCGTCGGCACTCCGGCGAACCATTTCCCGACGCCCGGCATCGGGGCCGGCCTGATGCTCGTCCCCGCCGCCCAGAACGTGGTCGCCTTCCGCACGACGGCAGGCCCCGACCAGGACACCGGGGCCGTCACCTACAGTCCGCCGCGGCAAGCTGACGATGCGCCCCTCATCGCTGGGGTCGCCCTCGGATGCGCGGCGGCCGCCGCCGCATCCGGCTGGTTCTTCTGGATGCGCCGGCGGCGCCAGGCCTAGGACCCGACGCCAGCCAGGCCGGCGCTGCGGCCCCTGCGCGCGAGAAGCAATGCGCAGAGTTAAGCGCCTTGACGGCCTGCTAGCGGGCCCAGATGTCGTCGTCGTCTGCCTTGGCCATGACCAATCCTCCGTTCTGTGATGGTATAGCTCCATAGCGTAATAAATACGCTGTGGAGCCGTCAAGCCGGATTTCGTGACGGAGGGTACGCAAAGCCGTGGGTCGCGGCGGGGGGTGGCCGGCGCACGGGCAGGCACGGTCGCCGTTGTGGGGGAATGACAACGGCCTATTTCGGGCCGTGACGGACGACAGGAGCGCTGCGAGTATTGAGTCGCAGGGACGGTACGCGGCCACCCGGTACGCGACCCGACGGGGCCGGCTTCGGGAGGTGCAGCCATGGATGTCGCCAGCCTGGTCGCCATCGACGTGCACACCCACGTGCACCGGTCGGTAACCGCAACGGGGAATCCCGACGAGCGCCTCGCGGCGATGGCCCGGTACTTCAAGACCGACGCGGTCGCCTTCACCGTCGATGACCTGGCGGCTTATTACCGCGAGCGGAAGATGGCCGCGGTGACCTTCATGGTCGACAACGCCAGCGAGGCGCCCAATCCGGCGAAAGCCACCAACGAGGAGATCGCCGAGCGGGCGGCGGCCAACGATGACGTGATCATCCCGTTCGCCTCGGTGGACCCGCACCGCGGCCCGGCGGGCGTCGAGTGGGCGAGGAGGCTCATCGGGGAGCACGGGGTCAAGGGCTTCAAGTTCCATCCGAGCTCCCAGGCCTTTTACCCGAACGACCGCGAGCTGGCCTACCCCCTTTACGAGGTCATCGCGGCAGCGGGGCTGCCGGCGCTGTTCCACACCGGGCAGACCGGCGCCGGCGCCGGGACGCGCGGCGGCGGCGGGATAAGGCTCGCCTACTCCAACCCGATCTACCTCGATGACGTCGCGGTCGACTTCCCTGACATGCCGATCATCATGGCGCACCCGTCGTTTCCCTGGCAGGAAGAGGCGCTGTCAGTCGCCACCCACAAGCCGCAGGTGTACATCGACTTGTCCGGCTGGTCGCCCAAGTACTTCCCGCCGATCCTCGTCCAGTACGCCAACACGCTCCTGGCGGACAAGGTCTTGTTCGGCACCGACTTCCCGGTGCTCACCCCGGAACGCTGGATGAGCGACCTGGAGAAGATGGGCGGGTTCCGCGACGAGGTCAAGCCGGGCATCTTCAAGGACAACGCCGCCCGCCTCCTGGGCCTCGCCGGGTGACAGAACTCTAGATCCAGTTCTCCTGCATCACGCCCACCGAATCGGCGACGGCGACCTCCATGCCGGTCAGCGAAAGGACTTCCGCGACCGTGAACCCAGAGGCAACTTCCTCCAGAACGAACCTGTCCCCGGCGGCACGAGAGGGCCGCCGCAGCAGGGCCAGGTCGGTCACGATGCAGTCCACGCAGCCGGGCGCGGTCACCGGGTAGGACACCCGTGCGACCAGCTTGGGGTTCCCCTTCGAGTCAGTGTGCTCGCACATCGCGATGACGTTCCTGGCCCCGGCGGCCAGGTCCATCGCGCCGCCGATGCCGCCGCCGGTCTGCCCGGGCGCGGACCAGTTGGCCAGGTCGCCGTTCGCGCCCACCTGGTAGGCCCCCAGAACGACTCCGTACAGTCGTCCGCCCCGCGCGATCTCGAACGACGTCACCGAGTCGAAGAACGACGCGCCCGGCCGTAGCGTCACGAAGTACCCGCCCGCGTCGTGGTAATCGGGGTCGAAGGAATCGCCGCGGGCGAACTCGCCGTAGTTAAGCATGCCGTTCTCGGAATGCAAGATGACCGGCCGCGCTCCCAGGAAGTTGGCGACCTGGGTCGGGAGGCCGGCCCCTAGGTTGACGACCGCGCCGTCGGGGAGCAGTGCGGCGACCCGCCGCCCGATCTCCTCACGGGTCAGCGCGGGCTTCCCGGCATGCGACCGGGCCGAGGAAGCGGGCCGGTTGACCCGCATCGGCAGGTTCTTCACGTCCATGCGCACTGTCACGGGCACCACCCGGGCCACGAAGATCCCCGGCAGGTCCACGTCCTCGGGGTCGATGGAGCCGACCGGCACGATCTCCTCGGCCTCCACGATCGCGCAGCGGGCGGCCTTGGCGAACGAGACGTTGAAGTTGCGTGACCCGCCGCGGAAGACGAGGTTGCCCATCTCGTCGGCTCGCTGCGCCCGCACCAGCGCGTAGTCGCAGGTGATCCCCCGTTCCAGCACGTACGGCCGCCCGTCGAAGTACCGGATGTCCTTGCCCTCGGCTATGGCCGACCCGTACCCGGCTGGCGTGTAGAAC
>Ga0335072_10008270_pt1 | contig 15095 bp, 13 predicted proteins | sample Lox_Sample_21_FD_206725 | JGI IMG/M metagenome (GOLD analysis project Ga0335072, IMG submission 206725) | Soil microbial communities from Loxahatchee National Wildlife Refuge, Florida, United States - Lox_Sample_2.1 | ecosystem: Environmental > Terrestrial > Soil > Wetlands | place: USA... | reverse complement strand
GAGCTGGACGGGGCGCCGGGCCCGCGCCTGGTCTCGGTCCTGGTCGGCGACGGCAGCGACGCGCCCGCCATCGGCGGCCGGGTCCGGCTGTCGCCGACCCGCTTCGCCACGCACACGCTGCCGACGTTCGCGCTGGAGAGGACGTCATGACGCCGCCAGACAAGCCCGACACGCCCCAGGAGACGGTCGCCCCGGGAACGCGGCTGCGCTGCGAGACCTGCGGCGCGGAGGCGATCGTGCTGCAGCCCGGCGCCGCGGACCTGACGTGCTGCGGCGCCCCGCTGACCGTCACCTTCGACGGGTCGCGGCGCTCGTGACATCGGGAGGCCAGATGGCTGATTCGAACCAGGTGGGCAAGCGCTACCGCTGCGAGGAGTGCGGCACGCAGGTGATCTGCGTGAAGCGCGGCGAGGGCCGGTTCAGCTGCCACGGCCAGCCGATGGAGCTCGAGTCCAGCAAGCCCCTCCCGTCGTCGGACTGATCCGGAGGACCAGCGGAATGCGCCTGTCGCTTCGTTATGACATGCGGGCACCGGCCATCGGCGCACCCGCCGAGGTCCTCTACGCGACCTCCCTCGACCAGTGCGAGTGGGCCGACAAGCTCGGCTTCGACACGGTTTACCTGGCCGAGCACCACGGCGCCGACGACGGCTACTGCGCCTCCCCGATGATCCAGGCCGCGGCGATCGCCGGGCGGACGTCCTCGATGCGGATCCACCTGTCGGCCCTGCTGCCGGTGATGCACAACCCGCTGCGGCTCGCCGAGGACCTGGCGACGCTGGACATCCTCAGCCACGGCCGGCTCGACATAACCGTCGGGCTTGGGTACCGGCCGCACGAGTACGAGATGTTCGGCGTCCAGAAGTCGAAGCGCGTCGCGCTCCTCGAGGAGACGCTCGGGATCCTGGACCAGGCGTGGACCGGGGAGCCGTTCGACTACCACGGCACGACCGTGATGGTCCGGCCGGTGCCGGTGCAGAAGCCGCGCCCGCCGATCTACGTCGGCGGCTCCAGCGAGGCCTCGGCCCGGCGGGCCGCCCGGTACGGGGACAACTACCTCCCCGCGGGCATCCCCGGCCTCTACGACATCTACCAGGAGACCCGGCGCGAGATGGGCCTGCCGCCGAACTCTCCGCCGCCGGTGCTCGGCCCCATGTTCCTGTTCGTGGCCGAGGACCCGGAGCAGGCCTGGGAGACCGTGGGCCCGTACGTCCTTTACACCTCGAACTCCAACGCCGAATGGGCCAAGGAGCGCGGGGTCGGCAGCACGCAGTACATCCCGGCCCGCGGCGTCGAGGACCTGAAGGCGAGCCCGGTCTTTGAGGTCGTCACCCCGGACGAGTGCGTCGCCCTCGTCGAGAGGCTCGGCCATCACAGCGACCTGATGTTCCAGCCGCTGATGGGCGGGATGCCGCCGGAGATCGGCTGGGCCAGCCTCGAGCTGTTCGCGTCGGCGGTGCTGCCGCGCCTCGTCGCCGCTGGCTATCGCGACCCGCTGCCCGCCTGACCGGCGCGCCAGACTTCCGTATTCATCGAGTCCGGCCGTTCTGTGCTCTAGGCCGCCGCCTATACCATTGCTATCATTACCATGCATCTTGCTGGACCCCCGGAAGGACCCGCGCATGGCAGGACCGCTCGAAGGACTCGTCGTCGTGGACGCGACCTGGGGAATGCCGGCCGGCATCGCCAGTCACCTGCTCGCCGACTACGGCGCCACCGTGATCAAGCTCGAGCGGCCCGGAGGCGGGCCATCCGGCCACGACATCCTGCGCAGCGTGCTCGACCGCGGCAAGTGGAGCGCCGAGGCGGACCTGGGCACGCCAGAGGGGCTGCAGGTCGCGCACTCTCTGCTGGCCGCCGCCGACGTCTGGCTGGAGTCGTTCGGCCCCGGACGCGCGGATGCGCTCGGCCTCGGCTATGACGACCTGCACGCCCGTTACCCGCGGCTGATCCAGGCCACGTTCACCGGCTACGGGCGGGGCGGGCCGTGGCGCGACCGGCCCGGCTACGACGCGCTGGTGGCGGCGCGCTGCGGCCTGCAGGCCGAGCAGGCCGGGCACCGCAAGGGACCGGTCTTCCTCGGCCACCCGACGATCGCGTACTGCACCGGGTTCCTGGCCACGATCGGGATCCTCGCCGCGCTGCGGGCCCGCCACCACACCGGCCAGGGCCAGCAGGTCGACGCGTCGCTGCTGGACGGCATGCTCGCGGTGATGGGGATGAACTGGTGGTGGAACGAGCGCGACCTGTCCTACCTGGCCAGGAGCGGCACCGAGACCGGGTTCGGGCACAACCGGCTGATCACGGACCTGTTCATCTGCCAGGACGGCAAGTACCTGATGGTGCACACCGGCGGCGACGGCGGGTTCAAGCGGCTCACGGACATCCTCGGCGTCGGCGACAAGATCCGGACGATCGAGGGCGTCGAGATGCGGGTGCCGCTCAACGAGGAGGAGTACCACATAGCCCGCCACCTCGTGCCGGACGCGTTCAAGGCCCGGCCGCGCGCGGAGTGGATCAAGCTCTTCCACGAGGCCGACGTCGCGGCGCTGCCGGTGCTGCCTGCCTCGGAGACGATCGAGGAGCCGCAGGTCCAGTATGCCGACCTGGTCATCGACGTCGACGACCCGGTACACGGGCACATGCGCCAGGTTGGCCCGGTGATCCGGTTCGCCGGCAGCCCGGCCGCTGCCCCGCCGCCCGCGCCCGTGCTCGGCCAGCACACCGCCATCGTGGCCGCCGGCGAGGCGCCGGCCTCGGGGATCACCGACTCGATGCCGACGGACCGCCCGCTGGCGGGCCCGCTGGCGGGCCTGCGCGTGATCGACTTCAGCGCGTTCTTCGCCACCGCGTACGGCGCCCGGCTGCTCAGCGACCTCGGCGCGGACGTGATCAAGGTCGAGCCGGTGCGCGGCGACCACATGCGGCCGCTGCCCGACCTCTTCGAGGGGGCCCAGCGCGGGAAGCGGACGATCGCCCTCGACATGCAAACGCCGGAGGGCCAGGAGGTCGCGCGCAGGCTCGTCGCGCGCGCCGACGTCGTCATGCACAACTTCCGGCCGGGCAAGGCCCAGAAGATCGGCCTGGGCTACGAGCAGCTGCGGGAGATCAAGCCGGACCTGATCTACGCGTACCTTCCCGGCTTCGGCTCGGCCGGGCCGATGGAGAAGCTGAAGAGCTTCGCGCCGCTCGTCTCCGGCTACGCGGGCCTGCTCTACGAGGGGGCCGGGGCCGGCAACCCGCCGGTGCGGCGGGTGCTCGGCAACGAGGACCTCTACAACGGCATGGCCGGCGCCGTCGCGGTGCTCATGGCGGTTCAGCACCGGACCCGCACCGGCCGCGGGCAGTACCTCGAGAACCCGCAGCTGCACTCCAGCCTGTTCGTGGTCGGCGAGCACGCGACCGACGCCGAGCGCAGGCCGCTGCTGGCGCACGAGCTCGACGCCGACCAGACCGGCTGGTCGCCGACCTACCGGCTGTACCGGACCAGCGACGGCTGGATCTGCCTGGCGTGCTTCGGCGACCGGGCCTTCGGCCGGCTCTGCGAGGCCCTCGGCCTGCCCGACGTCGCGGCCGACGCCCGCTTCGCCAGCCAGGCGGCCCGGGACGCGAACGCGGACGGGCTGGCCGAGCTTCTCGCCGGCCGGTTCGCTCAGCTGTCCACCGAGAACGCGCAGGCCGCGCTCGACGAGCACGGGGTGCCGGCCGAGACGCCGGCCGATGACCCGGTGATGCCCGAGCTGCTGTGGGAGGAGTGGGCGCTCGAGGACCAGCGCGTCTTCGAGCACCACCATCCCGAGCACGGCTGGATCCGTGAGGTGGGCCTCGTCGTCCGGCTCTCGGACACCCCCGGGCTGAACAAGGGGACGAGCCCCATCCTCGGGCAGCACAGCGCGGAGATCCTCACCGAGCTCGGCTACGGCGACGAGGAGCGGGCCGCGCTGCTCACCGGCGTGGTACGGGCCGCGGACCAGGACTGAGACCGGTGGACGTCGGCTATCCCGAGCGCGCGGAAGCCTTCCGCGCCGAGGTGCGCGCGTTCCTGGCCGCGAACCTGCCGCCGGGCTGGCGCGGCCTGGGCGCGCTCGCGCCGGGGGAGCGCCGCGACTTCGAGCGGGCCTGGCGGGCCACGCTCGCCGAGCACAACCTGCTCGCGGTGTCCTGGCCGGCCGAATACGGCGGCGCCGGGCTGTCAGACATCGAGCAGGTCGTCCGGTCCGAGGAGTTCGAGCGGGCCGGCGCGCCGACCGGGACGGAAAACGACGGCTTCGGCATCGGCCTGCTCGGCAACACGCTCCTCGTCGCCGGGACCGAAGAGCAGAAGCGCTACTTCCTGCCGCGGATCCTCTCCGGCGAGCACGTCTGGTGCCAGGGCTACTCCGAGCCCGACGCCGGCTCGGACCTCGCCGGGGTGCGGACGAGGGCGATCCTTGACGGGGAAGAGTGGCTCATCAACGGGCAGAAGATCTGGACGTCGGCGGGCGCCACCGCCAACTGGATCTTCGTGATCGCGCGGACCGACCCGGACGTGCCCAAGCACCGGGGCCTGACGTTCCTGCTCATCCCCATCGACCAGCCGGGCGTCGAGGTCCGCCCGATCAGGAACGCGGCCGGCTACGACCTGTTCTGCGAGGTGTTCTTCACCGACGCGCGGACGCCGGCCGGGCACGTCGTCGGCGGCGTCAACAGCGGGTGGTCCACCGCGATGACCCTGCTCGGCTTCGAGCGGGGTGCCGAGGTGACGACCGACCCGATCCGGTACCGGCGCGACCTGGACCGGCTGCTTGAGCTGGCGCGCGAGCGCGGCCGCGACGCCGAGCCGCGCATCCGCGACGAGCTGGCCTGGTGCTACGCCCGGGTCGAGATCATGCGCTACCGGGGCTACCGGGGCCTGACCCGGTTCCTGGCCGGGGCCAGGCCGGGCGCGGACGGCGCGATCAGCAAGCTCATCTGGAGCGAGTATTTCCAGCGCTACACGGAGCTCGCGATGGAGATCCTCGGCCTGGACGCGCTCGCCCCGCCCGGCGCGGGCAACGGCGGCGCGCTCAAGGTGGCCGACGCCGGCACCGAGAACTCGGCGCGGTGCTGGGCGGAGGAGTTCCTGCACGCGCGCGCCGGGACCATCTACGCCGGCAGCAGCCAGATCCAGCGGACGGTGATCGGCGAGCAGCTGCTCGGCCTGCCCCGCGAGCCGCGCATGGACGGCGGGCCGTTCCGGGACATCGGCAAGCCGGCGGCCGCTCCGGCGCTGGGAGGCTGAGCGCGGTGTTCTTCGACTACTCCGCGGAGCAGCAGGACTTCCGCGACTCGCTGCGCAAGCTCGTCGCGGACCGCGCGCCGCTCTCGGCGGTGCGCGCCCGGCTCGGCGACGCGCACGATCCCGATCTGTGGCGGACCGTCTGCGACGAGATGGCCCTGCTCACACTCGCGGTGCCGGAACGCGACGGCGGGGCCGGGTTCAGCCTCGAGGAGACCGCCATCGCCGTGGCGGAACTGGGCCGCGGGCTGGCCCCGGTCCCAGTCTTTGAGGCCGTGCTGGCGATCGAGGCGATCCTGCGCACCGGAACCGAGGCGCAGCGCCAGGAGCTGCTGCCCAGCCTGCTCAGCGGCGAGCGCATCGCGGTCGCGGCGGTAGCCGGCCCAGATGGCGCCGGAGCCGCGGCGGTCGCGGCCAGCGCGGCGGGCGACAGCCACACCCTGACCGGGTCGCTGCCGCACGTCCTGCGGGGACACGTGGCCGATCTGCTCGTCATTCCCGCGCTCGCGCAGGACGGTCCCGGGCTGTTCGTGGCCGAACGGGCGGCACCCGGCGTGACGGTCAGCAGTCCCGGGTCCTCGTTCGACCTGACCCGGCCGGTCTGCGCCGTCACCCTGGACGCGGCCCCCGCGGTCCGCCTCGGCGACGGCGCGGGACCGGACCTCGACGGCCTGCTCGACGTCGGCAGGACGCTGCTCGCAGCCGAGATGACCGCCGCCGCCGAGGCGTGCCTGGACGCCGCGGTCGAGTACGCCAAGCGCCGGGTGCAGTTCAACCGGGCCATCGGGTCGTTCCAGGCCATCAAGCACGGGTGCGCCCAGCTCGCCGTCGAGATCGACGCGGCCAGGGCCGCCGCCGACTGGGCGGCGATGCTTGCCGCCGCCGGTGACCCCGGCCTGCGCACCGCCGCGCTCATCGCCAAGGCGCAGGCGGCGGACACCTTCACCGCGTGCGCCGGGTGGAACATCCAGGTTCACGGGGGCATCGGCTTCACCTGGGAGCACGACGCGCACCTGTACCTGCGGCGCGCGAAGGCCGACGAGGCGCTGTTCGGCAGCACCGCACGGCACCGGGCGCTGCTCGCCGACCGGGCCGGGCTATGACATCCCCCGCCCGCAGCCATGCGGCCCGCGCGCGGAACGGGCTTCCGGCGCGCCGTCCCGGCACGTCAGGCGCCCTTCTGACCGCATTTGCGAGCGTTGACCGACACAATAATCTATGCCTATCATATGCCAGGTTAAGGTCATGTTTCGCGCGCGCTGACCTTCCGGGAAGGGGAGCGATCGCCCTGTGAGCACTGGATTCGCGGACGCAGGCCCGGTCACCCCGCCCCCGCCGCCCGCGCCATCATCTGCCCTTCTGCGCATCTCCGGCGTCTCCAAGACGTTTCCGGGCACGAAGGCGCTCGATGACGTCGCGATGGACGTCGCCCCCGGCGAGATCCACGCGCTGATCGGCCAGAACGGCTCTGGCAAGTCCACGCTCATCAAGGTCCTGGCCGGCTACCACCACGCCGACCCCGGCGCCAAGGCGTGGATCAACGACGAGCCGGTCGACCTGAACAGCGCCGTCGAGCACCGCCACCACCGGATGCGGTTCGTACACCAGGACCTCGGCCTGTTCCTCGAGCTCGGCGCGGCCGACAACCTGGCGCTGCGCAGCGAGTTCAGCACGACCCGGCTGCACCTCATCAAGTGGCGGCAGCAGCAGGCGCTGACGCGCGACCTGCTCGGCCGGTTCGGCCTCGATCTGGACCTGTCGCGACCGCTGGCCGAGGCGACGCCGGTGCAGCGGACGATCGTCGCGATCGCCGCCGCGCTCGTCGGCTGGGAAGGCGGCCCGGGCCTGCTGGTCCTCGACGAGCCGACCGCGGTGCTGCCGCCGCAGGACGTGGAACGGCTGCTGGAGATCATTCTGACGGTCCGCGAGCGCGGTACCAGCATCCTGTACGTCTCACACCGCCTGGACGAGGTCTTGCGCATCGCCGACCGGGTCACGGTGCTGCGCGGCGGACGGGTCGTGGCGACCCAGCCCGTCGAGGGCCTCGACACCCAGGCGCTGGCCGAGCTGATGGTCGGCTCCGACGTCGACGCGGGATACCGGGCCGGGCTGGACGTGCCGCCCGACCGCTCGGTCGTGCTGCGCGCCCGGGGGCTGCGTGCCCGTTTCCTGGCCGGCGTCGACCTGGAGCTGCGCGAGGGCGAGGTGCTCGGCGTCGCCGGCCTGCCGGGGTCCGGCCGCGACGAGCTGCCGTATGCGCTGGCCGGGGTCCTGCCCGGCGCGACCGGCGAGGTCCAGCTGACCGGCCAGGACTGGGTGCCGGTGCGCAAGTCCGCCACGTTCGACATCCCGATCGTGCCCGCCGACCGCGGCCGCGAGGCCGTGATCAAGGAGTTCAGCGTGGCGGAGAACCTGACGCTGTCGGTGGTGAAGCGGTTCCGCCGCTTCGGGCTGCTGCGCAAGCGGCCCGAGCGCGAGCTGGTCGGGGAGTGGATCGACGCGATCTCCGTGCGGACAAGCGGCCAGGACGCGCTGATCACCACGCTGAGCGGCGGGACACAGCAGAAGGTCATGATGGCCCGCTGCCTGGCCAGGGATCCGCGGGTGCTGATGCTGTGCGAGCCGACGGCAGGCGTGGACGTGGGAACCCGCCAGGCCATCTACGAGTTCATCGCCAGCCGCGCGCGGGCCGGCCTGTCGCTCGTCGTGTCGTCGTCCGACACCGGCGACCTGCTGGCGATCTGCACGCGGGTGCTGGTCATGTGCAACGGGAGCGTGGTACGCGAGCTCGCTGCCGACGAGATCGATGAGCAGGCGCTCATACACGCGATGGAAGAGACGGAGCAGGAGCAGAAATGACCACCCAGCTCCCGGCCGAGCGCCGGCATTCGGGCGGCCCGGGGCAGGGCCCGCGGCCCGCCCCTGGCCAGGTCATCGGCTCCAAGGCCCGCGCCTGGCTGAGCCCGCGCAACATCGGCGCGATCTACGTCCTGATCGTGATCTGCATCGTGTTCTCGATCTGGACCCCGAGCACGTTCCCGGTCCCGGCCACGGTGACGCAGATCCTCGACGACAACGCGATAATCGCGCTCGCGGCGCTCGCGCTCATCGTCCCGCTGTCCACGTTGACGTTCGACCTGTCGTTCGCCTACGTCATGTCGCTGTCGGGGGTGACCGCCGCGCACTTCGTGGCCACCGACAACCTCAATCTGGTGCTCGCCACGCTCGCCGGGGTCGGCGTGGCGCTCATCATCGGGGTCATCAACGGCTTCGTCGTGGTCGTGATGCGGATCGACTCCTTCATCGGGACGCTGGCCACGGGATCCCTCGTGCAGGCGTTCATCAGCTTCGTCACCGGTGACAACACGATCAACAGCGAGAAGCTGGCCGGCTCGTTCTCGAACATGAGCCAGGGCACCTTCGGCGGCGTCATCTACCCCGTCTGGTACGCGCTGATCCTGGCGATCGCTCTGTGGATCTTCATGGAGTACACCGCGACGGGGCGCAGGCTGTACGCGACGGGCTTCAACCGCGAGGCGGCCCGGCTGGCCAACATCAAGGTGAACAAGCTGAGGTTCTGCTCGCTGCTGACCTCGGCCGCCCTGGCCGGGTTCGCCGGCGTCATGCTGGCCTCGTCGCTGAGCTCGGGTGACCCGACCGCCGGCACGTCCTACCTGCTGCCGGCGTTCGCCGCGCTGTTCGTCGGGGCCACGGTCTTCAAGGCGGGCAGGTTCAACGCGTGGGGCACGATCGTCGCGGTGCTGATGCTGGGCACCGGGATCGTGGGCCTGGGGCTGGTGGCGGCGCCGCTGTGGGCCGACGACATGTTCACCGGCGTGGTCCTGATCGCCGCGCTGAGCGCGAACGTCTTGCAGAGCAGGAGCCTGTGGATGGGCAACCTGCGCCGGGCTCGCTGGATGCCCGGCCAGCTGCGGCGCGCGGAAGGCCGGGAGCCCGCGGCGTGACCGATCCCCGGTGCCCGGTAAGCCACGCCGACTACCGGACGGTGACCCGGCCCGGCGGGCACTACGCCCTGCTGGACGCCGAGCGCGAGGCGAGCCCGCTGCACTGGAACGACACCACGCCCGGCGGGTTCTTGATGGTGACGCGGTACGCGGACGTGCTGCGGTGCTTCCAGGACGCCCCCGCGTTCACCAACAAGGTGACGAGCGCGCTGAACCCGGTGCGTGGCATCGACATCCTGCCCCAGGCGCTCGACGGCGAGCCGCACACGCGGATGCGCCGGATGCTGAACCGCTACTTCTCCCCGGCGGTCGTCCGCCGGATCGAGCCGTTTGCGCTGCAGCGGTGCCGGGAGCTGATCGACGACCTGCGGCCGCGCGGCGGCTGCGACTTCGTGACCGAGTTCGCGATCCGCTACCCCACCGACGTGTTCCTCGAGCTCATGGGGCTGCCGGTGAGCGACGGCGGGTTCTTCGTCGGCTGGGTCGAGCAGATCTTCGCGGGCATCTTCGACGGCGACCACGCCAGCGCGCAGGAGGCCTCGGGCAAGCTCAGGGACTACTTTGCCGGTGTGGTCGCCCGGCGCAGGCGTTCACCGCGCGATCCCGACACCGACCTGGTGTCCCGGCTGCTGAGCGTCCGTGCGGGGGACGAGCCGGTCCCCGAGGCGGACATCCTGACGATCTGCGTCACGCTCGTGATGGCTGGGCTGGACACCACGCGCAGCGCGCTCGGGTACATGTTCTGGCACCTGGCCCGGCACGACCAGGACCGGCGCCTGCTGGCCGGGCAGCCCGAGCTGGCTGGGGCCGCCGTCGAGGAGTTCATCAGGCTCTACCCGCTGGTGATCCAGGCGGGCCGGGAGACCGCCGGCCAGCCACGCGTGGGCGACCTGGAACTCACGGATGGCGACATCGTCTGGCTGGGCATCGGCTCGGCCAACCGGGACCCGCGCAAGTTCCCGGAGCCGGACCGGTTCGCCCTGGGCCGCGAGAACGTCAACCAGCACCTCGGCTTCGGCGCTGGCCCGCACCGGTGCCTGGGCATGCACCTGGCCCGGGCCGAGCTCGCGATCGTGCTGCGGGAGTGGCACGAGCGCATCGGCGACTACTGGATCGACCCGGACGCGGCCATCACCGAGCGCGGATCGCAGCTCACCCTCCGCTCCCTCCCGCTGCGCTGGCAGGCCCAGCGCGCCTGACCGGCCGGTGAAAGCCCACAAGGGCTTCGGCGAATCACCCTTGACAGGCCAGCTGCTGCCAGAAGGGTGAGACGCATGATGGAGCTCCTGAGGTGACGGCTCAGTCCGAGGCGGGAGCGGGACCGGTGCCCGCGGCCCGTGAATTCGCCGACATCTACGAGCGGCACTTCGCCGAGATCCACCGCTATATCGCCGGGCGGCTCGGCCGGGACGTGGCCGACGACATCGCCGCCGACACGTTCGTGATCGCGCTGCGCAAGCGCGACGGCTTCGACCCCAGGCGCGGCACGGTGCGCGCCTGGCTGTACGGGATCGCGACCAACCTCGTGGCCCGGCAGCAGCGTGCAGAGCTGCGGCGGTACCGGGCTCTCGCCCGGGCCGGCGCCCGGGACCTCTCCGACGGGCCCGAGGAGCGCGTGGTGTCCCGGGTGACAGCCGAGGGGCTGCAGCCACGGCTGGCCAGCGCGCTGGCCCGGCTGTCCCGGGAGGAACGCGACGTGCTGCTGCTGGTCGCCCTGGCCGGCTTCTCGCACGAGGAGATCTCCCAGGCGCTCGGCATTCCCTACGGCACCGTCGGCTCGCGGCTGAACCGGGCTCGCAAGAAGATCCGCGCCGCACTGGGCCAGGAGGGTCAGACCGATGAATGATCTCAGCATGATCCGTGTGCTTCTCGACGAGGCGCCGCCCTCGGCCGAGGTGATCGCCGAGGGGCGCCGGCGGATTGCCGTCAGTGCCACCGAGCCGGGACGGCCAGCGACGCTGCGCGGCGCTGCCGGACCTAAGGCCCGGCCCGCCACTCGCCTCCGGCCGGCCAGGGGCCGCGGGTTCCGCCACCGGACGGCCCGCCGGGTCGCGGTCGGGGTCGTGGCCGCCGGCGCCGCGGCCGTGCTGGCCTTTGTCACGCTGGTCCCGCATGGCGCGCCCGCGGCGCACCCAAGCCGCGGGCAGGCGGACGAGCTGGCGGGCCTGCCCGCCCGCAGTTTCCTGCTCACCATGGCCGTCAAGGCCGCGGCCGCCGCCACCCCATCGACGGGCCGGTGGTACTGCCAGCAGATGGAGCAGGGCCAGCGCGAGCTGGTAGGGGCCGACGACACGACGCTTCAGGCGCCATGGGATCAGGGCCCTCCGGCATCACTGGCTGGCTACCAGTACGCGCTCTTCAGCAAGAGCACGATCCAGTCCTGCTTCGAACCGCCCACGAAGGGCGCACCGTACGGCTCCGTGGAGGGCGCCACGCAATCACTCGGTGCCCAGCCCGCGAGCCCGGCGGATGCGGCCGCCTGGCGCCGGGCTGGCTCCCCGACAAGCTGGATAGCCTGGTTCGACCGGACCGTCAGGATCACCATGGCGCCCGGCCGGCGGTATCTCGCGGGCCCCAGGCCGTTGACGGGCAAGAGCCCCTACGGCATCAAGCTGCCCACCAACCCAGCTCAGCTCAAGGCGTTCTTCCTGGATCACGAGGCAGAGTTCCACGAGGCGGGTACCCCAGACGAGATCCTGTACAACGATGCCACCACGTTCATGACCGGCTATTCCGCCCCGGCGCTGCGCGCCGCTGCTTACCGCGTGCTGGCCAGCCTGCCGGGCGTCCGGATGAAGCCCAACGTCCAGGACCCGGCCGGCCAGTCCGGTACCGCGGTGTGGCTGCCCCAGGCGGGACCGACCTTGGCGATGGTCATAGTGGACCCGGCGACAAGCACCTGGCTGTGCGTCGTGGAGGTCACCAAGCGTTCGGTCGCCCACGCGCCCGCGGGCACGATAATCGACTACACGCTGTTCACCCGCTCCGGCTGGACCAACGCGCCGCGCAGCGGCTGACCTGGTAGGGGGTGGTTGTTACCGGCGCGAGGCTTCGTCGAGGTCGACGCCGATGACGTTAGCCAGACGGCTCAGATCGCTGTCGCAAGCCAGCAAAGTGGCCTGGTGCCGTCGCGCCACGGCAGCGATCATGCAGTCGATCAGTCCGCGGGGCGTGATCCCAGACTGACGGCAACGACGGTAGATGCGTACCGCCCCATCGAAGTCAGCGACGGCGTCGAACGGGCAGAGGTGGAAGCGCAGCAGCAGGCGGCGCAGGTCCGCCTCTCTCGCGTCGCTGCGCGCCCCAGCTAGGACTTCCATGATCACCGGCTCGGTGACGGCGACCGGGCCTCCGGTGTCAATGAGCTCGGTCAGGCGGTGATCGACTGCGCTTCCGGTTGCCCGGTCGTACTCGACCCAGGCGGAGGTATCGGCGAGGATCACGCTGCCCCTCGGGGCGCGGCATCATCGGGGAGCTCCCCGATGGCATGCGCGCCCCGCATCGACAAGGCCTCCTCGCGCGTCATCGGCTGCCCAGCAAGATGGCGCAGGGCGAGCTCTACCGCTTCGGTCTTCGTCCGCAGGCCGTAGCGCTCCATGACCGCCCGAAGATAGACGTCCTCGATCTCGATGTTCGTCCGCACCCGACTCATACACCTACTCTACACCTAACGTGTAAGGTACGTGTACTCATGGTGACACCAACTAGGTGACGGACTTCACCCGGCGCCAGGCCGCGCATAACGACCACCCTGCCGGCGCCTAAGCATCGCCGGGTCGGCCGTGTGAGCGCCACTGGACCGTGGCGTCCAGCGCCTCGGCGCCGTCGGTGGTCACCTGCAGCGGGTTGACCTCGATCGCGACGAGGTCCTCGCCGAGGCTCACCGCCAGTTCGGCGACGGCGGCGATCGCGTCGACGGCCCGTTCAAGGTTCACACCGGGGGTACCGCGCGCGCCGAGCAGCACCGGGGCGCCGCGCAGTGCCCGGAGCGCTGACTCGATCGCCGTGCGGTCGCACGGCAGCGCGACCCGGCTGACGTCCGCCAGCACCTCGGTCCAGATCCCGCCCATGGCCACCGCGAGCACCGGGCCCCAGTCGGGATCACGGACCACACCGACGAGGAGGTCGTGGACGTCCGGCCCCTCGGGCCGCATCGGGGACACCAGGACGCCGTCCACCCGGGGCGCCGGGGCCTGGCGCTGCGCGGCCGCCAGCACCTGGCGGGCGGCCTCGGTGACGTCCTCGCGCCCGCTGCGGTTCAGCGCGACACCGCCCGCGTCGGTCTTGTGCACGAGGTCGGGGGACACGACCTTGACGGCGACCGGGGTGCCGAACCGGGCGGCGGCCGCGGCCGCCTCCTCGGGGCTGCCGGCGAGGACGGCCGGCACCACCGGCACGCCGGCGCGCTCCAGCAGGCGGCGGGCGTCGGCCTCGGACCAGGTCCCGGCCCTGGTCGGCAGGTCGAGGGAGTCGGCCGGGCCTGGCCGCGGCGGCGTTTCGGAGGCGGGTGGTGCCGGGCCCGTCGGCGACACCGGGCCCGTCGGCGACACCGCTGCCGGCGGGTGCGTCTGGACGGCCGGTGACACCGGCGCCGCCGACCAGTCCGCGATCTTGGCGACGGCCGCGAGCACGCGGTCCATGCCGCCGAAGACGCTGGGCACGCCGAGTTCGTGGCGCACCGCGCGCGCCCCCGCGGAGATCGTGTGGATGGTGGTGTTGGTGAAGATCACCGGCCGCGGCGCCTCCCGCGCGGCGGCCGTCATCGCGGTGATGCTGTCCAGGCCCCAGGCCGACTCCGGTGCGTGGTGCTCGATCTCGCCGATCGCCACCGTCACGTCCACGGCCGGATCGGCGGCGACGGCCGCGATCGCGGCGCCGAACAGCGGGGCATCCGCCACCGCGGCGCCGGTGGCGTCGAGCGGGTTCTGCGGGGTGGCGTAGGAGGGCAGCAGCTCGCGCAGCCGGGCCAGCGTGGCCTCGCCCAGCGGCGGATAGCTCAGGCCGAGCGCGTCCGCGCGGTCGGCGGCCAGGTCGCACCCTCCGCCCGAGATCGTCACCACCGCGAGGTTCCGGCCCCCGATCGGGCCGGACCGCACGAACGTGTCCGCGGTCGTGAGCAGGTCTTCCATCGAGTCGACCCTGATCACGCCCGACGCGGCCAGCACGGCCGAGATGATCGCGTCGTCGCCGACCAGGGCGCCGGTGTGCGCCAGGGCCGCCCGCGCTGCGGCCTCGCTGCGGCCCACCTTCAGCACCACGACCGGCTTGCCCGCCTCCCGCGCCCGCAGGCACGCGCCGCGGAACGCCGCCGGGTCGGTGACGGCCTCGGCGAAGACGGCGATCACGCGCGTGGCCTCGTCGGCCACGAGATAGTCCAGCACGTCGGTCGCGGTCACGTTCAGCTCGTTGCCGGTGCTCGCCAGCAGGCTCAGGCCCACGTCGAAGGATCGAGCCATGTTCATGACCTGGACGGCCATGTTGCCGCTCTGCGAGACGACGCCGATGGAGCCCGCCCCCAGTTCGTCGCCGGGCTGCATCGGCATGAGGACGACGCGCCGGGACGGGTTCGCGAACCCGAGCGTGTTGGGCCCGAGCACCGCCATGTCGTGCTCACGCGCGACCTCCGCGAGGCGCTGCTGAGCCAGCAGGCCCTCGGGCCCGGTCTCGGCGAAGCCGGAGCTCAGGATGATGGCGGACCTGGTGCCCAGGCGCGCCGCCTCGGCGATGGCCGCGAGGCTCGCCTCGGCAGACGTCATCACGTAGACGAGGTCGGGCACCTGGCCAATCTCGGAGACGGAACGGTACGCCGTCGCGCCGTGCGCCGTGCCGCCACGCGGGTTGACGAAGAAGACCTCGCCCTCGTAGCCGATGCTG
>Ga0335072_10008268_pt1 | contig 15098 bp, 12 predicted proteins | sample Lox_Sample_21_FD_206725 | JGI IMG/M metagenome (GOLD analysis project Ga0335072, IMG submission 206725) | Soil microbial communities from Loxahatchee National Wildlife Refuge, Florida, United States - Lox_Sample_2.1 | ecosystem: Environmental > Terrestrial > Soil > Wetlands | place: USA... | reverse complement strand
GACCTCAAGGGAGCGAACGCCCAGCACGCGGACTTCGGGCAGACGCACCTCGAACACGCCAACCTCAGCGGGGCGAACCTCAGCGGCGCCGAACTCACGCAGGCCTACCTGCAGGGGGCGAACCTCGTGGGCGCCACCTTCTCCCACACCAGTTTCACGCAGGCGTATTTGCAGAACGCCGACCTCGAAGGCGACGACCTCACGAGCGTCGAACTGATCCAGGCCTCGCTGGCGAACACGAACTTCAAGGACGCCAACCTCTCGGGCCAGGAACTGTACGGGAACCCCCCGGGCGGCAACGACTATGCGGGCGCCAACCTGAGCGGCGCCAAGCTGATCGGCAACTTCGCCAGCGACAGCTTCGCGGGCGCCAACTTCAGCGGCGCGGAGTTCTGCAACGCCACCATCGAAGGCACGCTGCGCAACACCGGCTGTCCCAGCGGCTACTACCCCTAGAGCGCTCCCCTAGACGGTGCCGTCGAGATCGGCGAGCGCCGCCCGCTGCGCCTCGTCGAGGAGCGGCTTCTCGGCCAGCACGCGCCGCGCGATGTCCAGGTCCTCGGGCCGCCCCACCGTCAGGGCGGCGACCACGCGGCCGTCCTTCAGATACCAGTCGGTGAAGCTGCCCCGCTCGAGGGAGCCGCGCACGATCTCCTCGTCCCATTCGCTCGCGGGGCCGACGTATTCGAGCTCCCCGAGGTTGGCGAGCACCGAGAAGAAGTAGGGCACCACCTCGTGGGGCACGTCCTGGCCGAGCATGTTCAGGGCGGCGGTCTTGCCGTGGTTGAAGGCCACGTCCCAGTGCTCGATGCGCATCGGCCGTCCGTGCAGGACCGAGTCGTACTCGCAGATGTCCCCCGCCGCGTAGACCCCCGGCACGGAGGTCTCCAGGCGCGAGGAGCACGCGAGGCCGCCGCGCTCGCCGATGGCGATGCCGGCCCGCTGGCCGAGGTGCACGTCGGGGATCACGCCAGCGCCGATCACCACCGCGTCGCCCGCGAGCTCCAAGCCCTTCCTGGTCACGACCGTGCCCACCCGTCCGTCGGCGCCCTCGAAGCGCTCCAGCTCGTCCTCGCTGTGGATGACCACGCCGGCGCCTTCCAGCAGGCCCTGGAAGTGGCGCCCGACGCGCTCGCCGAAGCCCCGTTCGAGGGTGGCTCGCTCCTGCATCACGATCGTGCAGCGCTTGCCGATCGCCGTCAGTGACGCCGCCACCTCGCAGCCGATGTAGGAGCCCCCGATCATCACCACGTGCTCGGCGTCGGCCACGTCCGCGCGGATCGCGTCGGCGTTGCCGAGCGTGCGCAGGTAGTGGATCCCCTCCAGCTCGCAGCCGGGCACGTTCAGGCGCCTGACGTTCGCCCCCGTGGCGATCAGCGCCTTGCCGAAGGCGATCTCCTGCTTGTCCGAGAGCTTCGCGGTGCGCGCCTGCAGGTCAAGCGCCGTGACGCTCGTGCGCGTGAGCAACTCGATCTCCTGCTCGCCCCACCACTCGTCCGGACGGAAGAACGCCTCCGCGCGCTCCTCCTCGCCGCGCAGGTAGCCCTTGGAGCAGTTGGGCCGGTTGTAGGGCGGGTCGGGCTCGCGGCCCACGAGCAGGATCGAGCCCTCGCCTCCGGCCTCCCGCAGCCAGCGCGCGCAGTTCGCGCTCGCCAAGCCGCCCCCGATCAGCAGATAGTCGACCTCGCGGTCCGCCATGCCGTGACCTTACCCGCTGAGCGACGGCACCTACAGCCCCGGCGGGTGCCGGACCGCCCAGCTGGCCCACGTGGGGATGTGATCGAGGATGCGCCAGCGCGGGCCGTCTTCGTTGCGGTTGGGACCGACATCGGTGCCGTCGTGACTGGTGTCCAGCCTCAAGCCGGCGATCACGATGAAGACGTGCGGGGTCGGGCTGTCGGTCGCGTAGATCGTTACCCAGCGGCCGGGGCCCGGCGCGCCCCAGTGGACGTAATCCTGCGCGACGGGATCGTCGTCGATGACTTCCTGGATCGGTCGCACCCCCGCGCGAAGCAGCACATAATTGACCGTGCTCGAGCAATCCTCGTCGCTTGCTCCGCGCGGGTCTGGGTGACCGTCGGGCCCGTAGGGCAGATCCTGCAGCTCGTTCCCCGCCACCACCATCGCCTGCACCGTCGCGGGCACCCGCGCCGGCACCAGCGCGAGATGTCCATCCCCCGGCGCCAGCACCGCCCGTTCCCCCGAGATGAAGCGCACGGCGGTCGGGCTCTCGCCGCTCAGACGCGTGTCGGCTCCGGGGTATGTCGCTTCCACTTCCACCGGCTGCGCTCGTACCGCGCCGGAGCTCGCTGGAGCGCTGTATCTGGCGGCCCACCGCTCCACCTCCGCCACATACCAGTTCGCGTGGTTGTAGGCGAATATCGCGGCGCGATAGTCCCGCGGCGCGCCCGCCGCCCGCAAATAGCGGGCCGCGGCATAGATGGCATCCGCGGGGTCCCAGCGATCGATCCTGCCGTCCCCGTCCCCATCCACCCCATACATGGCCCACGTCGAGGCCAGGAACTGCATCGGGCCGCCGGCGCCCGCGGAGTTCTCGGCTCCCTCCCGCGTACACGACGGGTCTGGATCGCGACCGTGGTCACACTCGACCTTGCCGATGCCAGCGAGGATCGCCCAGTCGATGTCGTAGCGCCGCGCCGCCGCCTCGTACAGGCGCAGATAGTCACGCGGGATTTCCCCCCGCGCGAGCGCCGAGACACCATCGCCCGGCATGCTCCCGACCGGCGGTTCGGCGGCGAACTGCCCGATCAGCAGCGGCCCCGCGAGTGAGATCGCCAGCAGCGCCGCGCTGACCAGGCCTGCCGTCACGGCGGCGGCGACCGCGCCCGTGGGCAGGCCCGTGCGCTGCGCCGCCCCTGCGAGCGAGCGCGTGCTCACTGCCGTTCGCGACCCAGCTGACGTTTGCGTCCAGCCGCCACCTCGAAGGCGTCATCGAGCACCGCAGAGCCCGTGCGCGCACGCTCGCTCTGGGCGGCGCCCTCCCTTTTCCAGGCCTCGATCCGCGCGTCCGCACCCGAGCCATGCGGTCGTTTCTGGCCGGCCGCCCGCAGGCGCGTGTCGACGGCCCGGTCGAGCTCCTTTCCGGCGCGGCGTCGCTCGGCCCGTTTTGGGGCTCCGGCGGCCGCCGCCACATCCGCCGCGGCGCCCCCGAGCTCTTTGCGCAGCGCCAACTCCCTGTCGATCTGCAGGCGCGCTTCGCGCCTTCGCCGAGGATCGAGCCGCTCGTACTCATGGCGACCGTAGCCCGCGAGTCCCGCGAGCGCCCCGTAGTCCCGTCGCCGTCCCTGCCCGTCCGTCCGCCCGCCCGCCGGCAGCGCTACCTGGGCGTCGAGCAGTCGCCCGCGCTCCTCACGCTGCTCGCGCGTGTACAGCCGGCCGGTGCGGCGCTTAGCGCGATCCGCGGCGTCAACCATTTGGCGCGCCTGCACGAGCTCGCCCTCCTCGCGTGCGATCGTCTCCCCCAGCAGCCGGCCCCGCATCGCGAGGCTCGCCGCCCTGCGCGTGTCGCCCGCCGCGAGAGCCTCCTCGCGGGCGCCCGTCAGGCGCGCATGTCGCGCCCGCATCTCGCCAAGGCGCGCCTGGCGCTCGGGAGCGTCGGCGAGCAGCGTGCGCGCGTCCTCTCGCTCGCGCTCGAGCCCCCGCCCGGCCTGCTCGTCCGCCATCTCGCCCGCGAGCCGCTTGCCGGCGCGTGCGAGCGCTGTTCGCCGGCGCACGTCCGGAGCGGGCCGTGCGAGCTTCCTGGCCGCCCAGCTGGCGCCGCGCAGCGCCGCGCGTGGCGTCTCCAGCGCCTCTCTGGCGCGGCGCGCGACGGAGCTCCGCTTGGTGGCCCGCTCGCCGCGTGAAAAGTCCAGCGCTCTGTGACGGTTGCGAAAGGCTCCCCACCAGAGCGCCGAGATCAGCAGCCAGCGCGTCCACCAGCCGAGCAGCGATACGTTCGCCAGCAGCCGCTCGGCGCTAAGCACCGCACCGAGCAAGAAGGAGAACACGAGCTTCGACGTCACCGCCCCGAGCAGGCGCGTGGCCCAGCCGCGAAACGCGTTGCGCCCGGTCTCGCCGAGCGCCGGCGCGAGCACGGCGGCTGGCGCGAGCAGCAGGTAGATGAGGCTCGCGAGCGCTGCCTCCAGCAGCCGCAGAGCGATGAAGCCAAGCACCAGCAGCATCCCCAGCGCGCCGAACCAGATCAGCAGCAGCCCGATGAATCGCGACGTCGTGCCGCTCTGGGTGCGGAACTCCGCCTGTGCCGCGGTCGGCCCCCGGCACGGTTCTTCTTCACCGCCGCAGAGCACCTGATAGAGCGAGCCCGGCGTGTGGATCGAGTTGCGCGCCACCTCGTTGGCGGGCAGCGCGAGAAACAGGTCGCCGTTGGTGCTCGCCTGCCGCAGCAGCGTCGCGGTGGCGGGATGCGTCGCGGCTTCCTGGCCCGCGAGCCTCAGCTCCGCCGCGTGCAGGCGCGGATCGAGGCGTCCCGGGCTCGTGCACCAGCTCTCGTTGCCAAACTCCAGGTAGCACCACGGTCCATAGACCGCCACCCGGAACAGGCCTTCGGTGCTTTCCGCCAGCGTCCGCGCGGAATGGGCCGGCGTACCCGCCGCCACCGCGGCGAGCGTGCCGAGGCTCGCTTCGTTGGCCCAGCCCGCGAGCGCTCCAACCGTCCCCGCCGGGTTGGCGATCATCCACAGGCCGCCCGCCATCATCGCGATCGTCAACAGAGCCTCCCCGAGCGTCTCCGCCACGCGCCGCCGAACCAGGCCGTGGTAGACGGCGAGCACCGCCGCGATCGCCAGCACGAGCGCCAGCCACGGTTGTGTGAAGGTTTCGCGTGTCCCCCGCAGACCCCGCGCGAGCCCGCCCATCGCGGGGCCATTCAGCAGGTCGAGCGTGAAGCACCAGTCGAGCATCACGATCAGGCCGTGCACCACCGCCACGAGGGCCGTCCAGGCGAACTGCAGCGAGTCCTGGAAGCTTGCCGCGAAGTCGTTGCTCAATTTCGTGACCCCCGTGTCGATGTGCACGTCGAACGCGTAGTCGCCCGTGGGCACCGGCGAGGCCTCGAACTTCGACATCGCGCAGTTGCGGGCCGACGGTCCGGAGAGCCCCGCCTCGGCGGCATCGCTGCAGAGGGGACTGTCGAGACCGTTGCCGGCGAGCGGATCGCCACCGCTGGAGGGCGCTGAGGCGGACGCTTCTTCGCTCGCCGAGAGGCCGCCCGCGAGACTCCCGCCCGAGGTCAGGGCGCCGCCGCTCGGCGCCCGCGGGTGCGCGCCGGCGGCCGCAGCAGCGACACCGCAACCGAGCAGGGTCACGGCCGCCAGCAGCAGCGCCCCGGCGGCACGCGGTGGGCTCAAACCTGCTCTGGGGTGGTCGAGAAGGCCTTCAAGAGCCCCGGCACCACCAGGTCGACCTGGATCGCCTCCACCCGACCGCGATGATCGCGCAGCAGGCAGCGCCCGGCGTCGAGTTCGAGCAGGGTCTGGCGCATATGCCTGCTGTCCGGGTCCAGGCCGAGCAGCTGCAGCGCGCGGCCGGCCTCTGCATCTGAGCGCATGCCGAACACGAAGGTGGCGCCGATCAGGTTCTCGAGCGACTCCCGCTCGCCGACCAATGCGTCGCTGACCAGCTGGGTGCTCACGATCGGCACCGCGAGCTCCGAGCGCCCCATGCGCTGCAAGGACGCCAGCAGCGAACGACCCACGGGATCGCCGAGCAGACGCCAACCCTCGTCAAAGCTGAACAGCTTCAGGCGGTCCCGCTCGGCGGCGAGCAGTTGCAGCGCGAACATCGCTATCAGCCGCACGACCTGCGCCCCCACACGCTCGGCCTGGGAGTACTCGGAGCGGGGTGTGCCCGGCTCGGGGCCAGGCAGGTCCCGGATCGGCAGGTACGTCACCTGACTGCGCCCGATCTCCGGCAGCCTCACCGTGGGATCGGCGAACCCCAGCTGTGTGAGCCCTGAGCGGGCGTACACGGCCAGCGTCTCCCCCACCCGGCGAGCCGTATCCTCGCCCTGCTCTAGCAGTGCCCTCACGACCTCGTGGCAGCTGGCCTCGCGCGCGCCCCGCAGAACACGGTCTACCGCGGCCACCACCGCCGTCTCCCACTCAGGCTCGGCGCGTGCGGGCAAGAGGTCGCGCAGGAAGGACACCGCCACGTCTTGGCGCAGATGCTCTGGCGCCACCCGGAGCGGGTCGAGCACGCCGCGCAGCGCTGGGTTCGGCGCGAGCGTCACGCATTCGGTGTGCGGCGCGACCTCCTCGAGCAGGTGGAAGCGGTGGTCGCCCTTGGGATCGCAGTCGATCACCTTCGCCCCCTGAAGAAACGCCTCGTACTTGAGCTTCTGAGCGAGCGTCGTCTTGCCCGATCCGAGCGCCCCGACGCTCAGGATCGCCGCGTTGCGATTGCTGTCCGAGCCCTCTCTGAGGTTGAAGCGCACCGGCTGGCGCGAGCCCGAGAGGGTGTGCCCGAGGTAGTAGCCGCCCCGCGAGCCCACCGCGTGCGTGGCGGCCGGCATCATCGCCGCTACTTGCTCGGGCGTGAGCGTGTCGTCATACCCGGCGATCCGCGTACGCTGGCCGGGCAGATGCTGGAGGAACAGCTGCAGCTGATCGCCGAGCGGACGGTGCAGGCGAATCTCGCCGTAGGCCCGCCTGACCATCTCCACCCGCTCCTCGAGCTCATCCGGATCGTCCGCGCCGACGGCGATCGCGAGCGTGGCGCGCAACAGCGGCGGACGGCTCGAGGCCTGCAGGTAGGCGAGCAGGTCGCGCGCCTCCTGGGTGCGCTGATAGCCGAGATCGGAGACTCCCTGGTCGCCATCGGACTCCGCCCTGACGATCTGGTCGGCGTCCTGCACCCGCCGGCGCGCGATGCGCAGCGCCAGGCCGTTGGGCAGGTAGCGGGCGTTCAACGAGAGGTCCACGCCGAAGGGCAGGCTTTCCACGGGCGCGAACATCAACTCCACACGCGCGCCCGGGAAGCTCGCGCGCTCGGGCAGGGCACCGAGCACGAGCTGCGCCTGCCAGCTGGTGCCGAGCTCCGACTCCACCCGCAGGCGCCGGCCCTCGTGTTCGACGTAGCCGTCCAGCCAGCGCATCACGTCGCCCTCCAACGGCGCGAGCGTCGCGCGGCCGTTGCGCTCGAAGACGAGTGCCCGCGGCTCGTGCAGGCCGTCTACCACCGGTTCGCCAAGGCCGCGACAGAAGGCGCGGCGCACGAGCCACTGCAGCTCCACGCCCCGCGCGGGCCGCACCGGCAGGTAGTCCGCCAGGCGGGCGTGCGCCTGATCCGCACGTACCCGCACGCGCTCGAGCTCGGCGACGTCGAGCAGCCGTCCGTCGCGCGGCGAGAGCGCGCGGCCGACCTCCCGCAGCCATGTGCGCGGATGACGCTCGGCGACCTCCGAGACATAGCTCGCCACGTCCTTCTCAGGCTCCGCGAGGCTGACGATCGCGAACACAGCCGCCTGCGCGCCGCCGACATCTCGCAGGCGCTCGGCGTGCTCGTCGAGGTACGCACGGTTCTCGGCGCTGCGCATACCGCCGCCGTTGAGCTGCTCGCTGACGTAGCGCTGCAGCCGCCAGCGCCGGCAGACACGCACGATCTGCAGATCCGCCCCCAGCGACTCGATCGCGCCGAGCAGCTCGAGAAACCGGCCCCGCTTGCCATCCTCGGAAAGCCACTGGTAGGAGCTCGCCTCGAACGCGAAAGCCGCCCATGGATCTCCAAGTCCCTGCGCGAACACGCAGTTGCCATATACGAACCGCAATGGTGTACGCACGGCTCAGTCCACCCGCATCCGCGCCCTTGGTGCCAAAGCGATCACCTCACCCTCAGACAGCGCTTGCCGGGGCGAGCGTTCCCGCACCGTCAGCGCCGTGCCGAGCCGTGCGCGCAGCGGCCCGGGCCGAGCGCGCTCATGCGCAACCGTGACGAGCGCCGCGCCCGGGCCCGTGTAGCGCAGGCGCCGCAGCCGCCCATCGGAGCCGTCGGGCAGCACCAGCAGGTCCCCCGGCCACCAGCGTGCGCCCGGCGCGTTTGCCTGCCGTGCGCCCGCCGCGCGCCGGCGCGCGTGCAGCCCGGCCGGCATTCGCCGATCGAGGCCGTGGCGGGCGAGCGCCAGGGCGGCCAGATGCGCCGAACGCCCCTCGATCCTGATAAGCGTGAGCAGCACCGCACTGCCCGCTGGCAGCGCGAGGTCGAGCAGATACCAGGGCAGCGCGCCGGCGAGCGCACCGAGCAGCGGCAGACGTGAGATGGTCTGGGCCAACGCCAGGACAAGCAGGAAGTAGAGGACGCCCCGCACCGGCACCCCGCCGGGGTTCAGCCGTAGTCGATCGATCCGGTAGATCCGCCGCTCGAGGTCGAATACCGAGCGGAAGGAGCGGATCTCCACGCCGGCGCTCACTGAGACCCGAACAGCGAGTTGACCGTGCCCTGGAGCAGGCTCACGCCCGTTGGCGTGGCAAGCAGCACCGAGACGATTCCTACCGCGAACACGCCGGCCGCCTCCTTGAAGTCCCGCTTGAATGCGAGCACGATCGCGGCCACGGCGAACGCGAGCCCGATCAGGCTCATCGCCACCGCCCGTCCGGTGCTGCCAGCCTTGGCCGCGGCCGCTTCCAGCGAGCTGCCTTCCTGGCTGGAAGCCTGCTTCTGCGAGGCCGCCGGAGTCGGCGCGGCTACAGCCGCCAAGGCCGGCGCGCCATCCGCGCACACGAGGATCAGAGCGAGCAGAGATAGCAGCGCGAGTGCCTTCATCGGGGCTCCTTCTTGGTTTGGTGATGTGGAGGTAGAAAGGCCGGTGTCACGCGTCTGACTCCAACTGGATCGAGGCCACCTCCCAGCGGCCCGCGAGCAGCGTCATCTGGAGCTCGTAGGCGAGCGTGTAGCGAACCCCGCGCGCGTCCTGGGCCTGAACCAGCGCATCGACCGCGTCAGCGCCGGTGGGCGCCCAGGTCAGCCGCGGCACCCCTTCCATGCTCAGCCGCTGGGTTGGCAGCGAGATCCGCGCGCCGTCGGCGAGATCGGCCGCCAGCTCACCGGCGGCCGCGGCGAGATAGTTGCGCAGAGCTCGTTCCACAACCGCCTGCATTGCCGGTTCGGCGACTTCGCGCGTGCGATCTTCCTCGCTCGCCGGCGCTGACGCCGGAGCACCGACGAAAGCCGGGTACCCCGTCAGTCGCACGGCGCCCTCTGGCGTCCGCGAGACTCCCACCGAGAGGTAGACGAGGCCGGCCGTGTCGGTCTGGGCGGCGATCGTGTAGATGCGCTCGTCGCCCGCCACGCTTTCCTGGACGACGTCGGTCCATGCGACCTGCTCCTCACCGCCGGCTGGTGGCACAAGCCCCCCGCCCGCTTCCAGGCCGGAGCCGACGAAGGAGGCAAGCGCCAGCCGATGAGCTTCGGGGTCGCTCGCTTCCCAGGTCAGGTAGGCGCGGGCGAACAGCTGCGCGTAGGCCTGCTCGGCGAGATCCGGCACCGGGACGGCTGAGCGTTGTGCGCCCCGCGGCAGGCGCGGTGACGGCGGCGCGATCGCGAAGCGCGCGCTCGCCGCGAGCCCCGCGAGCGACAGCGCACAGAGCAGGTAGCGCGGCAGCTCGAGCCGCAGCCTGATCCGCCATAGGGGCTTGGCGCTCGTGTCCACCCGCGCGCCGATCCCTTCAATGCCGGCCATCTCAGCGCTCGAACCCGAACTCGCGGTGAGGGGAGCCAACGGCGTTCGCGGTTCGGACAGTGCCAACCGGCGAGGCCGGCGCGGCGGGCGAATCTGCGCTAGCCGTCCGCAGCGTGCGAGCTGTGGCCGCCGCGTCCTCGCTGGCAGGGCCGTCGTGCGCTGGCAAACGACGGTCGGACGGACGCGAGACGCGAGACGCCGCACGCGCAGGCCTGTCCTGTAGATCGCGCGCAAGCGTGCTCGGCAGCCGATGCGCAGGCCCGGCCGGAAGACGGCGCGCGGGTGTCACCGTCAAGCGGCGTAGAAGCGTCGCGTAGGTAGTTGAGCGGCGCACTGCGGCGCTCCGCGATCCGTGGGTCTTTGCCAGCGTCGCGTTCCGGCCCATCGGCTGGACGCGCAGCAACGCGAGCCCGAGCAGCGTGCCCACCACGCCCACGGCGCCGGTCAGCGCCGCCGCGCCGGCGAGCCGTCGCGCCCCGACGCCGCGCCTGGAGTCGGCGGGCTCACGCCGCCACGCCTGCGGGGTGTGCGCCGTCCGCTCGGGGCCCAGATCGGCGCCCGCGAGGTACTCAGCCTCGGGGTACACCTCGTACACGGACCGTGGCCGGCGCGCCAGCAGCACCATCACCGCGGTTCTCCGTCCACGCGAGCGGCCGGGAGCCTGAGCGGGGAGATCTTCTGCCCCCGGCCGCCTGCGCGCGGAAAGGAAGCGCCGGACGGTCGTCCGTCCAGCCGACCGCCGGCGTCCTGCGGGAACGTCCTATGTCTGGGGGGATATGAGTTCATAGGCCGTCCCTACTCCCTGTTCCGACTCGCGGGCAGGAGTGGGACACTCGTCCTCCATTTCCTCCAGCACACAGCGCAGCCGCGCCCGGGCGCGCTGTGCCACCTTGCGGTACTTCTCGTGCGAGAAGCCAAAGCGCACGCAGAAGTCGTGACGGCTCATACCCAGCAGCTGACACGCGAGCACCAGCCGCTGATCGAGCGTGAGCGCTCGCGCGGCGAGCTCCAGGGAGCGCAGGTCGAAGCGCAGCATCGTCAGCCGCTCGATGTCCGCGCGAGCGTCCACCACATCCATCTCCGGACCACCGCCCGAGCCGAGCGACAGAGCCCCGTCGAGCGTCGCCTGCCGCGGGCTGCGTCCGCCGAGCGCCCGCCGGCGATCCACGATCCGGCTCACGAACCGCTGCTCGAGGATGTGCCCCAGGTGAGCCCTCCCGGTGCAGCTCAGCTCCCCGCGCCGCGCCTGAGCGAGCAGCTCCAGCGTCGCCTGGCTGTAGCAATCCTCGAGGTCCTCGTGACGCAGCCAGCGCCGATGGACCCCCAGCAGCCGCCGTCGCGAAGCCCGCGCCACCAGCCCCAGCTCCTCGCACAGATCGGGCGATCCCCGCCCAGGGACTGGCGTGCGCGCCTTGAATTGGGTAGACACGCACCATGTCGCACGAGCCGACCCCCAGACCCCCCCTCCGATTCGCGTGACGAGCCTGCGCGAGCGCCTGCGCGCCATCGACCGCTTCCAGCGGGCCAGCCGCCCGCTGCGCTTCCCGATCGCGGTGTACAAGAAGATGGACGACGACGAAGCCGGCCAGCTCACGGCGCTGATCGCCTACTACGGCTTCGTCTCCCTCTTCCCCCTGCTGCTCGTGTTCGTGACCGTGCTCGGCTTCGTGCTGGAAGGCGACCGCGGCGCGCGCGAAGAAATCATCCACTCCACCCTCGGCCAGTTCCCGATCATCGGCACCCAGCTGCAGCAGAACGTCCACTCGCTGCAGGGCTCCGGCCTCGCGCTGGCGGTCGGCCTGGTCGGCTCCCTGCTCGGCGGCCTGGGCATCGCGGGGGCGCTCCAGAACGCCTTCAACCAGGTGTGGGAGATTCCCCGCGAGCGCCGCCCCAACTTCGTGGCCTGGCGCCTGCGGGGCCTGGCGATGCTCGTGCTGCTGGCGCTGCTGGCGATACTCTCCACCGCCGCCACCGCCTTCGTCACCGCCGAGGTGGCCGGCACCGCCGCGGCCGTGGGCGGCGTGCTGCTGGCGCTGGCGAGCAACCTGCTGCTGTTCTTCACCGCCTTTCGCCTGCTCACCGCGCGGGAGATCGCCACGCGGCAGCTGCTCCCCGGCGTCGTCTTCGGCGCGCTGGTGTGGCAGCTGCTCCAGCACGTCGGCGGCTACTACGTCGATCACGTCATCCGCCACGCCAAAGACACCTCCGGCCTGTTCGCCTTCGTGCTGGGCCTGCTGGCCTGGCTCTACCTCGGTGGCCTGGTCACGGTGGTGGCCGCCGAGATCAACGTCGTGCGCGCCCGCAAGCTGTGGCCCCGGAACCTCTTCTGAGGGCCAACAAGACGTCTATTTTGGCTCTGGAATGCTGGATTGTGGGGTAACTAAGAAGGTACTTGCGCACGCAATGATCGCGCGCTATACTAACTAAACTTTCGTAAGCTCATATGGAGCCCATACCAATGCCCTCACCTTCAGAGACCCCTCAGACCACCCCCTCCCCAGAGAACCCAGTGCTCCGCCTGATCCCGCTCGAGGACACGGTGGTGTTCCCGAACATGGGCATCACCCTCACCGAGGACGTGGGCGACGACGAGCGCGTGGTGCTCGTGCCCCGTCACGAGAACGAGTTCCTCGAGGTTGGCACGGTGGCGGAGGTCACCGAGAAGCTCCGCCTGCCCGGCGGCGGCAACGCGGTGGCCCTCTCAGGCCAGCACCGCGGCCTCGTCGGCGCCGCCCAGACGGGCCCCGGCGGCGAGCTGCGCGTGGCCGTGGACGAGCGCGCCGACGACGTGCCCACCGACAAAAGGACCCGCGAGCTCGAGCGCGAGTACCGCGCCACCGTGGAGGAGATCCTCGAGCTGCGCGGCGACGACGGACGCATCGCCGCCTTCCTGCGCGCGATCGCCGAGCCCGGCACCCTCGCGGACTCCGCCGGCTACTCCCCCAACCTGTCCTACGCCCAGAAGGTCGAGCTGCTGCGCACCCTCGACGTCACCGACCGGCTCGATCTGGCGGTCAAGCTCCAACGCGAGAGCCTCGCCGAGCTGCAGATCAGAAAGCGCATCCGCGAGGACGTCCAGGAGGGCGCCGAGAAGCAGCAGCGCGAGTACTTCCTGCGCAAGCAGATGGAGTCCATCCGCAAGGAGCTCGGCGAGGACGAGGGCTCGCTCGTGGAGGAGTACCGCGCCAAGATCGAGGACGCGAAGATGCCGCAGGACGTCGAGGAGCAGGCCCTGAAGGAGCTCGGCCGGCTCGAGCGCATGGGTGAGCAGACGGGCGAGTCGAGCATGATCCGCACCTACCTTGACTGGCTGATCGCCGTTCCGTGGAGCAAGCGCTCACAGGAGCGCCTGGATCCCGTCGGCGCCCGTGAGGTGCTGGACGCCGACCACGCGGGCCTCGAGGACGTCAAGGACCGCGTCACCGAGTACCTGGCCGTGCGCAAGCTGCGCCAGGACCGCGGCATCGAGGCCGACCCCAAGTCCGGCGCCATCCTCACGTTGATCGGCCCCCCGGGCACCGGCAAGACCTCGATCGGCGAGTCGATCGCCCGCGCCACCGGACGCGAGTTCGTGCGCATGTCCCTCGGCGGCGTACGCGACGAGGCGGAGATCCGCGGACACCGCCGCACCTACATCGGCGCCCTGCCGGGGCGCCTCGTGCGGGCCCTGCGCGACGCCGGCACGATGAACCCGGTGATCCTCCTCGACGAGGTCGACAAGGTCGGCGCGGACTGGCGCGGAGATCCCTCCGCGGCGCTCCTCGAGGTGCTCGACCCGGCGCAGAACCACTCCTTCCGCGACCACTACCTCGATGTGGAGCTCGACCTCTCCCAGGTGATGTTCCTGGCCACCGCCAACGTGGCCGACACGATCCCCGGGCCGCTGCTCGACCGCATGGAGGTGATTCGCTTCGACGGCTACACCTCCGAGGAGAAGCTCGCCATCGCCAAGGGCTACCTGTGGCCGCGCCAGCGCGACCGCAACGGCCTGCGCGAGGACGAGGTGCGGATCTCCGACGAGCTGCTGAAGACGGTCATCGCCGAGTACACCCGCGAGGCGGGCGTGCGCAACCTCGAGCGCGAGCTCGGCACCGTGCTCAGGAAGACCGCCACCAAGATCGCCTCCGGCAAGGCCAAGCCACCCGTGAAGATCGACCTGGAGACCGTCCGCGACGCGCTCGGCCGCCAGCGCTTCTTCCAGGAGTCGGCGTCCCGCACCGCCACCCCCGGCGTGGCCACGGGCCTGGCCGTCACCGGCACCGGCGGCGACGTGCTGTTCGTGGAGGCCACCGCGATGAAGACCGGCGGCGGCTCCGGCGGCAGCGGCCTGGTGCTCACCGGCCAGCTCGGCGAGGTGATGAAGGAGTCAGCCCAGATCGCCCTCTCCTACGTGCGCGGCCACGCCGAGGAGCTCGGCATCGAGCCGAGCGCCTTCGTGGGCCGCGAGTTCCACCTGCACGTGCCCGCCGGCGCGATACCCAAGGACGGCCCCAGCGCGGGCGTGACGATGGTCACCGCCCTGGCCTCCCTGCTCACCGGCAGGCCCGTCAAGCACACCGTCGGCATGACCGGCGAGATCACCCTGCAGGGTCGCGTGCTGCCGATCGGCGGCCTCAAGCAGAAGGCGCTGGCCGCCCACGCGGCCGGTCTCTCCGACGTGATCCTGCCCGAGCGAAACCGCGGCGACCTGGACGACATTCCCGAGGAGGTCCGCGAGCAGATGACCTTCCACCCGGTGATGACCGTCCAGGAGGTCCTCGACCGCGCCCTGGAGCCCGCACGCACCGAGCCCGATCGCGGCGAGGCGCCGGCAGCCGCCACCCGCTAGGAGGCTACCGGCGATGGCCCGCAACCCCTCCACCCGCCGCTGCCAGCCCGTTCCGCTGGAGGTCCGCGAAGCCGCGAACCTCCTGGAGCGGCGCTGGCAGCTATCGATCATCTACGCCGCCCTCACCGGCGCCCTGCGCTTCAACGAGTTCGCCGACGCCATCGCCGGCATCTCCCCCCGCATGCTCTCCGAGCGCCTGCGCGACCTCGAGGCCGCCGGCCTCGTCAAGCGCGTCGTGATCCCCTCGAGCCCACCCACCGTCGAGTACCGCCTCACTCCCCGCGGCCGCCGCTTGGGCCCTGTCGTGGAAGCGATGCGCGCCTATGCCGAAGGCCGCAGCGAGGAGCCGGTCGGCTAGCGCATGGGGCTACCGCTCTGGTGTGTGGCGGCGGCCCCTGGAGTCCGGCAACGCGATCCATCTGATCTTCTCTTCGCTCGCGGTCCTCAACACATGTGGGTCGGCCGTCGCGAGCTGGTCCTTTTCGTCGGTCATCGCCAGCAGCAGGCAATCACCAAGCGACAGCGGTCGCCGAGTGCGGTGATAGTGCTTCACCCGCAGTTCGGCCGCTCGCCATGCAT
>Ga0335072_10008267_pt1 | contig 15098 bp, 15 predicted proteins | sample Lox_Sample_21_FD_206725 | JGI IMG/M metagenome (GOLD analysis project Ga0335072, IMG submission 206725) | Soil microbial communities from Loxahatchee National Wildlife Refuge, Florida, United States - Lox_Sample_2.1 | ecosystem: Environmental > Terrestrial > Soil > Wetlands | place: USA... | reverse complement strand
ATGGCTGTGGGTTGGACGTTTCAGGGGAAAATGTGGGTGCGCAATGAAGGTTGGATCTCCCGCAACGAAGAACCGACGCGGTTTTGGCTGCGCATTGCCTCATGGTATCTCGCTGGTTTTGGTTTCATTGGATATTCTTTGTTTCAAGTCTACAAAGGTTCCCATTGAGCCCCGCTGGATTCAGTGTGGTGATTGTTGCTATCAATGAGCTGAACTACGAACGATCTCCAGGACCTCAGCGTCCGTCAAAACACGTGGGGACTTCTTAGCTCTGTCAAGGATCCGCCTGGTCAGTTCCGGAGTGACTGAAACGCCATGGGAGTCGAGATAGTGCTGGACGTTCGAGTTCCCGGACATGGGCCCGATTTCAATCTTCTGTTTACAACCGATCCAACCGGCCGGCACCCCGGAATAAATCCTGTCAGCTAGCCAGGTGTGCCCCTTCTTGTGAGCCTTGACGACGGCGGCAGCGTGAACTCCGGTCGCGGTCCGGAAGGCATCGCTGCCGACGATGGGGGTGTTGACTGCGATGGGTACCTGCGTGACCCGCGAGACCAACTGAACGTACTGGGGTAAGTGAGTCAGATCGTCGTTCCGGATGCCCAGGAGTTTCAGGTTGACCAGCAATTGCTCGATGGGCGTGTTTCCCACGCGTTCTCCGATTCCTAGCGCCGTTCCGTGCACTCGGTTGGCGCCGGCTTCGATGGCGGCGAGGGTGTTGGACAAATCCAGACCGCGATCCCTGTGTCCATGCCAGTCGATACCGATCTGGTGCGAACCGTTCGCATTCACCAACTCCTTCACCCAGGTCACAAGGTTGTAGACCGCATCCGGTGTTGCCGCGCCGCACGTATCACAGAGACAGAGCCGCCCGACTCCGGCTTCGACAGCTGCGGTGAGCAGGATCCGGAGGTGATCTGGGGAGGAGCGAACCGTATCTTCCGTGACGTACATGACCTCCAGCCCCTCGCGTACGGCAAAGGCAATGGCTTCCCGAGAATGGCGCAGAATGTCGTCGAGTTCCCACTCCTCGGCGTACTGGCGAATTGGGCTGGAACCGATGAAGAGGCAGGCTTCGATGGGGACGCCGGTGAGCTGCGCAGCCTCTGCAATCGGTCGAATGTCTACCATCAAGGTGCGGGCTGCGCAGTTGGCCCGGATGTGCATCCGGCACTTCGCAATCTCCCGGCAAAGCAGCAACACCGCCTCCTGCTGACGCACTCCTGCACCCGGCAGACCCACATTGGCTGTTTCAATGCCAAGACTCTCCATGAGGTGAAGAATCTGCAGCTTGCTTTCGGCCGGAGGATCCGTCACCGAGGGGCATTGCAGGCCGTCGCGCAGAGTCTCGTCGTCAATCATGACGTGGCGGGGCCACACTGGGCGGCGCGGGCCATTTGCAGCCCAGTCGTAGATCAGATTTTTCTCCTCCAGCGTGTTCATGGACACCCCGCACCCTACTTCGCCCCGACAGGCTGCGCGCGAGCGAAGCCACGTGCGCGGCGGCGCAAGTCTTCTGCGGCCGTATGGTCACCTTGAGCATCGCGAACCAGAGCAAGGTGGTAGAGGCTGCTAACGTCACCGCTGGACTCTTCCAGGCTGCGCTCGAACTCGCGCGCCGCCGCTTCATATTCACCCTGCCGCTCGTGAATGATGCCGAGGTGGTAGTGCGCCATCAGATACTCCGGTGTCAGCACCAGTGACAGATCAAAATGCTCACGAGATTCATCCAACATGCCGTTGTGGAACAAAGCCAGGGCTAGACGATAGTGAGCCGCGTTGTAATTGGGATCGATTTCCAGGCAGCAGCGGAATGCCTGTGCGGCCCGCGGCATGTCACCCCGGTGGTAATAAGCGACCCCAAGATCATAGTGTCCGAGAATATATCTCGGCGCGGCTGCCACTGCTTTCTGGTAGTACGCGGTGGCCTGATCGAGCAATCCCTCGTGAAAATAGAGCGTGCCAAGTAAATGATTGGCAAGCACGTGGTCAGGCTCCGCCGTAAGCAGGCGTTCCAATTCATGGCGTGCCTCTTGGCTGCGCCCCTCGCGTTCATGGACCAGGGCCAACAGCAAACGCTGATCAACCGCGGCATCGCGCAGGAACAATCCACACTCGGCGCAGAACTTGTCCTGTTCAGCGGTGATCCGCCCGCATCTTTTGCAGCGAAGGACAATGGAATTCGTCATGAGCACCTCCAAAGAAGACTATGTAGGACCGAGAAACTGTCCGCCATCAATTCGCAGGATCTGTCCGGTGATTCGGCGACCGGCTGTGCCACACAAGAACGTGATGGCATGGCCGATATCATCAGGCTCCACGAAACTGCCGATCAGGCTTTCCGCCAACGCTGCGTTCCGAATCGGCTGCGGAACGGATTCGGTCAGCGGCGTGCGCACCCAGCCCGGCTCGATCACGTTGATCAGGATGCCAAAGCGCCCCGCTTCGCGCGCAACGCTCTTGGCGAGACCGAGCAAGCCGGCTTTACTGGCGGAGTATGCGCCGGTGCCGAACTTGCCGCGGGAGCCGTTGATCGAGCCGATCATAACGATCCGCCCAGCACCACGGGTGCGCATCAGGGGCAAAGCGTGGCGCATCAGCAAGAACGCGCCGCGCAGATTCACGCTTTGCACAAGGTCCCAATCCTCAACCGGCAGTTTCCAGACAACGGCATCCCGCGAAACGCCCGCGGCATGGACCGCTATGTCCAGTCCTTCGTACCGGCTCGCGACTTCGCGCACGGCGTTTGCGACTGACTGGTCGTCCCGCACATCACATTCGATCCAGGGAAGGTCCGAATCTTTCGGGGCCACCAGGTCCAGCGAGAACGCATGTGCGCCGGCGCTCCGGAGTGCATGCGCGATCGCCTGACCGATCGCTCCCGAACCTCCAGTCACGACCGCGATCTTGCCCCCGATCTCGGAAACTTGGTCCATTTCATCTTTCCGCAAGCGCAGGCTTGTTCCACATCGGTGGGCGCTTCTCGAGAAACGCGCGGATGCCTTCCTCTGCATCAGCAGTGGTCATCAGGTCACGCAAATACAGCGATTCTATTTCTGGCAGTTCCTTGTCGAGCGCCCGGCGAAATGGCCATCGAGCTGCCCGGCAGGCGAACTTTAGCGAAGAAGCGGAGCGCGAAAGAAAATCCGACTCCAGCCACTCATTAAGGCCGGCCTCGAGGCTGTCAGCAATTCTTGCCACGAGGCCAATCCGAGCGGCCTCTTCGGCGCTCATTGCGGCCCCGGTCAGTAGCAACCGTGACGCCACTGCCTGCCCGGCACGAACCGGCAACAGAGCTGATGCAGCGGCAGCGAATACGCCCAGCTTGATTTCGGGCGAGGCAAACTGTGCAGTCTTATCGCAGATGATCAGATCACACGCAAGCACGAGTTCAAATCCTCCGCCCAGACACTGGCCATGAACTGCTGCGATCACCGGCGCTGGAGCTTCACAGATGCTTCTTAGCAGAGCATGCAAGGCTTCGAGGGTCCCAGCGATCTGTTTGGGAAGATGTTCCTGCACGCTAGCGCCAAAGCTGAAGTGCGAACCGTCTGCGCCAAGAACGATCGCGTTCATGGCTCGCCCAGCGCAAAGCGAGAAGGCTCGGTCGAGTTCCCGGATCATGGTGCGATCGAGAATATTAGCTTTCGGAGCAGCCAAGGTAATGCGGGCCACCCTCTTCTCGTGGGTAAACTCGAGACGGATCTTCTCGAACGTCATTTCACCGCTCCTTCCGGGACGCTTGGCATCGTCCACGGGGCGACCTCTTCGATCAGTTCCTCACTCCATCGCGTCCCCTGCGCCAGACGCTGACGTAGCAGCACGAAGTCAACTTCGCGGTTCTTCTTGTCTCCATAATGGAAAGCTCGGAAGCCCGCATTGGCTTCGGTCATCATGTTCAGCGAAAGCCACGCCCGGTTGGTTTCGCGATTGCGATCCCAGTGTTCGAGTTTATGTTTTCGCAAACTCTCAATGGTTTTGATCAGGCAATCCGGCATCGTGTAGAGAAGCTTGGTGCAAAGCTGTTCGACGGCCTCGTCGAGAAGAGTGAGGTCGGTGCCCGCTGCGGCCAGTACAGCTTGCGCCTCCTTCCTCGCTTCGCCAGTCTTGAATTCGCCGATCACCACACGCCCGTATTCATCGAGCAATCGATCGGAGATGACGAGCGGATTAGAGATGAACTTGCCATCTACTTTCGTGACGGGGACGATCTGCGTGAGTCCGCCCAGCCAATAGAAACGATGGGCGCTCCACGGTTCGCACAGCGTGCCGCTCATCATGGCGCGCTCGATGCCGACATAGAGAGGAAGAAAATCCGTGCTGCCGCCATCCGGGGCCGAGCCGTGCTTGGGCCCGGCCTGGCTGAACACCGCCGTGTCGCTCGCGATCGAGAAGTCACAGGCCATGCCGACTTCCTGCCCGCCCCCAACGCGCATGCCGTTCACGCGGCAGATCACCGGTTTGTCGCATTGCAGCACGGAGGTGACCATGTCGTTAAAAAGCCGCATGTATTGGCGATACTCAGCAGGCGCGCCCGCGTACACCTCGGCATATTCGCGCGTATTTCCTCCCGAGCAAAAGGCGCGATTGCCGGCGCCGGTCAGCACCACTGCGACAGCAGCGCGATCATTGGAAGCTTCGCGCAGCGCCAGAATGACTTCCTTAGCCATGTCCGTGGTGTAGCTGTTAAGTTCTGCGGGATTGTTCAGCGTGATCCACACGTTGTGCAGATCCTCGACTGGCGAGCCATCCCGCCCGCGAACGGGGCGGCGCTCCACCAGAATGTTTGCCCGTGGCGCGCCTTCGATGAGATTGTGGCTTTTCATAACTTCTCCTAGTTGTCGTTTGAGACAGGTTTGAGAATTGCGCGACGGGTGATTGCATGCCGCGCGACCGCCTCGAAAACCGCCGGAGCGTCGTCCAACGCATGAACCTCCACATACGGTGCAATCGCCACTTTGCCCTGCAGTATCAGGTCAAGCGCAGCCGGATACTGCTCAGGCGGGCAGCCCCAATTGCCCCGCGCCGTCGCGTCGAGTGCCATCAGATTCGAGAGGCGCAGATCTATTTTCTTGGGCGTGAATCCCACGACCGCGAGGTAACCGCCAAAGTCCAGTAGGCCGAAGGCAGTTTGCTGTCCAGCAGGAATTCCGCTGGTTTCGAAAATCTTCAAGCCGATTCCTCGACGCCCGCTCTGCCTGGCGAAGTTGCGGACTGCGGCTTTGAGATCCTTCTCGTTCATCGAGGAGGAATTGAGAGTCAAACTTGCACCGTGCTGCGCAGCCAGTTGCAGCTTAGCTGGATCTATATCGATAGCGGCGACGCCTGCGCCCAGCGCGGCTGCGATCTGAACGCCAAATCCGCCTACGCCGCCAACGCCAACGAAGACCGTTACATCGTCGGGGCAAACGCCAGCGCGGCGAATCGCTTCCCAAGGTGTAGTCACGGCATCCGCGATCACCGAGAGATGCTCGGTGTCCAGGCCGGAAGGCAGTGGTTCGGGCACGGGACACAAAGCGCGCGCAGGTACGCGGACGTGAGTGGCGAAGCCGCCGTCGCCATCGTTGCCGGGCATGAACTGATTGCGGCAGACGGTGGGCCGCCCGGCACGGCAAGCCGGACAAATACCGCAAGGGATGACCGCGGGAACGATAACCGTACGTCCGACCCAACCTGCGGATTTGTCACCGGCGGCGACAATGCGCCCGCTGATTTCATGCCCCAGCACGAGCGGAAGCGGTTTTCGCGTGGGAACGCCATCCATAGCAAAACCAACATCGGTGTGGCAGATGCCACAGCCCGCAACTTCGACGACGACTTCCTCAGGCCCCGGTTCGAGCGGTGGAATCTCAAACCGCTCCAGCGGTTGGCCTGGGGCGACCAGCCGATATCCGTGGGCTCCCTCAATTCGCATACGCCCTCTCAGCCGCCTGTGTCAGTGCGGATCGGCTGGCCAAGCGTTTGAGTCCCAGCAGGGCCGCGCCCCGAGCGCAGACGAAGTCGCAATCCGGTGGAATGCTCACCTTTACTTTCAGGCGATCTTCCAATGCTTTGGCGATTCCGGCCTGGCGAGCGACCCCGCCTATCAGCGTGAGTTGATCCTTCATTTCGACCCGTTTCAGCAGCGCTCCGGCGCGATCCGCCAACGATTCGTGGATGCCGCGAAGAATATCCTGCACGGTGATGCCCGCGCTGACGTGGTTGATGATCTCGCTCTCGGCCAGCACCGCACACACACTGGAAATCGGCTGCGGACGCGTCGCCCGCAGCGAAAGCTCGCCGACGTCTTCCAGCGGTACTTCCAGATACTTGGCAGCGCGCTCGATGAACATGCCGGAACCGGCGGCGCATTTGTCGTTGCTCTTGAACACCTTCACGCGGCCCGTATCGGTGATGCCGATGGCGCGCGTGCACTGCCCGCCGATGTCAAGAATCGCCCTGCTCTCAGGGACGACGAAATGCGCCCCGCGCGCGGCGGTGGTGATTTCCGTGACTTGAATGTCGCGAAAGCTGACGCCATAACGGCCGAAACCGGTGGCGGCGACGTATTCCAATTGCGGCCGAACGAGTCCAGCCTGCGCGAGCGCCTCTTCCAATGCCGCGTTCGCGGCTTCGTCTACTTTCACGCCGCTGCGCGTTCGGCCCTTGCCTAAAACGCGGGGCAGGCCATTTTCCTCGCAGAGCACCACCGCTTTGGTGAACCTGGTTCCGCAATCAATGCCCGCCAGAAATGGCATGATCTCCCCTCCAAATCGAGGACTCGAAGCTTTGGTCCATCTTCTCCAGAGCGAACAGCGCTGCGCCGGCAGCGCCGATGAACTGCGCGTCGGGGCTGACCAGCATCTTTCGGCCCAGAACTTGCTCGAGCGCATGCACCATGCCGATGTTGCGCGCAACACCGCCTGTCATGGTGATCTCCGGCTCGATATTGAGCCGCCGCGCGAGCGACAAAGTCCGCTTGGCAATGGCGATGTGAACGCCGCCGAGAATGTCTTCTCCGCTTTTGCCCTGCGCGAGATAGGAAAGAATGTCGGACTCGACGAACACCGTGCAGACTGTCGCCATCTTCACGGGATGTTGCGCCTGCAGCGAAAGCGGCCCGACTTCGTCGAGGCTGATGCCCATTACTTCGGCCGAATTGGCGAGAAAACGCCCGGTACCGGCGGCGCATTTATCGTTCATGACAAAATCGAGGACTTCGCCGTGGGCGCCGACGCTGATGGCTTTCGAATCCTGGCCGCCCATGTCGATGACGGTGCGCGTGCCGGGACAGAGAAAGCTGGCGCCCTTGGCATGGCAGGTAATCTCGGTCATTTGAGTATTGCCGAAGGCGATCTTGTAGCGGCCGTAGCCGGTGCCGACCACGAATCCAACCTCGACGCTGTGCAAGCCCGCCTGTTGGCAGCAGGCGTCGAACGCCCGCTCGGCGGCGCGCTGCACGTTGGCGCCAGTATCCACCAGCGCGCGGGCCAAAATCTTTACATCCCCGTTGTCTGCCATGATGACTGCCTTGGTCTGCGTTGAACCGACATCGACTCCGGCTGCGATTCTCATGCTCTCCTCTTGTTACGCCCGCGCGGACGCGGTAGCTCTGGCGTGCTCGAGCGATTCGAAGAACGCATCAATGCGGTTCCTGGTTTGTGCCTCGGCAAAGTATCTCGGGTCCTCCAAATCGGACTCGATATACAAAGTCGGCACGCCGAGCTGCTTGGTGAAGTAATCGCGCATGTCGCCCTGACCCGCTGAAAACAGCCGGCAACTCTTCACGAAGTGGATGATGATGCCGTCGGCGTTCCAATCTTCGACGTAGCGGCGGATCTGCTCGTAGCGCTGCAGAAAGTTCCTGTTGGTGACGTTCTGCGCGATCATGTGCATGGCAACCGACTCGAACAGCTTGTCGGGATCGTGACGGAACCCGAACTCCCACAGGCCGCCTACGGTGGAGTAAGTCGATGCCACCGCACACGCCTGCCACTTGGCGAACATATCGCGGAACGTGCGGAAGTAGGGATAAGGCGGCGGGCCTTCTATTACCACACGGAAGTTTTCTTTTTCGTATACGCCATGGCCTGTGTCTGACTTCGCCTGCAGTTCAGCCAACGCGGCTTCAAAGAATTCCACTCCTTCGGGCTTGGCGCGATAGACATAAAGCGGGCCCATCAAGGTGATGGCATCAAAATAGGCGTCGAACGGTGAAGGCGTCCGCCGCGCCAGGTGCTTGATCTGCGACCAGAGTTCTTCGGAGCGAGCCGAGCACTCGACGGCCTGCCGGAAGCGGTCATGGTCGAATCTGCGGCCGGTGATCTCCTCCAACTTCTTCACGGTTTCCTGCAGCTGTTTGACCACATACTCGACGTCCGCTCGCGATGGTTGGTCAGCACGCATGAACGGAACGTCGATCACGTACAGAGGCGATCTCTGCAGCTTGGCCAGGTGCTCAAACCACTTCAGGTAAGTGTTACAGCCGACGAAGTTGCACAGGATCAGCGTCGGCGTCGGCAGTTTGCCGCCTGTCGGTGCGATGCCTTTCAAAATGCAGCCGATATCGGCTTTGACGTAGGCGCAGTTGTCGGCAGCATAACCCAGCTCCTCCGCGGCCAGGATGGGATCGAGCGATTGATGGCGAATGGCCAACTGCAGCGCATTGACCTCCGGATAGATCGGCACGGCGCCGAAGCCCTCCAGTAACTCAACGCAGTTGCCGGAGATCATCATGCAAACCGTTGGAGGATCGCCGCTGTCAGCGGCGTGATCCAGCTGCTCATACCAGGCCAGCATCAGATCCTTTTGCTGCTGGTGGATGGATCCGCGATATTCCTTCTTTTCTGTCATCCTTATTTCCTCAATCAAAAACCAACGATTCCACGAACGTCTCGACTTCGGTACGCAGGCGATCGAAGGTAAACGACTTTTCCTCGAATTCCAGTTGCAGGTGAGGAACTCCGGCCCGTTCAAGTTCCTGCTTATAGGGGACGTAATCGAAGTAGGCCGGTTCGCAGAACTTGGCAATCAGGAACAACACCGCGTCTGCTTTCGTCCGCCGCACCTTTTCGACCAGTCCGTCCCAGCGAGGCTTGCGGAAGTCATGACGCACCGAGGAGTACACGGAACGATCTAAGTAGCTGGTCGCCAATGCCAGCAATGGATCGCCATCGGTGGGGATATCGCTGTCGAACCAGCTCTGCCCGATCACAAAATCATCGTCGACTACGTAGCAACCGGCTTCTTCAATGAGGCGGATCAGCGCGAGCGGCGGCTGTTCGCAGAACGATCCCTCGACTACGATACGAATCGAGTCCCGCCGTCTTGAGCTCGCAGAGCGGAATTGCTCCAGCCCCTGCTCCAGTTGCGCGATGTGCTCCTCTACGGTCAAAAAGTTCCCGAGCCGGACGAACTGATAAAGCTCCGATGTGGGAAGCTTTTCCGGATTCTGCCTGCGCAACTCGTAGAGTTCCCGAATGAGAGTCCGGCTGCGGTTATAGAGCCGGATTGCACGGCGAAGTGCATCGTCGGAGACCTTGCAGTTGCCCAGGCGTTCTAACTCGCCCAGCACCCGCCGATATTCTTCCATCAGGAACTCTGCCGCCGCCGGAGAACTGGGATTGTGGGGCAGGTGGAGGAAATCCACATACATCGCGGGAAAATTCCGCTTCATGACGAAACAAAGATTTCGGGCCGAGTCACAGATCGTAGAAAACAGAAAGCCGTCAAAAGGCTCGAGATGCCCTGTCAAGCCCATTTCGAGGGTGGTCTTCACGATTGAGCAAATGAACGACCCGAAACGGGCATCGGCATGCTGGATGTCAAGTCGGTCTCCAGCCCCACTGAGACCGACCGGCAGCATGCCTGCGGCGTGAATCAACTCCACCGGCGCATAAACGGGAAAGTAGGCAATCACCTTCGAATCGGGATGAGCTTGCTTCCACTCATGCACCGAGGGAAAATCTAACCCAGCACAAATATCGAACGTTCGTTCGAATAACGACATGGGACTACAGATACTGCATGCCGGGGCCGCGGTCTGTGATTGAAATCACAAACTTACGCATTCAGTACGACCGCGGCTTCTAAATGACGTCCGGAATCCTCTTCCGATCGTGAATCCGGAGCGCGGATCAGTTTACGCCGTAACAATGACGCCAGCGCACCGGTTTTTACTCGCACGGTGGTAGCTATGACGTACGGCGGAATCAAAATAAATGGCGTCCCCCTCTTCCAGACAAAACTGCTCGGAGCCGATGGTAAGGTCCAGCTTGCCGGAGATCAGATAAAGTAATTCGACACCCGGATGCTGGTGAGGCCGCGACTTTTCCGGCGCGACGGGTTCGAATTCGGCGTAGAAAGCATTCAGCTTGCGCTCGGTTGCCTTGAAGTCCAAGCTTTCGAAGTTGTATGCAATGCTGCTTCCCCCGGGACTGTCAGGAAACCGCATGCGTTCTTTCTTACGCGCGATCGCCACCACATGGCGCTTACGTTCGTCGGTAAAGAAATATTCCAATCCAACTCCAAAAACGATTGCGATTCTTAGCAGAGTCGGGAGTGTCGGAAACAGCTTGCCGCGCTCTAGTTTGGAAAGCATGGCTGCCGAGAGCCCGGTGTGCTTTCCCAATTCCACCAATCCCATACTCTTTCGCAGACGCAAGGTTCTAAGTTTTTCACCCAGGGCATAGGGTTTTAGGCCGTCCTCAATCGTCTTGTTGACCATTCAGCTCTCCTGTTTTCCTGCCAGTACAACCGCGCGTGGAGATTTTCACTGTTGCTCACATGAGTTGCATTGCTTGGATCATTGTCATATCAAGCAAAGAAATATTCTCTATAGTTAATACAGCAGAAGATTGGTTATTACAAGAAATCAAAGACAACAACACTGGAGGACAACAAAGTGAGAGCAGCAACTTTTGCATTGATGTTAGGGGTTCTTGCGAGTGCGTTGCCGGCGACGGCCGGCTCTGGAAAAGACATCGTCGATACTGCCGTATCCGACGGTAACTTTAAAACCCTGGTGGCGGCAATCCAAGCTGCCGGACTGGCGGAAACTCTAAACAGTAAAGGTCCCTTTACCGTGTTTGCGCCAACCGACGAGGCCTTCAACAAATTGCCGGCAGGCACTGTTGAGACGCTTCTGAAACCGGAAAACAAAGAAAAGCTGAGGTCGATTCTTCTCTATCACGTCGTCGCCGGAAATGTGACTGCGGCGAAGGTAATGAAGATGTCATCGGCCAAGACCCTCGATGGCCAAGAGCTAAACCTTATGTTTAATGACGGGACGGTAATGGTCAACGACGCCAAGGTCATTAAGGCTGATGTGATGGCTTCCAACGGTGTCATCCACGTGATCGACACCGTGCTGATACCCAAAAACTAAGTATAAGTAACGGAGGAAAAATGAAAACCTTAGATGTAATCGCAGCTGTGCTTCTAGTGGTCGGCGGTCTCAATTGGGGTCTGGTGAGCGTCGCGCACTTCGACCTCGTCGCCGCCATTTTCGGAATGAAATTCGGCGAAACTTCAACTCTCACATCGATCGTCTACGGTCTCGTTGGACTTTCGGCGCTCTATCAGGCGGTATCGTTCAAGGGAATCCAGCACCGCTGGGGGCAGGCAGTGGCAGTTCGAGCTCGGTAGTACCGATCAGCGCCAAGGCGGGGGAGAAGTTTCTTCTTCTCTCCCGTCCAATCCAAAACCTTTGCACGTTAACGCGAGGAGAAAATGAAATCTTTTGCTTTGATTTGCTTTGCTACGCTAGCCCTTGCCGGGGGCGCCCTGGCGCAGAAAGATATGACCGACAAAAGTGCAGGCGCCGTGGATCAGCCCACGGGGTTGCGGACTGTGGTTGGCTGTCTGTCTAAAACGGATAAGACTTATGTCATCACGGGCGGCGCGCCAGGTCCTAAGCAATTCCGTATCGTTTCTGGAGACGTGTCTTCCCTCAAAGGCAAGATTGGTCATACGATTGAAGTTGTCGGTATTGTCAGCAAGAACGATGCCTTGGCCAATCAGAACGGAATTTACAACGAAGGAACCACCACTGGCGTAGGTTATCTCACCATCGATGTTCAGAAAATTAAGCAACTCTACGGGAACTGCAGTGAAGCAGGGAAAGAGTGGGCCGGCGACCACATGTAACGCGCGTCGGAAGCTGGAGGATAACAGGAAGAATCATCCCGAACCTTCGATCCTGGCAAACTATAGAGGGAGTGTGGAGTTGTGCAGAGCAATCCGCTGGTCTTGCTGACCGGGGCCACTGGGTACATCGGAGGGCGTCTTCTCAAGGCCCTCGAAGACTCCAGGGTGCGAGTTCGTTGTTTGGCTCGACGCCCCGAATTTCTGCAGTCGCGGGTCGCACCAGGCACTGAAGTCGTGAAGGGAGATTGCCGAGACGAAGCTTCACTGTTGCCGGCGTTGGCTGGAGTCCACACAGCGTATTATCTGGTCCACTCGATGGGCTCCTCAGGAAAATTTGAGGAGGAGGACCGCATAGCGGCACGTAATTTCGCCACAGCGGCGCGCCAAGCGGGCGTACGCCGCTTCATTTATCTGGGCGGACTTGGTGCCGCGGAGCGGCCCTTGTCCGCCCATCTGCGTAGCCGTCAAGAAGTGGCAGATATTCTGCGTTCTTCTGAAGTTCCCACCATCGAATTTCGCGCTTCGATCGTAATCGGTTCCGGGAGTCTCTCGTTTGAAATGATTCGCGCCTTGGTTCAACGCCTGCCTGTGATGATCTGTCCCCGCTGGGTAAATGTAAAGACCCAGCCGATTGCAGTTGAAGATGTGATTGCGTACTTAATGGCCGCACTCGAGTTACCGCAGGAACAGAGCTCTATATTCGAGATCGGTGGCTCCGATCAGGTCAGCTACGGTGAAGTCATGCAGGAGTACGCACGACAATGCGGCCTTCGCCGATGGATGATCCCGGTTCCAGTCCTTACTCCCCGCCTTTCGAGTTTGTGGTTGGGCCTCGTTACCCCGATTTATGCCCGGGTGGGACGTAAGCTCGTGGACAGCATGCGCCATCCAACTTTAGTGAGGGACAAATCGGCGCTAACCGTGTTCAAAGTCAAGCCGAAAGGTTTGAAAGAAGCGATCAAGAGAGGGCTTCGAAACGAGGACCGCGAGTTTGCGCTCACCCGCTGGTCGGATGCACTCTCTTCCAGTGGAAAGCCACAGTCTTGGGGTGGTGTGCAGTTGGGCACCAGACTCGTCGACTCCAGGGCCGCACAAGTCTCGGTTTCGCCGCATTTGGCTTTTGCTCCAGTCCAGAAGATCGGAGGTGCGAATGGTTGGTACTTCGCAAATATTCTCTGGTGGCTTCGGGGGTCTTTGGACCTCCTGGCAGGCGGGGTCGGACTGCGCCGGGGGCGACGCGATCCAGACACGCTGGCGGTGGGTGATGCTCTGGATTTCTGGCGAGTCGAGAGCTTTCAACCGGACCGTCTTCTGAATCTTGTCGCCGAAATGAAAGTTCCCGGTCGTGCGTGGCTTCAATTCGAGGTTGAACCAAATATCCGAGGCTCGGTGATCAGGCAGACCGCGATTTTCGATCCTTCCGGGTTGGGCGGACTTGTTTACTGGTACGCACTTTATCCCATTCATCGCTGGATTTTTAGAGGAATGCTCCAATCGATTGTCACTACCGCCGAGCGTTCGGGAAGAATTGCATCGCTCCGACTCTGAAGGCCATCCCCTTTAAGAGAGTCGCTGGTGAGTACCTCGATTCGAACCACTAACCTATAAGATCACCTGCTGGTTTCCGTCCAAGGGTAATTCAGGTACCACGATTGGTACTAATAAGCGTGCAACTGGCGTTTGCCAGACAGGGTGCAAAGGAACAGGGGGAGAGCGATGATGATGGGCACCGGTCGGATGACAGCTACAGCCCGCGCCGACACTGGTGCTTCAGAAGCCCGACGATAAGCGTGGGTCCGAGGTTTGCGTACAGACGTGTGATGACGCTCGTCAGCTCTGACGACGATCTCGATTGGGAGTTTGCTTTTGATTCGCGCCTTGGGCATCCGGCCGGCAGCTCGGAGGAGCCAATGGCGAAGAGGTCAAAGAAACGGTGTGAGGAATTGCCCATCTTGCACCGCGCCGCACGACCTCCGCCGGACGTGTGCACGGCTTTGCCACACCGCGGGAGGCGAACTGGAGCAGATCCAGTTTCTACTCGGTCACATTTCCATTCAGACAACCGAACGATATCTCGGTTGCAAACAGCGCATTCAAGGTGCCGTCAACGACAAAATCGGGATAGAGCCGTCGGGCTGAGCGAGCCGCTCGCTGTCCGGTTTGCCGACCAACCGGACAGAATGAGGGCACATCTTCTCCATCTTGCACGTACGCTATAATGGCGCCCGAGCATGGCACTCACCTCTGGCACCAAACTTGGCCCCTACGAAATCCAGTCCCCTTTGGGTGCGGGCGGCATGGGCGAAGTCTACCGCGCACGCGACACCCGCCTTGAACGAACGGTCGCGATCAAGGTTTTGCCGCATCACCTTTCTTCGGATCCCGATCTGAAACAGCGTTTTGAGCGCGAGGCTCGCTCGATCTCTTCGCTCAATCATTCCCGCATATGCGTTCTGCATGACGTGGGTCATCAGGACGGCGTCGACTTCCTGGTGATGGAGTATCTGGAAGGCGAGACGCTAGCGGACCGTTTGCGCAATGGGACCGTGCCGCTCAAAGAAGCGCTGAGGATCGGAATTGAGGTATGCGAGGCACTTGAAGCCGCGCAGCGAGTAGGAATCGTTCATCGCGATCTCAAGCCTGGGAACATCATGCTGACAAAAAGCGGCGCCAAGCTGATGGATTTCGGGCTGGCCAAGGCTGCTGCAAGTACCCCAGAGTCGCGAAGCGCGAGCGCGCCGTTGCTTTCTGCGGCGAAGACAATGAGCGGGGCCACACCGCTCTCGCCGCTGACCACCGCGGGAACTGTGATTGGCACGATCCAGTACATGTCACCGGAACAGATCGAGGGCAAAGAAGCGGATGCACGGTCCGACCTTTTTGCGCTGGGCGCCGTGCTCTATGAAATGGCTACCGGTAAACGGCCGTTCGAAGGTAAGAGCCAGATCAGCGTGGCGAGTGCGATTCTGGAA
>Ga0335072_10008263_pt1 | contig 15103 bp, 15 predicted proteins | sample Lox_Sample_21_FD_206725 | JGI IMG/M metagenome (GOLD analysis project Ga0335072, IMG submission 206725) | Soil microbial communities from Loxahatchee National Wildlife Refuge, Florida, United States - Lox_Sample_2.1 | ecosystem: Environmental > Terrestrial > Soil > Wetlands | place: USA... | reverse complement strand
CTGGAGAGGTGTCAAGCCATAGCAATCAACTTGAGAATGCTCGCCATGTCTATGCAACGGAATCACTGTCTACCGCCCCCAGCAGAAGATGCACCTCTTCCACAGGGGCTGGATACCTCAATCTGGATCAAATACCCTTCTTTCCCAGCTGATGTGGTGGCTCTACTTTCGAGTGGACATGACGGGGCACTAGATGATAGAAGTATTCCGTACCGGATGAAGATATCTGAAGCTATGCCACTAGGTGATACCAGAAAGAGCTTCGAATATGCTAGAATGTTTGTTGACGTCATCGTTATGGAAAAGGGAATAGAGTCGCAACAAAACCGCTGGCCATCCATCATGTTTATTTCACGAGCAAAGACAGATAAGAACCTTGCGATCACGATTTCAAGCCAGAACGGCCATGTAGCACTCAGTGTGAAATCTGATAGAGAATTTGGGCCAAAATGGAGTGATGTGAACTGGCAGAGCAGAATAAGTGCAATAGAGATCAAGCTTCCAAGGGGTTTCATTGCCCGAGTTCAATGTTTGCCAAACGACTTCAAAACACTTTGGAATATGTCCGACTACACCGAAAAGGTTCACGCCAGTCTCCGGCCCCGGAAAGATGAAGAGGTAGTCTCTGAAGCTACGCTTAAGACCTTTCAATACTTCGATCGTGACCCTCAAAGTCGCGTGTTCCCCAAAGAATCGATTGCAGGTTGTCACATACGGGTTCTCGAGAAGAGTTTAATGGAGTCTGCAGGAATTGGAACCCGGAGAAAACATCGAGGCTTCCGCGTAGCAATAATAACGAGTACGAAGACAAAGAACTTAAGCGGTATCAATCAAGACATATCTCCAAACAAGCCTGTCCAGTATTCTCTTATGCGTGGTGATGAAGGAGCCCCAGCTCTACTTCTAAAATTCGACGATGGGATTAGGACACCAACCATGGTATTCACTTTCGAAAGTGTTTCTGAGCGGTCGCAGTTATTCAGTTGTATCACCGGTGGAGTACGCAATGACGAGACTGTGGTCGCCTATGTAGCAGTCAAGGATTTCTGTATTACATACTCATCTGGATCAAATTCTCCTACTACCCAAGATGCTCTAGGCGACCTCGAATGGCAGGGTGTGCAAGTTATTAACAAAGATCTGTTGGGTGGCCCTGACTCGGACAGTAATCCTGCTGTGCTGTCTGATAGTCTCCGGGTTATTGTGGAATCAAAATCTGGCAGCGTCACAGACCGTATTAATGTCGAGCCTGGCGAGATGAGGATACGCCTCAATCCCCAATTATCCATTAATGAGATCATGATTCTACGGCAACCACAGGTGGACTTGAGCATATCGATTTCAGAATCGCAGATATCAAAAGAAATGCCTGGCGAAGTGACAGCGCTGCTGGAGAAAATCGCCAAGGTGCAAACCATCCGCAAGTATTGTTTTCGTGAAATCGAGGATCTACACGTATTTCAGGAAGCCGTGACAGGCTTCAGTGTCCGTTTTGACGGCCTTGCAGAAAATTTTTCAATATCTCGCCGAAGAACGGTCGTTCCAATTTTTAAAAAGTGGGAGGCGGCTCTTGCGCGAATTCAAGTCTTACAACATGACAAGGTCATGCAAATAGCAGCATTCTTTGATGATTTCGGCCATGGCGAATGCATGAACTTCGTCATTAAGACAACGGACGTCTTCGAATCCTTCAGCCGTAGCGGGAAATACTACCTCCGCATTGTTGATGCCAAATTCGCAGCACCGAAAGGTGGGGATGAGAACAATGGTGATGACGACAAGGGCTATGTCTGCTTAGATATGCCGGACTATCCAGGGGAACATGACGATATTACAATTACTTTCGACTCTGAGGCTGGTAAGTTCATCGCGCTCCCTGCTAACTAGATGCTCACGTTTGACAGTCCGAGACAAGTTTGCAAAAGCATTACCTGCGCCAGTAAAAGCTGTATCAAAACTCGGTACCATAAGAAGATAGCTCTGAACATACATGGTCCCTTCGGGCTTGCAAATTAAAAGGAGTAGATTTTAACGCTTGACTTGATATTATTGGTCCGAGTAGTATATTGCATGGTTTACGGTGGATACTCAAGGGGTATTGCGTCCGTATATTCCTTCTTTTATATGCATGTTTAGAGCTTCGTAGATGGTTGGAACAGAGGCAATCTTGAGGATCCTAATCTCTCAGGTGTCGCCAAGAAAACCCCCATACCATGACCAACGCACACTAAAGCATCCCAAATTATCACATCACGTCTCTTAATGTTGGATCTGCGACATCGGAAGACAAGCTGATCTGCTCCAAGCAGTATGAGTTTCAATAATGAAGTGGTTTGGACTCCGCATAGATTAAATTGATTAGATGCAGAGATAAGATGAGAGACAATACACGCTCCGTCTCGAACCATGGAACATTTACACCCTTATCCTCGCTATGCTCGACTCGAGCAGCGTCTTGTCTTAGGGCTCTTTCATATACTCTTGTATGTGAATTCTCAATCTGGCATGCTTTCGAAACTGCAATGGGTACATGTGCCTTTGCTGTCGTCTCATCGTTGAAAGGATGTTCTCACGGCCTGCCACAATTCATATAAAGTTACACTCTCCTACGTGTCAATTCCCTTATCATCGCATTCTCCCATTCGGTTAACTTTCCCTTCATTTTGTAGTCGCTTTTCCGGATACCCTTCTATATCTGCTGGTCGGAACTTAATCATTACCTTCGTTCATCATACACGCTTCTCATTTCCTCTCCCGCCATCATTCTTGCAGCTATTGCTCTTGTGTCAGCGCACGGCTTGATTGCGAGTGTCACTGGCAACCTCGGTGGGAATTGTTCTGAATTTGGTGTCGTTGTTGGTGGGGACTAAAACTTAGGCGATGTACAAGTCTTCAAGACCGTTGGAGCTTTTGGAGCAACAGCCGTAATGACGCTGATATCCGCTCTTTCTAAAGCCCAATCACTGGCATACTAATCAGTCCTTCAGGTTGGCAACATCGTCTCTACCACTGACCTTGCCGCAATCATTAAGATCACCGGCGCCACCATCCCACAAGCAGCGCTGGCAGCGTCACCACCATGGTGCACCATCAGATCGACGCCGATGGTGCTGGCGCCGCCAGTCCCCTGTCTCCGCAGACGCCACTAGGAAGACTTTCACTGCCATGAAAGTCACGACCAGGTCCCGGCACTAATGGTCGCTCAACTGCTGCCAAGGCGAATTTCCTACTTGTATATGCCTGCTGGTACGATGTGTACGGGTTTCGGCGGGGAGTACTAAGAATATTTGTCTGATTAAGTGTGAGAATCCTGTAAGGCCGTTTGGGTCTGTCGTGCATGCTCAGAAGGCGAGTAGTGGCGGTTCTGCTTTGCAAAATCTAGAATGGGCCCGCAACTTTTATGAAAATCTTCCCTTGTATACCTTTTCAGATCTTGTCACCTTAGTGTTGTTGAAATTGAAGATCTCCGATCAAATGTATGGCAACATCTCTTCTCGTCCAGGACTTTGCGTATCATGCTATCATAGAGCAGACGATAGAGGGCGAAACGCAAATAAGGGAGCTGACAGACATAGCTTGGACGGGATACATGCTCTACATACTCTGTAAAAAGATAGGTGGTTGTGCTTTCCATTACTGGCAGTTCATGGAAAGGCAAAATGAGATATTGGCAAGAGATCAGGTTGATGATAAGACGAAGGAAAATGACTGATAATTGAGTGACGACAAGAATTCATTCTCAAATCGAGCAAAGATACACCACCTGTAGCATCTGCAAAGGGTACGGAGCAGGATTGCGATTAGGTTCAGATCTGTGAGAGGCATCTCATTGAGGCTATAGTCCGGGCTCGATGTAAGACTTCTTATCCCATCTGACCTACTAGAGAATCAGAAAAGCCAAGTCAACCCTAATGTTATGGCTTCGAGAGATGAATCTTCGTAGATAACTAATCGAATTTACAGCTTTCTGAGATCAATATAAAACGACGTCTTCGCAGTGACACTATTCCTTCTTTCTCTTCGCCTCCAAACCCTCTCCCACCGCAGCTGCTACATCCTCCAACGTCCTCCCCCTCTTCCTATCTCCCGTCTTCTCCCCCCCTAAAACCGTATCCTCAGCCACAGTCCTATAAACCCCCGCCACGCCCTCAAACAGCGCCAATTCAAACCCACCCTCCTCCGCATACGTCGCCGCAATCTCCTCCATCTCCCTTACCCACCTGTACGCCTTCGGCGGCATCCTCGGCACCCCGCCTTCAGCGCTCTTGAGCATCGCGGGGATGATGTCGGCCATTTCCCGCTTGAGCTCCGAGAGGACACCAAGCCGGTGTGCGGTGGTGAAGGCTTGTATGCAGATGGCGATGAAGCCTTTGGTCGTGCTGGCGAAGCACATTTTTAGCCCGGACGCGGTGCCGATTTTGGGGGAGATATGGCGGGTGTTGAGGGTGGTAGCCAGATGGGCGCCAGATTTGAGGGCCGAGGTGAGGGAGTGAGGGCCTGATGTAGGTATACTGGGCCTTGTCCAATTGCCGCTCAAGTGCTGAGGAGTTGACGCTGTGGTTATGGTGTCTGCTGAGGTGTGGAGACGTGGTGCTCCGCCTATAATGCCACCATCTATCGCAATTGCTGAGGAAGGGTCTCGGAAGAGGGCTGCTATTTCTCGTGCACTACGTGGAGATATAGCGTTAAGCTCTAAAAAGTACAAAGGCGTTTCTCTGACTGGAGATTCCTTGAGAGCTTTAATAACTCTCTGGGCAGTTTTCTAGGAATGGTCAAACTTGCTTTCATTGAAAGACATATATAAAAACATGAAGATATAGACTCTTACCAAGGCATCTCGTGGAGGTACAATGGAGAGGACGTAATCAGAGGCCTGAACAAGTTCTATGTCACTTGACAAAGTTTCGATTTGGCCGTCCTGGGCACGCGCTTTAGTGTCTGCACTGTCAACGAAGCATTAGTACACACGAAGAGAATGAGAAAGAATAGAGGAGATCAAGCTTCGGTAGTATAAGTAGCAACTAAGAAGAAGGGACCCAAATTTTAGATACCTTCTCCCTGTGATATTTGTTACAACACGGTACTCGTGGGCAATAAGCAGCTTCGCTATTCCCAAGCCCATTTCACCAATTGAAAGGATCCCGACGGTAGCCAACGTGGAAGACATAGCTTAGAGAAGCCGGGAATTCGAATGGAATAGTAGAGTAGTAAGTAAAGAGCTCTACTTGTAGGGAACTTTGAACATGAATGAGAGTTGATCGGCAGCGGCTAGAAGAGGGTGACTAATCTCACAATGACCGCATCTCTATTATCTCTATTATGCTACCTATCTTCAAACCGTGCACAACTTCTGATATGGAGCATCTATATTAATGTGCGAAAAAGGGCAAGTATTGCATTAACCGCCAGCTTTGAGGCAGGTCGGCTGAGGGGCAGATTATGACATGGTAGAATACTTGCATCAGAATACTAGGGTGTGGCACTAGGTAAGACTACAATTCAATGCTACCAGGATTGATTCCTTTGGCATATCACAATCGAGTCAGGAGCGGAAGTGTAATATCAGATCGAAAGGATTGCTTAGCCCTGATAAAGCATATGGCTTGTGTCCAGGAGAGAGAAAGTTCAACGCCGAGGCGCCCCCCGTCTTCAAGACAGCCCCGCAATTCATAATTGTAAATCATCGCTGGCAATCATTCTGCCAACAGTCGACTAATCTGAGCTACTCGGAACTTGCAACGCATATATTGTCAACCCGTTGACTTGTGCCTGCAACCCAGAACTCCCCGTGAATCTTGTGCCATCATCAGGAGGATATCTGCAGCTTCTATAGCCTCTAACGAGAACCCAGATCGCCGCCGCCCTATGAGACTGAAATGAACATTTTCATCCCGAGCGTTGCTTTCGGGAACCTGTATTAATTCCCACCAGGGGTCAGAGTTGTTGCTTTCCATTTCCGGCGTCTTTCCATTCCCTTTCCCTTTGCCATTTCTCGAGCGTTTTCCACTTTCATCTGTAACATCCGACCTTTCCACCGTCTTGACCACTTTCATGGCTTTCTCTGATTGCATCACTTGACCCTCAGGTGAAAATCGACCGCTAGGTGGGAGTCGACCGAAACCCATATCATCTTCAGTCTCCTCTCCTTCATTACTAGCTTCATTCTCGGTCACGAAGAGGCCGTTCTCACTCTCACTTTCTGGCTGCTCAGCGGGGAATATTCGCCTGTTCGTGGGTGTTTTAGTTTCTTTCCGCTTTCTCTTCGATACTCTTGTAGATGTAGGAGCTACAATAAACTTCTTTCGTTTTCTCGTTTTCTGGGGCGTGCAAGTGCCTCGACCACGATGCTTGAGAGAGACAGTCTGCGGAGTCCAGTCTAGCCCTTCAACGTTCACGGAATAGAGTCCATCGCTGACGTTGAGGTACATACATACCTTGCAGAACTGTTTGTTTTCACGGCTAGAGCGCTGGACAACGGAAGTGTTGTGTTGTCCACAACGGTCGCATTTTGCAGTATGTATGTAATAAGGTACCCAGACCTCCGGTGGCCCTGATGAAAGCCACCCAGGTGGAATCCTCCTGGTCGGGATGGCTAAGTGGGAAGTGTTGGATATGGTAGGTATCATGTCTTGATGCGTAGGTGTAGATGGTATTGGAAATTCTTCTGCAGCATCGTTGCGGTCGAGTTCATGATCTACTACCTCCTGAGACATCGTGGGTAGCAGCTGGAAGGATTGCTGTGGGTCGTTGTTTGAAAAGATCATCTCTGGCTGCTACGACGCTTGGCAGCAAAGCTGAGGAGGGGCAGGCTGTTGTAGAGCAGCTGTCAGATGAGGGGTGTCGAAGATGTTCTGGACATTGATGTGTTGATTAATAGCTTTCAAGTACACCGAGAGACCTCGTAGTCCGGTTAGATATGCTTTAAATATACCTATTGTCTATTGTGCTGCCGGGGGAGATGATAAAAGGAGTATAGAGAGTCTCCGAATCTCCTAGACCACAGTCGATCCCGCGAGCTGCTACACCCGATTTAATATGAGCATTAAAACTGAATCACATATTTATTCCTTGAACTGCAAATATCATGACTCATATCTATGTGCCCTCCAAGTAGGTCTCAAATAGCGTCAGGGTGGGTTGTGAATCTCTGTGAGGAATATGGAGATTCATATGTTTGTAACTTTAGGGGCAAGGGTCGACGAAGAGGTCAGAGACAAGCTGGCGCACGCTCGACCCGACTTGGAAATGGCATGTATGATATGCCCGGCTCGTGTTCGTCTCGCCGTATATCTCTTGGTCGTCGTATCTTCCTTAGTCGCCGCTTCTCTTCTCTTCTTATATCCCTTACTCTTGTCGTCTTTATGGTAGGCCGAACTTCAGCTGACTTGCAGTCCGCCGTTACTCCAATTGGCGGTGAAATTTGAAAAATGTCAGGAGGGTAAACGGCCATCTTCGCTCCCTTTCTTAATCCCCCAGAGGATACCACAATTCCTAGAACATCTTCGTACTATCCAACTTAAGAGTAGCGTTTATACTTGCCATCGCCGATTGTCTCCGCATACGTTGAATCCACGGCCAAAAGTACCTTGATCTTCTATTGCCGAGCAAAACACTCAAATACTTGGCAGGAAATTGGCCTGGTTCCTGAAAATACTGTACTCATGGTCGGTCCAGTGTCTTGTCCGCATTCACAGATTGTGAAACTATCTCGATTTTTACTCTTAAGACTAACGCATGCCTCTCCCAGGGAGAACGACTTGTCAACTAAGGCTCCCACGGTGTGAGTCTGAGCTGAAACCGAGATTACTTCATAATAGTAGAGGGGAGAGCTATGCTTGCATCAACCCGCTGCCATGCTCATCTAAGTAGTGCTGCCCTCTGGGAGTTGTGGATTCGATGAGCATTGATCCTGGAAATTGCCATGGAATTTTAATACAAGCAGTATTAGTGTAAGACCAAGCTGTTTCAAGGAAAACGTGCTGGAATTGTAAGGGCGGAGAGATGAATTGGTTCTGTATGTGCTGAGATCCTAAGGAGGAGAAAATGAAGAGTTGTAAGAGAGGGAGAATGAGAAAAATGATGTTTTTTGGACTTAAAATGTGACGAGAAAGAGAAACACAATGTCCTACCACAGAAAGAATGAACAGTATGCGCTGAGACGTGCAGGGAATCAAGAGCGCAATCTGAAATGTTTATGTGGCCTCCCGAACTTGTTACAGCTCATGTCTGCCGAAAGTCACCATCCCCGAAATAAACATCTTGCTGCAATCGATAAAGTTCTAATCGAAACGTGAAATGTGTTCCTAGTGCTGCGACTATGCATACTCCATTGGAGCTCCCACTGCGCCTATTGTTCTTCTACATCATTCTATGAGGCCCGAAATCCTTAAATGGGAAGCTATGACAGACAGACAGTCTCACATGAGGAGTCTCCAGGCACCGAGTATAAGAGCGGCTGTTCCCGTACAGACGCCCATAAGCCACTGCAGAGTCTGGAACTTAACTCCTTCCAGCTTCTCACGAAGGCCAGCCACTTCCTGCTCAATTTTCGTTTCTGTTTCTTTGATTTTTAAGTCCTGTACATTGGCTTCTTCCCTGATCCGCCCCTTTTCTAGATTAAGGTCCAGTCTGACAGATGCTTGAGTGCGACTTATTTCATCTCTGAGTCTGCTGTTCAATTTCGCCAGGTCATTGGTAAGCTTTTCGTGAGCGGCTCTTGTTGCAGACGATTCGGAGGAATCAGCTGATAGTAGCTCTGATCGTAACTTAGCAAAATCGACCTTCTGAGTATATGTCGCCTTAGCTTGGTCCTCCCGGAGTACCATTGTTCGTGTTAAGTTCTGGATGCTAGCTGGCAATTAGACCTCACGAAGACTGGAGACTGAAGACTTGAATGACCACACCTCTCCTCTATAACATCGCTTAATACCCTCATCATGGCAACCGACTGCTCCTCTGTGAAACCCTCCTCTTTTAGACGTTGGACAAATTTAAGCGTATCAAAGTGGTGATCCCGCCATTGTCTTGTGGTTACATGAAAGCTGCGACGCCGTGGTAAAGAATCCAAGAGACTGGGCTTCCGACTATACGCTCCAAGAACCAATGGCCTTGATAATCCTGCCAAGCTTCTCCGATGGTCAAAGGGGCCTCTGGAGGGTGTCTGGGTTACTGATGCTGTACTCAGGGTGCGTAAGGACTGCCGTCCTACAGCGCCAGCTTGCCAGCTAAGCTTTGGGAGCAGAAATCGCGGTAGCATTTGCGCTGTTGTAAGTCCAGGATTAGCCATTGATTCCGAAAAGTCTGATGGCTGACAGGTGATTCAGGGTTACTTGATCTAATAGGAAGTGTTGACGTGAAAACTTGAGTCAGTTCAGCAGTACTTAGTGCCTCTTTTTTGAGGCTCAAAATTTTTGCCCCACCAATCGAGTTATGTTCACTCGAAATTCATTGACTCTTATTCCACATGAACTTTTAAAGAGTACAGCTCCCACTTCCGCCAAAATTACATGCTCAGTACCTACTCTGATTCATCTCAATAGGAAATACCATCTGTCTCAATAAGTCCACTTAAACCTCAAGACCTCACCTGCGCGCGAGAAATCATCAATATTCTCGTAACCCCACTCTCTCGCTATCAGAGAGTCGATTTGCGGCAAGCACAACCTGCAAGCCGCAATCATGGCGGCAAACGGCGATAGATATGGCAATAATCCAGACTCCGAGTCTGACTCTGCGCCCGGCTCTCCGAACGTCGAGGCGCAACAAGACTTTGATGACACGGTTGAGGATATTCCAGAAAAACCAGAACTAAAGTCAGTTCTGAAGAAATCATCACATAAAGAGCCCGTTCCAGCTGTAGTAAGACCAATACTGCCGCCTCAGACAGACCCAAAAGATCTCGATGTTAAATCTCTTACGCCCCTCACTCCAGAGATCATCGCACGTCAGGCAACGATCAACATTGGAACTATTGGGCATGTGGCACACGGAAAATCTACAGTTGTAAAAGCGATATCAGGAGTGCAGACTGTGCGGTTCAAGAACGAGCTAGAGCGAAACATCACGATCAAGCTTGGTTATGCGAATGCTAAGATCTACAAGTGTGACAATGAAGAATGCCCCCGCCCAGGATGCTACAGGAGTTACAAAAGCGAGAAAGAGATTGATCCACCGTGCGAGAGAGAAGGTTGCAAAGGTCACTATAGACTGCTCAGACATGTTTCGTAAGGTAGCTCTGATATTATTATTGTGCTGTCCATTGACTTTGATATAGGTTCGTTGATTGCCCTGGACACGATATTCTGATGAGCACTATGTTGTCTGGCGCCGCGGTCATGGATGCCGCCCTCCTTCTCATTGCTGGTAACGAGACCTGCCCTCAGCCACAAACCTCAGAGCATCTTGCGGCTATCGAGATCATGAAGCTTGATAAGATTATTATTCTCCAGAATAAGGTCGATCTTATGCGGGAAGAAGGCGCAAACCAACACTATCAATCAATACTGAAGTTCATTCGAGGAACCGTCGCTGACCGCTCGCCGATTATCCCCATCTCTGCTCAGCTGAAGTTCAATATCGATGCCATCAACGAAGCTATCGTCAACACCATTCCAGTACCTCCAAGAGACTTCACCATGGACCCACATATGATCGTTATTAGATCATTCGATGTAAATAAGCCCGGTGCAGAGATCGAAGACCTCAAGGGTGGTGTTGCTGGTGGCAGTATTCTCTACGGCGTCCTTAAGCTTGGTGATGAGATTGAAATTCGGCCCGGCATCGTAACCAGAGATGAGAAGGGAGCGATAAAATGTACCCCCATCTTCAGTCGAATTGTCACACTCAACTCTGAGAACAACGATCTGAAGTATGCAGTTCCTGGAGGACTCATTGGTGTTGGAACTCGTATTGACCCCACACTTTGCCGTGCCGATCGTTTGGTAGGCTTTGTTCTCGGCCTGAAAGGGCGCCTTCCAGACATCTACATTGAGATTGAAGTTAACTATTACCTTCTCCGCCGTCTGCTCGGAGTCAAAACTGCCGACGGAAAGCAAGCCAAGGTGGCTAAGCTCTCGAAGAACGAAGTATTGATGGTGAACATTGGTTCAACGGCCACAGGGGCTAAAGTTGTTGCCGTCCGGCAAGATGCCGCAAAGCTAGTCCTGACAAGTCCGGCGTGTACAAATACTGGTGAAAAAGTTGCGTTGAGTCGTCGTATCGAGAAGCATTGGCGGCTGATAGGATGGGCTACGATTGCTGCGTAAGTGACTCTGTCATAAAATTCTCTAGCTGCGTTGCATACTAACTTTTATTCGCAGAGGTGTTACCCTTGAGCCCAGCAGTGCATAATTCAAGTCGTTGCAATGCCCGTTCATATTCCCGCAGTCTGGATATATCGTGAGTATTTGACGATATCACAACGCCCTTTTTTTTTTTTTTTTTCGGGATCAAAGTCACGTATTCTGCATGCATATAAAGAATTGGAGTTTGATTGTTGGGCCAAAAGTTAGCTCGATAAGGTATAGAAGCAGTCAGAAGGCTGGGGTTGTGTTTCTGTCAGATAAGTCCCCATATCAAGAGCATGGTCTTCGGCTTAGCCTCAATCTCGTCATGCTCAAAATGTTTTGAATTAGAACAAATGGCTGGTCGTGACTGTGTAACGTTCGAGACTCTTCGCCCTCAGACAAAGGAACTTGTCTTGAATGATCCAAAAGAGCCTCTATTCTCAATCAAATGGACAGTAGGAAAATCCCTAAAACTCGATTTGTGATCCATAGTATGCATACGAATTGGTAATGCCAATCACTCTCTCCTTACAGTATTTGAGAAATTGACCCGCGAATACCAAGCCTATAATTGCGTGTCGTTGAATTTTGAATCTGACGTGAGGTGGCTTGAGGCGAACCCGACCCCAGTAGGTTTCTGGAAGGCTGTCGGTTAGAAGCACGCATCCAATGTCGTCAAAGACCTCCCTAGATCATAACTTAAATTACGAAGACGTCCCACTCAGCAAGATGACGATTCAGGGGTCCCGATGATGATTTTATCTTGTCTAGGCTGGAAAGTTCATTCGTCAGACCGGCTGCGAATAGAGCCGTTGTTGGGGCTATTTATGCAAGATGCACAGTTTCGTCCGACGGAAAGGACTGCCCAATCTTAGGGCTTGGCAAGCGCTGAGAAAGTTCTCACTCGCGATTGGGGCTGCTGGGTGCTTGTTGAGTCTAACTTCAGCGAGGTCATTCCACTGTCTTCGCCCTGGATACTAGTTCCTGAAGCATCTGCCATATCATCATGTGGAGATGCGCATCGATTTGCCCCAACCCGCCAAGCGCTTGGGATGCAGTCACATAGGTGGGCACAGTAAGCGACTGAAGGAGTCAAATCTACCAGCTTGAAGCGGGCGGGCTGCCCGAGAGTAAGCAACAAGATCTGCAATCGGGATCTTGACCGAAACGGGCTCTGCCCCGCCCAACAACGATCCACTAAACTTTCCCACTGTGTCAACTTCATATATCGACCGGTCTAATTCTGGTCCCGACGCACGGCCTAAACCCTAGATCTAGTATGGCATGTGGAGCTCGGAATTTCACTTGCCTCCTAAAGTCCTGCTGTGACAAAAAGGAGCCCAGGCAGCGCCCCAATAAGCAAATACCGAGCATGGACGACTGGAACCGCATGAGTCACCCTGACCCAGGGCAGAGCAGACCCTGCATTGGTTTTGTAACTTTTATGTCTTCTTGGAAGTACATAATCGTAAAGGTGCGCGCGGCCGCATGCCAAACGCGTATGCTTACTTCTTACGGTTTGCGGCAGGGATGCGTCATTTCGGACTCTCTGTAGAATCCGGTCCGGCTGCACAGACCACACGCTCTTTTATTCTTTTCAGTTGCACATTGCACAATAAATATACGGGCCTGGCCTCGCCCGCCGCCTCCCTTCCGCCGTCTATCATTGCCTTCTCACTTCCTACTTTTCACTTTATACAAAGACGGTGGAAAGCATGACAGCCATGGATGATTCAAGATCTGCAACTCTCCACGAGGAGAAAAGTTCACGCCCTGCAAGTAGGGATGGGGAGAAGAGTGTTTTGCCCAGTCGCGCCAGCGTAGCTGAAGAGAAGCATGATGAGGCTGGCGTCGCAACGTCACCTAGCCCTTCAGTGAACGAAAAATCTGAGCTCCCAAAAGAAATTGAAGCTACCGAGATGGGTGGGCACGACCTCAACAAGATCAAAACGAGTGAAACGGGTGTGGAGTATCCTAGTGGGGTGAAGTTGGGCCTTATCACATTAGCCTTGTGCCTTTCAGTGTTTTTGATAGCATTGGTATGTTTATACAACAATTGCTCTATCAAAAGTTTAAACTAACTTGAGCAGGACAACACTATTATCGCTACTGCCATTCCCAAAATTACTGATGAATTTAACAGTCTCCCTGACGTTGGCTGGTACGGTAGTGGTAGGCGTCACCCTTGTGTATTATCGAGTGTTACCAGTCATTAATAGAGACTATAGCATATCTTCTCACCACTGCTGCATTCCAGCTTCTATTTGGCAAATTTTACTCTTTCTTCTCAATTAAATATGTCTATCTGACTGCCATCGCTATTTTCGAGCTCGGATCTCTCGTTTGTGGTGTCGCACCCAGTTCTACCGCTTTGATCGTCGGCCGAGCAGTTGCTGGACTTGGAAGTGCTGGAGTATTCTCAGGAGCTCTTATTATTGTCGCCTATTCAGTGCCCCTCCGCCAACGTCCTATGTATAGCGGTTTCATCGGAGCCATGTACGGCATTGCCAGCGTTGCAGGCCCTCTTCTAGGAGGTGTTTTTACCGACAAGGCCACCTGGAGGTGGTGCTTCTATATCAAGTATGTTCACCTTCTCATAATCATACAGTCTGTCATGGGGTGTCGCATCTAGTCTGTGGTGCATGCACATGGAAGTCGTACGCTAACCATACTTCAGTCTTCCACTTGGCGCCATCACCATCGGCGTCATTATTCTATTCTTCAAGGCTCCCGAACGGAAAGAAGTCGCCAGCTTGACATGGAAGCAACGTATGGGGCAACTTGACCTTCTTGGTACATTATTTTTCATGCCGGCCGTTGTCTCCCTGCTCCTTGCCCTTCAATGGGGTGGGTCCAAGTATGCTTGGAGTAATGGACGTATCATTGGTCTTTTTGTGGTCTTCGGTGTTCTAATAATTGTCTTCGTGGGCATTCAGATTTGGAAACAGGACCACGCCGTAAGTGGAAAGCCTTGACTGCATTTCGTACCGCCGAATACATCTCGCTGACTATGGTATACAGACTGTTCCTCCGAGGATTGTAAAGAACCGTAGTGTAGCTTCGGCGGCTTTCTTTGGCTTCTGTTTGGGATCGGCATTTTTCATTATGGTCTACTACCTCCCAGTCTGGTTCCAGGGTGTACTGGGAGTTAGTGCTGTAGAATCTGGTATCAGGAATCTACCTTTGATCCTGGGACTTGTGCTCTGTTCCATCTTATCGGGCATCGGAGTTTCAGCTTTTGGTTATTGTATGTATATCTTTACTTACCTGGCTACCCTTCGAGGAGATGGGACTGACCGAAAGCTGCAGATGCACCGTGGATGATCGCGGGAACCATTATAATGTCAATAGGCTTTGGATTAGTTACGACTTTCAAGCCTGATACGGGGTCCCCGGCATGGATCGGGCTTCAGGCGCTTGCTGGCATTGGCGTTGGTCTCGGAATGCAACAGCCTCTTATGGCAGTCCAGACCGTGCTGGATATCTCTGATGTTCCCACTGGCACAGCTGTTCTCATCTTCCTTCAAACACTGGGCGGCGCTCTCTTCGTGTCGGTTGCGGAAAACGTGTTTCAAGATAAACTTATCAGTGGAGTTGCTCAGCATGCGCCAGGTTTGGATCCCACGGTAGTTCTTACCGTTGGTGCGACAAATATCCAGAGTTACCTTGCCAAAAATGCGCCCCAGTATCTGTCCGGCGTCATTCTTGCCTATAATGACGCATTAACCAAGGCATTCACTGTTGCAACAGCTATGGCTGCTATTTCGATTATTGGAAGTGCTACGATCGAGTGGAAGAGCGTTAAGGGGAAGAAGAAT
>Ga0335072_10008262_pt1 | contig 15104 bp, 12 predicted proteins | sample Lox_Sample_21_FD_206725 | JGI IMG/M metagenome (GOLD analysis project Ga0335072, IMG submission 206725) | Soil microbial communities from Loxahatchee National Wildlife Refuge, Florida, United States - Lox_Sample_2.1 | ecosystem: Environmental > Terrestrial > Soil > Wetlands | place: USA... | reverse complement strand
GATAGTCCCCCCAGCACCCGCACGGTCCGAGGAAAGCGCTCCGCGGCCGGAAGAAGCGGCCGACTCCGAATACTCCGAGGAAGGATGGATGTCGTCGCTGCTGGGCAAGTTCCGCCGATCGAAGTCCGCGAAAGAAGAAAGCGATTCGAAGCAGGAGGCGGCCACTCCGGCCGAGCAGCCCGCCGCCGCATCTCGCGATTCTGCGCCCGCCGCTGATAATTCGCATTCGGGCCCGGGCGAGGAGCGGGTGCCTGCCGCACTCGAATCCTGGTTCGCGCCGCATCCCCCCGTCTTAGGCGACCGGGATTCTGAACCTGCGCACACGCCAGCTTCCGCTTTTCCGCCGGAAACGGCGAATAATTTGATGTCGACCTCGGCCGATGTTGAGGCGCCGGAACGTCAGGCGCATCGGGCACCTCCGGCATCCGGCTTTCCGTGGTCCAGCGGGACTTCAGAGTCATCGGAATCCGCGGAACACGACTCTTACCCATATTCTGGTCAACAGGCTCGCGAGGAAAGCGCCCGCGAAGAAACTTCCCCCGCGCGCGACCAGAGCGAAAGCTCGCTTTCCACCCGCGAAATCGGGACGAAGGACTCTGCGTTGCATTCGTTTCTTCCTCCCGCGCCGGTGGAACACTCGGCGGATCAGGATTCCGCAGACGATCCGGCGGTACACAGCACGCCCAGCGTGCCGATTTTTGCGTCGCCCGCTCCGATGCCCTGGGCGATGGACGAAGCGAGCCAGCTTGAGTCGGACCGGGGTGAGCGCATTCCAACCGCGCCTCCGCCGAATCGCGAAGCCCTCGCCGGGATACCGTTCCTGACGCCGCCTCAGCCCGCGCCGGAAGCGGGAGCGGTTGGCTCCGCACAGACGGAATCGCTGAGCGACTCGTCAACTCAGCCTGTCGCTAACGGCTTCGGAAGCCATTCCGTGCCCAGCCAGGCACCAGCACCATCCTCGGAGGCCTCGCCGGCGACTCGCGAGCCGGTTGTGGTCGAATCTGCCGCGGCTCCTTCGGTTGATGCTGTTGTCGCCAGGCTCCTCGAAAAACTCGAACCGCAGCTCCACCAGCTTCTCGACAAGGACCTGCTCAGACCACTCGTCGAGAACCTGCTTCGCGAGGAACTCGAACACAAAACAAAGTAGCAGCGAACGCTTCTCCACGACCGGGTAAATAAGCGCCCGCACACCCATACCCCGCACCACACCCCCCAGGCCAATTGACGCACCTCGCGCGCGCCCCTTATATTGATTGTTTAATTCCGAAGGGAAATTAGGCTGTGTATCGGCGCTTTTTCGCGCGCCTCGGCGGACGAGAGCAAGAAGCCAAAATCAACGCGCCAATGCCCCGAGAAATACCGAAGGCCTACGAGCCAAATGAGGTGGAGCAGCGCTGGGCCCAGGCCTGGTACGAGCAAAAGCTGTTCCGCGCCGAGAATTCCGGCTATGGGCCGCGCTTTTCGATTGCGTTGCCGCCGCCCAATGTGACCGGCTCGATCCACATCGGCCACATGCTGGAGCACACGCAGATCGACATGCTGGTGCGCTGGCATCGCATGCGGGGCGACCGCACGCTGTGGCTTCCCGGCATGGACCACGCGGGAATCGCCACGCAATTCGTAGTGGAGCGGATGCTCGCCAAGGAGGGCATCCGCCGCCAGGACCTCGGCCGCGAGGAATTCGAGCGCCGCGTCTGGAAATGGAAACAGGAAAGCGGCGGCGTCATCAAGGAGCAGATGGTCCGGCTCGGCGCGTCGTGCGACTGGACGCGCGAGCGATTTACGCTGGAGCCCGCGCTCTACCGCGCCGTGCTGCACGCGTTTCTGCGTTTTTATCGCGAGGGCCTGATTTATCGCGGGCGGTACATGGTGAACTGGTGCCCGCGCTGCCAGACGGCGATCAGCGACCTGGAAGTGGTCCACCACGAGCGCACCGGCGAAATCTGGAATCTTCGTTATCCGCTGATCGACAGCAGCGGGAAGCCGAGCGCCACCGAATATCTCGTCGTCGCCACGACGCGCCCGGAGACGATGCTGGGCGACACGGCTGTTGCCGTTCATCCGCATGACGACCGCTACCGCCGCTACGTCGGCCGCAAGGTTCTGCTGCCGCTGATGAACCGCGAAATTCCGGTGATTGCCGATCCTTACGTAGACCAGCAGTTCGGCACGGGCGTGGTGAAGATTACCCCGGCGCACGATCCCAACGACTTTGAAATCGGCAAGCGCCATAATCTGCCCGAAATCGATGTCATGACCGCCGACGGTCACATGAACGAATCCGCCGGAAAATATGCGGGCCTCGAACGCTTCGCCGCCCGCGGGCGAATCGTCGCCGACCTCACGGAGCTGGGTCTCGTCCAATCCGTGAAGCAACACGTTCACGCCGTGGGCACCTGCGACCGGTGCAAGGCAATCGTCGAGCCACGCATTTCGACGCAATGGTTTCTTAAGATGGCGCCGCTTGCGGAACCGGCGAAGGAGGTCGTCCGCCGAGGCCTTATCGAAGTGGTTCCCGACAACCAGCGGACGATTCTGCTCAACTGGCTGGACAACATTCGCGACTGGTGCATCTCGCGTCAGCTCTGGTGGGGCCACCGCATTCCGATCTGGCATTGCGGCAACTGCGGAGAGATGGTGCCCGCGAGCGATTCGCGAGTGGAGATCGTCGACGGCCACGCGCGCGCCGCAAGTGTGCCCACGAGTTGCCCCAAGTGCGGCGGCTCGAAGCTGACGCAGGATCCCGACGTGCTCGACACGTGGTTCAGCTCGGGCTTGTGGCCTTTTTCGACGCTCGGTTGGCCGGATGACACGAAGGACCTTCGCGAGTTCTATCCGACGAGCTTGCTGGTCAGCGGCTACGACATTCTGTTTTTCTGGGACGCGCGCATGATCATGATGGGCATCCATCTGATGGCCGATCCCAGCTTGACCACGGGCGACATTTCCACGCGAATTCCCTTTCGCCGGCTCTATCTGCACTCGCTGGTGCGCACTGCCGAGGGACAGAAGATGTCGAAGACGAAAGGCACCGGCGTCGACCCTCTGCAAATGACGCAGCAGTACGGCACCGACGCGCTGCGCTACACGCTCGCGAGCATGGCCGCGCCCGGCACCGATATCGCGTTGAGCGAAGACCGCATCCTCAGCGCGCGAGCCTTCGCCAACAAAATCTGGAACGCGGCGCGTTTTTTGTTCGTGAATCTCGAGAAAATCGAAGCGCAGGAGATTTCGCTCGAAGAACTAGCCGCACCCGAAATTCGCGACCGCGCTCCCTATCCCCTGCCCGGGGCAGCGTCGCTCGCGCACCGCTGGATGTTCTCGCGGCTTTCCACCGTTTCGGCGCAGGTAAGCGACGCGCTCGAAGATTTCCGCTTCCACGAGGCGTGCCAGACGATCTACCACTTTTTCTGGGGCGATTTCTGCGACTGGTACATCGAGTGGGTGAAACCGCAACTCGCCGAGCAAGAACGGAGCGTTGCGATTCCCGCGTGGCGAAACATCTTTGCCGTGTTCAATGCGGCGCTGCGGCTGCTTCATCCCGTGATGCCTTTTATTACTGAAGAGCTTTGGCACAAGCTTCCGCAACGCGTGGGGGCTTCGCGAGTGGCAGCGGAAGCTCTGGCATCGTCGCAACTGGCCGACGGCGTCGGCGACACGACCACGCCCGGGCCGCTTTCGGTCGCTCTGGAGACGTATCCGCAGCCTAATTCCGACTGGTCGGACCCCGCTGCGGAGAATGAGATGGCGCTGCTGCAGGAAATTATCGCCGCCGCGCGAAACATTCGTGCGGAGTTGAAGCTGGATCAAAAGCGCAAAGTCCCCGCGGATTTTTCTGCCGCGGATGCCGCCGTGCGACACTCTGTTGAAGCGAATCTGGAGCCGGTCTTGCGTCTCGCCACGCTTTCGAGTCTGCGCGTCTCTTCGGATCGCCTCGATCCTGCCGGCGCGGCGATTCGCTCGACGGCGCGGTTCGATCTTCGGATCGTTTACGGCGAGGTGGTGGACAAAGCCGCCGAAATTGCGAAGGCGCAAAAAGAGGTTGAGCGGCTGGAAAAAGACATCGATTCGAAAGAGAACCGGCTTGCCGACGAGAGCTTCCGCAGTAAAGCTCCCTTGGAAATTGTTCGCGGCATGGAAACGACCGTCGCCGAGCGCAAAACCGAACTGGCGAAGCTCAGGGCGCGCATCAAGCAGCTTTCGTCGTAAATCGCGAGTCGTAGATCGACAGCGTCGAACCTGACTCGCGCTTGTGACGGCGGCAGCGGTCGAGTATCCTTTCAGTTCCCGCCTATGGCCAGGAAGCAGAAACCAGCACAGCCAGGAACGACTGACCGGCGCATCGACGCCTTGCTCACGCTGCTCGCGGAGAACACCACGATCGTGATCAGCGGCGCGAAAATCGCCAAAGAAATTGGCGTTTCTCGGCAAGCTGTGTGGCGCTGGATCCAGTTGCTGCGCGATCTGGGCGTGCGCGTGAAGGGCCATCCGCGAACGGGCTACCACATCGAACGCATTCCCGACATTCTGATGCCGCAACTGCTGAGCCATCGTCTGTATGGCACTCCTTTCGCGCGGCGGATCATCCATTATTTCAAGGCGGAGTCGACCAATACGCTCGCGATGCAGTTGGGTGACCAGGGCGAGCCGCACGGCACCGTCGTGATTGCGGAAGAGCAGACGGCGGGACGTGGGCGCGCGGGGCGTTCGTGGACGTCGGAGAAATCAGCCGGAATTACCTGCTCGATTCTGTTGCGCCCGGCAATCTCGCCGGCAAATGCGCCTCTGTTGACGCTGGTGGCGGGCCTGGCTGCGCGCGATGCGGCGGCGGAGGAGCTTGATGTAATGCCGGATATTCGCTGGCCGAATGACGTCCTGATCAAGGGCCGGAAATTCTGCGGCATTCTGACGGAGATGCACGCCGAGCCCGACCGCGTACACTTCGCCGTGGTTGGGATTGGGATGAACGTCAACCAGGCAAAGATGCCGCCCGCGCTGGCCGAGATCGCGACGTCGCTGCGCATTGAAACGGGGAAAGTGCATTCGCGGCTCGACGTGCTGATCCGGTTGCTGCGGCACCTGGACCGCTACTACAATCAATTTATCGAAAGCGGTTCAGCCCCGATTTTGCGGCGATTTTCGGAGGTTTCGAGCTATTTTCAGGGGAAGCGCGTGCAGATCACGACCAGCGCCGAGACGTTCGCGGGCGTGACGGCCGGGCTCGAGCCGAGCGGCGTGCTGCGCGTGTTGCGCGACGACGGGCGCGGAGTGGAAGCGGTGATTTCCGGAGACGTGGGAGACGCTTGAGTCATGCTGTTGACGCTTGACGTGGGGAACACGAACACCGTCCTGGGCGTTTTTCGCGAGACGAAGCTGATCGCGCACTGGCGGTTGACGACCGCTCGCGATCAGACCGTAGACGAATACGGCATCCTGACGCGCAACCTTTTTTCCCTCGCTGATCTCGACCCGAAAGAGATCAGCGGCGTGATCATCAGTTCCGTGGTGCCGCCGCTGAACTGGACGCTGGCCGAAATGTCGAGCAAATATTTTCAGCAGAAGCCGCTGTTCGTCGAACCGGGCGTGAAAACGGGGATGGCGGTGCTGGTGGATAATCCGCTGGAGGTAGGAGCGGACCGCATCGTCAACGGAGTGGCTGCCTTTCAGCAGTACGGAGGGCCGCTGATCGTGATCGACTTTGGGACGGCGATTACGTTCGACGTGATTTCGGCGCGCGGCGAATATCTCGGCGGGGCCATCGCGCCGGGATTAGGGATTGCGTCAGAGGCGCTCTTTGCCCGCGCGGCGAGGCTACCTCGGGTGGAGATCAAGGATCCCGGGAAAGTGATCGGGAAGAACACCGCGGAGCACATGCAGTCGGGTCTCTATTATGGCACGATCGATATGATTGACGGCATGATCGAGCGAATCAGGGCGGAACTGGGCGCGGACGCGTCGCGGTTGAAGGTGATCGCAACGGGCGGGCAGGCGGGTCTGATCTCGCGCGGGTCGAAATATATCGAAGATACGAATGAGTTTCTCACGTTGAACGGGTTGCGCATTATCTGGGAACGCAACCATGAAGCCGCGCGCGAAAAGAGCGCCACTCAGAAGAAAGCTTCAACGTTGAAGCGGCCGGCTTGAGCGCGGTTTGAGCGCCAGCATCCAATTCGCCCGTACAGCGCCTAGCACATTTTGGGCTTCTCCAGCGCTCCGCTCCCACTCCAATCTCTAAACCCGATGGAACCGTTCAACTATTTCAATTACTACACGGAAATCGAGGAGCATTTCTGGCGCAAGCGGGGCGCGCATTTGCTGGTCTCGCCGCTCGATTGGGCAATCGTCGAGACGTGGCAGAAGGCGGGGATTCCGCTGCCCGCGGTGCTGAAGGGCATCGACCGGGCGTTCGAGAGCTGGAGCCGTTCGCGGCGCGGGGCCAGCGGCCGCGCCTTGAAGAGCTTGGCGTATTGCGTCGACGCGGTGCTGGAGGCCGCGGAGGAATCGCAGGAAGCAGCGGCCGGAGCCGGGCCGGCGATTCCGGCGTCACGCAACGCCAGCGAGACGTTTTCTCGCGAGGAGCTTAGAAAGTACTTCGAGCGCAACGCGCAACGTTTGCGCCGGGCGGGCGAAAAGCAGGGCGCGGCGAGGGCTGCGCTGGCGGCCAGGCTCGACGAGACGGCCACGCGTCTCGAAGAGATGCAGCAGCTGTTCGATGCTGCGGCGCTGCTCGATCTGGAGGATCTCGAGCGGCGGCTGACGGTGCTCGAGGAAAAGCTCAGCGCGACGCTCTCTGCCGACGCCGACGAGAACGAACTGCTGGCTATTCGCCGAGAAATGGATCGCTCGCTCGCGCCGTACAGGCGTAAGATGTCGGCCGAGCAACTGGCGCAGCTCGAGCGGCAGTACACGCAGAAGCGGCTTTACGAATATTTCGACGTGCCGCGGCTGAGCCTGTTCTATCTAACGTAGTGCCGATGTCCGACTAAAATGAACCGCCGCTCCGATTTCGAGCCCCGGCGAAAGCCGCCGGCCACAGCTACAGATTCTCCTCCTCCGCGTCCCATCGACGTCACCATTGAAAAGCTGATTTATGGCGGCGACGGCCTCGCCCACCAGGACGGCGCGACGGTGTTCGTGCCTTTCGTGCTGCCGTCGGAGCGCGTAACAGCGGAGCCCGTCGAGCGAAAAAAAGATTTTGTGCGCGCGCGGCTTGAACGGGTGATTGAGGCGTCGCCAGAACGCGTCGCCCCGCTTTGCCCCCATTTCGGCGTGTGCGGAGGGTGCGACTACCAGCACATTCCATACGAGGGGCAACTCCGGTACAAGGCGGAAATTCTGCGAGAGACGCTGCGGCGAACTGGGAAATTCGACTGGACCGGCGAGATCAAGGCTCACGCGTCGGAAGCCTGGCGCTATCGCAATCGCGCGCAATGGAAGGTGCGGCCTTCGACGCAGAGCGGGGCCGGGGATGAGTCGGAGCGTGCGGGAGCACTGGAAATCGGCTATTTCCGGGCGCGGTCGGCGTTGCTCTGCGCGGTTCACGATTGCCCGATTTTGTCGCCGGTGCTGCTGAAAGGTCTGCTTTCGCTGCGCGACGCTCTGGCGGCGGGCTCGCTTCCACGGGAACTCCGCGAAGTGGAGGCGTTCACGAACGAGGATTCAACGGGCGCCAGCCCCCGCGTGCTGCTGACGCTGACTGTGTCGGGCTTCCCGTCTCGCGTGGCCGAACACGCGAAGAATATTCAAGCCATCATTCCTGAACTCGAAAGTCTTCTTTTCCACGATCCGAGGACCGATCGCATGGACTTGTTCGGCCCCGGCTTTTCTTACTACAAGGCTGCCGGACGAAGCTATCGCGTTGGCCACTTCTCTTTTTTCCAGGTGAACCGTTTCCTGGCCGAGGAATTGGCGGGCTCGGTTGCGCAAGACGAACCGGGCGGCGATCTGGCGCTGGATCTGTTCGCGGGAGTTGGACTGTTTGCATTGCCGCTGGCCGACAGGTTCAAGAGAGTCATTGCTGTCGAGTCGAATCCGGCTGCGGCACGCGACCTGGAAACGAACGCGGCGGGCAGTCGCGCGATCGAGATTCGGACGGCGGACGTCGAGGAGTTTCTACAGAAATTCAGCGAAGCAACCGATCTGGTGGTCGTTGACCCGCCGCGAGCAGGCCTTACGCCCGAAATCGTGCGACGTCTGGCGCGAATCGGCCCGCGGCGGATCACGTACGTTTCCTGCGAGCCCCCCACGTTGGCGCGCGACCTGCGCGGCCTCATCGAAGGCGGGTACCAAGTCGACAGCATCGAGTTCTTCGATCTGTTTCCGCAGACATTTCATATCGAGACGGTCGCTCGGCTCCGGCGGCGCAAGTGAGATTGCCCGCGCTGTGGATCGCGCTGGCATTTGCGGGGGGCATCCTCGTCGCGACGCGGTATCCGGCGCCGGCAGGAATTCCGATCGCCGTCGCGGCGGCGACACTTGCGCTCGGAAGCATCGCGGCGTATTGGAAGCGGCTGGCGGTTGCGTGGACGCTGGCGCTCAGCGCCTGGCTCGCGCTCGGCGGGCTTGCCGCGAACCTGGAGCGCAGTTCCCTACCCCCAAATCACGTGACGCGATTGATCGCCCAGGGGCGACTCGACACGTCCGACGCGCTGCGCTGGCGCGGCAGATTGCGCGCCGACCCCATCCGGCTGCCGTGGGGCCAGCGCTACGAGGTTGACCTCGAGCAAGTGGAAATCGCGGGCGCGGCGGCGCCGGTAAGCGGAGGGCTGCGGGCGAATCTCTACGACGAGCCGCACATGACGCCCGCGCCGGAAGGACTGCGGGCGGGCGCCCGCGTCGAAATGCTGATGCGCGCGCACGCTCCTCGCGACTTTCTCGACCCTGGCGCTCCCGACATTCGCGACGCGCTCGCGCGACAGAAAATCGACTTGATCGGATCGCTTCGCAGCGGCGAGTTATTGCGACTGATTGATACGCCGCCCCCGACATTCTTGCAAAGGTGCGCGCGGGCGCGCGGCGATTTACTCGTGCGCCTCGACGCGCTCTATGCGGGAAATCCCAGGAAGGCGGCCGTGCTGCGCGCGATGCTGTTGGGCGACCGGACCTTCCTGGAATCGGATGTGGTGACGGCGTTTCAGAAGACGTCGGCGTACCACGTGCTGGTGGTCGCGGGATTGCACGTCGCCGCGCTGATGGTATTTATTCTTTGGCTTTGCCGGCGACTGCGGGTTCCGCTGGGAGCGGCGACCTTTGTCGCTCTTGCCGTTCTCGCCGGATATCTTGCCGTCGTACAAGATCGCCCGCCGATTCTGCGCGCGGCGGCAATGGCCGCCTTCTACCTGCTCGCGCGTCCTCTTTTCCGGCGCATCGACCTGCTCAACACGATTGCCCTGGCAGGACTTGCCTTGCTTGTCTGGAAACCATCCTCGCTCTCGGATCCGAGCTTCCAGCTTTCGTTTCTGGCGGCAGGCGTAATCGCGGGCCTTGCGCTTCCCTGGATCGAGCCGACGAGCCAACCTTATCGCGCGGGGCTCGCGCATCTGGGCGATGTGACGCGCGACGCGACGCATCCGCCGCGCGTGGCGCAATTCCGGATCGAGTTGCGCGCAGCGGCAAAGGTGCTGGCCGGCCGGCTGCCTTCGCGGCTCGCAGCACGCGCCGGAATCATTTTGTCGCTGCCCATCCGTGGCGGCCTGCGCTTGTGGGACATCGTTGTGCTCTCGCTCGCGATTCAACTGGGGATGATGCCTTCGCTGGCGCAGGACTTTCATCGCGTGTCGCTCACGGGGCCGGTCAGCAATATTCCCGCGGTGGTCTTGACGGGACTGATCGTGCCGCTCGGCTACATTTGCCTGGCGCTTACCTTTGTTTGGCGGGGGCTCGCGATGCTAGTGGCGCGAGCGTTGAACTTATGTGTTGTGATGCTGCTTGCCTGCGTGAACTGGTTCGCGCGCCTGCCGCGCGTCTCGTATCGCGTTCCGGGGCCACCGGCGTGGCTTGTCGTCGCGTTTTTTGCCGTCCTCATTTTGTTGGCCTTTATGTCGCGACGCGAAGCGCGGCGCCAAGCAAATCGTGCAGTTCGCACGCACAATCTGCGGTTTGCGCCTGCTGCTGAGAAAGCATGCGCCGCAACGTTAGCCATGCTGGCGATTCTGGTCGCGACCCATCCCTTCCCGGCAAATCTGAACCGAGGACAATTTGAGGTGACAGCTCTCGACGTCGGGCAGGGCGATTCGATCTTCACGGCATTCCCCGACGGGCACACCATGCTCGTCGACGGCGGCGGCCTTGCCGGATCGGAGTGGATCGGCGGCTACCGCTCGGGCCCGGACATCGGCGAAGAAGTTGTTTCGCCTTACCTGTGGTCGCGCGGGCTCAAACGCCTGGATGTGGTGGCTGTCACGCACGCGGATCACGACCATATCGACGGCCTTCACAGCGTTCTGCAGAATTTTCGTGTGGGGCAACTCTGGGTCGGACGCGATCAGGACAGGCCCGCGTTCAAGAGTCTGGTTGAGGAAGCTCGTTCGCTCGGAATTCCGGTGCTACACAAGACGGCCAGCGCCGAATTTGACTGGGGCGGCGCAACGGGCGAAGTGCTATGGCCTCAGGACTGGCACATGGTTGCGGGGGCTTCGAACGCCGATTCGATGGTGATGCACCTGGTCGACGGGCAGCGAAAGTTTCTGCTTACGGGCGACATTGAACGAGGCGTCGAATCGAGTCTGGTGGACGAACACGCGCCACTCGCGTCGGACTTCCTGAAAGTGCCGCACCATGGCAGCAAGACGTCTTCAACGCAGCCCTTTCTCGAAGCGGTTGCGCCGAAGGTAGCGGTGGTGTCGGTTGGCGAAGGCAATCCCTTCGGGCATCCGGCGCCCACTGTAGTGGAACGCTACGAACACGACGGCGTGCGGCTGCTGCGGACGGATCGCGACGGCGCAGTAACCGCGCTGACGGATGGGCGCGACCTTGTGGTGCGGACGTTCGCCGAGACGCAGCGGAGGTGAGCTGAAGCTAACTTTCGTCCGCCGAGTCGTCCCGCTTCACGTAGTCATTGATGATACGGCGAGCTTCGTCCGCATAGGGCTCGTACACATAGATTTCAACGCCGTGCGCTGCGCCGTCGCTCCAACCAGCCTCGTTTAGCGGAAAGGGATCGGCGGTAACGCCCGGCAAAGGAATCCCGGCACTCTCGAGGAGGCCGCGAACCACGATGGCTTCCGATGCCGTTCCCGCCGTGTAGACGATCACGGCGCGTTCGCCTTCTGGATGCTCGGTCATGGAGCCATTCTAGCAGTTCCGGCCAGCTAAAATGTGCGACGCAAAGCGTCCGCGTACTATTGCTCTCCGTTCCGCATCCGTTCATACTTTTGAGAGGCAGTGAGCTTTGCCAACTATGGAAATCACGCAAGAAACCCGCATCACGCCCACGCGCGAACAGATCGACGAAGAAAGCAGGCGGATTCGCCGGCTGCGCATCCTGGTGCGCCTCACGCTCGATACGATTGCGGCGGGGGACCTGTCGGCGGAAGAAGCGGCCGGGATGGTGGCTGCGACCCGGCGAGCCGCGCTCGAAATGTTTCCGGGCAAGGAGCGCGCGTTCGATTTGATCTACAGACCGCAGTTTCAGCGAGTGATCCACGCCGTTTACAACCTGCAGTAACGATTCCCTTCCCGTCCTGATTTCTCTATCTGTCTGCTGTCGCTTCGAGCTGCGCGCTTGATAAAGCGCTAGTAACCCCAGCGCGCGTGAATCCACATTCTGAGGAAAAGCGTGGCGAGGCCGGCGATCACGCCGATCAGCGCCTGATATTCGCGGTTGCGCCGATATTGGGCCCCTGAAAAGTTCGCGCCGGGGGTGGAAACGGGATCGGTAACTTGGGAGGCTTTCTTGCGAAAGCCGGGGAAAAAGAGCGGCACGCGCCGGGAGTAATCGTCGAACGCGGGTCCGAAGCGATCGTGCAGGTCGCGTTCTTCGTTGCGCATGACGGCGTAGTAGAAAACCCCAAAATAGACAGCGACCAGCGCGCCGGCGATCCAGGAGTGTCCCGCGACGATAAAGCCAGCCGCTAGAAAGGCGCTGCCGAGATAGAGAGGATTGCGCGTCCGGGCATAGGGGCCGGAGGTGGCCAGTTCGCGATCTTTTCTCAGGTAGCCGGCGGCGGCGCCGCGAATGGCAAGGCCGAGAACGACCACCGGCACGCCGTAAGCGATCGAGCGAAGCGTGGGCGAAGCGAGAAGCCAGTAGGCGACGGCGACCGGATATCCCACGCGCACGCGCCAGCGCATCCAGAATTTGCGTTCGCTCACGCGCGAGGCCCCAAGCGGCGTTCAACGGCATCGAAAACCTGATCCACGGCGATCGACAACATGGCGGGAGAGTAGGATGCTTCGCGGCGGTAAGTGGTAACGCTGGCCTGTGCGTTGCGCACCACAATATCCGCGCAGGAGAACGGGCCGTTTCGCGAGGGATCTGTGGGGCCATAGAGGCCGACGACAGGCGCGCCGAGAGCGGAGGCGAGGTGCAGCGGGCCGGTGTCGGCGGATACCACAAATTTCGCGCGCCGCAGAAGCGCCATGAGCGGGCCCAGCGAAAGCGGGAGCGCGACGGGAGGCGGATCACCAGCGGTGCGAATCAGGTCTTGCGCCAGACCCTCTTCGCCGGGGCCGAACGTCACGATGCCGCGCCAGCCGAAGCGCGCCGCGAGCTTGCCGTGCAGTCCGCCGTAACGCGCTGGCAGCCAGCACTTCGAGGCCCAACCGCCGCCCGGATTCAGCACGAAGTATTCGCTGATCCCATACTTGGAGAGGTCTCGCGAGACGGCGTCTTCGTCTTCCGGATCGATGGCGAGCGGGAAACGCGGCGCCGTCGGCTCTTCGGCGCCGGCCGCAGCCACTAGCGTCAGATTGTGATCCACTTTGTGCGGCCCGCGGGGATTCAGCCGTTCCGTGTAGAGAACGGAGGCGAGACCCTCGCGCGCGTAGCTGCTGGTGAAACCGATGCGACGCTGCGCTCCGGAAGCGAAGGCGAGCAGCGCAGACTTGTAGAGCGCCTGAAAATCCACCGCGCACGTGTAGCGAGGAGCGCGAACGGTCTTCAGGGTGGAGAGCATCCCGGCAGGGCTCGTCCGGTTCGCCGCGATCACGCGGTTCAGGTCGGGATTGTTTTTCAGCAGGCGGGTCCAACGAGGCTCGACGGCCCAGTCGATTTGTGCGGAGGGAAATGCGTCGCGGAGGGCGGCGGCCGAAGGAAGAGCGTGGATAATGTCGCCCATCGAGCCGAGGCGGACGAGCAGAAACGCCGGCTCAGCCATGGACCTGCCGGCGGACGCGGCTGAGGATGTCGCGCGTGGAGTGGTCCTTCGGGTCGCCGCAAATCGCTATGCGAATGCCGAGAAGGCGCGCCGCGTCGCGCTCGGGAACGGTGCCGACGGAGTAGTCGGTTCCCTTGGCGTGCACTTGGGGACGAATGTCGCGGAGCAACTCGTTCACATCCAGCTCGTCGAAGATGACGACGTAATCCACGGCGGCCAGACCAGCGACCACGGCGGCGCGCGCGCGCTCCGTCATGATCGGCCGGCCTTGGCCCTTGCCTGAGCGTGTGCTGGAATCCGAATTGATGCCCACTACGAGAATATCGCCCTCCGCTCGCGCCGCCTGCAAGTAGCGGACATGGCCTGCGTGGAGCAGATCGAATACGCCATTGGCGAGAACGATCTTGCGGCCGAGCCGGCGGTGTTCAGCTAGCACATCGCGCATTCCGCCTCGGGAGAGGATCTTTTGACGGGTATCCATGTCGCTCAGGCGTGCGCAGCCTCGCGCGCGAGCGCAGATTCGAGTTCGGCGCGCGTCACCGTCGCGGTGCGGCGTTTCATCACGACGATCCCGCCCGCGTAGTTCGCGAGATGAGCGGCTTCGAGATACGAAGCGCCGGCCGCAAGCGCGAGGGTAAAAACGGCGATTACCGTGTCGCCCGCGCCCGTCACGTCCACGGGCGTTTCCGAGCCGTAGATCGGGATGTGCCGTGGCGAATGGGATGCCACACGGGCGCCTGCGGAATCGCTTTCGAAGACGGAGAGGCCGTCTTTGCCGCGCGTAACGACGAGGGCCTCAGCTCCTAGTTCGCGGAGAGCGCGTGCGCCGAGTTCGCCAAGTTTTCCGAGGTCCCCGCCGACTCGGGCGTGATAGGCGGCTTCGATCTCCGATTCGTTCGGTGTGGCGGCCGTAACGCCGGCGTCCCGAAATTCCAGCAACCGGTAGCGCGAATCCAGAGTCAGCAATTTCGACTTCAACTTCCGCACGAGCGAGGGCGCAGCCGCTCCCGTGCCATAGTCAGAAATCAGAACGGCATCCGCACGCGAGGCAACGGCGCGAGCCTTCCGTTCGATGGCCCGCTCGATTTTTTCCGGCAGCGCGCTGCCGGGCTCGCGGTCGACGCGCAGGACTTGCTGTTCCGTCGTATGCGTCCAGCCGGCAAGGTAGCGCGTTTTCGTAGTGGTCGGACGCTCGCCTGTGCGGAAGATTCCGCTCACATCCATGTTCTTGGCGCGGAACAAATCGAGGAGTTTCTCGCCGCCTTCGTCGTCGCCCACAGCACCGATCGGAATCGCGCGCGCGCCGAGTTCTGCGATGTTGTTGGCGGCGTTCGCAGCGCCTCCGGGATACGCCTCCGTCCGGCGATGGCGGAGAATCAGGACGGGCGCTTCACGCGAAACACGGGAGATTTCGCCGGAGACGAATTCGTCGAGCACCAGGTCGCCCACCACCGCGATCGTTTGGCGCGGAAAGGCGGCGACGATGTCCAGCAGGCGCGCCAGGTCGATTGTGGCGTCGGCAGCGTGAGCGGGTCGGTTCGCGGATGCACGCTTGGTCGATTTTCGAGCTGGACTCAAGAATCTCTCCGGCGATTCAGTCTCGATGGCCCGCGCCGCAAGGTATCACAGCAGTGCAGCGCCAACAATGCTGGCTAAAGCTCGTGACGCGTTCGCGGCTCACCTGGGCGTCGTTTTGCGAGACTCGGCTGTGGTTTCAATCGCGCGCCAGAGCCCGTCCGCGTCAGGAACTTGCAAGGATATGGGGCAGTAGCGTATTTCCACCGTTTG
>Ga0335072_10008260_pt1 | contig 15105 bp, 13 predicted proteins | sample Lox_Sample_21_FD_206725 | JGI IMG/M metagenome (GOLD analysis project Ga0335072, IMG submission 206725) | Soil microbial communities from Loxahatchee National Wildlife Refuge, Florida, United States - Lox_Sample_2.1 | ecosystem: Environmental > Terrestrial > Soil > Wetlands | place: USA... | reverse complement strand
CGCCGCGGTATTGATATGCTCGAACTGCGCGTCTCGGTCGGGGTTGCGGCTACTCTCCAAGGTGTTGCGATTCACCTGCCGGCGGTATTGCAGGAGTTCCAGCAGTTTGGGGATCGTGCTCTTGCTGACCTGGTGCCCCATGGCGCACAACGCCGCTGCCAGCTTCGCGTGGCTCTTCGAGACCCACCGCAGCGGCCGCATCGGGTCGCCCTTGGTCGCCGGTTCGAGCAATCGGCGCAGGTCTTCCAGCAGTGTCGCATCCGTCTTCGTCAGGGCTGGCCGGCCGCTGCCAGGCCGGCGCACGTCGCCCGAGAGAGAGCCGGGGTCGTTCAGGTCCTTCAACCCGCGGCCAATGGTACTGCGCGCGAGCCCGGTCGCCTGCGAGGCCGCAGCGATCCCGCCATAGCCGGCCGTTCGGGCTTCGGCCGCCGCAAACAGCCGGCGAGCCCGCTCGTTCAGGTCGCGACCAACCGCCGCAAACCGTTCGCGAATCGATGATGCATCGACCATGCGCCGAGTCTATCCGCCCTGAGTCCGCGCCGGAATCCACCCGTGCGAGACCTCGGGCTACCCAACTCCAGCCGATTCAATCATTATTGGGCGTCGCCTGAGCGGCCACGCCCCGGCCGCCGCCGCGGGAGCCGTCCTGACCCGGGGCGTTCGGCGTCGGCACGTTCGGCCTGGGCACGCCCGCCTGGGCGCGTCCCCCCGGGCAGGCGCCTAATGCCAGATCGGCAGACCCACGCATGCCGAGGCGGCGCACAGCCCCAGAGCCAGGCGGCGGAACAAGGCCTCGCGATGCTGCGCAGGGCGGTTGATGGCGCGGTGAAACGCCACATTGCCGGCCAGTGTCGCGAGCGCGTAGGCCGGCGCCATGACCAGGCCAATCAGCAGCAACGGCCGCGACAGCAGGCCGTCGCGGGCGGCAACCGCCAGGCTGGCGAGGACGTTCACCCACAGATACAGAAAGATGTTGGACCGGATCAGGCCGGCATCGGTGTTGCGCCCCAGCCAGAACAGTATGAGCGGCGGTCCGCTCATGCCGGTGGCTCCGCCGGCCAGGCCGGAAAGGCTGCCGACGCCCAGCGACCATCGCCACGTCGCGGCAACCTGAAGTCGCCAGCCCGCGGCGATCGCGGCGGTCATCAGCAGCACCAGCCCGCAGATCGTCCAGCGCAGCAGCACGGGATCGAGGTGCTTCAGAACCCAGACGCCGGCGGGCAGCAGGATGATGCCGCCGACCGCCAGCGGCGCGATCTCGGCGCGTTCGGCGGGTTGTGCCGCGCGCAGACGCCGCAGATGCGGGCGCAGCAGAAACGGCGTGACCATGGCGTCCACCAACCACAGCAGCGGGACGGCGACGCTCGGCGGGTAGGCGAGGCCGGCGAGCGGGACGAAGATCAAGGCTTGGCCGAAGCCGGTGGCGCCGCGCATGACGCCGGCCAGACTGATCGAGACGATCGCCCAGGCAAGCCGCGGGTCGTGCAGCAGAGCGCGGCAGCAGTCAGGCGCCATGGCGACACTCCCTTCGCTGGCATGACCCAGGGCAGGTTCTGCGGGTATGATCTCAGCCCGCACACGGCGGGCACCCCGGTGAGCCGCGAAATCTGGTAGGGACGCCCGGCGGGGTCAAGATGCGTGCCCCGTCCTGAGCACCTCGTCCGATGCGCGCCCCGTCCTGAGCGCCCCGTGAATACGCGTCCCGGCCGGCCGGACCGGCGCCGCGTCGATGCGGGCGTAACGACACGCTTCGCCCGGGCGGCACTGCCCTTGTCAGGCGCGGCCGTCTGCGGCATCCGCCCCAGGGCCGCAGGAGAGCCAGATGCTGGACAAGACCTACACCCCGTCGGAGATCGAGCCTCGTCTCTACGAAGGCTGGGAGCAATCCGGGGCGTTCGCCTGCGACCCCAACTCGCCGGCGCAGCCGTTCACCATCATGATCCCGCCGCCGAACGTCACCGGCAGCCTGCACATGGGCCACGCGCTGACGTTCACCGTGCAGGACGTGCTGATCCGCTGGCGCCGCATGCAGGGACGCGACGCGCTGTGGCAGCCGGGGACGGACCACGCCGGCATCGCCACCCAGATGGTGGTAGAGCGGCTGCTGGCCGAGCAAGGCAACATCGATCGCCGCGCGATGGGGCGTGACGCGTTCATCGCGCGCGTCTGGCAGTGGAAGGCGGAATCCGGCGGCACCATCACGCGGCAGTTGCGGCGGCTGGGCGCGTCGCTCGACTGGCCGCGCGAGCGCTTCACCATGGACGAAGGCCTGTCGCGCGCGGTGCGCGCGGTGTTCGTCACGCTGTACCGCCAGGGGCTGATCTATCGCGACCGCCGGCTGGTGAACTGGGATCCGAAATTGCTCACCGCGATCTCCGATCTCGAAGTGGAGAACATAGAGGTGCGCGGCTCGCTGTGGCACTTCCGGTATCCGATCGAAGGCGAGCCCGGCCGTTTCATTGTCGTGGCCACGACGCGGCCGGAGACGATGCTGGGCGATACCGCGGTGGCGGTGCACCCAGGCGATGCGCGCCATCGCGACCTGGTGGGCAGGTTCGCGATACTGCCGCTGGTGGGGCGGCGGATTCCGATCGTCGCCGACGAATACTCCGATCCGGCGAAGGGCACCGGCGCGGTGAAGATCACGCCGGCGCACGACTTCAACGATTTCGAAGTCGGGCGGCGGCACGACCTGCCGATGCCCAGCGTCCTCGACCGCGAGGCGCGGGTGACGCTGGAGGAGATCGCCGCCGACCTGACCCCGGTGCCCGGCATTGCCGATCCGGATTTCGTGCATGCGCTGGCCGGCAAGGACCGGTTCGCCGCGCGCAAGGCGATCGTCGCCGAACTGGAACGGCTGGAATTGCTCGACAAGACCGAGCGGCACACGCACCAGGTGCCGCATGGCGACCGCGGCGGCGTGCCGATCGAGCCGCGGCTGACGACGCAGTGGTACGCCAATGCCGAAGTGCTGGCGAAGCCGGCGATCGAGGCGGTGGAAACCGGCAGGACCCAGTTCGTGCCGAAGCAGTGGGAGAACACGTTCTTCGCCTGGATGCGCGACATCCAGCCCTGGTGCATCTCGCGCCAGCTCTGGTGGGGGCATCGGATCCCGGCGTGGTACGGACCGGACGGCAGCGTGTTCGTCGCGCACGATGCCGCCGAGGCGCAGGCGCTGGCCGATGCGCAGTACGGTCGCGCCGGCGAGACGCTGACCCAGGACGAGGATGTGCTGGACACCTGGTTCAGCTCCGGGCTGTGGCCGTTCTCCACTCTGGGGTGGCCGGAGCAGACGCCGGAGCTGGCGCGCTATTATCCCAGCGACGTGCTGGTGACCGGGTTCGACATCATCTTCTTCTGGGTGGCCCGCATGATGATGCAGGGCATCCATTTCATGGGCGACGTGCCGTTCCGCACCGTCTACATCCACGGCCTGGTGCGCGACGAGCGCGGCCAGAAGATGTCGAAGTCCAAGGCCAACATCATCGATCCTCTGGCTCTGATCGACCAGTTCGGCGCCGACGCGCTGCGCTTCACCATTTGCGCGCTGACCGGTCCCGGCCGCGACGTGAAGCTGGGCGCCAGCCGCGTGCAGGATCATCGCAGCTTCGTCACCAAGCTGTGGAACGCAGCGCGGTTCTGCGAGATGAACGGCATCCGGCCGGACACGGCCTTTGCGCCGGAGCAGGCGGGCCTGCCGCTGACCCGATGGATTTTGGACGCGACGAATCGCACCATCGAGGAAGCGACCGCGGCGCTGGAAGCGTACCGGTTCGATGAATATGCCGCCGCCTGCTATCGCTTCACCTGGAACACGTTCTGCGACTGGTTCCTGGAACTCGCCAAGCCGGTGCTTGAAGGCGGATTGGACGGTGCCGCGGAAGTGCGCGGGGCGGCGGCGCATGTGCTCGGCGTGCTGCTGCGGCTGCTGCACCCGGCGATTCCGTTCGTCACGGAAGAGCTGTGGGATCATTTCGGCTACGGCGCGCCCTGCAGCCTGATTCGAACCGCGTGGCCCGCGCCATCGTTGGTGCCGGAGGTGGCGGCGGCGCGCGAGGAACTCGACTGGGTGGTGCGGCTGGTCTCCGCGGTGCGTTCCGTGCGCACGGCGATGAACGTGCCGCCGGCCGCGCCGGTGCCGATCCTGTTGCGCGATGCGGCGCCGGCAACGCTGGCGCGGGCGCAGCGCTGGATCGAGCCGATCCGGCGGCTGGCGCGCGGTACGGACGTGTCGGCGCTGGCCGGCGACATGCCGAAAGGCGCGGCGCAGGCGGTGGTGGGCGAGGCAACCGTCGTGCTGCCGCTCGCCGGCACGATCGATGTCGAGGCGGAGCGCGCCCGCCTGACGCGCGAACGCGGCAAGGCGGCGGGCGAAGCGGCGAAGCTAGCCGGCAAACTGGAAAACGCTGACTTCGTAAGCCGCGCGCCGGAGGACGTGGTGGCGGAGAACCGCGAACGGCTGGCGGCATTCCAGGCGGAGATGGCGCGCCTCGAGGCGGCGCTGCGCTGGATCGAATAGCACCGGCACCACGCCGCCCGGTTGCGGGAGGTGTCAGCGGCGGGTGAAGCGTGCGTTGCGCTGGCCCCTCCCGCAGGCGGGAAGGGGTCGTGTCAAACAAACCACGGAAGGATAACAGGCCATGGCGAAGGGGTATTGGATCGCCGGCGTGGACGTGACCGATCCCGAAGGCTACCAGGAATACGTCGCCGCCAACGCCGCGGCTTTCGAAAAATACGGCGCGACTTTTCTCGTGCGTGCCGGGCGCTTCGAAGTCGTGGAAGGCACCGCGCGCTCGCGCAACATCGTGTTGGAGTTCAAGGACTACAATACCGCGCTCGCCTGCTACCGCTCGCCGGAGTATGAAGCGGCGAAGGCACGCCGCCATGGCCGTGCGGAAGCCGATCTGATCATCATCGAGGGTTACGACGGCTGACCGGCGCCGGCGTTACGGCAAGTTGAAGATTGCTCCGCTGGCACCGCCGTGGCGGGCGCCCAATTTGCCGCGAACAGCGATGGAGGTGCGTTTGCGGTCCTCGATGAGTACGCTGATGATTGTCGGAGCCCTGCTGGCATTGCTCGGCATCGCCGGGCTGGCGGTGCCCGAATTCACCACGCAGCACACTAGGGACGTGGCCAATGTCGGCCCCTTGCACGTGCAGGCCACCGAGCATGAGTCGCATTTCATTCCGCCGGCGGTTGCCGGTGGCGCGTTGGCGCTCGGCGTTGTGCTGATCGGTGGCGGCCTGCTGCAACGGCGCTGAACAATTGCTCACGCCCGCCTCGGCGGAAGAGAATGCCTGCCAACGGCCGCGCCCGGGTTGCGCGCGGCCGCGTTCCCGGAGCAGCCTCGTATTCCGGGCAGCCGCTTCGCGGGTTCAGCCGCGACCGAGGTAGGGCATCTTCGGCGCCATGATCGTGACGAACTGCACGTTGGTTTCCAGCGGCAGGTTGGCCATGAACAAAACCTGCTGGCCGACATGGTTCACATCGAAGCGTGGCTCGACGGCCATCTGGCCGTAAGGCTGCAACTGCCCATTGGCGGACCGTGCCGTCATCGGCGTCGCCGCATTGCCGACATCGACCTGGCCAGAGCAGATGTCGTATTGCCGACCATCCAGCCCGATCGACTTGGTGAGGCCGGTAACGGCATGCTTGGTTGCCGTGTAGGCCGCCGATCCCGGCCGCGGCACATGCGCCGAAACCGAGCCGTTGTTGATGATCCGCCCGCCGCGCGGCGTCTGGTCGCGCATCATGCGGAACGCGGCATTGGCGCACAGGAACATCGCGTTCAGGTTCACCTGCACGACGTTCGTCCACATCTCGTAGGTGAAGTCGCCGAAATTCGTGGTGGGCGTGCCGCCGCCGGCGTTGTTGAACAGCATGTCGAGCCGGCCGAATTCGGATTTGACGCTCGAGAACAGATGGTCGACCTGCTCGGGCTTCGTCACGTCGGTCTGTACCACCAGCGCGCGGCCGGCGGTCTTCATGCCGGCGGTCTCCTCCAGCATTTCCTTGCGCCGGCCGGCCAGGGCAACGGACCAGCCGTCATTCATCAAGGCCAGCGCCGAGGCGCGGCCGATGCCGGTGCCAGCGCCGGTGATGACGGCGAAGCGGTCTGCCATGCGAGTTTCCTCCCCTCCCGGAAGCGTATCGTCAGCGCATAGTGGACCGCCGCCGCATCACGGCCAAGAGACGCCGCTTCGGGTGCCGATGCCGCGGCGCGACCGTTGCGGTCAGGCCAGTTCCTGCACCGTGGTGGCGAACTTGCCGCCGCCGGTGGCGCGCGTGTCGGCGACGTAGAAGCGCCAGCGCCCGCCGCGGCGTTGCCCGAACACGAATCCCAGGTCGTGGTATTGCTGCTGGTAGACGGCCGAGTGGACCACGCGCACCGGGCCGGCCATGGAACCGATCGTGTTGATCGTCATGCTGGTCTTGATCGCCGCGTTATGCGCCCCGGCGTTGTTGCGGTTGGCGTGGAACCCCCAATAGTTGTTGCCGGCGTCGAGGCCGATGAAGATGGAGCAACCGCTGAGCGGTCCGGTGAAGAACGTTTCCCCGGCCCCGTCGATCTGCATGAAGGTGACGGTGTTCGCTTTCCATGGCAGGAAGCGGATGTGCTTCTCCACATTGGTCACGCGGCAGCAGATGCTGTGCATCGCGCGGCTGCCCTTGCCGATGCGGACATGCTCGCCGGTCAATGTGTTGGTGTCGCCGAAGAAGGTGAAGTCGGTGAACTGGCCGGGGATCTGCTGGTATTCCTCGGCGGTCCAGTTGCCGCCCCAGTTGTTGATCACCTGCGTCACCTGCATGCCGCTCGCCGCCGGGCTTACGTCGCCGGCCTGATGCGAGAACTGCACCACATGGCCTTTGGTGTATGCGAGCGGATTGTTGATGAAGTCCTGAATCGACACGGCGGTTTCCCCTGTTGCTGCGCGATGCCGCTGTCCTAACGTGACGGCACTGCCGCTTCAATCAATTGCACCGATGCGCCGCGGCATGGCATCGCTTCGCAGCGCGGGATCGATCCACGGCGACGCGGCGGAGCGTGGCGGTACTGCGGCGCTGCCCGTTGCTTCCACCGCCAATCGCATGCCAGTCTCGTACGGTTCCGCCGGAGAAAACCCCATGGCGCGCTTTGCCGCGATCGGGCTGGATCATCGCCATGTCTATGACCTGACGCAGGGCCTGCTCGATGCCGGCGCCGAGTGCGTAGGCTATAATCCGGACACCACCGATCCCCGCGTCCTGGCCGGTTTCCGCAAGCGCTTCCCGCACGTTCCTGCCGCCGAGACCGCGCGCCTGCTTGACGATCCGGGCATCGATTTCGTCGTCATCGCGGCGGTGCCGCGCGAGCGGGCCGATCTCGCCATCGCCGCCATGCGGCGCGGCAAGGACGTGATGGTGGACAAGCCCGGCATCACTTCGGACGATCAGCTTGCCGCGGTCGAGGCGGCGGTGGCGGAGACCGGACGCTTCTGGTCGGTCGCGCTGGGACGGCTGGCCTCGCCGGCCCAGGCCGAAGCGTTGCGCATTGTGCGCTCCGGCGAACTTGGCCACCTCGTGCACGTCACGTCACTGGCGCCGCACCGGCTGAACCGCGAACTGCGGCCGGCCTGGTTCTTCGATGCCCCGGCCTATGGCGGCATCATCAACGACATCGGCGTGCATTCGATCGACACGTTCCTGGCCCTCGCCGGCGCCGCCGACGCGGCCATCGAGCATGCCGCGATCGGCGCATTCGGCACCCAGCCCCCGGGCTTCGAAGATTTCGCCGAGCTGGTACTCAGCACGCCCACGGCCCGCGGCTACGTGCGGCTGGACTGGTTCACGCCGGATGGCCTGCCGACCTGGGGCGACAGCAGATTGTTCTGCGTTGGCACCGAAGGCACCCTGGAGCTGCGCAAGAACCTCGACATCGAAGGCCGCCCCGGCACCGACCATCTGTTCTTGGCCGGCCGCAGCGCCACGCGCTACATGGATTGCAGCACGCTGCCGACGACGTACTATCGCGATTTTCTCGCCGGCGTGAACACGCGCAACCACACTGTCATGCCGCAGCCGCAGGTGTTCGCCGTGTGCCGTCTCGCGTTGCAGGCACAGGCGCGCGCGATCCGCCATACCGCGGCGCCGTGCCCGTGATCGCTGTCATTCGCCTGGGAAATACCGTGCAACCCCATGCCTATGTCGCGCGCGGACTCGGCCGATGTGGTGCGGGCGGTCACGCGTACCAATGCCTCCACCGCGGCGGCGGGAAAATTCGGCGGTCCCGTCACGGACGTCGCGCGGGCGAGCCGCGATCGCGCGCCCGAGTGGGGATCATCACGGGTCTCATCGCGGATGGGGACGCGCCGGCGACACAACGCCTGATCGATGCGATCCTGGCAAAGGAGGAACCTGACATGCAGACCTTGCTGCCACTTGCCGAGACGCTCGGCGCCCGTTTGAAGGCCCGCGGCGACACCATCGCGATCGCCGAATCGTCGACCGGCGGCCTGATCTCCGCCGCATTGCTGTCGGTTGGGGGCGCGTCGGTGTATTTCCGCGGCGGCAGCGTGATCTACACCGCCTATGCGCGCTCGGGGTTTCTCGACATTCCCAATCCGCTGCCGGCGCCGGTCGAGCGCGCCTCCACCGAAGCCTATGCGCTGTTGCTAGCGAATACCGTGCAGCAGCGGCTGGACGCCTCATGGGGCCTGGGCGAGACCGGCGCGACCGGCCCCACCGGCAACCGCTATGGCGACGCGGCGGGCCACACCTGCATCGCCGTGGTGGGGCCCGGGTTTTCCCGCGCCATCACGCTGGAGACCAGCAGTGCCGACCGCGTTGCGAACATGCGCGCGTTTTCGCTGCGGGCGATGGAGTTGCTGGCGGAGGCGCTGGGCTAACGCGGCAGACGCTGGACCCTTCCCTCACCCCTCCCGCTTGCGGGAGGGGAATAGTGGGGGCGCTGGGGTAGCGCCGCGCACGATCGCGGGGCTATGCGGCTTCGGCCAGCACCAGGCGGCGCCGCGGCGACGGCTTCAGCGGCAGGGCGGCGTAGACGTCCTTCACAGCCTCGCTGACGATCAGTCCGGCCATGCCGGGCATCAGGCGGCGCCCGGACCGCTCGAACAATTCGGCGCTGCGCAGCACCAGGCGGTGCTCGACCGGGGGCACCCACAGCACGGTATCGCGCCGCTCAACGCGATACAGTGATGCCGCCAGCAGCCGGCCGAGCTGGCCGAACGAATAGGGCTGGCCATGCCCGAACGGCGTGCGTTCGGAATAGGCCCAGATGCCGGTGCGGTTCGGCGCCACGACGAGCAGGCGGCCGTCGTCCTTCAATACGCGCCAGGTCTCGCGCAGCAGGCGGGTCGCGTTCTCCGCCGCTTCCAGGCCATGCACCAGCAGCACGCGATCGAAGCTCAGGTCGTGAAAGGGCAGCGAGTCTTCCTCGGCGGTGCAGGCGAGGCAGGGATGGCCCTGGGGCCAGCGCGTCGCGCCCATCTGTGCTGGCGTCACGGCGATGCAGCGCTCGGCCTGCGCCCGCCACAGGCGCAGATAGGGCGCGGCGAAGCCGATGCCGAGCACGGACTGGCCCTGCAGATCCGGCCACATGGCGAGCAGCCGCTCGCGCAGCAGCCGCGCCGCCACCGCTCCACGGGTGGTGCCGTAGAAGTCCGCCGCCGCATGCGCATCCGCCGCCATGGCGGACCTCTATAGCACCATCCTTGCAGGATGAAGCCCGTGGCGCGGGGTGAACCGGGCGGCGCAGGACGAAGCCGTGTGGCAGGACGAAGCCCGCCGTGCCGGACGAAGCTCGAGGCACATGACGAAGCCCGCCGCGCATGACGAGCTCCGCGGCCGATCGCGATGCGCGGGCGCGCCCGCGGCACAGTCACCGCATGCCGCCGCCCGCGCGCGACCACGGCCCGGCCTTCTCGCAACAACCAGGCCCCATCATGATCTTTTTGATGCAATCGGACGTTTCCCGGGATCGCCACCGCGCCGACGCTTGCCCCGCCGCCGCACGATACTAGTGTACCGCTCTCACGTTGCATTGCTTCCCCGGTTGGCGAAACCGGCCTGCGCCGCGCGGACCGCAAACCCCGAGGTGCCAGGAACAACACCTGAGGATGATGGTTATGCCAGTCACAGCAGAACCCGTTCCCATCCTGTCGGACAACTACGCCTGGCTGCTGCGCGACACCGCGACAGGGGCGGTGGCGATCGTCGATCCCGCCGATCCCAAGCCGGTGATTGCCGCGCTGGAACAGGCCGGCGGCAAGCTGGACCTGATCCTGCTGACGCACCACCACGCCGACCACGTCGCCGGCACCGACGCGGTGCGCGCGCATTTCGGTGCCAGGGTGGTGGGCGCCGCGGCGGACGCGCATCGGCTGCCGAAGCTGGATGTGGCGGTGCGGGAAGGCGACGCGGTGGCGTTCGGCAGCACGGCGGCTCGCGTCATCGACACGCCGGGCCACACGCGCGGCCAGATCAACTACTTCTTCCCGGACGGCGACATCCTGCTGTCCGGCGACACCCTGTTCAGCCTGGGCTGCGGCCGGCTGATCGAGGGCACCGCCAACGAGATGTTCGCCTCACTGCGCAAGCTGGCGCTGCTGCCGCCCGACACCAAGGTGTGCTGCGGCCACGAGTATACCGAGAGCAACGCGCGCTTTGCCCTGAGCGTGGATGGCGGCAACGCGGCCCTGGTGGCGCGGACCGCCCAGGCGAGACAGCAGCGCGCCGCGGGCCAGCCGACGGTTCCTTCGACGATGGCGGACGAGCTGGCCGCCAACCCGTTCATGCGCGCCCCGGATATCGCCAGCCTGGCCAGGCTGCGGTCGCAGAAGGACACCTTCCGCGGGTAGCGGGGGGCGGGCTCTCCACTTACCGGCGGGGCACGTTGCCTGCGCTGTGAATCCCGGCGCCCCGCCCTCGCCCGCTGCGCCGTGCCGCGGGGCCGTGCGCATTCTCCAGGTTCAGGGCGGTATTGATCAGGGCAAGGTGCGAGAACGCCTGCGGGAAGTTGCCCAGTTGGCGCCGCGTGCCCGGATCGTATTCCTCGGCAAGCAGGCCCACGTCGTTGCACAGCCGGAGCAGTTTGCCGAACAGTGCGGTGGCCTCGTCGCGACGGTCCAGCAGCACCAGGCAGTCGGCATACCAAAAGCTGCAGGCGAGGAACAAACCTTCGCCCGGCGGCAGGCCATCGGCGCCCTTCTTCGTGCGGTAGCGCTGCACCAACCCGTCCACCATCAGCTCGCGGCCGATCGCCTCGATCGTGCCGCGCATGCGGGGATCGCCGGCCGGCAGGAAGCCGACCAACGGCAGCAGCAGCAGGCTGGCATCCAGCTCGCCGGTGCCGAAATACTGCACGAACGCACCCTTCGCGGCATTGAAACCGTCGCGGCAGACCGTTTCGTGGATGCGGGTCCGCAGCGAACGCCAGGCATCGAGCGGACAGTCCAACCGGAACTCCTCCGCGGTGCGGATGGCGCGGTCCATCGCGACCCAGGCCATGGCCTTGGAGAACGTGAAGTGCCGGGCACCGCCGCGGACTTCCCAGATGCTCTCGTCCGGTTCCTGCCAGATGCCGGACAGATGCTCGACCAGGGCCGAGACCAGGTCCCAGCCCGCGGCCGGGTCGACCAGCCCGCTATGTGCCTCCTGGTAGAGCGCGTCCAGCAGCTCGCCATATACGTCGAGCTGGACCTGCGTGCTGGCGGCGTTGCCGACCCGGACCGGCCGCGCGCCCTGGTAGCCGGCGAGCCAGGGCACTTCCCATTCGAGGATCCAGCGCTCGCCGGCGAGGCCGTACAGCGTCTGGACCTGTGATGGCGTGCCGGCAACGCTGCGGCGCAGCCAGCTTCCCCACGCCTTCGCCTCGTCGTGGTAGCCTGCGTGGACCAGCGCGAGCAGGGTGAAGGTGGCGTCGCGCAACCAGCAGAAGCGGTAGTCCCAGTTGCGCTGTCCGCCCAGTTGCTCCGGCAGCGAGGTGGTCGGCGCGGCCACCACGCCGCCGGTGGGCGTGTAGCTCAGCGCCTTCAAGGTGATCAGCGAGCGCTGCACCTGCTGCCGCCACTCGCCCTGATAGGTGCAGCGGTTCGACCATTCGGTCCAGAACGCCGCGGTGGCGGCGAATGCCTTGTCGGCGTCCGGCACGTGCGGTGGTGGGCGGCAGGAGGCGCCGTGGGTCAGCGCGAACCGCACCCGCTGGCCGGCGGCCACGTCGAACGCGGCGGTATGGGCATAGCCCTGCGGGTGCAGCGGCACATCGCTGTGGAGAACCGCCTGGTCGGGTCCGGCGATGGCGCGGAAGCCATGGCGGTGGCCGAGCCGCGTCACCCACGGCACCGCGGAGCCGTAATCGAAGCGCAGCGCGATCTCCAGTTGCATCGGCACCTTGCCCGACCGGCCCTCGACGATGCGGACCACCGAGCCGCGGTCCGGCACCATGAAGTCCAGTAGCTCGGCGCTGCCTTCGCCGGTGTGGAAGGTGGTTTCCAGGATCAGCGTGCCGGGCAGGTAGCGCCGGGAGATGCGGACCTTTCCGGCCGCGGGGGCGATGCGCCAGCTACCGTTGGCGGGCGTGCCGAGCAACGCGGCAAAGACGGCCGGGCTGTCGAAGCGGGGCCAGCACAGCCACTCGATCGCGCCATTGCGGCTGACCAGGGCAGCCGTCTGGCAGTCTCCGATCAGCGCATAGTCCTCGATCGCGGAGGCGGCGGGCTGCGGGGTGTCAGCGTCGGGCGGGGGCGCTTCGGTGGTCAGCTCGCGTGACCCCAGACACGGTCGCCCCCATTGCCGGGGCAATAGCAGTTGGCACCCGACGGGATCGGGTGGTCCATCGGGCAGACATAGGCGCCGGCATAGCACGACTGCCCGGCGGGCATCGGCGCGGCATCGCTCTGCGCTGGCGCGTTGTAGGCGGCGGGCGGCGGTGCGTTGTAGGCGGGGGCCGGGGGCGGCGCGTAGTAGGTTGGCGGCGGATAGTAGACCGGCGGCGGATAGTAGACCGGCGGACCGAAATAGAGCGGGAAGCCGAAGCCCACCCAGATGCGGGCGGCGGCCGGCGTGGCTGCTGCGCAGAACGCGACCAGCGCGGCGCCGAGCGCAACCGTGCCGGACAGGCGACGCAGGAACGGGGGGAGAGTGCTAGTCATGGCGCGTTTCATGGCAGCGGACTGTATCCAAATTGTGTCACGGCGGCGTTCCGCCAACCCGGGCGGCGGGACAAAAATATCACAGGGCGGTCAGCGCCGCGTCGCTATCGCGGTGTGATCGGCGTGCCCAGCCGGCGCCGCGCACCCGGGGCGTCGGGGCCGCCATGCGGCGCGGTGGGACGCGACGGCGGGCACGCCGGGCGAGTAGCGGGTCTCGGCCGCCGCGGGCGGGGACGGGTCCGGGTCGCGGCCCGGCGAGTGGCGGGTCCCGGCCGCGGCCGGGCGGCGCTATAGCGAGACCTGGATTGTCCCGGAGGCTGCCGGGTTTGGGGTGTAGGCCGCGATCGCCTGGGTGATGCCGGCGGCGAGCGCGTCCGCGGTCGGCGGCACCGCGGAAGTTGCGCCGCCCGCCGCAGCGCCTTGCAGGCCTCCGGCGATCTCGGCGACCAGCGCATTGGCCGCGGATTGCAGCGACGCGGTGCTGGCGGCCGGGGTGCCGGCAAGAGCGATGTCGCCCGCCGGGGTGCTGTTGCCGGCAAGCGTGCCGCTGCTCGCTCCGGCGCCGCTGCTGCTGCTGCTGTCGGCGCTCGATCCACCCGCTTGCAGAGCGCCGGCGATGTCGTTCACCAGGCTGGAGAGCGCAGTCTGGATGGGACTGCCGCCGTTCTGCTGTCCGCCGTCGTTCTGCATTTCGTGGTGATGGTGGTGGTGGTGCATGCCATCCGCGGCGTCCGGCTGGCCGGGCTGCGACTGGGACGGTGATTCGGCCGCGCCGGCGTTCTGTTGCCACTGCGCCAGGCTGGCCTCGAACGCGGAGGCGGTTTGCGAGGCGCTGGAGGCGGCGGACGCGGCGGTGCTATTGGACCACGTCCAGCCGGAGGCGACGGCGCTGATCGACATGAGGGACTCCTGAAACGGTCGGTGCGGCGGGTGGCTGAGCAAGTGCCGTGCCGGGCGGGTCGGGTTGTGGAGGGGCGGGACAGGTTCGGGGGGCCGCGGGGCAGCAATTCTAAATGCTTGATCGACTGATTTTTCTGGCATTGCTCCGAGCGTGAGTGGGTATTGGGTGGGACTTGGTAGCCGGGCCACATCAGGGTGGGCGGAGGTCGGCGACGGCAATGGACTGGAGCAGATGCGGCCAATCCTGGAAGACGATGTAGGCGGTGATGGTCCGCAGGTTCTCGAAGAAGCGGTAGGTTGCGCCGCAGGCGGCGACGGCGGCGCGCCAGGTGAGAACGGCGAGCCGGGCGGCGGTATGGAAGGTGAAGGCGAGCAGGTTGAAGGTCAGGAAGACGCTGGCCAGCGTCTGCTTGCCGTGGCCGAAATTGTGCTCGAGGTGATAGCCGTTGGTCTTGAGGACGTTGAAAATCTCGTTCTCGATCTTCCAGCGGGCGCGGCCGCAGGCGGCCAGTTCGACAACATTGTCGGCGTTCACCGCCAGGTCGGTGACGAAGCTGTTGTAATAGGTGCGTTTGCCGGCGGCGTTGCGGATTTCGATGGAGAACCAGTTGACCGGGACGGCATCGGCCGTGGCGCGCAGCGGCACGCCGCGGAGCCAACGATAGATGGTGGTGGTGTGCTGGTGGCCTTTGCGGACGGTGTGGCGACGTTCCTCCGGCTCGACCCCGGTCAGGTACTCGGTGATGGTCTGATGTGAGGACGGCTTGCAGGTGAGGCTTGGGCCGCGACGCGGACCAAGGTTGCCGCCGGCCTGCTGGATGGCGGTGGCGATCGGCTGGCAGGCGAACAGGTCGTCGCCGAGAAAGATCGGGCGCAGATGTGCGACCGAACAGCCGTGCCGGGCCAACCAGCGCTTGGCGGCATTGCGCTCGCAGTCCTGCTTCTCGGCGCCGTCTTGCGGGGCGATGAACTCCGGCGCCAGGGGCAGCACCTGGTGATGGCCCGGGACGACGATGGTGGCGCCCAGAAAAGCGTGGAAATGTTCTACCCCGCCAT
>Ga0335072_10008259_pt1 | contig 15105 bp, 15 predicted proteins | sample Lox_Sample_21_FD_206725 | JGI IMG/M metagenome (GOLD analysis project Ga0335072, IMG submission 206725) | Soil microbial communities from Loxahatchee National Wildlife Refuge, Florida, United States - Lox_Sample_2.1 | ecosystem: Environmental > Terrestrial > Soil > Wetlands | place: USA... | reverse complement strand
CGCGGCGAACTGGCCGATCAGCCGCGGGGCCAGCTGCAGGTACCCGCCATAGGACTGCAGCAGGTGCCAGGGGTGCGAGAGCGCCCAGGGCAGGTAGATGCCGGGGTCTTCGGCCCAGACCCGGTCCCAGGCCGGCTTGGTGCCGCCGATGCGGGCCAGCATGACCAGTGCGCCGGCTGCGATCACCGCGATCTGGAGCAGGATGAACGCCCAGCGCGGGAGGCCAGCCCGGGGGGCCGGCTCGGCCGGCGCCGGGAACAGGTCAGCGAGCGCGTCCCGGACGCCCTGGCCCGGGCCCGCCGGCTCATCCGCCGCCGGCCCGGCCTGGCCGGGCGCGCGGACATCAGGCGCAGACACGACAGGAACCTACCACCGGCCGGCCCTGCGTAGCCGCTCCGCGCCACCCAGCTTTGCGGCACCGTTAACCGGCATCGAACCCACTGGCCCACGGATCACTAACACTGCCGGGCTGGCAGCAGGTTAAATGAGCGAAATGCTGGGGAGATGGCCGGGTCAGCCGTTACGGCCGGGCGGACGTGATCAGGCAGGCCCGTCGCCCAGTGATGTCACCTGACCGCGGAGAGAGGCGTACGGGCTGTTGCGCGAGGACGAGAGCCAGCATGGCACCGCGGGCCGGGGCCCGGTCCGGCAGCGCCAGGACAACGGTGGCGGTGCGCTAACCGGGCTGGCCGCCACGCCGGAACTGGCCGCCAAGCTCCGCGACATCCAGTCCATTACCGACGCGGCGCTGTCCGCGCTGGACCCGCAGGGCGTGCTGGATGCGCTGGTCGACCGGGTCAAGGACATCCTGCAGGCGGACACCGCGGCGGTGCTGCTGCTCGACCAGCCCAATGGCCAGCTCGTCGCGGCGGCCGCGAGCGGCCTGGAAGAAGAGGTTCAGCAGGGCACCCGGGTGCCGCTGGGCCGGGGATTCGCCGGGCGGATCGCCGAGCGGGGCCAGCCGGTGATCTTGGACACGGTGGATCACACCAGGGTGGTCAACCCCATCCTCCTGGCCAAGGGAATCCGGTCCCTGGTGGGTGCCCCGCTCCGGGCTGAGGGCGCGGTGATCGGCGTGCTGCATGTCGGCACGCTGACCGGCCGCGTCTTCACCGACCAGGACGTGAACCTGCTGCAGATGGCCGCCGATCGTGCGGCCGTGGCCGTGCAGGCCCTGTACACGCAGCTCGACCGGGCGGCCGCCACCGTCCTGCAGCGCAGCCTGCTGCCATCCGCACTGCCCCAGATCGGCGGCCTGGAGATGGCGGCCCGCTACGTGCCGGGCAGCGGCAACGTCGGCGGCGACTGGTACGACGTGTTCCGGCTGCCCTCGGGGCACGTCTGTGCGGTGATCGGCGATGTGACCGGCACCGGCCTGAACGCGGCCGTGATCATGGGCCGGATGCGCAGCGTGCTGCGGGCCTACACGCTGGAGTCCGACGATCCCGCCGAGGTGCTGGAACGGCTGAGCCGGAAGATGCGCCATTTCGAGCCGGATGCGATGGCCAGCGTGCTGTGCGCCATGATCAGCCCGTCGCTGGACCAGGTGCGGATGTCCACGGCCGGTCACCTGCCACCGGTGATCGCCTACCCAGGCCGGCCAGCCGGGCCGGCCGAGATCCCACCCGGCGTGCTCATCGGCATGGCCAGCCCGGCTCCCCGGCCGGTCCGCACCATGGACCTGCCGCCCGGCGGGGTGCTCTGCCTGTACACCGATGGACTGGTGGAACGCCGTGACCGGTCCATCGACGACGGCATCGCGCGGCTGTCCGCGGCCGTCACCCCGGCCGATCCCGAGGCCGCCTGCGCCGCGATCATGCTGGACATGGCCGGCTACACCACGCACAACGACGACGTCGCGCTGCTCCTGCTCCGCCGGCCGGTGGGTGCGCGATGACCTCCGAGGAGCTGGCGGTTCGCTGGTCAGGGCGGCATGTGGTGGTGATCATGCCCGCCGAGATTGACGCGGCCAACGCGACGGCGGTGACTGGCCAGCTGTCCGCCGTGCTGAGCGAACGCCCGGACCTGATCACCGCCGACCTGACCAGGACCAGATTCTGTGACTCGGCGGGCGTGCAGGCGGTAGCGCGCGCCGCCGAGCAGAGCGCCGCCGGCGGCACCGAACTGCGTGTCGCCCTCGGGGATTCGCCGGTGGCCCGGGTGTTCCAGCTCACCGGCCTGGACCAGGTGGTGCGGGTGTACCGCGATGTCCAGCAGTCACTTGACACCCCGCGGCCTGGCCAGGAGCCCGCGGCGCGGCCTGCCCCGGTCAGCCAGCAGCAGGCGGCGCGGACCCGGGCGGTGCTGCCGGAGATCCAGGCGGCGCTGCTCCCCGCGGCGCTGCCGGTGCTGCCCCAGGCCAGGATCGCGGCGCGCTACCTGGCGGCCGCCGAGGATGCGGCGGCGGGCGGGGACTGGTTCGACGCGGTGCCGCTGGCCAGCGGCCCGGTTGCCCTGATGGTCGGCGACGTGGCCGGCCATGGGGTGGCCGCCGCGGCGGCCATGGGCCAGCTGCGCGCCGTACTGAACGATCTGCTGGTCGGCGAGCCCGAGCTGGCGACCGTGCTCGGCCGGGCCGACGCGTTCGCGACCCGGTTCCCGGAACTACGCGCGGCGACCCTGGTGCTGGCCGTCCTTGATCCGGCCGATGGCACGCTGCAGTACGCCACCTGCGGGCACGAAGCCCCCCTGCTGGTCAGCAGCGCCCGGGCGGCACGGTTCCTGCCCGGCACCGGCGCCGGGCCGCTGGGCACCGGCTCAGCACCGGTGCTGGCCCAGGTGTCCCTGCAGCCTGGCGAGTTCGTGCTGCTGTACAGCAACGGGCTGACCAGGCGGCCGGCCCGGACACCGGAAGAAGGGCTGGCCGACCTGGCCAAGGTGGCCACGGACGCGATCGCCGACCAGACCGTGCCCGCGGCGGCCGCCGCCACCGCGGCTGACCGGCTCTGCCAGCTGACCGTCGACCTGCTGGCCGGTGCCGGCTACCACGACGATGTGGCCACGCTGGCCGCGCAGTGGCGTCCCGGGCCAGCCCCGGAGCTGCACCTCGAGTTGCCGGCCGAGACCGGGACCGTGCGGTCCATGCGGCGCTCGCTCAGCGGCTGGCTCAGCCAGCTGGACCCGCTGCTGCGCAGCTACGACGCGCTGCTGCTCGCGGTGACCGAGATCATCACGAACGCCGTCGAGCACGCCTACCCGTCCGGCCGGTCCGGTGTGGTCTGCCTGGATGCGTCGGTGAGCGGCGCCGGGGCATTCGAGTGCCGGATCGTCGACCACGGCATCTGGCGCGCCCCGGACCCAGGCATCCCGTGGCGTGGCCAGGGCCTGATGGTCGCGGCCCAGGTGGTGGACCAGCTGCAGGTGCAGCACCTGCCGCAGGACGCCGCCGACCCGCCCGGCACCCGCGGCACCGTGGTGACGCTGCGGCATCAGCTGACCAGGCCAGCCATCCTGGCCGCTCCCCCGATGCCCGAGCCGGCCGCGCCAGCGCCCGGCCTGCCGTTCCGGGTGGTGGCCGGCCTGGACGGGCCGGCCGCCACGGCTACCGTGTCCGGGCCGCTCGACGGCAGCACGGCTGACCGGCTGGCCGGGCAGCTGCTGGCCGCCTGCCGCGGCGGCACCCTGCCGCTCATCGTCGACTTGCGCCAGGTAACGCTCCTGACCAGCGCGGGCGTCCGTACCCTCTACCAAATCAGCCAGCAATTGAACGCCCACCACCGGGAACTGACCCTGCTAGCCGCGCCCGGCAGTCCGGCGGAAACCATCCTGGCCCTGGCCGGGCTCCCGGCCGCCAGTGCCACCCGGCAGTCGCCGGGCTGATCCGCCTGGTTTGCCTGGTGCCACCCGGGTAGCAGGGGCGGGTGGTTCACGGGAATCGGCCGCCGCATCAGGTCCCGCTGGCCCGCCGGGTCGGTGCGTGGCTGACCTGGTGGGTGCTCCTGATGTCGTTCTGGGTCATCCTGGACGACTCGATCGCCACCGATGAGCTGCTGGCGGGGGCGGCGGCGGCGGCCATCGGGGCGTTCCTCGCCGAGCTGGTCACCTACCAGGCGGCGACCCGGCTGCGGATGCGGATCGAGTGGGCGGCACTGGCGTTCAGGCTGCCCGCGGAGGTGGCCCGGGACACGGGAATCGTATTCGCGGCGCTGTACCGGCGGCTGGCCCGGGGCGAGGAGCCGCCCAGCGGATTCCGTGCGCTGCCGGCCCGCTACGGGGACGAAACGGCCGGCGGGAAGACGCGGCGCGCGCTGCTGGTCGGCGGCACGTCGGTCGCCCCCAACACGTTCGTGCTCGGCATCGACCGGGAGCGTGACGTCATGGTCATCCACCAGCTCGTGGTCAACCAGGGAGAGGCGGAGCGGTGAACGGCTTCGTGATCGCCGCCATCGCCATGCTGGCCGCCGTCATCCCGTGCGGCATCGTGGTCGTCCGGGGGAAGGTCATGGACGCGCTGGTCGCTTACGAGGCGGTCAGCGCCATCGTCGTGATGGTACTGATCCTGCTGGCCGAGGGTTTCCGGCGGTCCGGTGAGTTCGAGCTGGGCGTGCTGCTCGCGGTGCTGCTGTTCGGCAGCGGGCTGGTCTTCGCCCGGTTCCTGGAGCGCTGGCTGTGAGCCCCCGGGAGATCATCGTCTACCTGCTGCTCGGCCTGGCCACGCTCATCGTGCTCGCCTCCGCGGTCGGCATCCTGGTCATGCGGGACCCGTACCAGAAACTGCATTACGTGAGCCCGGTGGCCGTGGTCGCGCCAGTCGTGGTCGGGCTGGCCGTCCTGGTCCAGTCGGGATTCACCGAAGACTCCGCGCAGACGTGGCTGGCCCTGATTTTCGTCCTGGCTGGCGGCCCGGTGCTGACCCATGCCACGATCCGGGCCGCGCGGATCAGGGCCGAAGGTGACTGGCGCCGATGACTGACCCGCACCTGCTGGCCGTGGTCACCCCGTACACGATCCCGGTGCCGCTGATGGACGTGCTCCAGGTGACGGTGCTGGTCCTGGTGGCGGCGGGGGCCACCGCGGTGGTGCTGGTCCGGGACCTGCCCCGGCAGGTGATCGTGCTGTCCGGGTACGGCCTGCTGCTGGCCGTGCTGTTCCTGGTGTTCCAGGCGCCCGACGTCACGCTGTCCGAGCTCACCATCGGGGCGGTGGCGCTGCCCATGCTGCTGCTGCTCGCCCTGGCCAAGATCAGGCGGCGGGAGAAATGAGCCCCGGGCAACGCCGCTGGGTCTTCCTGGCCGGGCTGGCCGGGCTGGCCGCGTTCTATCTGTGGGGCTTGTCCGGGCTGCCCGGCTTCGGCAACTACCCCGGCCCGTACGGCTACATCATCAACCGGATCGCGGTGGCCCAGACCAACGCCACCGGGGTGGTTTCCGCGGTCAACTTCGAATACCGCGGCTTCGACACGGTGGGTGAGGAGTTCATCCTGTTCATCGCGGTGGCCGGGATGGCCGTGGTGCTGCGGCACCTGCGTAGCGAGCGGGCACGGGATCCGGATAAGCCGGGCGAGGACTGGTCGATCCCGGCGGCCACCGACGCCGTCCGGCTGACCGCCCTGCTGTTCACCGGGCCGGTCATCGTGCTCGGCTGGTGGCTCGCCTCGCACGCGCAGACCACCCCGTCCGGTGGCTTCCAGGGTGGGGTGGTGCTGGCCACCAGCCTGATGCTGGTCTACCTGGCCGGCGAGTTCCTGCTGTTCCGGCGGATCAGCCCGGCCGACGTCATCGACGCGGTCGAGGCGGCCGGGGCCGCCGGGTTCGCCGCCGTCGGGCTCACCGCGGTGGCGCTGGGACTGCCTTACCTGAAGAACTTCCTCGGCCTGGGCGCCGTGCCGGGCGCGGTCAGCTCATCCGGCACGATCGCGCTGATCAGCTTCTTCGTCGGGCTCGAGGTGGCCGCCGCGTTCACCCTGATCGTCGGCGAACTGGTCGAGCAGACCCTCCTGGTGCAACAGGGAGACCAGTGATGCACATCTTCCCGTTCGTGGTGGTGGCCTGGATCCTCGGGGTCGGCCTGTACGGCATCGTGACCAGCCGCCACCTGGTGCACCAGATCGTCTGCCTGATCGTGGTGCAGTCCTCGACCTACGTGCTGCTGCTCGGGGTGGGCTACCGGACCGGCGCGGTGGCGCCCTACTTCTTTGACGTCCCGGTGCATACCCCGGCGGTGGACCCGGTGGTGCAGGCACTGGCGCTGACCGACGTGGTGGTCGAGGCCGCGGTGACCGCGCTGCTGCTCGCGCTGGCGGTGCAGGCCCAGAAGCGGTTCGGCACGCTCGACCCGCAAGAACTCGTCCAGCTCAAGGGCTGACCGGCGGCCGCCATGGACCAGTTGCTCCCGCTGGCTACCGTCACGCCGCTGCTGATGGCGGCGATGATCGCGGCGCTGAACCCGCTGCTCGGCCGGGCGCGGCGGCGGGTGCTGGACGGCGTCGCCATCCTGACCAGCGCAGCCGTGGCCGGGCTGCTGATCGCCATCCTGATCCAGGTGGCGCACCGCGACCAGGTCTACTGGTTCGCCGGCTTCCGCCCGCAGCGCGGCATCGCGATCGGCATCGACTACGCGGTCGGCCCGCTCAATGCGGGCCTGGCCCTGCTGGCCGCGGTCCTGGTCACCGCTTCGATGATCTTCTCCTGGCGGTATTTCGAGCGGGTCGGCAGCTACTACCACGCGCTGATGCTGGCCTTCCTGGCCGGCATGACCGGGTTCTGCCTGACCGGGGACATCTTCGATCTGTTCGTCTGGTTCGAGCTGATGGGGGTGGCCGCCTACGCGCTGACCGCGTACCGGCCGGAAGAACGCGGCTCACTGCAGGGCGCGCTGAACTTCGCCATCACCAACAGCGTCGGCGCCTATCTGTCGCTGTCCGGCGTCGCCCTGATCTACGGCCGGACCGGCGCGCTGAACATGGCCCAGATCAGCCGGCACATCGCCACCCACCGGCCGGACGGGCTGGTCGTCGTGGCCTTCGTGCTCATCATCGCCGGGCTGCTGGTCAAGGGCGCGATCGTGCCGTTCCACTTCTGGCTGGCCGATGCGCACGCGGTCGCCCCGACCCCGCTCTGCGTGCTGTTCTCCGGCGTCATGGTGGAACTGGGCCTGTACGGGGTGGCCCGGGTGTACTGGTCCATGTTCGGCCAGGCCCTCGGGCACCGGTCCACGATCACCGCCGCGTTCGTCGCCCTCGGCGTGCTCACCGCGGTGGTGGGCGCGCTGTTCTGCTTCCGGGAACGGCACCTGAAACGGCTGCTCGCGTTCTCCACCATCAGCCACGCCGGCATGTTCCTGGCCGGCATCGGCCTGCTCACCCCGCTCGGGCTGGCCGGCACGGCCGTCTACGTGCTGGGCCACGCGCTGGTCAAGGCGGCGCTGTTCCTGTGCGTCGGCATCGTGCTGCACCGGCTCGGCTCGGTGAACGAGCCCTGGCTGCACGGCCGCGGCCGCCGCCTGCCGGTGACCGGCGTGGTGTTCACGCTGGCCGCGTTCGGCCTGGCCGACCTGCCGCCCTTCACCACCTACCTGGGCAAGGGCTGGATCGAGGACAGCGCCGCCAGCCAGGGGATGACCTGGCTCACCGTGGTGTTCATCGCCTGCTCGGTGCTGGTCGGCGGAGCCGTGCTCCGGGTGGCCGGCGGGGTGTTCTACGGCCTCGGCGACCCGCCCAGCGAGACGATGGAGATGGCCAGGGAGTCCTCGGAGGAGACCAGCGAGACCGACGAGGGCAAGCAGCGCACCCCGTTGTCGATGATCGTGCCACCGGCCGTGCTGGTGGCCGCGGCGGCCGTCATCGGATTCCTGCCCCGGCTCGGGCCGGCCGCCGAGGCGGCCGCGATCCGGTTCCAGGACGAGCCCGGCAGCACCGCCCGGGTGCTGTTCGGCACGCCGGTCACCCATCCGGCCGCGCTGTACCCGGTGCAGAGCGCCGGGATCAGCACCGGCGATGTGCTCACCGGCCTGGGCTCGGCGGCCGGGGCGGTGGTGCTCGCCTGTCTCGCACTGTACTGGCGGCGGCTGCCACTGCTGTGCCGCGGCTTCGAGCCGGGCAGCGGGCTGGTCCGGCCCATCGAGCGGTTCCAGAGCGGGGTGGTGAACGACTACGTCACCTGGATCGTCGTCGGCCTGGCCTGCCTGGGCGGCGCGCTGGCCTTCGGCATCCGCTAGCGCTGGCCGGCTTGGCTCAGAGCTCAGCCTGGTCCGCCGCCGCGCCGGTCACACGCTGCGTCACACGGCTGGGGCGCATCGTCGGCGGGACGGGTATCAACGAGGGAGGGAGAACCACCATGCCGATGGTCACGGTGAAGGTGATCGAGGGAGTCTTCACGCAGCAGCAGAAGCAGGAGATGATCCATAAGATCACCGAGACGATGGTCGAGATCGAGGGCGAGAACCTCCGGCCGGTCACCTGGGTCCTCGTCGAGGAGGTGCACAGCGGTGACTGGGGTATCGGGGGCAACGGCCTCACCACGGCCGATGTGCATGCTCTGCAGGCGCAGCCGGCCGCGGCCGCCACGGGCTGAGCTGCGCGGCCGGTGACCCTGCAGGTCCGGCTGCTCGGGCGGCCGCGCATCCAGGATCCGGCCGGGCCGCCGGCCCGGCCGCCGCGGGGGCAGAAGTCCTGGGCGCTGCTCGCCCGGGTTGCCCTCGCGGACCGGCCGCTGACCAGGAGTGAGCTGGCCGCGGAGCTGTTCGGCGAGGCCGATGACCCGCTGGGGGCGCTCCGCTGGTACCTGGCTGACCTGCGCCGCTGCTGCCAGGACCCGGAGCTGCTGCGCGGCGACCCGGTCAGCCTGGCTGACGCCGCGCTGTGGCTGGACGTGCGCGCGCTGTGGGAGGGTTCGCTGCCCGCGGCGGAGATCGGCGCGGAGTTGCTGGAGGGTGTGGAGCCGCGCAACTGCCCGGCCTTCGGGGTCTGGCTCATGCTGGCCCGGGGCAGGTGTGCGGCCCGGTCGATGGAGGAGCTCCGCCGGGCGGCGCTGGACCTGCTGGCCACCGGCGACGCCGAGGCGGCCATCGAGCCCACCGGGCGGGCCGCGGCGCTCGATCCGCTCGACGAGGGCACGCAGGAGCTGTTCTTGCGCACGCTGGTCACCGCCGGGCATGCCGCCCGGGCGGCGGTGCACCTGTCCGCCTGCGAGACGCTGTTCGCCCGGGAAGGGCTGGCCTGCTCGCCCGCGCTGCGCGCCGCGGCGCGGACGCCCGCCGCGGCGGCGCCGGTGGGGCTGCGCGCTGGCGTGGTGGCCAAGTCGCTGCTGCTGGCCGGGAAGGCGGCTCTCGACGCGGGATCGGCCGACGCCGGAGTCGAGACGCTGCGGCGCGCGGCTGACGAAGCCGAGCGGGCCAGGGACCCGCTCGTGCTGGCCGATGTGCTGGCCGCCCTGGGCTCGGCCCTGGTGCATGCCATCCGCGGCTTCGATGGCGAAGGCGCCGTGGTGCTGAACCGTGCGCTCACCGCGGCCAGGTCCGCGGGCAGTCAGCGGCTGGTCACCGAGATCCTGCGCGAACTGGCGTTCGTCGACGTGCAAGCCGGGCGGCACGCGTCCGCGGCCCGCTCGCTGCGCGAGGCGTCGGCGCAGGCAGAGGCGGCTGGCGACGCGGCACTCGCCGCCCGGGTGCTGGCCATGCGCGGCATGAACGAGGCGGACCAGGGACGGCACGACGCGGCGGTGCGGCTGCTGGCACAGTCCGCGCAGCTCGCGGCAGCGGCCGGCAGCCGGCGCCAGGAGGCCTGGTCAGCCGGGGTGATGGCCCGTTCGCTGCTGCTCGCCGGGCAGGCCGGCCAGGCCCGGGCCGCCGCCGAGCGCAGCATCGGTATCTGCGGACAGGAGCGCTGGAATGCGTTCCTGCCCTGGCCGCAGGCACTGCGGGCGCAGTGCCTGGCCGCCGCCGGGCGGTGCGCCGAGGCACGCGACGACGCGGAGCAGGCGTTCGCGCTGGCCTGCCAGCTGGGCGACCCGTGCTGGGAGGGGATGGCCGGTCGGGCGCTGGCGCTGCTGGCCCTGCACACCGGCGACGCGGCGGCGGCGGCCGAGTGGATCACCGACGCGCAGCGCCGCTGCGACCGGGTGCCGGACCGTTACGTCTGGGTGTCCGGATTCGTGGCGCTGGGCCACCTGGAGATCGCCGCACGCGAGCAGCCCAGCCTGGTCGCCCCGCTGGCCCGGCGGCTGTACCGGGACGCGCTGCGGATGGACCTGCCCGAATTCACCGCCTGGGCGCTGATCTACCAGGCCGAAGCGGGCGATGTCGCGAACCTGGCGCTGGCCCGCACGCTGGCCGCCAGCATCGTCAACCCGGAGCTCCAGGCCCGCGCGGCCGCGCTCTAAGCCCCGGTCGCCCGGCACAATGGCCACATGGATCTTGGCTTGCGGGACCGCGTCTACCTGGTGACCGGGGGCAGCCGCGGGCTGGGGTTCGCCGCGGCCCGCGCGCTCGTCGCGGATGGGGCACGCGTCCTGGTCAGCGGCCCGCACGAGGGCTCCGCATCCTCGGCCGCGGCCCGGCTCGCCCAGGACGGCGGGCCGGGCTCGGCCCGCTGGGCCGTCGCGGACAACGCCGACCCCGCGGCCCCCGGCCAGCTGATCGCCGCTGCGCGCGACCGGTTCGGCCGCCTGGACGGCGCACTGATCAGTGTGGGCGGGTCGCCCGGCGGCACCGTCGCCAGCACCACGGACGACGCGTGGCGGTCCGCGTTCGAAAGCGTCTTCCTCGGCGCCGTCCGGCTGGCCCGGGTGCTCGCGGGCAGCCTGGCCGGCCGGCGTGACGAAGATTCACTCACCGGCACCGGCGGCTCCATCGCCTTCGTGCTGGCCGCCTCCGTCCGCACGCCCCTCCCCGACCTGGCCATCTCCAACGGGCTCTTCCCCGGCCTGGCGGGTGTGGTGAAGACCATGGCCGGCGAGCACGGCCCGTCCGGCGTCCGGGTCAACGGGCTGCTGCCGGTCCGCATCGCCACCGACCGGGTCCGCCAGCTGGACGCCCTGCTCGGCGACCCGGACGACGTCCGGGCCCGCGTGTCGCAGGGCATCCCGCTGCGCCGCTATGGGGAACCCACCGAGTTCGGGCAGGCCGCGGCGTTCGTCCTGTCCCCCGCCGCGGCCTACATCACCGGCGCGATGATCCCGGTCGACGGCGGGGCCATCCGCTCCATCTGAGCGCGTGCCCAGCACCGCCTCGACCAGCTGCCAGGCCGGCCCGACCAGGCCGATCACGGCCGGTCAGCTGCCGTTGAGGTCGGCCCGGCGGACGCGGATCGCGGCCAGCGTGACGACCACGATGAGCAGCGCGATCCCCGCGGCGACCAGGAAGGCACGGTCGAAGCCGGCCGCCAGCGCGTGCTGGTAGGCCGCCTGCCACGAGGCGGTCCCGGCCGCGGCGGCGTGGGCCCGGGCGCGGTCAGCGATCACCGTCCAGGCCACGGTGCCCAGCACGGCGAGGCCAATCGATCCGCCTATCTGACGGCCGGCGTTGAGCAGGCTGGCGGCCACCCCGGAGTCCGCCTCGTCCACCCGGGCCAGGGCGACCAGTGGCAGCGGGACGAACAGCAGGCCGAGCCCGGCCCCGGTCAGCAGCATCGGGCCGAGCAGCCCGCCCGGGTAGCTGCCGTGCTCGGACAGCCGGGACAGCCAGAACAGGCCCCCGGCGCTGGCGGCCCCGCCGGCCAGCAGCAGCGGGCGAGCGCCGATCCGCGAGACCAGCGTGGCGGCGGCGCTGGAGGCGGCCAGCAGCACGGCGGTCAGCGGGAGGAACGCCAGTCCGGTCCGGAGCGCGGAGTAACCCCACACCTCCTGGACGAACAGGTTGATGAAGAAGAAGACACCGAAGACGGCGGTCCCCACCACCAGCATGGCGAGATTGGCGCCGAGACGGTCGCGCTGGCGCAGCACCCGCCCCGGTAGCAGCGCGTCCCGGCTGCGCGCTTCGACCAGCGCGAACACGGCGAGCAGCGCCGCGCCCACGGCCAGCGCGGCCAGCACCGTGGCGTCACCCCAGTGCGACGTGCCGTCCGGGCTGGTAGCGGCGTTGGACAGGCCGTAGACGAGCGCGGCCACCCCCGCGGTTCCGGTGATGGCGCCGGGGATGTCGAGCCGGCCGGGCCGGCGGGCGGCGGGGGGCAGCACGATCAGCGCGGCGAGCCCGGCGGCGACGCCGATCGGCACGTTGACGAACAGCACCCACCGCCACGAGGCATAGCTGACCAGCAGGCCCCCGGCGAGCAGCCCGACTGCGCCGCCGGCCCCGCTCATCGCGGCATACACGCCCATCGCCCGGTTGCGCGGCCGGCCTTCCGGGAACGTCGTCGCGATCAGCGCCAGCGCGGTGGGGGCGACGATGGCGCCGCCAGCCCCCTGCACCGCCCGGGCGGCCAGCAGCCACGCCTGCGAGGTGGCCAGCCCGCCGGCCAGCGACGCGGCCGAGAACAGCAGCAGGCCGGTGATGAACATCCGGCGCCGTCCGAACAGGTCACCAGCGCGGCCGCCGAGCAGCAGCAGCCCGCCGAGGGCCAGCGCGTACGCATTGGTCACCCACTCCAGGCCGCTGCCGGAGAAGCCGAGTGCCCGCTCGATGTGCGGCTGCGCGACGACGACGATCGTCGCGTCCAGCACGACCATCAGCTGGGCGGTCGCGATGACGAGCAGGGCCAGGCCAAGGTGGCGGCGGTTGCTGCGGGTACCGGTTTGACCGGTTGCCAGAGTTGTCATTGCCATGCCACCGATGCTGCCGGCTGGACGGGCCGCCGTCGTCGGGCACGGGAAGTGACTTCTGCCTGGTCAGCGGGGATGCCGGCGGGCGCCGGGGTACCACACCGGGAGTAGCCGGGAATCGCTACTGGGGGCGGATGCGCTCGCCGGCCGGACGCGTACGCTCGGAGGATGCGCACGGATCAGGGCCGGCAGAGGTTCTACGCGGCCGGATGGCTCATCTCGGCCGGTGTCATGGCCGTGACGTTCGGCATGTGGCAGCTGCACATCCGTGAGGTCGAGCAGCGCGCCGAAGAGGCCGAGCGGACCAAGGACGAGGCCGCCCGGCGCCGGGCCGTGGAGGAACGCCTGCGCATCGCCCGTGAGCTGCACGATTCGCTGACGCACAGCATCTCGGTGATCCAGGTTCAGGCCGGCGTGGCGGTACACCTGGCCCGCAAGCGCGGCGAGGATGTGCCACCCGCGCTGCTCGCCATCCAGGAGGCAGGCGCGGACGCCGCACGGGAACTGCGCGCGACGCTGAGCGTGCTGCGCAGCGAGGAGGACGGCGACGGCAGCGGGCTCAGCCAGCTGGACAGCCTGGTGGCCCGGGCGCGGGCGGCTGGCCTCCCGGTGACCGTGACGGTGACCGGCACCGAGCGGCCGCTGCCCGCCGACGTCGACCAGGCCGCCTACCGGATCGTGCAGGAAGCGCTGACCAACGTGAGCCGTCACGCCGGGCACGCCTGCGCGGCGGTACACCTGCACTACACGCCGCAAGTCCTGTCGGTCCGGGTTGACAACGACGGCACAGGCACCGTAACCGGCCCGGGCACCGCAACCGGCACGGGCGGGCGATCCGGTCCCGGGCTGGGCCTGGTCGGCATGCGGGAACGGGTGTCCGCGCTCGGCGGCCGGCTGCAGGCCGGGCCGCAGGATGGCGGCGGCTTCCAGGTGTGGGCCGAACTCCCCGCCCGGGCACCATCTTGATCAGGATCCTGCTGGCCGACGACCAGGCGCTGATCCGCAGCGGCATCCGGTCGCTGCTCGACGCGGAAGACGATATCGAGGTGGTCGCCGAGGCCGCCGATGGGCAGCACGCGGTCGCGCTGGCCGCGGAGCACCGCCCGGACATCGCGCTGATGGACATCCAGATGCCGGGGCTGGACGGCATCGAGGCGACCAGGCAGATCGTCGCGGACGAGCGGCTGGACAGCGTGCGCGTGGTGATCCTGACCAACTTCGGGCTGGACGAGTACATCTTCCGCGCGCTGCGCGCGGGTGCGGCCGGGTTCCTGCTGAAAGACACCCAGCCAGCCGAGCTGCTGCAGGCGATGCATGTGGTGGTGCGCGGGGACGCGCTGCTGTCCCCGGCCGTCACCCGCAGCCTGATCGGCGAGTTCGTGGCCCGCCCGCCGGATGCGGTCGCCGCGGCCGGGATGGAAACCCTGACCAACCGGGAACGGGAGGTGGTGGCGCTGGTCGCGCACGGCCTGTCCAACGACGAGATCGCCGCGGCCATGGTGCTCAGCCCGGCCACGGCCAAGACCCACGTCAGCCGCGCGATGATCAAGCTCGGCGCGCGGGACCGGGCCCAGCTCGTGGTGTTCGCCTACCAGACCGGTTTGGTCACCCCGCGGGCGGCCGGGCCGGCGCCGCGGTGACCGTGACGGTGCCGCGACCGAGGGTGGGATGGCGCGCGGTGACGGTGATCAGGCCGGGCTGGCCGGGCCGCGAGCGGACGAACCCGCCGCCTGCCCCGCCGTACTCACCGAGCGGGAACGGGTTGTCGCCGACCAGGATGGCCGGGCCCGTCACCTGCATGGTCACGTCCCCGGTGACGTGCAGGCGCTGGTTGCCGTAGGCGTCGAGGGCGCGGAAGGTGACCCGGGTGGTATCGGTGCCGTCGGCGGTGATCGAGGTGTGGTCGGCGGTGAGCCCGAGCCGGTCGCGCACCGGGTCGGCCGACATCCGGGCCGAGGCCACCAGGTCCGCGCCGAGGTAGCCGTCGATGCGCAGCTCGGGCAGGCCGGATCCGTCCACGGTGAGATCGGCGCACACCGGAGGATAGGCCAGGCCGCCGAACCGGGCGCGATCGGGGAACCCGGTCGCGATGTGCTCCGGGCCCGCGAAGATCTCGAGCCGCTCGCAGTTCGTGGCGATCATCGCATCCGGGCCCGGCCCGTGCGGCGGGGCGCCGGGCCCGAAGTCCCAGCCGAACACCGGCTCGATCACCGGCCGCAGCCGGGGGTCCAGTTGCGCGCGGTAGATGGCCGCCGCTGGCTTGGGGATCCGGAAGGTGTCCAGCACGCCCGGCGTCTTCAGCCCGCGCCAGATCCGGGCGCCGCCGTTGTAGGAGGCGTAGTCGATGCCGCACCAGCCGAGCAGCCCCGCGTACCCCGGCGCGGCCCGGACGATGTGGTGCACCTGGGCG
>Ga0335072_10008258_pt1 | contig 15106 bp, 8 predicted proteins | sample Lox_Sample_21_FD_206725 | JGI IMG/M metagenome (GOLD analysis project Ga0335072, IMG submission 206725) | Soil microbial communities from Loxahatchee National Wildlife Refuge, Florida, United States - Lox_Sample_2.1 | ecosystem: Environmental > Terrestrial > Soil > Wetlands | place: USA: Florida... | reverse complement strand
GCTCGCCGCCCAGGTGCCGCGCGAGAGCCTCCACCACCGGTTTGCCGGCGGGTCCGAGATTGCCCAACGCATCCGCCGCCAGCGCGCGCACGGGTGGCGACGAGTCGTCGAGCGCCTTCACCAGCCCTCCCATCGCCTTTCCCGCCGCCGGTCCCAGCGCCCGCAACGCCGCGGCGGAGGAACTGCGCACGCGTATGCTCGCGTCCGCCAAACAAACCTCCAGTGCTGGTACCGCCGGAGTTCCGGCATGCGGCATTTGCCCCAGCGCCCACGCCGCCGCGGCGCGCACTTCCACCTCGGGATCGCCGAGCGCCTGGGACAGGTCGCCCACCGCCGCAGCGCCATCGTCACCGAACGAGCCGATGGCTCGCAGTAGCGCCGCGCGGCCGGCCGCCGGCCCTGCCCGCAGCTCACGCCGGTACTTTTCTAACCCGGCGCCGCGAAACAATGGCGCATCGCTCGGTGCGCTCAGCGGCGCAACCGCCAGTTCTTCGCCGGCAGCGGCGCCCTCCGGCACCCGCTCCAGTACCACGTCATTGATCCCCAGCTTGTAGCCTGACGACCGGCTGTCCTTGCCCACGCACACGTAGCTCAGAATGTGCCGGCCCTTGGCCAGTGTCAGCCATCCCAGAGGCTGCTCCACCGCCACCAGCACTTCCGGCAAATAACCGTGAAACACCGTCGCCCCGGACAGCGGCAACTCCGACGTCAGCGCCTCCCGGTTGTCCACATTGGTGGCCTTGCCGTCGAGAAGCGCGACATAATCCCCATAGTCCGGCGCCTGCGCGATGCGGCTCAGAATTTCATAGCGGCCCGCCGCGCGAACCTCGATCGGGATATCGATGCGCGCGCCCTTGTCCTCCGCCTCGAAGAAAAGCAGGTCCCTGCCCCAATCCACTTCGCGCTGAACCGACACCTTGCCCTTCGTGGTTTTCACCTCCGCCAGAGAGTCCTCCACGGCAATCTGTTCCGCGTTGCCGAGCGGCAGGCGCGCCGCTCCGTAGGGCGGCTCGGGCAGGCCTTCATTGACGCCCTTCTGATACCAGAAGGCCACGCTGGAAAAGTAATCCGGCCGTTCCTCGAAACCGGAACGAAGAGATCCGTCCGCGTTGTAGGTCCAGCCGGCGTGTTCGATTCCGGCCCACAACGACGTCGTAAAAGGTACCGGGTCGGGTATGTGCCACCGGTACCCGGTCAGCCGGGATCCGACCTGTTCGCCTTCCGCTACCGGCGTTCCGCTCCACAGTCCGGTGGCCACGCGCAGTCCCCACGCCTCGTTGACGTAGTCCTCCGTGCCCGTGCCCAGGATCTGCGGATGCGCCGCGCCGTCCACATAAAACAGATCGTCACCCTCGCCAAACCATCCCACCTGCGATTGGATTACGTTCAGGACGGTGCCCACATAGTGGCCCGCGCCCTGGATGTTCAGGAACGCGTAGTTGCCGTTGGCGGCCGGCCGTTCCTGCCGGTAATAGGCATGAAAGTAAGCCGCGTCCTCGGGCAGGGATCGATGTTGCTGCCAGTCTACGTGATAGTAGAACATGGTCAGCGGCCGCTCGCCTTCGTCCGTCACGGTGATCTTGCAGGACCCCCGAAACGGCATGGGCCAATAGCTGTTGCGGGCCCGGCCGAACGAGCTGTCGCGCACCACCATGGAATCGAGATTGCGATCGTACCCGTGTCCCACGCCGAAAAAATCGCCCAGCGGGACATCCACGCTCGGGGTCTTCTTGCCGTCGTAGTAGACGCGCAGCCGGACCAGGCGCTGCCAGCCAAACTCGTTGTCCGCGGCCGTAATCCAGATGTGAGTCACCACCCCTGGTCCGTGCAGGTCGGCCATGACGTAGGTCTCGCCGGGCATGATGCGCTTGCTGTCGTCGTTGCTTCCTCGATACCGGTTCCCGCTCGAGACGCGATGGGCGGAAAAGTTTTTCATCCTCGGAAGGTCGAGGAGATCGAAAGGCCCCCGGTCCGGGAGCTGGGCGCGGACGGCTGCGGCGAGCAGAGCGAACGAGAGAAGCAGTCTCATGGTGCCAGCATTGTACAGGCCCCGGCGGAGACTGACAAGCAGGCCGGGCCGCGGCGTTCTTTACTCCTGCCGGAGCGCCGCCATCGGATTCGCTCGCGCGGCCCGCCACGCGGGCACCAGGCACGCCATCAAGGCCACCAGGAGCAACAATGCCGCCACCGCTGCCAGGTTCGTCGCATCCAGCGGACTGGTGGCAAACAGCATCGACCGGATAAAACGCGTCAGGCCGGCCGCGCCGCCCAAGCCCACAGCGACTCCCACCAGAACCGGAATCGAGCCGCCTCCCACCACCAGTCGCACCAGGTCCCATCGCGACGCCCCGAGGGCCGCGCGAACGCCCAGTTCCTGCGTGCGGCCGGCTGTCACGAAGGAAAGCACCCCATAGATGCCGGTACAAGCCAGCGCCAACGCCAACAGGGCGAATCCGCCCAGGAGCTGGGCCGGTAACCGGCGATAAGTTACGGATTCCGCTTTGATCCGGTCCATCGTCATCGGGTTGTCGAGCACCTGGCTCTTATCCACTCGCCAAACCGCGCGCTCGATCGACTTGATCATCGTCCCCGGATCGCCATGGACCCGTGCCACCAATCCCAGCCCGACCACCGGATCCTGCGCGAAGCTCACATACGCGCCAACATCGTCCGCCTGGTCCAGGCCGTTTCCCTTCTCATCGGCCACTACGCCCACGATCTCCCACGAGGTCATGGCTCCCAGGCCATGCCTGGAAGGCGCGATCTTCTCCACCAGCATCCTCTTCCCGAGGGCGTCTTGTCCCGGCAAATACGCCCGCACGAACGACTCGTTCACCACCGCCACGGGAGGAGAACTGTCCGTATCGCGCTCCTCGAGCGCCCGCCCCGCCACCAGCCGTAGGTGCAGCGCCGGAAAATATCCCGGGGTCACGATCTTGAATCCCGTCCCGATCATTTTCTCCGGGTTGTCGGCCATGTGAAACGGCATTCCGTCTCCCCAACCGGTCAGCGGAAGCGCGCTGGCCACCGCCGCCCCCAGCACGCCGGGCGTGGCCCGCACCGCGTCGAGCAGTTGATTCACGTATAGCGTCAGCTTCACCGGATCGGGGTCTTTCGCCATCTTCAGCGGCAAGCCGGCCCCCACCAAACCATCGGTCTCGAACCCCACGTTCACGTTCATCAATCGCTCGAAACTGCGCAGCAGCAGCCCGGCGCCAGCTAGCAGAATGAAGGCCGCCGCCACCTGCGCCGCCACGAACACGTGGCGCGCGTACGCCTTTCCGCGGCCGGCGGAATTGGCCCGCCCACCTTCTTTGAGCGACTGCGCGGGGTCGCGCCGTGAGGCCTGTATTGCCGGCGCGAGCCCGAACGAGATGCCAGTCAGAATCGTAACCCCGCCCAAAAACCAGAGCACCCGTCCGTCCATCGTGACGTTCGCCTCCGGTGGAAAATAGAAGGGCGGCAGCAGGCTTTGAATCCATTTCAGCAGCCCGAAGCCGATCGCCAGCCCGGCGGCTGCGCCGCCGCCGGCCAGCAGCAGGCTCTCCGTGAGCAGCAGCCGCACCACCCGTCCGCGCCGCGCGCCCAGCGCCATCCGTAGCGCAATCTCGCGCTCGCGAAGGGTCGACCGCGCCATCAGAAGATTGGCCAGGTTCGCGCAACCGATCATCAGGATCGCCGCCACCGCCCACATGAGCACCTTCAGCGAGAGCCGCGTGTTGGAACCGACCACGCCGTCCATGTACGGCCTTACCGTGGCGCTCCATCCTTTTTTGATGGCCGGGTAGAGTTCCGCGATGTGCCCGGCGATGGCGCTCATTTCCGTGCGCGCCTGCGCCAGCGAGACGCCTGGTTTCAGCCTGGCATACGCGCTCAAATAGTGATAATCCCGGGCCGGATTCGGAGCGAACACCAGTGGAACCCAGATATCGTTCCATCTCCGGTCGAATTCGCTCGCCCCCGGCAGCACGCCGATTACGATGTAAGGTTCGCTGTCCAGCAGGATGGAGCGGCCCACGATTCCTGCGTCCGCGCCAAACGCGTTGGTCCAGATACGATGGGTGAGCACCGCTACTTTTTGGCTGGCGGGTTGATCCTCGCCGGCTGCGAAGGTGCGGCCGAGCGCCGCCTGGACTCCAAATACTTTGAAATATGGTGCCGAAACAAAACCGGTAGTCAGCGATCGAGGTTCGCCGCCGCCGGTATAACTCACCGCGCCATCCGTCTCCGCCGCCATGGCGTCAAACGATTGTGCCTGCCGGCTCCAATCCAGGTAATTGGCCGCCGAAATGGGGTTCCGGTCGTATCCGGGCGGCTTCTCCCACAGTTGCACGATTCTCTCCGGCTCCGGATACTCGGCGGCCTTGATCAGCACTCCATCCACCATGCTGAAGATGGCCGCGTTCGCGCCCAGCCCCAAGGCAATCGTCAGCACCGCGAACGAAGTAAAGCCCGGGCTCTTCCGGAGAGATCTCCAGGCATAGCTGATATCCTGCAAGGTGCTATCGATCGGTGCTCCCACACGTTCCTCCCGCACTCTTTGCTTCACTTGCTCTTCGCCGTCGAACTGGAGACGGGCTTGCCGCCGCGCCTCTTCCCGCGTAAGCCCGCGGGCCATGCCGCGCTCGATCTGGATCTGGAAATAGGCGCGGACCTCTTCGTCCAACTCCTGCTCTACCCAACCGCGCCTCCGGAAGCGCTGCCACAAGCTCGCCATGCGACGGCCCCACGCCATGGCTTCAGGCCTCGTCCGCGAGCACCTGGTTTACGGCGGTGTTCACCTTCAGCCATTGCCGCTTCTCTTTGGTCAATTGCGCCCGCCCCGGCGGAGTGAGCACGTAAAACTTGGCTCTCCGCCCGGTTTCCAATTGCCCCCACTGCCCTTCGATCCAGCCATTTTCAGCCAGCCGGTGCAGCGCCGGGAAAAGCGAGCCGGGCCCCACAACGAACACCCCGTGCGTGACCTGCTCGATGCGATCGGCAATGCCCACGCCGTGCAGGGGGCGAAGTTCGAGCGTGCGAAGGATGAGAAGATCGAGCGTTCCCTGGAGAAGATCGCTGGCTTTTTTCACGCAACCGATGATATCGCGTGCCGATATCGACTGTCAATACCGGGCGGTTCCCATGCGCAATGGACCGCCCGGACCCCGAAAAGTACGAAATCGTACATTCGCCGCCCGCGGCTCCCGCGTCCGCGAACACCGGCCGGCCGCAGGCATTCGCTATTCTGAAAGGAAGCCATCGCATGATGCCTCAACAGACAAGCGCGGGACCGCAATTCAAAACTTGGCTGTTGATCCACTCCGGTCCTTTGGCAGGGTCGCGCTTTCCGATTTCCGATGGCACGACCCGGGTGGGCCGCGGCCCCGACAACGACGTGATCGTCAGCGGCGCCGATACCACCATGGTGTCCCTGAACCACCTGGAGATCTATAAGGACAGCACCTCGCTGCGCCTGCGCGATTTGGGCAGCACCAATGGAACCCTGCTGAATGGCGAGCGCGTCTCCGAAGCCGAAATCGTTCTGCCGGCCACCCTGCAACTCGGCAAGTTGGGACCCGAGCTCGTGCTCGTGCTCGAAGAGGCGCGCGCATCGGGATTGGACCGCACCGTCGAGATCTCGGCCGATGCCGTGCCGCCGCCGCCATCCACGGTTTCCACCGCCCATGAGGGGTTGCTCTCCGCGGCCGTTCTGCGCGCGCGCCAGTTGCGGGCCCGCGGCATTGGCGGTGAGACGCTCACCATCATGCGCGACGTCGTCGAGGAGGCGCTGCATCGCAGTCATCGCCGCCTGCGCCTCGTCGGCTATGTGCTGGCGGCCGCGCTCGTGGTCGTGACCGGATTGGGCATCTGGCGGCTTACCACCCTCGGCCGCCAAAAGCGCGCCATCGATAGTCACATCCAACAACTGGAAGCCGATTTGCAAAAAGCCAACAGCGGCGACGTCGATACCCTGTTGTCCCGGCTGGACAGTTACCAGGATCTCGGCGAGGCGCTACAGCATAGCCTGCTCTATCGCATCGGCCCGCACGAGGAGGGCGATTTCGTCACCCGCGAGATGCGCGCCGTCATGTCGGAACTCGGAGCCGAAGTTTATAGCATTCCGCCCGATTTCATGGACCAGGTGAAACACTATATCGCCCAGGACCAGGGGCCCGATCGCCCCCTCATCGAACGGGCTTTCCGCGACGATGGCGGACAAATTCGAACCATGCGCCACATCCTCACCGAAGAACATCTTCCGGCGGACCTGGCCTATATTCCCATCGTCGAATCGGCGCTCGAAAAGGGGCAGATCAGCGCGGCCGGCGCGGTGGGGCCGTGGCAGATGACCGCCGTCACCGCGCGCGCCAATGGCCTGCGCGTCGACGGCAGAGTGGATGAACGCAACGACCTGGTGAAATCCACCGTTGCCGCCGCCAAATGCCTGCGCGACTTGATCCTCGATTTCGGCACCGGAAGCTCCGTCATGCTCGCCCTGGCCGCCTATGATAGCGGGGCCACGGCGGTGAAACAGGCCGTGATGCGCAACGTCAGCGACCCCATCAAGCAGCGCAACTTCTGGTACCTCTATCGCAGGAAGGCGCTCCCCCTGGAGACGCGCGAATACGTGCCCAAGGTGTTCGCCGCCATCCTCGTCGGCCGGGCGCCCGACCACTTCGGGTTCACCAAGTAGCTGCTCCTAGTGCGCCGGCTTGGAGTGCAGCGCTTCCATTCCCGCGTTCACCAACCGCATGCGCCTGGTGAGCGTCTCCCAGGGAGTGAAATCGATCTTCACCACGCCGTAATTGCTGTTCTCGCCGTCCAGGCGTCGTCCTTCCTTCGGCTCGTCCCGGTATTCGAACCAGTGGAAACCGACGCAGCTCGGCAGCCCCGCCAGCGCTTCCACGTAGGTGGCGAACCCATTGGCGCGGTCCTCCTGCGTGGCCACTGGCTTTGCCGCACCCTTGGTGTTCGGCAGGCCGCTGTCCATGGCTTTGAAGCTGAATTCGCTCACCAGCGTCGGTTTGCCCGTGAGCTGGGTGATCCGGCGCAAATGATCCAGGGGCGCGGTAGCGTCGTAGCTGTGGAACGAGATCACGTCGAAGTAAGGCCCCACGCCTTCCATCACCTCGTCGCCCGGATAGCCGGCGAAGCGGCAGCCCAGGATGAGATGGTTCGGGTCGGCACGGTGAATCGCTTCGCTGGCGACGCGGCCATATTCCGCTGCCACCAGTTTGAGGAAAGCCGACTTGTCGTCGTCGCTGAGCGCGCTCGCCGCGTGGCCGCGTGACTGGAGGAACTCCGCCGCCCTCTGAAATCCGGCCGACGCCGGCGCCATTTTCAGATAGTTTTCGAGCAGGCTTTGCTTCGACCGCCAGTCGCGGCCCCAGCGCAGTTCGTTGTCGGTGAAGTACCCCAGCAGCCATGGGTCTTTGGCGTGCGGCGCGCACATGCGCTGCGCCACGCGGCCCGCCGATTCGCGAAATTCGGCGCTGAAGTAATCCACCACCCCGCCCTTCAGCCACACATCCCGCTGGACCGCGGCCGCCATGTCGATGACCGGGGCGTAAGCGATTCCCGCCCCGTACAGTTGCCTCGCCGACCAGGCGCCGGCGGTATTGAAGTTCCAGTCTCGCAGCTGTTCCACGGTCTTGGCGGCCCACGCCGCCGGGTCGGCCGGCGCCGGCGGCGCGTTGTCGGATTCCGGCGCGAAGCTCACGTTATCCACGCCCTTCGAAAAGAACCCATGGCCCTCGGGCGATATCAACCACCATCGGCCCTCAATCTGCTCGCTATGAAAAAAGCCGGTCCTGGTCCCTTTGAGCTTCAGCCAGCCGCCATATTGGTCGTAGTCCGCCGCGCTGAGCGCCACGGCGGCGAAACCCGACAATAGCAACACTATCCCGGAACGGATCATACCTGCTCTCCTTTTATGCCCTTTGCACGGGCCGTGTCAACGGCGGGGCGCTCAATCCCGGTTGCCGCGGATGCTAACCGGCTCGTCGTTTATAATAGTGATTTCGCCGGGGTAGCTCAGCTGGTAGAGCACCGCACTTGTAATGCGGGGGTCACGAGTTCGATTCTCGTTCCCGGCTCCATTTCCCCCAAAAGCCGCGGGGCTCCAACTAAAAGCCCAAAGCACGCGCCAAGCCCAAAGCACCGCGCGCTACACTAATTCTTCTATGTTGAAATATCCCCCGCTTCAGGCACCCAAGCGTCTGCTCTTCGGGCCCGGACCCAGCATGGTCGCTCCGCGGGTTTACGCCGCTATGGCGCAGAACGTCGTCGGCCATCTCGACCCGTTTTTCTTCCAAATCGCCGAGCAGATCCGCTCGCTTCTGGCGGACGCCTTCTCGACCAAAAACCAGTTTTGCCTGGCCGTCTCCGGAACGGGCAGCGCCGGCATGGAAACCGCGGTCGCCAATTTCGCCGAACCGGGTCGCAAGTTCGCCGTGCTTTCCAACGGATTTTTCGCCGACCGCATCGGCGAAATGGCCCGCCGGCAGGGCGCCGTCGTGGTGAAACTGGAGAAGCCATGGGGCCAACCGTTCGACCCGCAGGAGGCGCGCGAGTTTATCCGCCGCGAACAACCCCACATGGTGGCGTTCGTGCAAGCCGAAACCTCCACCGGCATGTTCAACCGGGCCGAGGCCATTTGCGAGGCGGCGCACGAAGCCGGAGCGCTCACCATCGCCGATTGCGTCACTTCTCTCGCCGGCATGCCCGTAGACGTGGACGAGAACGGCATCGATATCGCTTATAGCTGCACCCAGAAAGGCCTGGGCTGTCCTCCCGGACTGGCGCCCATGACCGTCTCCCCGCGCGCCCTCGAGCGCCTGAAGGCCCGCACCGCGCCGGTGCAGTCGTGGTATCTCGACCTCCAGTTGATCGATGGCTTTATTACCGGCCACAAATACCACCACACCGCGAGCGCCACCTTGTACTACGCGCTGCGCGAGGGGCTGGCGATTGTCGCCGAAGAGGGTCTCGAAAATCGCTGGGCACGGCACCGCCGCAACCACGAAGCGTTCGTTGCCGGTATCGAGGCCATGGGGCTCGGGATGCACGTCGCCGATCCCGCCGGCCGCTTGTGGACGTTGAATACGCCGCGGGTTCCCGCCGGCGTGGACGACGCCAAGGTCCGCGCCTTCCTGCTGGAGAAATACGGCATGGAGATCGCCGGTGGATTCGGTCCGCTGGCCGGTAAGGTATTCCGCATCGGCACCATGGGGTACGGTTCCACTCCGCAGAACGTGATGCTCATTCTGGAAGCGCTCGAAGCCGCCCTTCGCCAGCAGGCGTATTCGCCCGCCGGCGACGCGCGCGCGGCGGCGGAGAAATCCCTCTCGGCAGCCGTTCAGTAGTAGTCCGCGCAGCTCATGTAATACCCGCATTGCGGGCAGAAGAGCTTGCATTTGCGCTGCTCGAGCCGCACCGAACAGACGGGGCAGTAGAGCATCGGCTCGTTCTCTGACAGCGATGAGGTTTTTTCGGATGGCCCGGACTCGTCGGCTTCCACGGCTGAAAGTATAGCAGTGCGCTATTCGTATCTGAGCGCCTTCATCGGATCCAGCCTCGCCGCCCGCCGTGCCGGCACATAGCACGCCACCAGCGCCACGGCCGCCAGCAGCACTGCCGTCACCACGTAAACCTGCGGATCGCCCGGCTTCACCTCCCGCAGCAGGCTCGCCAGAATCTTCCCCGATGCCGCCGCTCCGCCCACTCCCAGCGCCAGCCCCGCCAGCGCCAGCGTCATCCCTTCCCGCAGCAGCCCGCCGAGCACGCGATACCGGCTCGCCCCCAGCGACATCCGGATGCCGATCTCGCGCGTCCGCTGCGTCACCAGGTACGACAGCACGCCGTAAATCCCGATCGCCGCCAGCAGCGCTGCCAGAGCCGCGAACGACCCCACCAGCGCGCTCATAAACTGCTGGCCTTGCGCTTGTCCCGCCACCACCTGGTCCATCGTCCGCACGTTGTATAACGGCAGCGTGCTGTCCACTTTCGCGAGAGCCACCCGCGCGTCCGCCGTCACACTCGAAACCGAACGCGCGGTGTGTACCACCAGCACCAGTGATGACCGCGACGTGAATGGATCGTACGCCTCCGGAATCGCTTTCTGCGTCAGCCCCCACTCCGGCACATCGCCCACCACCCCGATCACCTGCCGCCACGGCCCGTGGTCGCCCTGCCCGAACATTTTTCCCAGCGGGCTTTCCTTCGGCCAGAAGAATTTCGCCATGCTGGCGTTGATCACGCACGGATAAATCATGCCTTCGGTGATTTCCGGCCCGGGCATTTTGCCGCTCGTCCAAATCGGGATGAGCTTGGCATCGTATTCAACCGCCGTCTGGACATCTTGCGTGCCGAAAGCCCTGCCCTGCAAAAGCGGAATGCCCATCGCCCGAAAATAATCCGGCGTCACCGTGTGCGTCTCCACCAGTTGATTGCTCCGCGGACGCGTGTCCCCGCGCAGTTTGACGTAATAGTTGCTTCCGCCTTCCAGCGGCAAATGGTCCGTAATCGCCACCTCATCCGCGCCGCCGGTCCGGCGCGCCTGCTCCAGCAGCGATTGCGCGAAATCGTGCCCCTGCGCCACAGTCTTATAAGCGGCTGCCGGCAGGCTCACCGCCGCCGTCCACACCCCCTGCCGCCGCACCCCGATGTCGAGATTCCGCATCTTCGCGAAATCCTCCAGCAGCAATCCGGCCGATACCAGCAGCATCAGCGACAGCGCGATCTCCGCCACCACCAGAGCGTTGCTGGTCAGGCGCCGCCGCTTCCCATGGCTGATCGACGCTCCCGCGCCGCCTTTCAGTTCTTCGTGCAGATCCGGCCGCGACATCTGCAATGCCGGAAACACGCCGAACAACAAGCCCGTCACGATCGCCAGCGCGAAAGTAAATCCCAGCACCGCCGGATTCACCTGCACCGCGTTGAACGTCGGCAAGCTGTAGCTCTTGGCCCGCGAGAACACCGCCACAATCCCCCAGGCCAGCAGGAGTCCGAGCGATCCGCCCAACACCGAGAGCAGCAGGCTCTCGGTCAGCAGTTGCCGCAGCAGCCGCAGCCGCGACGCCCCCAAGGCGCTGCGGATTGCCACTTCCCGCTGCCGCGCCATGGCCCGCGAAAGCAGCAGGTTCGCCACGTTCGCGCACGCGATCAGCAGCACCAGCCCCACCGCCCCCAGCATCAGGAACAAAGAGTCGCGCGAATCGCCCACAAAGTCGTCGCGCAGCGACGTGACGGCGGAGCCGATGTGATCGTTGCTGTCGGGGTATTGCTTTTCAAGCCGTCCGGAGATCAATTTCAAGTCCGCTCGCGCCGCTTGAATGGTTACCCCCGGTTTCATCCGCCCGATGGCGTTCGCCCAGTGGTTCCCTCGCATTCCCAGGCTCTTCGTGTCCATATCCTGCGGAATCCACACCTGCGACTTCAAGGGGAAACGGAAGCTTTCCGGCATCACTCCTACCACCGTGTACTTCTTCGCATTCAATTCCACCGTCCGGCCCAATACCTGCCGGTCTGCCGCGAACCGCGTGTTCCACAGCCCGTAGCTGAGAATCGCCACTCCATCCTTCTCCGGCTGATCTTCGCCTTCCGCCCATGTTCGTCCCAACATCGGCTTGACACCCAGCAAAGAAAAGAAATTCGCCTGCGTCGGCAGAGCCTGGACGTGCTCCGGCTGCCCGCCCGTGTTCAAATTCATGTCGGAAGGCCAGGTATACATCGTCATGTCCTGGAAGGTGCTGTTCTGCGCCCTCCAATCCATGAAATCGGGCCCCGCAAACGGGTATTTCCCCGGCGCCGTTTCCGTCTCGTTCAGGCGCACCAGCTGCTCCGGGTGCGCAAACGGCAGCGGGCGCAGCAGGATCGTATCGATAATGCTGAAAATGGCCGTGTTGGCGCCGATTCCGATGGCCAGCGTGGCCGCCGCCACCACTGTGAATCCCCGCGCATGGTTCAGGTTTCGCAGCGCGTAACGCACGTCGGACAGGAGTTTGGACATTCACTATTAATACGTCGCGAACCCGGGACGGTAAGCAGAAATTTTGCCCGCCGCCGCTAATGCGCCGCCTTCAGCATCACAATCAGAACGATCAGAACCACTATCGCCGCCACCAGCACCGCGATCTTCGCCCCGCTGTATGGCCGTTCGCCCTGCACTTCCCCCGTCCGGGCGTTCACCGCCACCTGGTAAACCTTGTCGCGAAAGCGGTAAGCCCCGATCCACACCGGCAGCAGCAAATGGCGGAACATCACGTTGGCGTAGGTCGTTGCGATCTGGTTGATTTGCTGTTCGTCGCCGCCAATGTCGTGGCGGATGTCCTCCCGGATGGTCCCCTGCATCGCACCCTTGGCCTTTTCGAAAGCTTCGGGCAGTTCCAGTTGATAGCGCTGCGCCTTGAACCCCGCGATGTACGCGGGCTCGTAGGGCCGCATCGAATCCAGGTCCCAAGGCTCGAGCGCATCCAACTTGTCCTCGTGTACGGCTTTCGATGCCGCTACCAGTACGCCGTCGAAGCGCCGCGAAACTTCGCCCGAGCATGGATACCACGCCGTCCGCATGACCTGCCGCTCGCGCTGTACGGCATTCCCGCGGTCGTCGGTCTCGGTGTAATATTCCGTCTCGAAATAATGCTCCCCGCGCGCCCCGCTGTAGTGGCTGGCGGTATCCGCATCGTAGTCCCAAAATGGCAGGTAGACGCCGTTGATCCCTTCCGGACGCGCGAATCGCTTGAGAGCGTTGGGGGCAAACCACCGCGACGCCAGCCATTGCTTGATTTCCGCCGTCGCCTGGTCCTTGGGGACTTTCGCCGGTAGCAGACCGTCGGGCGCGATCAGTGGATCGGCCGCCTTCGCCTGCGCCACCACGCCCGCCCCGCAGAATGGGCACGCTCCCGCCACCTCCGGAGGCTCGAACGTCACCACGCTGCCGCAGCCGTCGCAGCTCACCTGAAGCGCCTGGCCGGTAAGCGGCTGCAGTTTCGCCGCGCCCGCCGCCACGTACTCGTCAAATCCGTGCGGCACTACCGCTCCCCGGCCCGCCGTTGCCGCCAGCGCCTGCGTCTGCCCACAGAACGGGCATTTCATTCCACCCGTGGCGGGGTCGAACTGCATATCGGCCGCACACCCCGGACAGGGGAATTGCGCGGCCTTTTTTTCCGGCGACATTTCCTTCTCCCGTACCTTTAGCCAGTCGCGTGACGATCAAAGGCGAAGTTCGCCGGCAAAGGACCGCCCGCTGCCGCCTCTGTATCCTCTTTGATTCCGGCCCTTGTTCTTCTCCGTGTCTCCGTACCGCCGAACCGCTGCGCGCGCCTCGGCCGGTGTTCCGGCCGGCGCTTGACCCGGCGCGGAAGACGCCCGGGAATGCCTTTCTCCGTTACCTCTGCGAGCTTGGATCCTCTTCGCGGCAAGCTTCTCTGCCAACCGCTACCCGCGAAGTCTCGACTGGAGTTCGGGATTACTGCTGCGCCCCGCCGCATTCCGAGCAGAACCGCGCCGCCCGCGGAATCGGCTTGCCGCAACTGATGCAGAATTTCGTCGCTCCGCCGGCTGCCGGCGCGGGCGAAGCCTCCGGAGCCGCCGGAGCCGCTGGCGCGGGCGGATGCGTCGCGCCCATCATCTGCTGCGCCATCGCCAGTCCGGCGCCCAACCCCACTCCCACTCCCGCCGCTCCTCCCCCTTCGTTCGCCGCCGCGATGGGCATCGATTGCGCCACCTGGAACTGCGTGTAGCGCCCCATATCGCCCACCATGTTCATCCCGATGCGCTGATCGAGCAGTTTCTGCAGCTCCTCCGGCAGCGATATGTTCTCCACCACGAAACTGTCCAGCAGCAGTCCCAGATCGGCGAACACCGGCTTCAATGCCGCCAGCATGTTGGCGCCGAACTGCTGTTGTGCCGCCGCCATATCCAAAAACGAAATCGCGCTCCCGGCAAATGCCGTGGTCATCTGCCCCACGATGGTATTGCGCAACTGCCCGTCGAGGTCCGCCACCGTGTAGACTTCGCGCGTCCCGCTCACCTTCTCGTAAAAAATCTTGGGGTCGTTCACGCGATAGGCATAAATGCCGTACGCCCGCAGCCGGACTGGGCCGAAATCCTTATCGCGAATCGTGATCGGCGTCGAAGTCCCCCACTTCTGATTGATTTGCAGGTGCGTCGAAAAGAAGTAGACATCCGACTTAAACGGCGATTTGAATGCCTTGTCCCAGTTGCGCAAATATGTCAGGATCGGCAGGGTGTGCGTGGTCAGCGTGTACAAACCCGGCTGAAATACGTCGGCAATCTGGCCTTCGTTGACGAAAACCGCCATCTGCGAATCGCGCACCGTCAGCTGGCCGCCGTTCTGGATTTCCATGTCTTCCATGGGATACCGGTAGGCCAGCACGCCTTCGCCCGGCTCCGTCCACTGGATAACGTCGATAAATTGTTTAGAGAAGAAACTCATAGGTTGTACTCGCCGTCACTTCCGGCTTCTCGTTTAAGAGTATACTCCACGGGCGCCCCATTCTTGCTCCTGACTCAGCCCTCCTAAGTCCTGGCTTCGGGCTTATAATCTTTGCAAACCATGCCTGAATTTCGCAAGCTCATGTCCAGGCTGAAGAAGGCTCATGGCGAGCCGGCCCTGCCACCGGCCCGCGGACCTTTCGAGCTCGTGATGTGGGAAAACGCCTGCTATTTGCTGCCCGACGAGCGCCGCAAAGCCGTCTTCGACGGCCTCAGGCAGCGCGTGGGCATGAACGCCGAATCCATCTGGAAAGCCGATAAATCCGTGTTGCTCCCGCTGGCCGCCATGGGCGGCATGCGGCCCGAAACGCGCCTCTTCCGCTGGCGCGAGATCGCCCGCATTACCCTTTCGCAGTTCGCCGGCAACCTGGATTCCATCTTGCAATTGCCCTATGACCAAGCCAAACGCGCGCTGCACCAGTTTCCCAATATCGGCCAGCCGGGCGCCGAGAAAATCCTCATGCTCTGCGGCAAAAGCCCCGGCCTGCCGCTCGAATCCAACGGCTTGCGCGTTTTACAACGGCTCGGCTACGGGCGTGCGCACAAGAACTATGGCGCCACCTACCGTTCCGTCCAGGACGCCATCGCCGGCGAGATCCCGCGGAAT
>Ga0335072_10008257_pt1 | contig 15106 bp, 8 predicted proteins | sample Lox_Sample_21_FD_206725 | JGI IMG/M metagenome (GOLD analysis project Ga0335072, IMG submission 206725) | Soil microbial communities from Loxahatchee National Wildlife Refuge, Florida, United States - Lox_Sample_2.1 | ecosystem: Environmental > Terrestrial > Soil > Wetlands | place: USA: Florida... | reverse complement strand
GCGGCCAGGTCGCCGGACTGTTCGCTAAGGCAGCCGAGCTTGCTGAAGGTCATGGCGGCAGCGCCGGAAATGTCTGGCCGCCTTTCGTGTGACTCGACGATCTCTAGCGCCCGGCCGAGCACGTCACGTGCACCAGGCAGGTCTCCCTCTCGTCGTGCGATGTCGCTGAGGTGCACGTAGCCGCCGGCTGCGTCGCCGACCTCGCCGGCCTTCTCGGCGAGGCGTACGCCCTCCTCGAGATCGCGTCGCGCGCCGGCGATGTCGCCGGCGAGAGCCCGGACCCGGCCGAGGGGAATCCGCATTGTTGTCTCCCGCTGGCCGGTCAGCCCTTCAGCGGCGAACTTCTGCACCTGCTCGAGCGCCTGCACCGCGTCTTCCAGGCAACCGCGCGCCACCGCTACCTCAGAGAGCCCGGCCAGGCAGCCGATCCGGCCGAACCGGTCGCCGATGTCACGGAACAGCGCGTCGCCTGCCGCGAGCTCGCTCGCCGCCGACTGGATGTCGCCGTCGTTCATGGCGACGTGTCCCGCGAGAGCATGCTGCGCGGCCCGTACCCACGGGTCGGGGTGCCCGGACAGCGCCTTCAGTTCGCGCCTGGCCCGGTCCTCGTCCCCGGCGACGAAGGCGAGCATGGGCGCGATGAGCACGAGCAGCGGATCGTCGGTACCGGGCGGCGGGGTGAGCTGGCTCAGCACGCCGGGCAGCTCGCTCGGATCGGCCCCGCCGCCGGCGAACCGGCTGATCGCGGCGATGATCCGGCAGACGGTGTAGGCACCGGCGAGACCTTCTGGCGGTTGGTCCCCGGCGACTTCAATTGCCTTGGCCGCCCATTCGATTGCCTCGGAGTCGTAATCGCGCATGGCCCAGAACATGCCCAGTGCCCGGACGAACCGCAGCGCGGCAGCACCGTCTCCGGCGCTGAGGACATGGCGGATCGCGGCGGAGCAGTTGTCGTGCTCGGCGGAAAGCCGGTCCAGCCAGCTGAGCTGATCACGACTTCGGAGCTCGGGCTCGGCTCGTTCCGCCAGGGCCAGGAAGTACTCCGCGTGCGCAGCGGCAACCTGCCCGGACTCGCCCGCCTCTGCGAGGCGATCGGCGGCGTAGGCGCGCACGGTCTCGAGCAGCCGGTAGCGCACCTGATGCTCGCCGCTCGCGACGACGAGCGACTTGTCCACCAGTGCCGCGACCACTTCGACGACCCCGGCGGGGTCAGACCCGAGCGAGCACACCTGTTCGGCGCTGTCGGGCGTGGCGCCGCCACTGAACACTGACAGGCGCCGCAGGATGGCCTGCTCGCGATCATCGAGCAGGTCCCAGCTCCAGTCCACAATCGCCCGCAACGTCTGGTGCCGCGGCAGCGGGCCCCTGGTACCGACCGAGAGCAGCGCGAACCTGTCGTCGAGCCGATCCGCCACCTGCACCGGGGTCAGCGCCCGCACCCGCACCGCGGCCAGTTCGATGGCCAGCGGGATGCCGTCAAGAGCGCGGCAGATCCGAACCACGGACTCCACCGAGTCGGCGCTCACACAGAACCCGGGCCGGACGGCCGCCGCCCGGTCGGCGAATAGCCGCACCGCAGGACTGGCGGCCGCCTCGTCGACATCGGCGTCGGCTGACGGGAGCGGCAGCGACGGCACCGGGCAGAGCGTCTCCCCGGTCAGGCCGAGCGGCTCGCGGCTGGTCGCCAGGATGCGCACTTCGGGAGCGTCCGCGAGTACCCGGCTGGCCATCCCGGCCACGGCATCCAGCACGTGCTCGCAGTTGTCCAGCAGGATAAGCGCCGTCCGTGCCGTGAGCACCTCGCTGAGGCGGTCCAGCGGCTCCATGGCAGCGAGCCGGGCGGCCTCGACCGCGTCGACCGGCCAGGCAGTTTCGCGCCCGTCAATCGCCGTGAGCACCGCGTTCGGGACGTCCGCCGGGTCGCGAACGGGCGCCAGGGGAACGAACCACACTCCATCCGGCGCCTGGTCAGCCAGCCGTGAGCCGACCTCGATCGACAGCCGGGTCTTCCCGGAGCCACCCATGCCGGTCAAGGTGATCAGCCGCGACTCGCCAAGCAGCTTCGTCACCCGGCGGATCTCCTCGTCCCGCCCGACGAAACTGGTGAGCTGGGCTGGCAGATTGCCCACCCGCGACGAAGGGCGGCGTGACCCGGTCAGCGGAGGCGCTGCGACGGTGGACAGTTCGGCGCCTGGCCGCAGCGCAGCGGCGAGCGGCGGCACCGCGACCGGCAGCTCCCCCCGCACAATGGCCAGGTGCACGGCGGCGAGCGCCGGGGACGGGTCCACGCCGAGCGCAGTCGCGAGCTCCCGCCGGGTGGCTTCGAATACGCCGAGCGCATCGGCTTGCCGGCCTGCTGCGTACAGGGCCTGCATGAGCTGACCTGCAAGGCGTTCACGGAGCGGGTGCTCGGTGGCGAGTTCCTCGATCTCGGGAACAAGCTCGCCGCCGCGGCCGATAGCGAGATCGGCATCGATCCGGTCCTCAGTCGCCGCGAGCCTCAGCTCGTCGAGGCGCGTAATCGTCGGCGCGGCGAACGCCGCATCGGCCACGTCGGCAAGTGCTGGACCTCGCCACATGCCAAGCGCCCCGCGGAGGCTCGCGGCGGCGCGCGCGCTATCACCGCCGGCGAGCGTATTCCTGGCGGCCGCGACGGCGGCTTCGAAGGCCCAGGCGTCGATCTCCGCCGGCTGCAGAGTCAGGCGGTATCCGGTCGGCTCGTGGCTGACGATCTCCCGGCTGACCGCGCTGCGGAGCCGGGAGACGAGGGCCTGGAGGGCGTTGCCGGCCACGCCGGGACTGGTGTCCGCCCACAAGTCGGCTACGAGGCTGTCGACAGGCACGGCGCGGCCGGGGCTGATGGCGAGGCGGATGAGCAGGCTACGCAGGCGCGCTCCGCCGACCGGAACCGGTAGCCCTCGGCTGTCCCGCACCTCGAGCGGGCCGAGTATGCCGATGCGTATGCTCATCGCCTCGCTGGCTTGCTCTCGACAGTTCGCCCCCGCGACCGGCGGCGTCTGGCTCTCCAGCCTAACGGGGTGCAGCGACAAGCGGCCCTGCGCAGCGGCTCGGCTTAGCTGCCCTAGCGCCGCATGACCGTGAGCCGATCGCCATCGGCTACGACGCCGAGCCCGCCGGCCCGACTAGAGCAAGCAATTGGCGGCCCAGCCTGCTGTTGCGGCCAGGTGACGGCGGCTAGCCTGGTTGCTGATGGTTCTGACTGCTGCAGGGAGGTCGGTACGCTGCGCAGGATGGGTGCTGCTTCACGCGGCCGCGCCAGGTGCGCGACCGTTGCAGCGCTACCTGAGTTCAGCGTGATGGCCGTCGGATTGATCGCGGTCAGGCCGCACAGGACGGCGGGAGCTGGTTTCAGCATCAACGCAGCGGTCAATCCGGTCGTCATCGTGTCCGGCTATCTAGCTGCCCTCGTCGTCTTGATCGTCTTTGGCATCTGGGGCTTCCGCCTGGCCTCGCGGGACATCGGGAACGACGGGCGCAACCGTGGTCCGGAAGGACCTGAATCGGAGCCGCCGACGCCGACGGGAGGCCGGGAGGCGGACCTTGCAGATTCCGCACCCGATCGCCAGGAGAAGGTCCCGGCCGGGGTTCGGTGAAGTCAGCAGGTTGCCACCCTGACCGAGTCGAAGATTGCGCGGGCGCGGGTTCCGGACAGGCCAAGCAGGAAGAACGTCCCGGCGTGCCGGCGGCCTGGCAACAGAGAAGATGAGCACGCCGCTGAAGAAACCGCCCTGTCCGGTGACCGATGACAGGCAGATCCGGACGCCGTGCCGCACCCGGCAGCTCATGTAGCACAATCCAGGCCAGGCTGGCGGGCAAGCCGCAGCCCAGTCCTTTGATCTTTCCAGGCCTGACCCCCGCGAAGATCATTCCGCCCGGCCGCGAGAGACCGCACGACACCTGCTGAGGAGCCTCGACCAGCCACGATCCCGGCACTGACGGCTGCGCCCTCCGGTACGGGACCGGCGCCCAAGCCGACTGCGAGCTATAACCGCCGCTCGACAGGCGTGCATGCCGCTACCTCCCGGAATCTTGTGCCAGCCCCTGCTTGGACGAGCCGGCGAGATATCCGGTTGCGGTGTCCGGCAGGCCATTCGTTCGCAGCGACCCTGGTCAACCGGTATCGCCAAACCGATACTTGAACGTACTTGTCGAACCCACGACCGCAGGAGTACGGGATGGCCAACCTGAGCACGATCCTGGACCGTTCAGCGGCGGGCCAGCCGGACCGGACCGCGATCCGGCTGGATAATCTCTGGGTCAGCTACCGCCAGCTCAGCGAGGCCGCCCGGCGAGTGGCGACCTTGCTCACGTCGGCCGGCCTGGTCAGGGGCGACCGGGTGGGGCTGATGATGCCTAATATCCCGGCGTTCCCGGTGGCTTTCTATGGCGCGCTCTCGGCCGGGGCGGTGGTCGTGCCGATGAACCCGCTGCTGAAAGGCCGCGAGGTCGCTTACTACCTCGGCGACTCCGGGGCCAGAGTGCTGTTCGTGACGCGCGACTTCGCCGGCGAGGCGGCTAAGGGCGCAGCGGACGCCGGCACGCAGCTGATCCAGGTGGACGACGCCGACCTGACTGCTGTGCTGGCCGGCGTCAGTCCTGACGCCACGCCAGCCGATGCCGCCGACGGCGACGACGCGGTCATCCTGTACACCTCCGGGACGACGGGCCAGCCTAAGGGAGCCCAGCTCACCCATGGCGGACTGACCAGGAACGCACGGCTGACCGCGGAGACGCTGCTGCATAACTCGGCGCAGGACGTGATGATGGGCTGCCTGCCGCTGTTCCACGTCTTCGGCCTGACCTGCGGGCTCAACGCGACCGTCACCGCAGGCGGCACGCTGACGCTGCTCCCCCGCTTCGATCCGGCCAAGGCGCTGGAGATCATCGCACGGGACGAGGTGACGATCTTCGAGGGCGTGCCCACCATGTACGCGGCAATGCTGCACCACCCCGCCGCCGACACGGCCAGGACGCAGTCGCTGCGGCTGTGCGTCTCCGGCGGGGCGGCAATGCCGGTCGAGATCCTGCGCGGCTTCGAGGAGAAGTTCGGCTGCATGATCCTGGAGGGCTACGGGCTGTCGGAAACGTCCCCGGTCGCCTCGTTCAACCACCCCGACAAGCCGCGCAAGCCCGGTTCGGTCGGCACGCCAGTCGAGGGCGTCGAGATGCGCCTCGTCAACGACACCGGTGACCCCGTGCCGCAAGGCGAGGTGGGCGAGATCGTCATTCGCGGCCACAACCTCATGACCGGTTACTGGGGGAAGCCAGCGGCGACCGCCGAGGCGATCCCGGATGGCTGGTTCCGCACCGGCGATCTCGCCCGCGTCGACGAGGATGGCTACTTCTTCATTGTCGACCGGAAGAAGGAGATGATCATTCGCGGCGGCTACAACGTGTACCCGCGAGAGATCGAGGAAGCGCTGCACGAGCACCCGGCCGTGGCTGAGGTGGCAGTGATCGGGATTGCCCACCCGGAACTGGGCGAGGAAGTCGGCGCGGCGGTCGCGCTCAAGCCGGGCATTGATGCCACCCCGGGCGAGCTGCAGCAGTTCGTCAAGGAACGGGTAGCCGCCTACAAGTATCCGCGGCATGTGTGGCTGGTCGGCAGCCTGCCGAAGGGGCCGACCGGGAAAATCCTGCGCCGGGAGGTTAAGCCGCCGGACGGCGTGCAGTGAGCGCCGGCACAGGCAGCGCGAGCACAGGCAGCGCGAGCACAGGCAGCGCGAGCACAGGCAGCGCGAGCACAGGCAGCGCGAGCACAGCGTCAGGCCAGCAGGGGCCGGGCCAGCCGGGGCCGGCTGCCGCCTCAGCGTTGCCGGAAGTCGCCAGCGACCTGGCGGGCGCCCTCGACCTGCTGCTGGCGGACGGCGCGCTCGGGGTCCTGCGCAGGTTCCGGCCGGACGGAGCGACGCTGCGGCTCGCCGCCAGCCTGGCCAGGCGCCCGGAGGCACTGGCCGGCCAGGCTGCCCTGCTGGCGACCGAGCTCGGCCGGATCGCGTCCGGCCGTTCGCAGGTTGCCCCGCAGCGGCGGGACCGGCGGTTCGCCGACCCGGCCTGGACGCGGAACCCGTTGCTCAAGCGGGTCATGCAGGCGTACCTGGTGACCGGGCAGGCAGCCGAGTTCGTGCTGGCCACCGCGGACCTGGACTGGCGGGACACCGAGCGCCTCCGCTTCGTCCTGACGAACCTCATCGCCGCTGCCTCGCCGAGCAACAACCCGCTGCTCAGCCCGGCGGGCATCAAAGCGCTGATCGATACCGGCGGGTTGTCCGCCGTTCGCGGACTGCGCGCGCTGGCAGGTGACCTGGCCACGGCACCGCGCGTTCCCTCGATGGTGGAACCAGGGGCCTTCGAGGTGGGCAAGGACCTGGCCGTCACGCCTGGCTCTGTCGTGTACCGGACCGAGATGCTCGAGCTGATCCAGTACGCGCCTGCGACGGAACGGGTCGGGAAGTTCCCGCTGCTGATCGTGCCACCGATGATCAACAAGTACTACATCACCGACCTCGCGCCCGGCCGGAGCATGTCGCAGTACCTGGTCAGCCAGGGTCAGCAGGTCTTCGCGATCAGCTGGCGTAACCCCGACTACCGGCACAAGGACTGGAACCTCGACAGCTACGGCGCGGCAGTCGCCGACGCGCTCGAGGTGGTCAGGACCATCAGCAAAGCGGCCAAAGCCAGCATCTGCGCGCTGTGCTCCGGCGGCATCGTGTCCTCGATGGTCGCCGCGCACCTCAGCGCGATCGGCCAGCTCGATAGCGTGGCCAGTCTGTGCCTGGGCGTCACGGTCCTGGACCAGACGAGGGCAGGCACCGCCGGCGCGATGATCGACGAGGCCACCGCGACCGCGGCGATGGCAGCCTCCCGCGCCCGCGGGTACCTGGACGGCCGGACGCTGGCCGAGGTGTTCGCCTGGCTTCGGCCCGACGACCTCATCTGGAACTACTGGGTCAACAACTACCTGCAGGGCCGCCCGCCGCCGGCGTTCGACATTCTTTACTGGAACGCCGATACCACCCGGCTGCCTGCGGCCCTGCACAGTGACTTCATCCGGCTGGCACTGGACAACGCGCTGGTGAAGCCAGAGGCCGCCGTCATGCTTGGCTCGCCGGTCGACTTGTCCAAGGTGGATTCCGACGCGTATGTGATTGCGGGCATCGCCGATCACCTCTGCCCGTGGCAATCCTGCTACCGCACTACTCAGTTGCTCGGCGGCGACGTAACGTTCGTGCTCTCGACCAGCGGCCACATCGCGTCGATGGTCAACCCGCCGGATAACCCCAAGGCAACGTTCCAGGTGGCGGCCGAGAACCCGGCCGATCCGGGACGCTGGCTGGCCGGCGCCGAGACCGTCAGCGGTAGCTGGTGGCCGCACTACTCGGCATGGCTGGCGGAGCGCAGCGGCGGGACGAAACGAAGCAAGCACAGTCCGGGCAGTAAGGAGTTCGCGGCGCTCGCGCCGGCGCCGGGAACCTATGTCTACGACAGATAGCACGGGGCCGAACGGCACGGGGCCGTACGGCACGGGGCCGAACGGCACGGGGGCAGCCGGCCGGGCGCGGTTCGCCAAGCTCATGAGTGCTGCGGAGCCAAGCGTCCGGACTCTCGCGATCGGCGGTCAGTTTGTCCGCGTCGCGGTGCGGCCGGCTCGACGGGCCTGGCGAGGCAAGGCCGCCCGGACCCCGCTGCTGCTCATCAACGGCATCGGAGCCAGCCTCGAACTCCTGCAGCCGTTCGTCGATCAGCTCGATCCGGCGCTCGAAGTGATCCGATTCGACCCGCCCGGGGTCGGCGGTTCGCCGTTGCCAGCCCTGCCATACCGGTTCACCGGCCTGTGCAGGCTCATCAGCCAGCTACTCGCCGAGCTCGGGCACGACAGCGCCGACGTGCTCGGCATCTCCTGGGGCGGCGCGGTCGCTCAGCACTTCGCCGCGTTCCAGCGGGCACACTGCCGCAGGCTGGTGCTGGTCAGCACCGCCACTGGAATGATCATGGTGCCTGCGGCGCCGTCCGTGCTCGCCCGGATGGTCACGCCGCGGCGGTATACCGACCGCGGCTACCTGGCGAGCGTTGCGGGTGACCTGTACGGCGGGTCCGCCCGGACCGATCCGGCTCAGGTGGCCACCGCCATGAACGCGCACAACCGGGTCGGCTCGGCCCGCGGCTACCTCTATCAGCTCGGCGCTGGCCTGGGCTGGACCAGCGTGCCGTTCCTGCCACTGCTCCGGCAGCCGACGCTTGTCCTGTCCGGTGATGACGACCCCATCATCCCGCTGGCCAACGCCAGGCTGATGCACACGCTGATCCCTGACTCGCAGTTGCACGTGTTTCACGGTGGTCATCTGGGCCTTGTCACCGAGGCTGCGCAGCTCGCGCCGGTGGTCAGCGAGTTCCTGGCCCCAGTGCGGCCAGCACCGGCACGGCCCGCACGCTGAAGGGAGACCTGCTATGGATCCGCTCCTCGACGCCGATTTCTACTCGCTGGAGCAGCTGCTCGACCCGCCTGGCCTGAAGCAGTTGCTGGCCGTCCGCGAGTTCATGGAGAAGTCGGTCGCACCGGTTATCAACCGCTACTGGACCAGGGAAGAATTCCCCTTCGATCTGCTGCCGGGCCTGGCCGCGCTCGGGATCGCGGGCCTGGCGTGCGACGGTTACGGCTGCCCGGGCGGCAGCAGCCTGCTCGATGGCATGATCGCACTCGAGCTCGCCAGGGTCGACCCGTCGATCGCCACCTTCATGGGAGTACACGGCGGCCTGGCGATGGGCTCGATCTACCTGTGTGGCTCGGAAGAGCAAAAGCAGCGCTGGCTCCCGGCCATGGCCAGGCTGGAGAAGATCGGCGCGTTCGCGCTGACCGAGCCGGAGGTCGGATCGGGCGTGGCCGGCGGCCTGACCACGAGCGCCCAGCGGGACGGCGACGTCTGGGTGCTGAACGGCCAGAAGAAGTGGATCGGGAACGCCACCTTCGCTGACTATGTCATCGTCTGGGCTCGCGACGTCGCCGACAACCAGGTCAAAGGCTTCGTGGTGGAAGCTCCCGCGGAGGGCTTCAGCCCGGTGAAGATCCGGAACAAGATCGCGCTGCGGGTGGTGCAGAACGCCCAGATCACCCTGGACAACGTCCGGGTTCCTGAGGCGAACCGATTGCAGCTCGCCGGCTCGTTCCGGGACACCGCCCAGGTCCTGCGGCTGACTCGGGCAGGCGTGGCCTGGATGGCGACCGGCTGCGCGCGCGGCGCCTACGAGTACGCGCTGGCCTACGCCAAAGAGCGGCAGCAATTCGGGCGGCCGATCGCCGGCTTCCAGCTTGTTCAGGATCTGCTCGTCCGGATGCTCTCCAACGTGACAGCATCGGCCTGCCTGTGCGCGCGGCTGTCCCAGTTGCAGCAGCAAGGCGAGGCCAAGGATCACCACTCGGCACTGGCCAAGGCGTTCTGCACGGTCCGGATGCGCGAGACCGTCGGCTGGGCCCGCGAGTTGCTTGGCGGCAACGGGATCCTGCTGGAACACCAGGTCGGCAGGTTCGTGGCCGACGCCGAGGCCATCTACTCCTACGAGGGCACCCGGGAGATCAACACGCTCATCGTCGGGCGGGCGATCACCGGCATGGGCGCCTTCGTCTGAACGCCGGGAAGCGTCAGCGGACCGGGTCAAGCCGCACCAGCAAGCCGCCGCCAAAGGACAGCGACTCCACCGTGCCGTCCGGCCGTCGCCCGAACTGCACCGGTTCGCCCGACGGGCGGTAACCCGGCGCAGCGACGAAGCTGCCAGGCTCGGCCGCCGGGTCAAGCGGAATCTTCTCGCCCCCCGGCTCCGAAGTGTCGACCAGCGTCAGCTTGCCGTCCCGCCACTCGACCTTAACCAGGAAGCTCATGTCCGGTGGCGCGTAGAAACCGAGGAGCGCTACCACGTCCGGCGGTGTCGGAACTGGCCGCCGCAGCTCCGGCGCGGCTGCCGTGGCAAGGTCGCGACCAGCCGCGGCCAGGCTCATCGCGAGGCCCGAAGCGTCGGCGACCCCGTTCAGCAACACGATCGCGCCGACCCGGCTGCCCCGGTCGAAGCACGCGTTCGAGATGAACCCCGGCAGCCCTCCGGAGTGCTGCACCCAGGTCACGTTGTCCTTGCGGACCGAATACCAGGTGATCCCCCAGGCGGTCGACCAGTCCTCGTCGCTGAGATACCTCGGCTTGTGCATCTCCCGCCGGGTCGCGCTGGCCAGCACGTCTGAGCCAGGGCTGGCGTCGCCGGCGCCCGCGTCCTCTGCGTGCGCGGCTACCTGGAACGACAGCCACCGGGCGAGATCCTCGACCGTGGACCACAGCCCGCCTTCCGCCCAGATCGGCGGCATCGCCGGCGCGACCGACAGCTCGTCGGAGAACGCTCGCTCGGCATAGCCGGTCGCACGACGCCCGGCCAGCGCGTCCGGCAGCGGCTCGAACCCGGTTGACGACATCGCCAGCGGCGCCAGGATGCGCTCAGCGACATACTGCGGATAGGGAATTCCGCTGACCCGGTGCACCACTTCGCCCAGCAACTGGTAGCCGAGGTTGCAGTACTTGGTCTGGGTATTCGGCGGCACAGCGGCAAAGATCTCGGCCACCCGCTCGAGGTTGCGGGACATAAGTCCCTCGTAGCGCGGCTCGACGCCGAGGAAGTCCGTGCCCGGCGGTTCGCTGACCAAGCCGGACTCGTGCGACAGCAGGCGCCGGATCGACACCGAGCCGATCTGCGCGGGGCTGGCGCTATCCGACAGCTCCGGTATCCACTTGACCGCCGGATCGTCGAGATCGATCAGGCCAGCATCGCGCAGCTGCATGATCGCCGTGCCGGTGAAGGTCTTGGTGATCGACGCGATCCGGTACAGCACGTCAGCGCCTGACGGACGGCCCGCCGCGGCATCGGCGAACCCGGCACCACCCGACCACACCAGCTCATCGCCGTGAACGACGCCGGCTGCCGCGCCGTACAGCCGGTGCTCCCGGACGAACGAAGCCACCTTGGTCTGGAAATCCTGCGCGCCAGCTGCCACTGGTCCGGCCACCATCCCGCTCCGTTCCCCTCGATGCGGCCACTCCGGTAGCCGGCACAGACGACTTGATCGGTCTTAACCCGGATTATCACACCGGGGTCGAGGCATCCAGTGACGCTGTTCTTCCATGATCAATGTTGATCCCGGCGGCCTATAGCGCCTCTCAGTCAACATCGATCAAGGAACCGGAGAGTTCCGCGATCGCGCGCTTGACCAGATCGACCCGGTCAGCCAGCGGGCCCGTGGCCACGTCAATCAGCCGGAAACCTAGCTCAGCGTAGGTCTCCTCGTGCACCTTCTCGAAGACCGCAGCATCTGCCGGACTGATCCGCCGGGCAGCCGTCGGCGTGACGAAGCCCTGACGCCGCACGAAGAACACCGCCTCGCCATATCGCCGTTCGGCGACGGCGCGGTCTACCTCGGCAGCCAGCAGCGGTGACACCGGATGGCCAAGGAAGCGGCACAACGCGAGCGTGCACACTGGCGAGCGGTCGAAGAAGACACTCGCCCGGCCGTGGCACGCGGCCGCGAGCCGCTCGCGGCGCAGTTGCAGCGCCACGATCCGGTCGGTGAACCGGGGGCTCGCCCACGGCTCAGCTTCACCGCCAGCGTGCGCGAGGGCGATGACGTCGGTTGCGGCTTCCTCGACCACCACGAAGCCGTCCTGCTCGAGCTGGCGCACGATCGCGGTCTTGCCCGAGCCAGGTGTACCTGTGAGCACGTACCAGGGCATGCCAACATTCCTTTCCTATCTTCGTTCCGGGAACGGGTAATTGCGTGGGGATGTTGTTCGTCCCGAGCGCTCTGCGACAGGACCGCAGCCAGTTACCTACGCGGCGGGATCGGCGGGCGGCGTGGCAGTTGCGGCGAGCCGTGCCAGTTCGGCGATAACCGAGTTGGCGAGCCTGGCGATGCCCCAGATGGCCGCGAGCACAGCGAGCACCTCAACAGCGATCCTGATGCCCCCGCTGCCCACCTGCTCGTGGTAGATGGCGAGCCCGAGCATCGAGCCGACTACCGGCTCCAGGACCGCGAACGCGGGCAGCGATGCAGACAGGCCGGCTGCGCGGAACGCGTTCTGCTGCATTGTAAACGTGAGCAGGCCGACTACCGCCAGCAGGTAGAGCCGCACGTCACCGAAGATCCCGAGCCGCTGCGTGCCGGTGAGCGTGGCGACAGTCTTGGTCAGCGCGTCGGTTACGCCGGCTGCCAGGCCACCGCCGACGCTGAGCACCAGCGCACGGCGCGGGCCGCTGACCTTGACCGCGATCAGGCAGCACGCAATTGCCACCACCACCGCCCCGGCCGCGCTGAGCCCGAGCGGGCCGGCGCTCGCGGTGCGGTGTCCGCCAGTCGGCTCTGCCGCCACCAGGAAGACCCCGAGCCCGGCAATGGCTGCCACCGCGGCAGTCCACTCCCCCTGCCGGAGCCGGCGTCCTTCAGCCCTGGCCGCGAGCAACAACGCGAACAGCAAAGTGACCGGGAAGACTGGCTCCACGATGACCAGGCGCCCGAGATCCAGGGCCGCGGCCTGCAGGCCGTAGCCGCAGATCACCGCGATCATGCTGATCAGCCACCGGCGGGACCGGACCAGCCGGAGCAGGAGAGCGGGGTCGAATGACGCCGACGACTGCAGCCTAGACGCACTGCGCTGCTGGTGAACCGATGCCAGGGCGTAGCTGAACGACCCGATAATCGCGAGTGCGACCGCGAGTGCTTGTTCGGGTGCCCCAGTCACCGAGCCGGCCTCCGCCCTTCTGGCAGCCTCAGCCGCGAACGGTTGTGAAATCGTTAAGCAGACGGTGGCATACAAAATCTCCGGTTTCCAGCCCTCGAGTCCGTTGTTTCGGAGGCAAGGCCAGCCGTAATCAAATAGTTATCCACAAACAATTACATGCCTGATTCAATCTGTTACGGTCCCGGCTTGGGGCCACTTCGTTGCGCGGCAAGGTTGCCGCCTGTTCGGAGGAGGCTAGGCATGCGGCTGACGCAATGGCCAGCAACACGCCCTCAATCCAGGACACGGTCCGTATTGCTTGTCACGGGCGCCGCGGCGGCGCTCGTGCTGGCGCAAGGAGCCGCGGCCCTGGCAGCGCCCGCCGCGGCGCAGCAGGCCGACCAGCAGAAACCGCTGACGGCGGCGCAGGCAGCGCAGCTGTCCGCCAATGTGAATCAGCACGTCATCGTCTTCATGAAGGACGAGCCCGCCGTGCCGCGGGTCAGGTCAGCCGCGATGTCGGCACGATCGGCTGCGATTGCCGCGAGCCAGAAGCCGCTGCTCAGCGAATTGACGCAGGTACACGCCACGCATGTCATCAGCTACCGGCTGGTGAACGCGGTCGCAGCTACGGTCTCGGCCGGCGAGGAAGCGCGGCTCAAGGCCAATCCCGACGTCTCGTCCGTCATCCCGGACGCGACCATTCCGGGGCCCGTGAGCAACCCTTACGGTGGCACCGGGACGGCCAAGAAGTCGAAGCGCATCAAGCCGATCGCCGGCGCCTGCCTGCCGCACGGCAAGGTCCAGCTTGAGCCGGAAGCGCTGTCACTGACCGGTGTCGCGTCGAGCAACCCGAAGGCCAAGACTGCCCGCGCACTCGGCATCACCGGGGCCGGCGAGACCGTCGCCTATATCGCGGACGGGATCGACCCGAACAACATCAACTTCAAGCGCGCGAACGGCAAGTCTGCGATCACCGTGTACCGGGACTTCACCGGTGACGGCACCAGCGCGCCGAGCGGCGCCGGCGGCGAGGCGTTCGGCGACGCCAACACCATGGGCGGCCAGGGGCGGCACGTCTACAACGTGCAGAACTTCAGCACCCAGGGGCTGACGCAGAAGTGCAACATCCGGATCGAAGGTGTCGCGCCCGGCGCGAATATCGAGGCCATGCGGGTGTTCGGCGTCAACAACTCCACCACGACGTCGGCGTTCCTGGACGCGATCAACTTCGTCACCGTCGTCGACCCGGCCAACGTGATCAACGAGTCGTTCGGCGAGAACGGCTTCCCTGACACCAGCGCCGACGCGATCAAGACCTTCGACGATGCGGCAGTAAAGGCTGGCATCACGGTCGTGGTGTCCTCTGGCGACTCGGCACCGACCAGCACCATCGGCTCCCCCGCCACTGACCCGAACGTCATCTCCGCCGCCGCGACCACCGACCTGCGGTCCTACGCCATGAGCAACTACGGCCAGGCCGACATGTTCGCCAAGGGCTGGCTCAACAACAGCATCGCGCCGTTCAGCTCAGGCGGATACGACGCGTACGGCAACACCGTTGACGTGGCGGCACCGGGCGACTCGAGCTTCGCTTCCTGCTCGACCAACCTGACGAACTTCCCGGACTGTGCCAGCTGGGGTGGCAAGGCAGAGGGCATCGAGCTGTTCGGCGGCACGAGCGAGTCGTCGCCGTGGACCGCTGGCATCGCGGCCCTGGTTGACCAGGCGTACGCCAAGACGCACGCCGGGGCACTGCCCTCGCCGGCCCTGGTCAAGCAGATCATCATGAGCACGGCCACCAACCTCGGCGCGCCGGCTTACGAGCAGGGCGCCGGACTGGTGAACGCTTACCAGGCGGTCAAGATGGCCGAGTCCATCGGTTTGTCGCACCGCACCGGCAGCACGCTGCTGACCAGCGTCACCAGCGTGAGCCCGGCCAACCCCACGCCGCGGCAGGGACAGATCAACGGCCTCGGGAACCCCGGCACCACCGTGACGGCGCACGTCACCGTCACCAACACCGGATCGAGCCGGCAGACCGTGCACCTGTCGAGTGACACGGTGGGCAAGGCGAGCGATGTCCAGAACAAGACCCTGACGCTGAGTAACGCCCACAGCAAGAAGTTCACCGACGCGTTCGGGTTCGTGAACAATTACGGCGAGCTCCACTTCACCGTCCGGCCAGGCCAGGACCGGCTGAGCGCGTCGATCGCTTACCCGGCCAAGACGCTGAACTTCAACGCGGCAGTGCGGTTCGACCTGATCAACCCCAAGGGCAAGCTCGCCATCCAGTCCGAGCCGCAGGGCACGAGCAACTTCACCCCTGCGGACGTGCT
>Ga0335072_10008256_pt1 | contig 15106 bp, 18 predicted proteins | sample Lox_Sample_21_FD_206725 | JGI IMG/M metagenome (GOLD analysis project Ga0335072, IMG submission 206725) | Soil microbial communities from Loxahatchee National Wildlife Refuge, Florida, United States - Lox_Sample_2.1 | ecosystem: Environmental > Terrestrial > Soil > Wetlands | place: USA... | reverse complement strand
GTCTCGTCAATGGTTGGCCTCAGGGACGCATCGACGAGCTCATGCCGTGGCGCTTGACGCCGGACGTACCCGCCTGACCTCGCCGAAATTCAAAGGGTGGCAAAACAGCGCTTACGCTGGGATGGTGCATCCCAGAGATCCATTGTCTGAGCGGCGATCGGCAGCTCGAGCCCGGCATAGACGACGCCGAGCCAGGCGACCCCGGCGCGCACCTCGCCCTCTGTTTCCGGGTCGATCGCGCAGAACCCGGTGAGCAGGTCCTGCGTGCCGCCGCACGCGAAGCCCGCCCCGCACCATCGTCTGAGCACCCCGGCCGCCTCGGCCCCGCGATCGCTCTCCGCATCCCCGGGCCGATAGCCGAACGCCTCGTACCCAGCGATCGCCTCCGCGTCGCTCATCGCGCGCATGCGGTTCGTCACGGCCGTCCAGAGCTGCACGGCGTGGCCCACCGCGGCGATCGTGCAATCGCCGATCGTGTCGTTGCCGAGCATCGGCCATTGCGCGACCGCATCGCTGCGATCGCACGAAGCCGGGATGGGAGGAACGGTGCCCGCGCGCGCCACGCCGAGATAGCGGCGGAGCGGCCGCAGCCCGGCTGGCGACCGCGCAGGCCGCTTGCCGAGCTTCATGCCCGAGTGATCGACCATCGCCTCACGCCCGCGGCGGCAGGATGCGCGGCGCCGGAATCGGCACTGGCGGCGCGGAATTTTCGGTTGCCGCCAGTGTCAGGGCCGAGGCCTGCGCCGGCGCGGTCGCGAGCCCCGCGACCAGCCCGTCGATCACCGCCAGGCCCGCATCGATCGCCGTCTTGCTGTTCGGGTCGATCGGCAGCACGGCAAGAACGGCGGTGATGTCCTGGCTCGCCGTTTCGGCGAGCGCTGCCGGCGCCTCGTCGGCCGTCGCGGCCTGGAATGCCGCCACCGCCGCCTTCGCCGGCGCGAGCACATTCTCGACCGCCTGCGCCTCGGCCGGCGTGGTGCTCGCGGCGCTCGTATAGACCGCCGCTCCGGCCTCGAGCGCGCCCAGGATCGCACCCGCCTCGGCCTGCGCGGCCGAGAGCGTGACCGCGGGTTGGCCGGCTTGCTGCGCGCAGCCGGCAACAAAAAGGCCGCCCGCGAGGGCGGCCACGGCCAGATTTTTCATGAGGAACGCTCCGCTGTTCAGGTCGATTTTGATGTCGCCGTGGGCGCCGCCTTCGCGGGCGTGGCCGAAAGCGCGGCCGCGGCCTTCACCGCGTCGGCCACCAGCTGCGCGACGTCTTCCTTCGCCACGCTGTTATCGGGAATGATGATCGCGACGACGGCGCCGGCGATGACCGGCAAGGCCGCCTGCCAGGTTATCTGCCCGCCCAGCACCGCGGCCGCGGTGCCGACCATCCCCGCAAGCGCCGCCTGGTTGAGCGGGGCTTTGAAAAACGCCAGGATTGTCTTCACGAATTGCCTCCTATGACATCGTCGCGGCCTGGAACGCGAGCGCGGCACAGCGCCGCGACCACCCCAGGCCGAACGTCGAGAAATCCGGATCGGTGCCGAGCGCGGCGATGCGTTGCGCGATCACCTCGGCGCAAAGATCACCCGTGGCGCTCGCAGTGGTGGGCGTGCCGCGCGCCGCGATCCACGATTTGACGGAAGCGAGCGTCTCGGGGCCGATCACGCCATCCGTTGCGACACCGATCACTGTCTGCAGCCACATCCCGGACTGCGAGACGCCTGAGTTCACCGCCGCATCGAGCATCACCATGGCGAGCGCGAGCGGAAGCTGATCGCCCTGGATCGGCGTCCAGAACAGCGATTGATAGATCGTCTGCGCCTGCGCGACCGTGAGGCTCGCGACCGTCGCCGGCATCGTCGCCGCGACGGAAGCCGGCAGGGCCGCGAGGAAGCTTTGATAATCGGCCGAAGCAATCCCGAAATTCGTGCCGAGGCATTCCCCGCCGCCGACGGAACCGCCCGTCCAATTGCCGGGATCGCCGGGATCCGTGCTGAGGCCGCCTTCTTCGGCCAGCACGAACGGAATGCAGCTCAGAAACGCGGCACTCATGGCTCTCCCTCGTTCCCCGGCAATTCGATCCGGCCGCCATGGATCGCGTGCATCAGCATCATCATGCCCGCCGCGGCCCCGGCGAGCGTGCCGAGAGCAACGAAAAGGCGCGCGGCGAGACACAGGATGCGACGCCCGGCGATGTAATCGTCGGCCATCGTGGTCAGCACGCGCAGGCGTTCCGGCGTCAGCTCCGGCACGCCGGGATCGTCCGGCTGCGGCATCGCGCTCTCCTCGGAAATGATGATGGGGGCGGGGCTTTTCTGCCCCGCGTGCCAGGGGTCCGCGTGTCAGGGAATGGTGACCGGCTGCGCGGGAAGCGCCGTCGCCTGGCCGATGACGGCCATCTGCAGCTCGGTCACGTAATCGCCCATCGCCGTCGCGAAGGCCTGAAACTCGGCAGTGGTGGTGAATGTGTGCACCGCGCCGGCCAGGTCAGCCCACGGCAGTGACGTCATTCCCGCCGGAAACCTGGCGTTGACGCTGATATAGAGGGAGGTTCCCTGCACCTTGGCCCAGGAGACCGGGTCGCAGGCATAAACGCCATTCAGCGCGGGCGTGCTCGTGCTGGCGATCTCGATTCCCGCGGCAAGCGCCGCCTGCGCCTGCTGCGCCAGCGTCGGCGTCGTCGCCGGCGGTGCCGGCGGCGCGGCGAAGCTCCAGGCATTGTTCGTTGCGGTCGCGTTCCAGCCCGGCTGCGGCTGGGGAGAGGCCGAGCTCACATCGATGAATTCCGCGGCGAGCGCTGCGGTGAAGCACTGGGCGAGCGTCGCATTTCCCGGCGGCACGAACATCTCCGCGACAACGCCGTTGCTGATCCTTGCATAGGTTGGCATTTCAAGAACTCACCACGAGATGATGACCAGGCCATTCGCCCCCGGCGCGCCCGCGCCCCCGTTGATGCCGCCCCCGCCGCCGACCCCCGGGTAAATCCCGATGGGGCCCGTCGCCGCGCCTGCGGCGATCCCCGGCGCGCCTGCGGGCCCCGCGAATGTGCCGCCGCCGACCGGGGTGATCATCAGGTTGCCGCTGATCACCACACCGATATTCCCGGATTGACCCTCGAGCTGGATCGAGCCACCCGTTGCCGTACCACCCGTCCCGAAGGTCCTCTGGATGGTGCCGTTCCCGGCGAGTCCGGGACCGCCTCCCGTGCAGGAGGCAAAGCTTGCAAACGATGACGACGTGCCGCCGGTTCCGTTGGTCGGCGAACCGCCGCCGTTCCCAAAAGCGCCGCCGATCCCCACCGTGACAGGATAGCTTTCACCCGGGGTCACATCGGCGATTCCGCGCGCATAAGCGCCACCCCCGCCGGCGGATCCGGCATCGTCGGCGGCCGACGAGCCCCCTCCGGCACCGCCCGCGCCCCACACCTCATACGCAACCTGTGTCACGCCGGCGGGTGCGACGAAGGTGCCGGACTCGGTGAAGACTTCAATGCCGTGGGTGCCCTGCTGTCCCACGATCTGCCAGGCCGCCGAACCATTGCCGTCCAGCTTGATGGTGCCGAGCGCCGGGATCGAAAGACTCGCTTGACCGGGGGAGATCGTATCGGTTCCGGCAGGAGCGAGCGTCACGGAATTCGCGCTGCTATCGGTCCTGACGAACTGAAACGTGAGCTTGATGCCCCCCGCGCTTGCCACCGCGGGCAGCGTCAAAGCCACGTTGCCGCCGGCCGCGTTCACCAGAACGAGACCGGCATTGTCGGGCGTGAGCGCGGTCGTTCCGGCTGTGGCGACCGTCGTCACGTTGCCGCCGCACATCCGGAGGATCGCCTGCAGCACCTGGTTGACGATGTTCTTCGTCGGCACAAGCGCGACCGCGACGACGATGTTGCGCAGCTCCTCCGTCATTTGATGGAACCACCAGGCGCCCGGGATCGTCGCCGGCACGCCGGTCGCCGCGTTGCCCGCGGTCGGGAAGCCTTCCGGGTTCGCGGTGCCCGGCGTCGGCGCCGTGCCCGAGCTGGTCGGGTCATCCATCCGGTACATGCGTCAGCTCCCGAACGCGAAGAGCACAATGGTCTGCGCCGGCGCGAGCCTGCCGATCACGCACGCGAGCTCTTCATTTCCCCAGCTCGCCAAAGGATCTTCCACGCCGTTCTGTCCCACCGCCCAATCGACCACCGTTTCCGCCTCCGCCACGTTCAATCGCCAGGTGAAGATCCAGGGCAGATCCATGATCGTCGTCTCGACGCTCGCCTGGCCCACGCGAAACGGCAGGAACTCGGTCACGCTCGCGGCGAAGCCGAGCGCTGCCGCCACACTCACGAAATAAGCGGGGCTCTGGCCGCCCTGCGCCGCGATCTTGGCGCAGAGGCTCGCCCTTCGTTGCTCGATCGTGGGCGCGGCCGGCGCGCAGCAATCCGGCAGCCCATACGCCTTTTCCCAATCGGGCAGCAGCTCGCTCGTCTGGCTCGGATCGGACTCCACCTCGGAGATCGCCGCCGCCGCCGCGTGCAACTGCGTCATGACGTCCGCCATGGCGCCGAAATATCCGGTCTCGACCGAGGTCGCGTCCTTCGGCCAGGCCGGCCCGCGCGGCAGCAGCTTCTGCACGGCGGAGATGAAATCCGCCGTGCCGAGAGAGGCGTAAGGATTGCTCACGCGAAGGAGATGGTGCCCAGCACCGTGATCGAGCCTTGCGGCACTGTCACGTCCGCGATCGGCGCCGTCAGGTCGAATGTCTGCACGCCGGCCGCACCGGCAATCGCACTCTCGATCTGCTCGAGGAAGAGAGTTCCGCCCGGCGCGCTCGCCGAAACGCCGGGCCCGATCGTTGCCGCACCGGGTGTGGCGAATGTGCCGACCAGGTCGGCAAGCGCGGCCTCGATTGCTGCCTGAACGCTCGCCGTGTTCGGCATCAGGTTCGCGATCGCCAGGTTCATCGGCACGCCGGTCAGCGCAAACACTTCAGAGTCGGCGGTCACCGGCCGGTTCGCATTGATCGCCGCCTGCACGTTCGCGATATCGGCCGGCAGAGGCAGGATGTTCGCCCGCCCGTCCATGACGAACGTCACATCCACCGTGCCCGGTCCGCGATTCCTCGGAAACACCCAGGTGCGTGTCACGCCGTTCACCAGCGCCGCCCAGGCCTGATAGTCCGTCGCATCCCCACCCTGCGGCGGCTTCCGGATCCGGAGCAGCACGCGCGCGCGCAGGCTCGCGTCGCTCTCCTCATCGGCGCCGCCCGAGAATCCGTTCCCGTCCACCGCGGCGTTCGGCTGCACATTGGCAACCGCCACCACCAGCGTCAGCGCTGCATTCGCGGCGAGGTTCGCGGCCGCGCCCGTGCTTGTCGCCACCGCCGGCACGCTCGTGGCGCCGTTCCCCAGCGTCGCGGCCGCGATCGTCTCGACCTGCACGCTGCCGTCGGTCGTTTGCAGGAGCGTATTGAGCGGCAGGGGCGTTCCTGCAGTTCCCTGGATCAGGACATTGCCGCTCGCGGCGGTCGGCGCCTCGCGCGTCAGGCCGAAGATCCGCGCCCAGCGATCAAGGTAGTCGCTCTCCGCCGTGTCCGGAAAGAGCTGCTGGGACATCCAGTCGAGATAGCCGTATTCGCCATTCACGAGGCCGGCCATCGTGTCGGCGCTGACCGTGATCGCGGACCGCCGCAGCGTCGCGTCCGCGCCCTGCAGCCTTCCGGCAAAGCTCGCCCGTGCCTGAGTCCGAAGGTCGCTCAGGCTCGGGCGGTTGAACGGCATCTCAGCCTTGCATCCCCAATGTCATCGACCAGGCGAGGTTGAAGCTCTGATTGACGGGCGCTCCGCCCGGCACCTGGCGCGCGATGGTGATCGCGATGCCCATCTGCCCGGTCGCGATCCAGCTCGTCTCGACATCCACCTCGGCCGCGACACCGTCATCGACCAGCCATTGCAACGCTTCCTGGCAATATTGCTGCGCCAGCGTCAGCGTCTGCGGCGTCATCTTCGCCCGGCTCAGCAGCCAAAGCCGCGAGCCGATCAGATCATCCGGCTGCGGCACCGTCCCGCCTGCGCCGCCAGAGGCCAGCGGCAGGTCGCCCCACCATCCGCGCCGGTCCGTCGTCCCGTCCGGAATCACATCGTCCGCGTTCGCAAGCCGGTCGGTCATCAGACTGATAATCACAGCGATCTCGAGACCCTGGTCCTGCCGCAGGTCGGACCCCGCCATCACGAAGTCACCCTCGAGGAGCGCCTCGTCCCACACGATCGCGATGTCGGTCATTGTTGGGTGCTATGAACCGATGGAAGGTTGCATGGGTGAGCGGGCCTGACAGCCGACCGGCGTGGACAAATCCCGTGGCCGCGGTTGATATGATCCCGGGGATATGCCAGACTATCCCACGAAGGACAGCGGGCCATGTCGCATTCGGTCGTCGGGAAATGGGGCAAGAACCTCGCGATCCGCGTCCCTATGGAGGTCGCACGCGCGGCCGGCCTGACGGACGGCGAGAAGGTCGAGGTTGAAACGCAGGACGGCGATATCGTCGTTCGCCGACGAGAGGCGCGTGTCCGAGCGCGCCAGGATGCCGAGGCCGCCGCCGAGGAAATTATTAAAGAGAGCCGGCGCCATTCCCTTGGCGGCATTTCGATTCGGGAGCTTCTGGAAGACGGGCGCCGCGGGTGACGCTCGTCCTCGACGCGTCGATGACCGTCGCGTGGCTGTTCGACGACGAGCGAACCGAGGCCGCGCACGCCGTGATGCGCCGCGTTGTTGCCGAAGGGGCGATCGTCCCCTCCCTCTGGCGGCTGGAGGTTGCCAATGTGCTGCGCAACGCAGTGCGCCGAGAGCGATGCAACGAGGCCTATGTCGATCGATCCCTAACAAGGCTCGCGCGCCTCGCGATCAAGCGCGACGAGGAAACCGACGATCACGCCTGGAGTTCCACCCGGATCCTGGCTCGGAAGGAGGACCTGAGCGTCTATGACGCGGCTTACCTCGAGCTCGCTATTCGCAGGCGCATGCCGTTGGCATCCTGCGACAAGGCGTTGCTTGCTGCCGCCACCCGAAGGAAGGTTGCGGTCTTCGCAGCCTGACAGTGGCGACCGGAGACCGGGCAGGATCGAGACAGGGCCTCGACGCACACACGAACCGAGCCACGGGCCGGGCTCATAGGGGCTTTCACGCGCCGAGCAGGGTGATGGTCTTGAACGAGGCGCCCGGCGGGTTGTTCGGTGTTCCGCTATTGCCGTTGCCGCCGCTGTTCATGTGCGTATGAGTCGCGCACCAATCGACGAGGCTGCCAAGCGAAATTGGCGCCGCCGTCTGATCTGCCGCCGCGATCATCACTTGCGGCGCCGTCACCACCACCTTCAGCGGGCTCGTGATCTCGATCCGATCGACCCGCAGCACGATCTGCTGCCCGCGCGCATCGCGATGCCCGAGCTCCGTTGGCTGCGCATCCGCGATGCGCAGCGCGGTGTTGTCCGCGCCCAGCGCCACCTGGTGGTCTCGCACGCCCCCGACCGCGACGAGCAAGATATCTCCCGCGTCCGGCACGGCGGTGAAGCCGTAGGGCATGAGCAGCTCGACATTGTTCTTCACCTCGGCATCGAGCGCGGTTGCCTGCACCATCGTCCGCGGCCCAAGGCTCGCGCCCGTGATCTTTCCCCGCGCCACCATGTTCCGCACCGCGCGTCCGACCGTGCGCAGCGCAGCGATCATGGGATTCCTCCGGCGCCGGACCAGTTCCAGGCCGCCCCGCGACCGCTGCCGGAACGCCCGGTCTTGCGCGGCGGCAGCGATGTCGGATCGGACGTGTATCCTTCCGGTGGCGCCACGGTGAGATCGGTGCGATGCCCTTCCTCATCGATGCGGAAGCGCACCTCCGCCACCAGCAAATCCTGATCCACCCCGAGATAAGAAGAAGTCACCGGCACGATCTGGTTGATCTGCCAGAGGCTGCCGTCCGCCTGCCGCCAGCCCCGCACCGAGATCGTCGCCTTCGTCGCCTGGCCGGCGGCATAGATCGCCATCCAGCTCGCGCGCTGCTGCATTCCGCCGGCATCGAGCTGGCTTTCGGCGATGCTCACGCGCGGGCGGAACCGCGTCACCGCCGGATCGGCCGCGCTGGCCACCAGCCCAGTCTGCACCTCGGCCGGATTGAAGCTGTCGATCGCGTGCTGGCCCTTCACCACATAGATCGAGAATCGCCGCGCCCAGGAAAGGCTCGCCCGCGCCGCATAGATGTTCTGGTCCTGCACCAATCTGCCGGCCGCGCGCGTGGTGCCCGTGTTCGTCAGCACGAGCCTTCCTTGCGCATCGTCCGTCATCAGCACCCCGCGCAGCCGGCAGAGCCGCTCGAGGAACTCATAGGCCGTCTCGTCCCGCTCGATCGTCGCGTCCGCGAGCGGCCCGCCCACATCCGTCTCGATCGCCACCGGAACGCCGAAAGGCTGCGCCACGGCCCGCGCAATCGCATCGAGCGCATAGCCGGAATATTGCCCGCCCTCGAGCTCCGGCGAGCAATCGACGAGATCGCAGGTCCGGCTGCGCCCGGCGATGGTGACCTCATGCCGCGCCGGATCGAACGCGGGCGCGTATTCGTCCACGAAGCCGGTCAGCACCAGGTCGCCGCCGATCGAGACCGTGCACTGGCTGCCCGGCAGGATCACCCACGGCAAATTCTGCCCGGCCCAGCGCTCGCTCACCGCAATCCGGAAGCTCGCGCTCATCCGCGCGATGCCACGCGTCACTTCGATCGCGCTCCAGCCCTGATAGAGCTGGCCGTTGACGCTCAGCGTCAGCGCATCCTGCGTCCCGCTCATGCCGCGAGCGCCATCCCCGCGAGCGGCATGAAGAGCGGATGCGGGGCCGCGTTCAGCGCCACCAGCCCGTCCGCCTGGCTCGCATCCGCGTAAATTCGCTGCGCCAACGCGAGCGCCGGCAGGCTCGATTGCGTCGCATAAGGCCCGAGATCGGGCAGCGCCTGAGCGCGCTGGATGAAGTCCTGCATCATCAGCGCCGAGACGCCCTGCCAGGCGGCATAGAGCGCATCCTGCCCGGCATCGGCCGCCGCGACCGCCTGCGTATCGATCAAGTCGAAAAGCTGGCTTCGCGCGGCCGAGGCGGCGCTCGCATTGCTCCAATCCGTCTCTGCGTAAACCTGTGCCGTCGCCAGCACGGCGGCACCCTGCACCAGGCTCACGATCGCCGCCTGGTTGGCCGCCTGCTGCACCCGCAGCGGTGTCGCCGGATTGACTGGCGTCAGCGTCGTGCCCCAGCTCGCGCTCGTCGCCAATCCGTAGCTCGGATCCGCCCGCAGCGCCGGCACGGGCAATGTCCCCGCCACCGGATCATCCGCCGGCGGCGCGCTCGGAAAGGTCGCAACGATCGCCACCGCCGCGTCCTGGAATCCGCCCAGCACCGTCTCGGCGATCATCGTCGCGTCCGCCGTCTCCGCCGGGAAAGACGTGAAGCCCGGCTGCACGTCGTCGAGCACGCTTCCCGCGAGCCCCGCCAGCGCGGTGAAGGCGGACGTTCCCGCGGCACCGAGCAGAATCGCAGCCTGGCCCTGCAGAAACGCCGCGTTCGGCGTGATCGCATAGCTCGCCGTGAATGCATCGGTGATGATCGAAGCAAGCGAGGCAATGCCCTCAAGCAGCGCCGAGGCGGTATCGGTGAGCGAGGTCGGGCTCGGTTGCGTGCCCGCCTCGACGAAGCTCATCTCGAAACTGGCGATCCGCCCGCGTTCCTGCGTCTCGGAAAGCCGCACATCCGTGCAGCACACCGTCTGCAGGCCGAGATAGGGATGGATCAGCGTGCCCGGCGTGTTGAAATCCTCGCAGGCCGAGAGCAGCGCGTCGCGATCGGCAAAGTAGCTATCGCCGATCACATAGCCGGTGATCCGAAAACCTTTCGCCTTGCGGCCGAGATCCTCCGTCCAGGGCGTGTCGCGCAGCGGGAATTCCTGCACGGAAGTTCGCCGCCCGCCCGAACGCGTGTGTTCGCTCACGAAGAAGGAAGCGCCGCGGAAGCTCGCCGGCAGCAGGCTTTCCAGCCAGCTCAGGACGTCGCTCATGTCGGGCCCATCGGATAGGAATAGCCGACATTCGTCTCCCCCGGCGCGGCGATCCCGCTGGCTTCGGTGCGCACCCGCGTTCCGGGTGGCGCGCCCGTGAAATGAACGTGCACATCGACGCGACCCGTCTGCGGCTGACCGCCGTCAACGTTCGCCGCTCGGCCGGGAACGGCAGGGGCGGCCGGCGCCGCATCGCCGGCAACCGGCGCCCCCGGAAACGGCGGAAACCGCGGCGACGGCGCTCCGACCGCCGGCACGGGCGCCGGCGTACCGGCACCACCCTCGAACCCGAGAAACCGCCCAACCGCGCCAACCGCCCGCGTCACGGTGCCGACCGCGCCGCCCACGAGCGCGATCACCGGCCGGATCCGCTCCCACGCGGCTTCAAACACCTCGGCGATCCCGTCCCAGAGCGTGCGAAAGAAATCGCCGGCGGGCTGCCATTCCTGCATGAGCGCCTGCGCGATCGCGCCGATCCGGGCGAGCACCGGCCGCACCACCGCCCACGCCGTGGCGATCGCCTCGGACACTTCGTTCCAGACCGCCGCAAGCACGGGCTCGACCCGTTGCCAGCCGGCCGCCACCACCTGGGTTGCCTCGCCGATCGCACGCCACACCGGCGCAAGCCGCGCCTCGAGCTGCTCCGCCGCGGCCGCGATCGCCGCCCAGGCCGGCCCAAGCCGCGCGCGGATCCAGTCCCAGTGCTCATAAATCTCGAAGGCGGCGACACCGATCGCCGCCGCCAGCATCAGGATCGGGTTGCCAACAACAACGGCCCGCATCGCCTCCCCGAATTCCTGCACCGCGATCGCGGTCTCGCGGATCTTGCCCGCGACGAACAGAACGCCGAGCGCGCCCCCGAAGGCGATCAGCGGCGGCACCAGGGCGTTCAGCACCGGTGCCAAGGGCCGGGCCCATTCCACCAGGCCGCCGATCGCCGCGATCACCGGATCGATCGCATCCAGCGCCACCTGAAACGCAGCCGCGGCCGCGCGCACCGCGCCGGTGATATCCTGCGTCAGCCATTCGCGATTCCTCGCGATCCAGTCGGCCATCTTCTCGATCACCGGCTGCAGCACCGCGAGCAATCTGGCGCCGACCTCGGTCGTGAAGCCGCTCACGGCCGCAGTCATATCGTGCCAGCTATCCATGAACTTCGTGGATGTCGCGACCTGCGCATCGCTGAGCGTGTAGCCGAACCGGTTCCACCGCTTCTGCAGCTCGTCGAGCCCGGCGCTGCCCTCGGCGAACAAGGGCAGCAGCCTCGCGCCCGAACGGCCCATCAGCGTCTGCGCCATGTCGCTCCGCATCGCGGCGCTTGCGGTCTTCTGGATCGCATCCGCGAGCTGCGGCAGGATCTCCGTCACGCTCCGGATATGCCCCCGCGCGTCGCGCAGGCTGATGCCGAGATGAGCGAAGAGGGAGGCCGCCTGCTTGTTCCGCCCGCTCGCGGAATCGGCGATGGTCCGGTTGAGCCGATCGAGCCCCATCTGCATATCGGTCCCCGAAAGCCCGGCCTGCTGCGCACCGAATTGCAGCGCCTGCAGCGCCTGCGTCGTGACGCCGGTCTCGAGCGAAAGATTGTGCAGATGCTCGCCGAGCTCGGCCGTCTGCCGCGCCATCTCGGCAAGCCCGCCGATCGAGCCCACACCGCCCAGCCCCGCCAGCATCGGCAAAAGATCGACGATCTTCTCCCCGACGCCCGCAATGTTCGGTGACACGTTCGGTGCCCGCGGCACCGCGCGGCGTCGTCTGGATCAGCGTGAGGATTCCCGCGCGCTCCTCGATCATCGTCGCCTTGGTGCGGATCGGAAACGGCTCGAAGATATTGAGTTCCCCGATCCCCGTCGGATTGAAGGGGTTCCGCTCCACCGCCTCGGTCATCGAGATCATCGTGAACGGATCCTGGCGGAACACATTCAGCGTCGCCATGTGCCTGCTCCTCGCTTTCTTTCTAGAGGGCGTTGGGAATTCTACTGAGGGCTGTGTTTACGGATGGGCCGGATTGCCGACGTGGGTTGGAAGCGGACTGTCTGCTGTCCGCCCGGCGGGCTAAAAGCGGCCGGAGCTAAGACGGCCGCTTCCAGGCCGGGATGCGCCGAAATCGGATAATCAATTCCAATGCGAAATAGGCTTGGTTGCTTCGGGAAGCCGCGCGACAAAGTCTCTGTTCAGGCGTCCGCCAAAGCCCCCGGCTCAGGAAAACGCCCGGGTCACAGCCTCGAGCGCTGCGCCGCCGGGCAACGCCATCGTGTCCAATATCGTAAAATGGTTGCAGCCGGGTGACGAAATCTCCTCGACCTGCTCGTGGCGTGCCCGAAGGCTAGAGGCGTAATCAGCAGTCTGCCGCATCAACTCGGGCAGCTCTGCGCCCCCCACCGTCAGCAGGGTTCGCGCGCCGGGGCCGATATGTGCTTCCGGGCTGTAGGCCGCGACCTCGGCCGGCGTCAGATGGAGCTTGTCATTCAGATAGCTGAGCCGCATCGGCGTGAGATCGTAGAGGCCGCTGATCCCGAGCACGAGCGACACCGCCGGATGCGCGCGATGCCAGGCCGCCAGATGGCCGCCGGCGGAATGGCCCACAAGGCCGAGGCGTGCAGGGTCGGCTCCCCATTCTCCGATGCGGGCGGCCAGGAAATCGATCGCCCGGCCGATTTCGTCGACGATGGCACCCAAGCGTGCCTCGGGCGCGAGCGTATATTCGATAAGCGCGACGTTGTAGCCGTGCGCGAGCGGGCCGGCGGCGATACAGGCGAACTGTTCCTTGGAAAGGCTCTGCCAATAGCCCCCGTGGATGAAAACCAGGGTCGGCGCCCCGGCGCGAGGGCTCGGGATCCAATCGATCCGCTGCCTGGCGCCCTCGCCGTAGGGCAGGTCTTTCTTGACACTGACACTTTCGTAGATCGCAGCGCTGCGACGGGCGAAATCGGCCATCTTGTCCCGCACGTCCGGCACTGCGGCGACATTGTTGTAGGCGCGGTCGAGCGCCTCGCGATCCATGCCCCGATAGGTCTCCATGTCGTCTCCTGCCTTGCCAGCGGCTGGGGACCTCGGCCATATCGGCCTCGATTGAACCGGTCGGTGTTTCGACCTCCGCCCCGATCGTGCCATACGCCAAGTCAGCGGCTTGCTGCCCTGACCTCTCCCCAAAATCAGAACGTCAAAATCCCGTGGTGCCGAGCCGTAAGCTCCCTTCCACGAGATGGGCGGGAGCGTGCTCTCCGCGAGCCAGGCTCACAATCTGTCGAAGGTGGTGGTTATCCCCACACCTTCGTGTGGGATTCAGCGTTTGATTCTGCGCCCTCAGTCGCGCCGAGGTCCTCGACGATCGGGCCTTTGAGGCGGTGAGCCGCATGTGACGGAGTGCAAGGCTGCTGCACGTGGCGCCCTCTGCCAAGGCGGGATCAACTCCGGATCCGACATGAGCGCGCTCATGACTGCTCGCAGAAGCGCTCGTTGTCGTTGCACCTGTGGTGTCCGTGTCCCTCAGCCAAACACAGCAGACTTGCGGCCGCCATCGCCCGGCGACCGCGGCGGAGCGGAAGGATCGATCTTGCTGGCACGGCACCGATCGCACCCAACCAGCAAGGAATCGATCGATGTCCCTTCAGGAAACCCACGCCTCCATCGCCAACGCCCCCGGCGTCACCGCACGATGATGCCGAGGGCGGCGAGCTGCTGCTCGGCGGCCGCGATCATCGGCGGGCTCATCGAGCTGTCCCATTTGAGCTCGCCGCCATTCACCTCCGCCTCGCGCACGATCACCGTCACGGTGCTCTGCCCTTGCGCCGGCACCCATTGCGTATCGAACAGCACCCCCGCGGCCGGCCCGGGGCTCGCGGCCGTCAACGCCGAATAGATCGGCAGGCCGGAGGGCACGCTGATGGTGAAGCTGTCGCCGGCGACAAAGGGCATCTCGCCGGCGCTGATGAGGAAATCGACGTGGCCCGCATAGGGCGTGCCCACGGTCGCCGCCGGCAGCGCATTGCCGTGCGGATCCTTGACCGAGAAATTGGTCGCACTCGTCGCCATCAGCACATAATTGCCGAACTGCTCGCTGGTGCCCGGGCCGATCTGCAGCACCTCGCCGGTGCCCGTGTTCGCCCCCGGCGTCACCTGCGGCTGGCCGAAGCTCGGCGCCGGCGGCGGCACGGTGATGGTGAAGCTGTCGCCGGCCTGGAAAGCCGTCGCGCCGGCGGTAATCAGGAACCCAAGTCCGCCTTCCGCATAGTCGGTCCCGACCGTCGCCGGTGCGAGCTCGGTTCCGTTCGGCGCCTGCACGGAAAAATTCGTGGCACTCGTCGCCGTCAGCATATAAGCCCCGATCTCCGCGGCGCTCGAGGCCGAGAGCGCGCCGATCGTTCCGTTGCCATGGTTCGCCGCTCCGGCCGCGGCGCTCGGCGTTCCTTCCACCGCCGTCGTCAGCACCAGGCCGGCATTCATCAGCACATCGATGCTGCCGGGATTCTGCACGATACCGGTCATGCGCGAGCGATGGCCGTTCGCCTCGCTCACCATGAACTCCGCCGTGTATTGCGTCTCGAAAAGCGTGACCATCGCCATCCCCTCCGATTTCTTGCGTCAGCCGCGCGCGGCTTTGAAGGCGGCGTCCCAGCTCTTTGCGATCTGCATCTTGCCGTCGCCCTGCAGCGTCCCGCCCGGGCCGAGCCGCGGCGCATAGCCCTCCATCCGCGCCGCGAGACCCGACACACCAGGCGCCGCTTTCCCAAGCGCGGAGATCGCCTCGTTGCGGGTCAGCCGCGTGTTGAAGGCGAGATGCGCCGCGAGCGCGACATTCCTTGCCGCCGCCGGACTTGCGAAGATCGCGGCACAGCGCGCCCGCTCTCTCCGTCGCGCCCGCGCAACGACCGAACGGCCCCGCATCTCCGCCGCGTCCCCGTCATCGTCGCCTTCGTCATCAGCCTCGGGGTCGTCGTCATCGTCATCGTCTTCCTCGTCCGGGTCGGGCGCGTCCGGATCGTCCTGCTGGTCGTCCGGCGCATCGCCGGTATCCTCGGCCCGCCGCTTCGCGCGCTTTTTCTTCGCCTTCTTCGCGCGCCGGGCG
>Ga0335072_10008255_pt1 | contig 15106 bp, 16 predicted proteins | sample Lox_Sample_21_FD_206725 | JGI IMG/M metagenome (GOLD analysis project Ga0335072, IMG submission 206725) | Soil microbial communities from Loxahatchee National Wildlife Refuge, Florida, United States - Lox_Sample_2.1 | ecosystem: Environmental > Terrestrial > Soil > Wetlands | place: USA... | reverse complement strand
GCAGGGCGCTTGCCGGCGGTACGCGGTAGGGGATGCGCGCATTGGTGATCTTGTGCTTGGCCCGGACGAGCCGCTTGGCCATCGTGGCCTCCGGCACCAGGAACGCGCGGGCGATCTCGGCGGTGCTGAGCCCGGCCAGGGTGCGCAGCGTCAGCGCGACCCGCGCCTCCATCGCCAGCGCGGGATGGCAGCAGGTGAAGATCAGTCGGAGCCGTTCGTCGGGAACTCCGCTGTCGTCGCCGGGCCCCGGGCTGTCGGTTCCTGTTTCTCTGCTCGCCATCACCGCCAGCTCCTCGACCTTGGCCCGGTAGGTGCTGCTGCGCCGCAGGCGGTCGATGGCCCCGTTGCGGGCCACCGTCATCAGCCACGCACCTGGACGGTCCGGCACGCCGTCGCGGGGCCAGCGGCGCAGCGCCTGGGTAAAGGCGTCCTGGGCGCATTCGTCGGCCAGGTCCCAGTCACCGGTCTGATGGATCAGGGCCGCGGTGATGCGGCCCCATTCCTGACGGAAGGCACCGGCCACGACCGTCCCCACGACGCTGGCCGCGGTGGCCGCGGCCGGTGCCTCGCCAGCGCCGTCGGCCGGCTCCGGGGACTGGGCGCCGGGTCCGGTTAGTCCTCCTCGAACGGCCAGAACGGCCTCACCTCCAGCAGTCCCAGGCGGGCCATCGGGTGCCTGCTCGCGACCTCGATGGCTTCGTCAAGGTCGGCGCACTCAAGCACGTCGAAGCCGGCGATCTGCTCCTTCGTCTCGGCGAACGGGCCGTCAGTCACCATGGCGTTCTTGTCCCGTACCCGTACGGTGCGGGCGCTGCCCGGCGGCTCCAGTTCGCTGCCGTACAGGCGAACACCCCGGCCGTCCATTTCGGCTACCCAGGGGTCCACCGGTTCGATGTGGTCGAACTCCCGGGGGTCGACCGCCGGGTCGGTGCAGACGAGCATCATGTACCGGATCTTGCCCTCGCCCGGCTCGGGCAGGGGCACGGCCGGGGCGCTGTCCGGCAGGGCGCGCACCTCGGCCGCCCCCGTCCAGGAGTGGGGGTGACGGCCGGCCCACCGCACCGCCTCGTCCAGGCTGGCGCACTCGAGCAGGTCGTAGCCGGCCACCTGCTCCTTGGTCTCCGCGTACGGCCCGTCGGTGATGATGAGCTCCCCGTCCCTGATCTTGACCGTGGTGGCGTCCGCTGACCGCCGCAGGCCGCCCCCCTGCAGGCTGATCCCGGTGCTGATCGCCTCCTCGAACCAGTCGGACAACGCGGCCTGGGCTTCGTCGCCCCACTGTGACTCGAGGTCCGGGTCGGCCGTGTAGATCAGCAGGTAACGCATCGCTCCGCTCCTCCTCTACCTGACAGTCGGCAGGGCGCGTGCCGGCGCGGTCACCGCGTCCGCCGTCCCGCGGCCCGAGCGTACGCGGTGCCCCGGGCGGAAGGCGCGCCCGAGGAAGAGCCGCAGGTCCCGCAGCGCGGCGGCGGCCTCACCCGCGCGGACGTCGGCGGCCCGCTGCTCGGCGGCACTACGACCGTGCTCGCACTTGTACATCTGGTACGACAGTGTGTAAACCATCGTTCCTCCGTCCGGTGGAAGTTCTGTCGAGCCGCTCTTTCGGCTCGTCCACTCGGACGACGAACGGAATCTCGCGGGATGGACACCGCCGCGCCGGAAGTATTCCCGGCAGGCAACCCAACAGGCGCGCTATCGGGTTAGCTGGCGCGCCGGCGTGATGGCGGGCGTGTGAATGACGGCGGGTGGCCAGCCTGGGCGCCGGCCGAAGCGGTCAGCTGATACGCAGGCTCGCGATGCGCCCGTCGCGCAGCTCGAAGTTCAACGGGCCCGTCCCGTTGTAGCCGTCACCGGTCACGGTCAAGGTGACGGTGTAGCTATCGGGCGTGGTGCCGGGCTCGGCGCTGACCAGCTCGAAATGCGACCGCACGCCGATGTTGTCGGTGCGGTTCCAGGCGCGCACGCCGTCGTGGCCGTGGAACTCGCGCCCCCAGTCGTTGAGGTAGGTGTCCTCGGTGAACGCGGCGACGAATGCGTCAGTGTCTCCGCTGTTCGTCGCCTCGATGAAGTTCTGAATCGCGGCAGGCAGGCTGTTGTCAGTCATCGCGCTTCCGGCTTCCTGTGTGCGGGCTGCGGCATAGGTGCGCGATGCCAACGCGGGGCCCCAGCATGGTGTGGTTACCCGGCGGCCCAGAACGCGCAGTGGTGTCTGGCGGCGAAGTCTGTCTCGATTCGCGGGTCCGGCGGAGTGAGCGAGAGCATCCGGGGGCCGTCTGCGCTGAACGCCGGCCAGGGTACAGCCGCGGACGACGGGTTGCCACTGGCTGCGAAATTCGCCCAGGCCGCTCGCATGCTGGCGGCGAGTGCCTGCTGACCGGGGTTAAGCGGTTCCTGGATCGGCGCGTCCGGCAGGTCGAACAGGTACGGGAACTCGGACTTGTGGGTCGCCACGGGCGGGCCGGTCAGCTCCGGCGGGTAACGCAGGGGCGCGTTGTCGTCGTTGAACTCGTAGGCGAAGGTCGGCACCCAGTCGCAGGTCCACTGGTCCATCTGCAGCGCGGGGTAGGCGAAGTTGGCGTCCCCTAGCAGCGTGCTGAGTGCCACTGGGGGCGACGGGTACGCGTTGAGCGGGTACTCGGCGGCGATCGCCGCGGCCCGCGCGGCGGACACGTCCAACACGGAGGCGATCACGCGCTGGTAACTGTCGGCGGTCACCTGCTCGGGCACCGTCACGAAGGCGCCCCCGTGGACGGCCTCGGAGCTGGTGACGAAGCCCCGCTCCTCATCGTGGTTGATCCCGTTGAGGATCGGCACGCGGGCGAACCGCCCGGCGGCCAGCGCCGTCCCGAGCGGTTCTTCGAGCACTTCGCCGTCGACGACACCCGGGATCGCGGCGCCCGGGAAGTTGTTTACCAGGACCGCGGCCGGCAGGCGGCGCAGGCAGCCGGCAGTCTGGTCCGGGCAGCCCGCCTTGGCCGCGAAGGCCTCGCCATCGGCCTCGGCGGTGGCGAGGGGCCGCTGCGTCAGCGCGAAGGATCCGCTTTGCACGATCGCCCGGTGGAACAGCCCGTGCGAGCCGCGGCAGACGAGGTGGGCGAGCACTGAGGTGCCGCCGGACGACTGGCCCGCGATGGTGACGTTGTGCGGATCGCCGTCGAACTGGCGGATGTTGCGCTGCACCCAGCGGAGGGCAGCCTGCTGGTCCATGAGCCCGTAGTTGCCTGACGGGCCGCCGGGCCTGGACGCCAGCGCAGGGTGGGAGAGGAAGCCCAGAACCCCGATCCGGAAGTTGACCGTGACGACCACGATGCCGTCCGCTGCGAGTTTGGTGCCGTCGTAATCGCGGCCGGCCCCGAGCGTGAAGCGGCCGCCGTGGATCCACACGAGCACCGGCAGACCGCCGCCGCCGCCGCCCAGCGTCGGCGTATACACGTTGAGGTAAAGGCAGTCCTCGCTGGTGGGGCCGGTCAGAGCGGGATTCTGCGGCTGGGGGCAGCTCGGCGCGAAACGGGTGGCGTCGCGGACGCCCGGCCAGCCGGCCGGCGGGCGCGGGGGGCGCCACCGCAGGTCGCCGGCCGGAGGAGCGGCGTAGGGCAACCCGAGGAAGGCGTAACCCCCGGGCACGACCGCGCCGCGGACGACGCCGCCGCTGATGGTCACGAGCGGGGCGGCGCCTGAGTCCGGACCCCCAGCCGAGGGCGGCTGCCCGCCGGGCGTCCCCTCTCGCGATGAGTGTGATGCCTGCATGATGTCAGCTCCCGAGTCGCGCGGCCGTGTGGCGGCGATGCGCACCGAAGGTCGTCGACAGCTCCTTCTGGCATGTTTCGGGCGAACACGACGCCCGGTGTGTGTGACTCACCTGATCTGTACCGTTGCGACTGAGCGCTCGATAGGGCGCGCCCGTGCCGCAGCCGTCCCCTGCGGGGCGGCGGTCCCGGTCTTGTCCCGTTTCCGGGTGCCGGGTTCCTGTTTCACGGGGATGTGCCCGGCGGGGCCGGGTCTTACCATCCCTCCGCAGGCGTTTACCCTCTCGGACCCACTGGCCGCGAGGTTGAGCAGGTTACGGGCGGCGTTGTTGCAAACGTGGTATCGAGCCGGCATGACATTTTTCAGTATGAGAGAAACTCCTGATCGCATCTCATCCGCGCCCCGATCCCGGTGCGATCGCCGTGGCGGATGACTCAGGACTCTCGTTCCGGTCGGCACACGCGCCGTACCAGGTCTTCCAATCCCCGGCCGAGGCGCTCGGAGATCCCCGGGTGATCCTCGTCCCCGGACAGATAAAGGAGCAGCGGGCCGTCCAGCGCCGCCGTCAACTGGAGCGCCAGTATGTCCAGGTAGGCAGGTGCGGTGCCCGCCGGTGCATGAGCGTTCTGGACTTCCAGGCAGGCATGGCTTCACCGCCGACGTGGCCTAGCGCCGACGTTAGCCGCGCTCGCCGCCTGCGGGCAGGTCGAACGGGAGAGATTGCGCGCTGACGGGTGCACCTTTGGCGTTGCCGGCCGTGAGGGCCCGGCGGTGGTGCTGGCGGCACAGGACCTCGTACGACACCTGTCCCGGACGGCGGGTCTGCTCGTCTGTGTTCCCCACGACGATGACCTCGCCCTCGGTGACCATGACCCCGTCCTCCACCCGCGCGTTGTGGGTCGCGCGCCTGCCGCACCAGCACAGGGCCTCGACCTGCAGGACCTGCGTGCGGTCGGCCAGTTCCACCAGCCGCGCCGAGCCGGGGAACAGCCTGGTGCGGAAGTCCGTCAGGATGCCGAAGCAGAACACGTCGATTTCCAGGTCGTCCACGATCCTGGCCAGCGTGTCGATCTGGCCGGGGGTGTAGAACTGGGCTTCGTCGCAGATGAAGTAGTCGATCCGCTCTCCGATGGTGAGCGCGTCCACCGTGTAGCGCCAGAAGTCGAAGCCGGGCGAGACCTCGATCGCCTCGTGAGTCAGCCCCAGCCTCGAGGACACCACCGCGGCACCGGCCCGGTCATGCGCGGTGAAGATCAGGCCGCTGAGCCCCCGGGCCCGCCGGTTGTGGTTGGCCTGGAGGGCCAGAGTGCTCTTTCCGGTGTCCATCGCACCCGTGTAGAACGTCAACTCAGCCATAGCGGAACAGTTTCTCACGAACCGGGGCGGCCGGCGCGGCGCCGCTGAGGCGCCGTCGCCAGCCTCTCGCAATCTCACGCCCGGCGGCGTCAGGGTCACCTTGACGATATCCGTCGTCAAGGTGACCCTGACGACATGGACGATTCCCCCAACCTCGCGCCCGGCGCTAGGCGTCTCGGCACGCTGCGCTGCTCGTTCTGCACCAAGGACAAGGACCCCATTAACCTAGAGCGAAATAACCTACTTGCTTGCAAGTAAGTCCGCGAGAGAGCGGAGCTTAGTGTGAGTTTCGATCAGGACCCGACCGCGTGGGCCGTGGAGTTCTTCACGCTCGTCGACGACCTGCCGCAGATCGTGACCGGCCTGGCCGTCACCCGCGAGGGCATCCCGGTCCGGGTCTGGTGCTGGCCCGCAGCACCGCCGACTCCGCGCTGATCCGCCAGGTCAAGAAGGACATGCGGGACTGGAGCCTGGGCCGTGTCGTGTGGGTCGCCGACCGCGGCTTCTCCTCCAGGGCCTACCGGAAGTTCCTGCAGTCCGGCGGCGGCGCCTGCATCATCGGGGAGAAGCTCCGCTCCGGCTCCGCCGAGGCGAGTGCCGCCCTGTCCCGGCAGGGCCGTTACAAGACCGTCGCGGGGAACCTGCAGGTCAAGGAGGTCCGGCTGCCGGAGGCGGGCGACCGGTTCATGATCTGCTTCAACCCGGACCGGGCCGTCCGCGACGCCGCCGTCCGCGCGAAGATGATCACAGCCCTCGAGGAGCTCATCGCGGGCAGCGACCAGCTCAGCGTCACGAAGCGGGCTGAGCTGCGCGGCAGGATCTCCACGATGCCGGGGACGAACCGGTTCCTGCGCGTCACCCCCGGCGGCCTGCTCCGCGTCGACAAGGCGAAGGCGGAGGAGAACCTCGACGGCAAGTACCTGCTGCGCAGCGCCGACCCCGCGATGAGCGCCGAGGACATCGCCGCCGGCTACAGCCAGCTCCTGGAAGTCGAGCGCGGCTGGACAGACATGAAATCAGTCCTGGACCTGCGCCCGGTTTACCACCGGCTCGAAGAGCGCATCCGCGCCCACGTCATCCTCTGCTGGCTCGCCCTCCTGCTCATCCGCGTCGCCGAGAACCACACCGGGCAGACCTGGCCCGCCATGCGCCGCGAGCTCCAGCGCATCGCCATCGGCACCTTCACCGGCCCCGCCGGCACCTTCCGCCAGCGCACCGACATCCCCAAGACGACCCGCGACCTGCTCGCCACCCTGAAAATCGACGTCCCGCCCAAGATCCACGAGCTCACCACGCCCCCGGCCTGATCAGAGCCCGTTCCCACGAGCCGCCGCCTAGAGACACGGCCCGCAGCTAGCCAGCACGCCATCTCCCAAGGTCAGAGCCCGATCCGTGACTCTAGGCAACCGGAATTACGCGGAACCCAGGGATTAGGTTGTGCTCGGCACCGGCCACATCCAGCGAACACGGGCTGGCTGCCCGCAGCGGACCAGCACTGCGCCTGGGCCGTCTTCCGGGGCGCCGACAGCCGCCGGTTAGCCGACGTTGTGTACCGGCTGGTACTTGGCGGCATCGGTGGTGAACTCGGCGTGGCCGAGCCTGCCCAGGACCTTGTGGAGCTTCCTCACGAGCATGGCGTCAGCAAGCCGGGTCGTGAACGGCAGCGCGGCGATCGCCCGGTAACCAGCTACCTGCGCGGCCAGCATCGCTGCAACGGCCGCGATCCTCACCTTGTCGCCGGTGGTCAGTCCGATACCGATCTGGCGGGCGCGCTCGTTGTTGCCGTTGAGATAGCTGCGGATGAAGAACGCCTTGGAGAAGCTGCGCTCGAACCGGTCGCGGATGCGGCTCCGCACCGAGTCGTCGGGCTCGAGGTAGGCGGCCATGGTCGCGCGGACAAGTTCGCCGCACGTCGCGTCGTCATACGCCTTGCGCAGCGTCGCATGCCGGGCGGCCAGCGTATCCACGATCGCGCGGGGGTTGTCGGGAAGCAGGTCCTCCGGAAGCCCGAGCAGAAAGCAGCGGTAGCGGGCGAACTCCACGCGAGCGCGTTCGCTCGGGGTGAAGTGTCCGCGTCCGCTCTTGAGAATCCGCACGGACTCCCGGAACACCAACAGCAGTCCGGCAGGCATCTGGTCGGACTGCGGAATGGGGACTCCGTAGACCTCCGAATCCCACCTGCCATGCCGCAATACGTTGAAGCGGACCATCGAGTGCATAAGCCGGACTTTGGCAGCGGCCTTGAACCCTGCTCCGGCCCGCTCGAGGGCACCCGGAAGAATCGTCGCGGTGAAGAATGCGGACGTTTCTTTGATGCGCTTGCCCGCGGCGTCCCGGTTGAGCGCGCCGGTGAGCGCCATCGGCAGGGCCATGTAGGAGTTCATGAAGGTTCCGACGAAGCCCCCCCGGATGGCATACGGGGCCACATGAGTAAAGACCCTCCGCTCCAGCCGCGCCCCCTCCTCGACCAGCGCCATGTCGACCCAGTCCGGTATCTGCTCCATGTCCTTGATCATGGCGATCAGCTCCGGCGGAGCTCCGTCGACGCTTTCGACGCCGTTGTCGCAGGCGTCGTCGAGCATTTCGACCAGCCGCTGGAAGCCGTACTCGGGAAGCAGAGCCGCGTAGGCGTCGGCCACCGTGTCCCCGAGCATCGTGAACGCCTCGATCCTCGCGATCAGCTCGGTGTCGGCGAGCAGGCGAGGCCGCTGGTCCAAGAGCTCGGCTCGCATATGGGTCTCGGCGTCGGGGTCGTCGGTGAACCGTTCCGGCCGGTGGCTGAAGTCGACGCCACCGTACATGACGGCCAGGTCGTCCCTCTGCCGGGCAACCTTTTCCCTGAGGTCCTGGATGGAGGTGGTCATAATGGCTGGACTCCTTGTCCCTTGATGTCATTGTGGCATTCAGTGTCAACTTGGCAGTCAGGCGCAGATTTGGCTACCCGGCCTGCCGGCAAGCCGCCTGACTTCGGCGAACCAACGGGCCCGCCCACTAGAATCTGCGCACGGGCAACCCCGAACCTCCTGAGCCACTCCAGCGGCGCGCGAAGGACTTCATACGCGCGGAGGTCGCCGCAATCGCGATCCGGCTGTTCTTGGACGAGGGTTTCGACGAAGTCACGAGTCACGGTTGACGAGATCACTGCAGCCGCCGGCTTGTCGCGACGCAGCTTCTTTCGTTACTTCCGGAGCAAGGAAGACCTGGTTGTCTCCGTCTTCACCGAGCTGGCGGAACAGGGCGCTCGAACGTTTATCGAGCGGCCGAGTTCGGAGGGAGTCTGGTCGGCTTTGCGTCGCAGCATGGATCCGCTCGTTGAATGGGCTGAGCGGGACCGCAGGCGCGCGCTGGCGCTGATGCGTCTGATCTTTGAGTCTGATTCGCTGCGGGCCGGGTACCTGGACCGGGTCGACCGGTGGTCGGCGAGCCTGGCTTCGGTGATGAGCGCCCGGCCTGGGCTGGACGCGAGCGCGAGCCTGGATGCGACGGTGGTCGCCACTGCGGGCATGGGCGCGTACGTGGCGGGGGCTCGGGCTTGGGTGAGCCGCGAGGGCAAGGACTCCCTGGGCTTGCTGTTCGATCAGGCGTTCGTGGCGCTGGAAGCTGGCCCGATGCCAGTTTGAGGCAGCAGAGTTCAGGCATCCATGGCCTCGTTCCTCAGGGCGTCCTTGAGCACCTTGCCGGAGGCGTTCCTGGGCCGCGCGGCGACGAGCCGGAGTCGGGTGGGGAGCTTGTGCCTGCAGGTCGCCGTAGGACTCAAACGCCTGCCGTCCGTGACTCCTGCCCAGACCGTCGGGAGTCTGGGTAGTGAGCATGGCGAGCTTACCCGTGAGACTATGGGCCGCGGCGGTGACGATCGGGACTCCGAGCTCGTCGGCAAGGACGATCCTGGCACCGGAATCATTGAGGATATAGGCGGCCTCGGATCCCGTCGGGCGAAAGTTCAACCGCACGGAGATCGCTCCGAGCAGGTTGACTGCCAGCACGGTCTCTACAAACCCAACCCGGTTCCCCATGACGACAGCGACGGCGTCCGACGCGATCACTTGCCTTCCCACTTCGGCTGGCGCTTCTCGGCGAAGGCACGCGGCCCCTCGAGTGCGTCGCCGCTGGAGAAGACCGTCTGGACCGCCTCCTCATTGACCGCCCACGGGTCCTCGCTGACCCATTCCGCGTTCCAGTCCGAGGCGCCGTTGACAGTGCGGTAGAGCATCCGCTTGCTGTGCTGCAGCGAAAGGGGCGCGTTGGCCGCGATCCGCGTCGCCAGTCCGAGCGCTGCGCCGAGCACCTGGTCGGCGGGGACAACCCGGTTGACCAGCCCCCACTGTTCCGCGGTGGCTGCATGGATAGCGTCCCCGGTGAGTACGAGCTCAAGGGCCCGCTTGAGTGGAAGCTGCCGCTGGAGCCGTACAACGCCGCCCGCTGCGGCGAGCAGCCCGCGCTTGACTTCCGGGAGGCCGAACATGGCGGTCTCGGAGGCGACGACCAGGTCACTGGCGAGTACGATCTCGGTGCCACCGCCCAATGCGGAACCGTTGACGGCCGCGATGATCGGCTTGTCGATCCAATGCCTGATGAAGCCCGCGAATCCCCACTCCGGGTGCCCGCGCGCGTGGATGGGTCGCTGCTGGGCGATCTCCTTGAGGTCGGCGCCCGCGCAGAATGCCCGGCCGGCACCGGTGACCACCACGACGCGCACGTCCGGGTCAGCGGCGGCGGCCTCCAGGCCCTCGCCGACGGCTGTTGACAGGTCGGCGTTCACGGCATTGAGGGCCTGGGGACGGTTGAGGGTGATGACGGCGACGCCGTCGCTGGCCGCATAGCGAGCCGCCGACTCGCTGGCCGCGCCAGGGTCCGGGTCGTTCGCTCGTGCGGTCGTGGGATCGGCGTCCGGCGTGCTCATGAGCGCGCGCCCAGGACGTCGCGGGCGATGATGGTCTTCTCCTCATCGACGAGGGGACGGGGCGCGGAGAGGTCGGCCATGGATCAGAGCCTCTCGATGATGGTCGCGTTGGCCATGCCGCCGCCCTCGCACATGGTCTGCAGGCCGAACCGGCCGCCGACGGCCTCGAGATGGTTGATTAGGGTGGTCAGCAGCCGGGTGCCGGAGGCACCGAGGGGGTGTCCCAGCGCGATGGCGCCGCCGCGCGGGTTGAGCTTGTCGGGGTCGGCGCCGAACTGGGCTGTCCAGGCCAGCGGGACGGGGGCGAAGGCCTCGTTGACCTCGAAGGCGTCGATGTCGTCGATGGAGAGCCCCGAGCGCTGGAGGATCTTCGTGGTGGCCGGGATCGGGCCGGTGAGCATGATCTCCGGGTCGGATCCGGTGACCGCGAAGCTGTGGAAGCGGGCTCGGGGAATCAGGCCGAGGACGGCGGCCTTCTCCTCGCTCATGATCAGCGCGGCTGAGGCGCCGTCGGTGAGCGGGGAGGAGTTGCCCGGGGTGATGACCCAGCCGATCTCGGGGTAGCGCGCGGCGAACCTGGGGTCCATGAAGGCGGGCCGCAGCGCGGCGAGGCTCTTCGCGGTCGTGGCCGCCCGAACGGTCTCGTCGGCGGTATGAACGGAGCCGTCGGGCAGGGCCACCGGGACGATCTCGGCGTCGAAGGCACCCGAGGCCGCGTGGGCGGCCGCGCGACGATGGGATTCGGCGGAGAACTCATCCAGGGTCTCCCGGTCGAACTTCCAGCGCGCGGCGATCAACTCGGCGCCTATGCCCTGGTGCGGCAGGCTCGGGAACCGGGCAGCCAGCGGGGCGTGCGGAGCGCCGGTGCGGTTCGAGCTGCCCATGGGGCAGCGGCTCATGGACTCCACTCCCCCGGCGATCACGATGTCGTAGGCCCCGGCGATGACGCCCTGGGCGGCGAAGTGGGCGGCTTGCTGAGAGGAACCGCACTGACGGTCGATAGTGGTGCCGGGGACCTCGACCGGCAGACCCGCGTTGAGGGCTGCCGTGCGGGCTATGTTGAGCGCCTGGTCTCCATACTGGATGACGCATCCGCCGATGACGTCGTCGACGAGTGCCGGGTCCAAGCTATTGCGCTCGATCAGCGCCTTGATCACGGTGGCGAACAGGTCGGCCGGGTGCACGCCCGAGAGCGCCCCTCCGGGCTTGCCCTTGCCAGATGCGGTGCGGACGACGTCCACGACGACTGCGCTTGTCATGCCGGTGAGCCTTTCCTTGCTTCGGGATTCGGGGATTTCGGGGACGCAGGCGAGCGACGGCTCATCGCGCCGCCATCCTGATGGCACCGTCGAGACGGATGGTCTCGCCATTGAGCATCGGGTTGCCGATGATGGCGGCCACCAGGTCGGCGTACTCGCTGGGTGAGCCGAGCCGACTGGGATGGGGTACCTGCGCGCCAAGGGAGGCGCGCACGTCCTGGGGGAGCGAACCGAGCAGCGGCGTGTCGAAGAGGCCCGGCGCGATGGTCATCACGCGGATGCGCAGCGGCGCGAGGTCGCGCGCGACAGGGAGGGTGAGGCCGACGATGCCGCCCTTCGATGCCGAGTAGGCGGCCTGCCCGACCTGGCCGTCGAAGGCGGCGACGGAAGCGGTGTTGACGATGACTCCGCGCTCCTCGGCGCCCGCCTCGTTGCCGGCCATCGCGGTGGCGGCGAGGCGGATGACATTGAAGGTGCCGATCAGGTTGACGTTGATAACCTTGGCGAAGGCAGCCAGCGGGAAGGCTCCCTTCTTGCCGGTCGTTTTGACGGCGTTGCCGATGCCTGCGCAGTTGACGGCGACCGCCAAGGTGCCCTCGGAGTTGGCCAGGTCGACGGCTGCCTGGACGGCAGCCTCGTCGGTGACGTCGGCCGGGGCGAAGGCGGCCGCTTCCCCGAGCTCCTTCAGGGCGACCTGGTCGGTGCCGGGCAGGTCGATCGCGAATACGCGAGCTCCTTCGCATACGAGCCGGCGAACGGTGGCCAGCCCGAGCCCGGAGGCGCCGCCGGTGACGATCGCGGTTTTGTCTTTGAGTTGCATGGTGCCTGGTTCTCCTGTGGTTTTGATGGGGGTGTTCTGGCGAGGCGAGTCGGGTGAGGCCGGTCCTGTACGGCCGGCCGCGGTTATAGCGAGCGCCCGCGCGGTTGGGTGGGGCTGAGCGGGAGAGAAGACATCCTGGAGAAGAGGTCGTAGTGGGCGCTGGCGGTGGCGACGACCCGATCGATGTCCTCGGTCAGGAGGAATCCTTCGGCGGCCAGGTCCAGCGCCGCGGCCGTGAGCCGAGCGAGGTAGTCCTCGCGGTCGCGGTACCTGGCGGCGACCGGGCGCCGCTGGTCTCCCGGGCCGGCAGCATCCCCCTCGGCCGGCGGGAACGGGTGGCTATTGCCGGTCAGGGCGCTCAGTGCCCCCCACTGGGGGCCGGCCGCCAGCAGCAGGTTCCAGCCGGTGTGGGTTGCCAGCGGCACGGACAGCTCGGGATGGCGGATTCCGGCGACCTCATTGCCGTCCTCGTCCATGGCCGAGACGTAGACGTCGGCCGAGGGGGGGCGGCTGCCTGGGGCAGTCGCGTGGCGGTCCTCGCGCTGGAGCATCGGTCCCTCGTCGGGCAGGGAGAGCCCGGTCACAGCGCCGAACTCGCGTAGTGCGCGAGTTCGCGGGATGGCCGTGCCGTCGTCGACGCGCGGCCGCATCGTGGCCGGCGGGGCGTGGCCGTCAACGACCCACCGCCGGGCCAGTTCCAGCACCGCCCGGTTGAGCGGGGCAAGTGACAGGTGGTTCCTGGGCGGCCCGGGAACGGTGAAGCCGAGCGTGCCGCCGCCAAGGTGCTCGGTTCCCGCGAGGTAGTAGTCCCTCGTACCAGGATCGTCATCATGCATATCAGCTCCCCCGGCGCCGATGTGGCCGAGGCTCCCGTCCGCCCGCCAGTACTCCGAGGCGGTGTTGACAGAGATCACCCTCGGGGCGCTGCCGCGGGCCCTGTCGGCTGCCAGCAGGTCGGCCATGGCGTACGGCGGCTGCCGGGCGGCGCCCTCGGCGAGCGCCTCGGCCGGCTGGCCATACCGCTGGTTGAACTCGCCCCTACTGGCGCCGGCGATGAACGGCAGTACCGCGTCGAATACCCGGCGGCCGTCCTCATCCAGGTTGAAGCCGTCCAGGAGGAACTGCCGGAGGAACCTCCCGCTCTGCGACCAGCCCGCGGCGAAAACGTGCTCGCACTGATCGTCGCTGCCGCGCAGGTAGCTCGCCACATCCCGGAACAGCGCGAGGCCGGCGCCGACCAGCGGGCACCGGCTGGTCCGGTAGCTGGCCTGGTAGAGGCGATCCGGTCGGAAGCCCCCGGCCAGCCAGACCGCCTCGCAGTCGGGGACCAGCCGACCGTCGGCGTCCGGCCGGGCGAAGCTCCACTCGGCGCGCGGGATCGCGACGAATGGCTCCCCGCGCCGTGTGGCGACCTGGAGCATGGCGTCGGATTGCGCGGGGTCTGACGCCGGATAACAGGTGCACGTGCGGGTCAGGTCCGACGCCGACCTCAGCGGCAGCCACGGGGCAGGCGCGAGGAACGGCTGCAGTTCGACGCGGACGGTGCCCTCCAGCGGCCGGCCGACGACATCGACCACCTCGGGAACCGAGCAGCCGAGGCTCGCCGCGGACCGGGGGACGTCCCACTGCCACCCGGTCCAGCACACGGTCCAGCCGGAGCGAAGAAGCCAGCCGTCACCGGGGCGCAGGCCGGACTCGGCGCCGAACCGGGGCGGCTCGTCGTAGCTGAACGGCATGCCCCCGGTCGTCCCCCGGTTCGGGACGACGCACAGCAGGCACCCGTTCCCCGCGCGATGGCGGGCGGGGCGGAGAACCAGGACGTCGGTCTCCGCCTCGACGTATCCACGCGCCGACCTGGCCGCGTGATCGATATCGGTCACCGCGGCATTGGCCGGGGAGCCCGGGTCCAGGGCGGCCTTCATCCGGTACCGGGCCAGCTCGTAGAGGCCCGCGTCGCCGAATCGCCGTCCGCCTGCGAACTCCTCCCGCCACGCGATCTGCGCAGAGACAACAGCCAAAGAGACCTCCGAGGATGAGGGCGAATTCCTTGCCGCGGCGTGAGCTCGGGCGTCGGTGGCGCGGCAGAACGCCGGCGACGGCTAGGTTGCGGTGAAGCGGGGCGAGCGCTTTGCCAGGAACGCCTCGCGACCCTCCTTGAAGTCCGCGCTCTTCCAGCACACGGCGGCCGCCGCAGCGGCCGCCTGCGTCCGGTCTCCGTGCTGCTCGTCGAAGGCGGCCGCGATGGCGCGCTTGGACGCGAGGAGGGTGAGCGGGGCGTTGGCGGCCAGGGCGCCGAGGACGTCAGAGGCCTTCGACTCGAACTCCGACTCGTCGAACAGCCAGTTCAGCAGGCCGACGTCATAGGCCCGCTGACCGTCGATGGACTGCCCGCTCAGAAGCAGCTGTGCCGCCAGACCCGGTCCTGCCCGCCGGACCAGCGCGGTCACCGCGTCAAGCGGATACGCCGCCCCGAGCCGGGCGGCCGGTATGCCGAACTTGAGCCCCGGCGTTCCTATCCGCAAGTCCGCGGCGAGGGCAAGCACCACGCCGCCGCCCAGGCACCACCCTTCGAGCAAGGCGACGATCGGCTTGCCGACCCGCGCGACCTGCTCGAGGATGCCCGGCTCGGCGGCGTCCGCATGCCCGGGCGAGCTCGTCAGCTGGCCGATGTCAGCGCCGGACACGAAGGTTCCGCCCGCCCCGCGCAGCGCGATCACCCGGACGGACGCGTCGCCGTCCAGCTTCTCGATGGCCGCGAGCGCCGCCGCGAACATCTGCGCGCTCATCGCGTTGCGCTTGACCGGGTTCGAGAAGGTGATCCAGCCGACCGCGTCGCGAACGTCGACGAGTACCTGGCCGTCTGTCATTCTCGTCCCCCTGTCGGGTCCGGGTACGCGATGACCGCGTCCCTGGCCAGCCCTGCGATCTCGTCGTCGGCGTATCCCGCCTCGCCCAGCAGCGCGCGCGTGTCCGCCCCTAGTTCTGGTGGCTGCCGGACGACCCTCGGCGCGCCGGCCGCCACCA
>Ga0335072_10008254_pt1 | contig 15108 bp, 10 predicted proteins | sample Lox_Sample_21_FD_206725 | JGI IMG/M metagenome (GOLD analysis project Ga0335072, IMG submission 206725) | Soil microbial communities from Loxahatchee National Wildlife Refuge, Florida, United States - Lox_Sample_2.1 | ecosystem: Environmental > Terrestrial > Soil > Wetlands | place: USA... | reverse complement strand
ACAGTCAAAATCCTTTACAAGAGATTACTGCTGAGCTCACAATATCCCCGCCAGTTGCACATGCGCCCAATGCAACACAGGGAGAAAAGGACAAGGATCGTGATAGAGGCTACCACTATGTTGGGAAGCTCCATTTGAGTGAGAGCTATATGTGCTTCTCCACACAGCCGACGAGCTTCCTACCGACTGCGACTACAAGCACATCGTCTGGTTTTACTGGTCAAACTCACGGTGCAGGTCCTGGAGGTAATGGCTTCACCCTGCCACTATGTGCCATTCGGCGGGTGGAACGGCTACAGAGCCAAAGCTACCAGGTAGGTCTCAAGACAAGCACTCCGTGCTGTAACAAGAGCTAAATCAGTCAAAAGTTTGCGTTAGCAATCACAACCTGGAATGGCATGAGTAGCCCCCCTACATCCGATTCTTCGAAATCCCCTAATCAGCAGCAAAGAATAACCATCCAGCTTGGTGGAAGCCGGCAAGCGTGTGAAAGATTTTGTGATGTTCTGAAGAAGGGTCTCAAATCTGGGGTTGGAGAGGTCGGGAAGCTGAAGAAAGTTGTGTCCGAATGTTACTCCGAATATCACCTCCTCTCACTCGAGGCGAAGAAGAATGTGGAACCTCCCGATGCTGGGCTTGGGATGAAATTCCGGTACCCCGGGGATGCCAAAAAATTACGTGACAAGAGCAAGATGAGATTATGGGGTGAATATCTCCGAGAGAATGGACGCAACGTAACGCTTATCCGACAGCCGACCTTCCACAAGCTTATACGCGTGGGTTTACCAAATCGTCTCCGGGGAGAAATATGGGAGCTTACATCTGGATCCCTATTCCTACGGCTCGAATCGCCTACCCTCTATGCCGATACACTGGCGAAATTTGATGGGAAGGATTCTCTTGCAATAGATGAAATCGAAAAGGACCTCAACCGTAGTTTACCCGAGTACCCCGGCTTCCAAGATCCGGAGGGGATTGACCGTCTCCGGAGGGTGCTTACTGCATATAGCTGGATTAATGAAGAGGTTGGATATTGTCAAGCCATGAACATCGTTGTTGCAGCGCTACTCATCTACATGTCAGAGTCTCAGGCATTCTTTCTGTTATCCATATTATGTGATCGTTTGCTACCTGGCTATTATTCAACAACCATGTATGGAACCTTACTGGATCAGAAGGTTTTCGAATCCCTAGTGGAGAAAACCATGCCAATTCTATGGGATCATTTGGTTAAGTCGGACGTTCAACTATCTGTTGTCTCTTTACCATGGTTCCTGTCACTCTATATAAACTCGATGCCGCTGGTCTTCGCTTTTCGCGTCCTAGACGTCTTTTTCTTGGAGGGCCCCAAAGTTCTCTTTCAAGTCGGATTGGCAATTCTGCGCATAAATGGCGAGGAACTGCTCGATGCAACTGATGATGGCGCCTTCATCTCGATACTAAAGTCATATTTTTCCAAACTGGATGAGTCGGCCCACCCAAAATCGGAGAATGCGAAATTACGAGCTGTAACACGTTTCCAGGAACTCATGGTCGTGGCATTTAAGGAATTCTCTGGTATCACGCAAAGCAGCATAACAGAGCAACGGATGAAGCACAAAGACGCGGTACTCAATAATATAGAGAGTTTTGCGAAACGTACTTCAATAAGAAACCTAGGTCCGGACAGTAAGAGGTTGAACATAGATGAATTGGGCGCCCTGTACGATAGATTTTATGGCATATTATACGAGAGACAACAACGGATGCAAATGATTCAAGAAGAAACTAATCGACGGGCCAAAGCCAGCAGGGCAAAGGCTGCAGAACTTGTCGGAATTGGCGATAGGCAGAGTGTCGAGAAAGGTCGAGTTGGCCTAGGCCCCAGCCCAACATTGATGGACTACGATGGCTTTCGCGAGTTCCTTGCTGGTATGTCGAAATGGGCAATTACAGACTCGCCTACACCACTAGAGAAGGATACCCCTCCCGAAGCAGAAAAGCATTCTTACTTCGGAAATTCTGTGCGGCGACGAGAGGGCTCTCTTTCGCCCTGGGGATATGGAAATCCTGAACCTGCAGATCATGAATTCATGCAACGGTTATTCAGGAGATGGGACGTAGATATGAACTCTGCGTTGACCCTACAAAATGTTGTTACAGGTCTAGCTCATATCAAGGGCAAGCGTGACATCATGGGCAGCATCACCTACTTTTTTGAGCTCTACGATGATGACGGTGACGGGAGGGTCGACCGCGAAGGCATACTCAGGATCTCAGAAGCACTGCTTTTCCTTTCTAGAAGAGGACTAGATGGTTCATTGACACCGTCTATGTCAATGGTAGGCATGAGTGAATATGAAGCTAGTAATGGCAACGTGGCGGATCCGTCCATGGGTACCACAAATGAACGCTTTCTCAGTAGTGTGAGTGCTTTCATTCGACGATGCTTCGAGTACGCAGACCCGGATCACCCGCAAAATAAAGAACAATCTGGAGGCAATCCAACACAAAGTGCGACAGACAATAGCGCTTTCAGTGTTGGTGATGACGAAGAGAAGGAAGGGGAGGATCTCCTTGATCTTAGGTCTTCAGAAAAAGATGCTGGCCCGAGTACCAAACCAACGAACCTCCCTTCAAGACCAAAAGCATCCGGCGGTCCCGAGGTCGAGGAAAGTTCCCAGCGTAGCGTCTCAAAAGCGCAGTCGGAGTCTGCCAATGCAGCTCTCGATCCGTCCAATCCTTTGCACATTACATTGCCAACCTTTCGCATGGTTGTACTTGCCGATGAGCTACTGGAACAATTCTTTGAGTCGTCGTTTCCGGCCTCTTTCCACATTTTAGACAAGCCTACATCCCCGTCAGACCTCTCAAACGGTTCAAGTCTTACGACTTTCTCCAGTTTAGGATTTGGTCGGCCGAGTGCTTCTATACTACAAGGCCGGGGAGCCGTTGGGGGAACAGGCTCTACCGGCCTTGTACCTCCAAGCAAGGGTCTCCGCGGCGTTCTTGACAATATTGTCACTGATGGCATGCGCGTTGCTGCCGAGGTCAAGCGCCGAATGGATGAAGCACAGAAAGAGCTAGAGAAGAATGCTATGCAGCGGGATGATGATGACGAAGATGATGGAGATGATGACCATCAAGCGCCAAGTGCATATAGTAAAGACTTGGACCGAAGGAGCGTCAGATCTGAAGATATGGACCTTCTGGAAGGTGCTGATGCTGAGGCTGGAAGCATCAAAGGTGGAGAGGCTGTAAATGAAGGGAATAATTTTGGATTGAGGGTGGAAGATGTTGATGCTAGCCGGACGAGAGCTGCTAGTACAGCTACTCAGCAATTCGTGGAGTTTGAGAGGTAATAGTGGGACTCTCGAGCGGCCTATGGTTCTTCGCTAGAGAGATTAGGTTGGGGAAGGGGGGAACTTTCTGGGTCGGCGCTTTTGAGATAGTGTGAGCTCAAAGCTGGTTAGAACTATGGATTGGACACACACAATTGTATGCAACGGTATCACTACATTAGGAAGTCTAGTTGAATTGGCTTGGGTGACTATCACTGTCATCCCTTACCCCGGCTCAAGGCCGCCAAAGTGATCACGACACGGTCGACATTATCGGTAGCTCTAATAGCGGATTATATATACAGGTAAGCCGTGTCAAACTCTCTGCTGTATCAGATGCCTTTCCCTTCAGCAACAAGCCTGATACCTTCATCCTTCAGCTTGAACTTCTGGATCTTCCCACTAGCCGTTTTGGGATATTCCGTCGCCCAGAAGATATACTTCGGTACGAGATGATGACTTAGGTTCTCTCGGACCCAAGTCCTGAGTTCTGCCTTCGTCAGGACTTTTGTCCCCTTGACTCCATCCTGGATATCGTCTTCTACAACAACGCCCTTGTGAACGATCACAAATGCTGCCACACACTCCCCGTACTTCTCATCTGGCAGTCCAACAACAGAAACCTCTGAGACGGCCGAGTGTGCGAAGAGGACGTTTTCTACTTCAAGAGGATGGATGTTCTCCCCTCCCCTGATGATCAGATCCTTGATTCTCCCTGTAATCTTCACATATCCATCCTCATCCATGAGCGCTTCGTCGCCCGTATGCATCCAGACCTTCTCTTCTCCAGTCTTTTTGTCTCTCTCCACAACCATTACCTCCTCAGTCCGCTCTTCATCGCCCCAATAGCCCTTCATTACGAGGTAACCAGAGACAGCAAGCTCACCTTTCTCTCCGATTGGTAAGATCTCCGAGCGGTCATGTACGGAAACAACTTTTGCTTCAACGTGTGGTAAGAGCCGACCTACGCTATTCAACTGTTTCTCAAGAGGGTCATCAGGTGTCGTCATGCACGATACGGGCGACGTCTCAGTCATTCCATAACAGATTGTCAGACCCGTCAGATTAAGCGTCTCGTGCAGTTTCTTCATTAAGGTACTAGGAACAGATGATCCAGCCGCAATACCAGTCCGGAGATGCTCAAACCCTCCATATGGCACCGCGCCATTTGCAAGGAGTTCGAGTTCCGCGACAAACATAGTGGGGACCCCGTATAGTGCTGTAGCACCTTCTTCTTGCACCGCTCGTAGTGTGGCTTCAGGATTGAATGCTTCTGAAGGGAAGACGATCGACGCGCCATGAGTTGCTGTTGCCATGTAACCCAAGATGCAACCGAAGCAGTGGAACAGAGGCGGTGGACAGCATACGATATCTCGGGGAGTCAGCCCCATGCGAGAACCAACGAAGAATCCGTTGTTAAGGATGCTTCTGTGTGTTAAGCAAGCAGCCTTAGGCATTGATGTCGTGCCACTTGTGAACTGGATATTGATAATATCGTCCACATGTTGGCCAACATCTCCAATGTCTGCAGGAGAATGACTCAGTGAAATATCACTGAAAGGTATTGCTCCTCGTAGTCTATCAAAGCGGCCATTAGAATTATTCACGGTTATGATGCTGCGCAAGGATGGCACGGAAGCCGATTCCACTTTTCTGGCAGTCTCAATAGTCGGCACGATTTGCTTGAGTAAAGATGTATTCTCTCGAGGTGGTTTGAACGGCAGATTAGTCTCCGCGCCCATTATCAGATGTGACACCGAAAGATGCGAGAGCGCAGAAATGAGTTGAACAGAATTAAATGCCGGATTAAGTGGAACCTATATCACCGTCAGTACCAGCTTTCAAAAGGAATACGCGAAGACAGAGACATACCAGTATTGCTCCGAGTTTAAATAACGCATATGTAGTCTAACCCGTGTATCGTAAATGAATCAATATATGTCGGCCCTTCTGCGATACTGGAGAACCTACAACAGCAAACTCAATATTATTCCCCAAGCTCACCGCGACCCGCTTGCCCTTCTGAACACCCAATTCCCTCAGGCCCCTTGCCAATGCATTACTCCTCGCATTCAACTCCTCATACGTCACACGCTGCTTCTGGGCGCGAGAAACGACGGCGGTTCGGTCTCCGAATTGAGAGACGATGGATGCAAAGTGCTGTGGGATCGTTTGCTCCAGAAGAGGTGGCTAATTTCTCGACGCACACGTCAGTCAATTATTGGTCGCTCTTACGGGAGAGTAGAGGGTAAATAGAGACATACCTCGGAAGGGCCTTTGCTGTATGATATGCTACCCAAGGTTCGGCGCGTGACGGGAGGGGCGCGAAGGGAGAAAGTCGCACCAAGCGGTCGAGTGAACCTCGATGTTTGAAACATAGTAACGGCGCATTGTGGTAGACGTCAAGTCGCGTGGTACATGGCAAGAGCAATCCGTTTTGTTTTGGAAGTTTGAAGTTCGTTCAGAAACCTCGCTAGCGCGTGCGGGGTTATGTACAATCCCCGCATATTTAGTCTCTCGGCCGTTCCTGGCCTTTGGCTCTTCCCAGGGCTTACCTGAAGCCTGAAGAGATATGTGAGACACAGAAATAGTCCTGGCTGTGCGAGTATCACTTGCATACTTGATGTCGCGGGGTTCCCCAATCACGTAAACTGGCCCGGTTAATGCTTTCTAGGATCTCTGTTGAACAAATGCTTCCCAAGCGGATTCCACCGGAGAAGATCCACACGCACTCGACAGCACGGCTTTCCTTTAAGTTGTCACGTGCAGCGGCCATCTGATTTCCCGGATCTCTTATCGCGATAAGAGTCCGGGGTTGGCCCGGTTGGGCTGCGGGGGCAGATCATTTTGGCGCCTTTGCCCAATCCTTGCTGTACGTCATTTCTTAGTTGGTGTTAGTACTGTAGTTGAAGTTGGGTCTACGGGAGAGGCCCATCGTTCCACGCCGACAACGTCAATTTCTTTCGCTCTCTCCCCCCTTCTCGGTTCACCATGTCATTCCACCTCCTCTTCTATATATCGTCATCCTCTCTTGAGATACATTATTGACCTTAAATTCCTCGTCAGCGCATTGCTACATAACCCCTTCCTTTATCCCGCAATCATGCCCCTCCATTGATCCAACTTGACCCCGCCCCGCCCCACCGCCTCAACCCAACCCAATCCCACCTCGTTGCTCCAAGTCCCTGCGACCTGCACAGCTCTACAGCTTTATGGCAGCAGCATCGGCCCGGCCACCCATTGCGCATCATAGCGTCTCTTCGAACCTTGAGATGGCGGCTCCTGCAGAGGATATTATGGACATTTCAGGACAGGAGGAGCTTGGAGAAAACTCAAAACCCTTGGGCGTAAAGGATTTTGAACTTGTCAAGACATTGGGGACTGGTACGTTATGCGTTTGTCCATCACTGATTCAATCTAATGCTCTGCAACGAATGGATTGAAATATGTCATGCAGGTGGGTATAGAATCGCGCTAATGGCTCTCTACGGACAGGGACTTTTGCCAGGGTTTGGCTTGCGCGGTTAAGGGGCCATGATGGGGCCAACGACAAACTCTATGCACTGAAAGTTTTACGGAAAGCTGAAGGTGATCTTTGCAGAGACCTCACAAAGGGTGAATGGCTTACACAAGCACAGTAATAAGGCTCAAGCAGGTTGACCACGTCAATCATGAGCGGGAGATATTAGCAGATGTTGCTGGCCATCCATTTATTACGACTTTAATAGCGACATTTTCTGATTATGATTCTTTATATATGCTTGTAAGTTTTCTACTTCACCTTCACCATCCTCTTGAAAGATCGAGAGCTGACCAGTGCCACCCTTTGAACTAGCTCGATTATTGTCCTGGCGGCGAAATCTTTTCCTATCTTCGGAAAGCGAAACGCTTCGATGAAAATACTGCGCGCTTTTATTCCGCTGAAATTGTCCTGATACTTGAATTCCTGCATGAGCAGGAGGGTGTTGCTTATAGAGATCTGAAACCGGAGAACATATTGTTGGATGCCGAAGGGCATGTAAAATTAGTCGATTTTGGATTCGCCAAGAGAGTTAGCGGTCGTGAGTCCTCTGATTTCTTATTCAAATCCCCTCCCATGCTCTGGGGTTGTCGCGTCGATATGGCGGTGGTACCGATGCTGATATGGTGGCACAGGAGAAACATACACGCTCTGTGGCACTCCGGAATATCTCGCCCCTGAAGTTATACAATCTCTTGGCCACACTACTGCCGTTGATTGGTGGGCTCTTGGTATTCTCATTTATGAGTTTCTAACAGGCTACCCACCGTTTTGGCATCAAAATCCAATGGAAATCTACAAACAGTTCGTGTCGTTCTCTCTTTGTCTTGATACTTCCCGCCTCGTCTCTTATTCTCAATATGCTGCCCATGAATACTGACCCTCCACAGAATCCTCAACAAATCTGTCACATTCCCCGCCAACCCCCCTCTCTCCAGTGCTGCGCGAGATATCATCCTCGGCCTCTGCACCGTCGACCGATCCCATCGCCTGGGGAATATTAGCGGAGGTGCAAGTCGAGTCAAAAATCATCCATTCTTTCACGGCGTTCGCTGGGACGACGTCTACCACCGTAAATACCGCGGCCCTATTATACCGCCACTGCGCTATCGGGGTGACACGCAATGTTTCGACACATATCCTGACGAGAAGGAGGATAGAGAGCAATATACTGAGGAGATGAGGGAGTGGTGGGATGAAGCCTTTGCCGGCTTCTGATCAAGTCCAAAGATGCCTCCCGCTACAACTCCTTGGTTTTTCGCACCGGAACCTATCTTGGATCGAACAACGAGCATGCTGTTTTCCGACTTCTCAAGTAGAGAGAAATGCTCGCAACCTGAGCAACGAAAGCGTCTCGCAGCCGTTCGACTTTCTACTGCCTCTGCCTCAATCTCTCAACCCCCCCCTCCCCCTTCTCATACTTACGCGCCCATCGGGTCAGTAAAGTCAGCTATTTTTCGCCACATTATTACACAGCTGTCTATTTGTCCCCCATATGAACCCTAAACATAATCTTGACTGAACGCAGCAAAAAGTCGTCGCCCAATAACAGATCAGCCATCAAAGGACTCGAGATCCACCCCCGAAGCCATATCGGGTATGATCTGCCCTGCATATCAGTATTATTTTTACTTTAGGATAAGCAAACAGCGGCATAATGGCCTGGCTTTCTACCTACCGCATTCATGTCTCTGGGGGGATTGGGTCTTGTGCAACACCCCACTTGCGGGAATATGAGAGTGGACCATTTTTTTTTTTTTTTTGATATATGCCCCGTGGCAAAAGGGGGGGGGAAAGGCTTCTAGAAGCTATCTATCATCATATATGTTCACATATCAAATCACGTCACATTTAAAAATGGATATAGAAAAACGCATATAGCACGCGTAGTGTGCTTAGACACAAGAGCCTGTAGTTCCATATTTCATTCCTCGCAAGCATCGCGAGCTATCTTACAAGGATTGGGGTTCTCTGTACATATATATATATATGTGTGTGTGTGTGTAGGCAATATGTGCCCGCCCGAGATTTACCCCTTTTATACAGCACAACGTGCAAATTGCTCTTTTGGCCTTCCCTCTCGCGTTCTTCGTCTCTGCTCCACTATTTGCGAGGACATCCCAAGTAGCACACAGCTTCAGCTCTTGAAGATTGTGTGATCTTCCACCTCAGTCTCCCTCGTCCATATTCATCTTCCTACTTCCATTATTTTCATTTCCAGTCCGCAGCGATATTCCCAGATGATGGCCCGTTGCCCCTCCCCCATCCCCAAAACCAGAAGTAAGCAAACATGTGAACGTCAACTTGAATGAAATGCATTTACCCAAAAAAGAAAAAAAAAAACGCGCTGTCTATGATTTTCTATTTCCGTCTAGTATGTTTGTGCGCTGAAAATTCCCTCAGATGGAACGTAGAACGCCGAAGCAATGGTTGGATGAATGCAGAAGATTTCCGCCATAACAGATAAATATTCGAGTCCTTGGGTTAATACAGGATAATAATTTGGGTGTGTATTTCGAGTAGCTGGTCTGGGTGTGGTAAAGACGAGTTAGTGGGAATAGGCGTTCAGTTGCTCAAACGCTACCAGCGGCTGCGGCTGCGGCATCTGCAGCAATTTGAGCTTCTTCTGCGGCGATTTCTTCATCTGTCTTCCCAATATGGCGTAGATGCTCTGGCTTCCAGGTCCCTAGGGGCCATATCAGTAAAGTATCGCGGTAGAAAGAGGGTTGAAGAAAAGAGGAGAGTGGAGGAGTTGTGGTTCGTGACAGGAGCAAACTTACCCTCGAATTCATGTCTCACAAATGCCATTGGATCCTCATAATCACCCGCACCCATCTGCTGCACTCCTGGACTGAAACTCGTAATTGGTAGGACGACGACGTCACCAACCTTCTTCGGCGAGGTCATGCCTGTGAAGTTTTCCCATGTAATTCTGGCCTTGCTATTCTTCATATCAAAGTACTTTTCATTATTGAAATAGTCGAAAATAATATCCGTCCAGACGGCCGGGCCCGTAAAATCCACAACCTTATCATCATCGACCTTGTTAAGTAGACCGGTCTTCTTCCGTTCTAGCGTTTCCTGTGTAATGTTTGCAACGATCTCGCGGAGCACAGGGTGTCCCGACTTGGCTTGGATAGTCCATTGACAGAATTGTATCCGCCTGCTATACCAATCTGCCCAATCTGAACGATCAGGGTCCGCTTCAATGCCGATGAGGAGGCCCACAGCTTCGTGCGGGACACTCTCGGGGATCCACTCGAGGGCCGACTTCAAAGCATGCGTATCAATGTCGCTATATATGCCTCCCCGAGCCAGTAGGATAAGGTAGCGAAAAAAGTCGGCTTTCAAGATCGGTAATGGCATGGCGTTGTAAGCTTCCACAACCTCGGGGGTAGAGGCGTATAGATGTCGAATGAGGTGGACGGCGACTTGATCAGTGATGACTTCATGGATGAAGCCTGGGTGCTTCTCAGTCCAACTGGCTTCTGCGGGGCGGAAATCGTCACCGAAGTCGGCAGATGCTGGTGTGTATTTCCATGTTTGCCAGATGTAGGCTGGGAATTTTGTTTCGAGGTCGTATGGGAATTGATATGCGAGTTGATCGACTAACGATAACTTGGATATGTCTTTCATAACCTGCTGGGTGAGCGGCTGCTTCTTCCTATGGTCTTTCGTTGAAATTGCTGTTGTGGCAGGCCCTGAGGGGACGTAGCCCGTTCGTGCCCCTGCGCCGTCAAAATTCGAGGCCTTCGTGCTGGCTACGACGGCTGCTACGGCGGCGGCGTCATTTCCCGTGCGTGTTGAAGGTATCGAACTGGTATACGGGTCTGAATTGGAACGTGTAAATAGGTAAATAATGGTGAGGACGAAGCAAGCTGCAATAACACTTTTCCGAAAGGTTAGCATCTTGTGCAGCTAGATCTGCTGGTCCCAGGATTATGGAATGGTAGCACACTGAGCATTAACGGGCTCTTGTCCGGGCCAAAGTGAATTGGCGGACAGATGTCTAATTGTAGCGGTTCTGGTGAAGTGGTAATGAAGGGATCCAAAAATTTCAAAGCTAGAAAGGGGATATGGTGGGCCTCGCGTAGGAGGCTGATACCAAAAACACGAAACGATAAAAAGCGGACACTAAGCACTTTCGAGCTTTGACCCGTAATCCGTCGTAATTAAACTGCGCTGCTGACAGATTCGGTGCGACTTATTTCGTACTTTGTACTTCGTACTTGGCACCTGGGAAATGAAGGAAATGATTGATCGTCGATTCCTGAGAAAGAGGAGGATGCAGTCCAAAAAGATAGTAGTTCCCACTCCACTGTTCGAGCTGAGATATCCCGAGAGTATGGAGTACAGAGATTGGCTTATGAGAACGAGTGAGTGATTCCCTGGCCTCAGCTCGCTCCTAAGAATAGCGATTGCGTATGTTATGGAAGCTTGGAGCGGCAGCGCGGCAGAGAGGCGACCGTTGCCAATTGCGCCACTGAAGATCATCAGACTAATCTTTGTATGTATTATTTATGGAAATGGAAATGGAAATGAATGAATGAACTCTACTCTGCTTATTTACAGAAGACTTCCCCACTTGCACTTTCATTCATGTGCTTGCGCTGTAACCAGTCACATCATGACTGTCACTCACTAATCGTGCAGGGCCGCGTAACCCACTACACTACTCTATGCTTCCATACTAGCACATGCATAGAATCCAATTGTAACGTCATCCCAGCCTCCATCTTTGCTAATCTTCTAGATAAATTTGCATTCTAGATATAGAATGAGAACAAGGCAATATATAGCATCAGCGAGGGAAGCAACCAGATATCTGACGATCATAGTACAAGGATGCACAAGTCATGATCCACTTTCACATAAGCTGATCGGCGATATGCGAAACAGAAGGTTTTTGTACTAGGCCTCACACCCCTTGATTAAGATATTCGTCAAACACTCTCTCCATTGCAATCGCAACGACATATCTCGCTCAAAAGATACTCGTCACTCTTATGCCCATACCCTCGCTCTCAACCTAATTTAAAACCTCCAACCGATAACTGAGCTCAAATTGCCCAGCACCCGTCCATACGTACAGCCTTTATCCAACAAACTTGCTTGAAACTCGCGCCCCATAACTTGAATATACATGCTTCCCCCATCCGGCCGAAAGTGCGTTACTAATTGTAGTCTCCTAATTGTGAATTAATCAGCCTATGATCCCGTCCTTTTGAGATCGTGAAAAAATATGGGTTTGATAGCTTTAAAGGCATTTTTCGTCATTAACCATGATTAACTTCCTAGAAGCCAATACGTATCATCGTTCTGGTGAGGGTAAAGGTAAAAATTCAGTTATTGGATCTCAACCACGAGTTAGGACCTCGAACAGTATTCACTAGAGGGTCGAACTTTGGGCCAGACGCAGTAATGTTTGCAGGAGCTGCAGGAACTTTGAGGCCGATCCTTGGTAATCCCTTGGTTAGGGTGTGGAGGCACAGATCTCAATCCACCTGGATTGTCGTAAGTACCTCTGAATTTTTGATTCGTGCCAATGTGTGACGGCCTTCGATGTGTGGCCTAGGTATCCGTCTAAGCGGTGAAAATCTTGATAGATACTTACCATGGTTTCTCGGTCTCCGCGAGCAGAAGCTCGGAGAGCCTACTTGCAAATATTGTTGTATGCCGGCCGCGATTAACGGCAGTCCTGAGAGAAGTGGAGACGAATTCATCCTCAACAAGAAAGTAAGGGACCTGCTCACGGGTGGGTCCGACGAGGAACCTGACTGAGTCTTTAGAACAGAGCTCAACTGCGACAAACGCAATGGCTATAAAGGAGTTCAGTCCGGAAGCCAGGAATGGAACCTGTAGGCTGTAGGGCCTTGTCCTCGGATCACTTTGAAAGTAGGGTCAGATTCTGCTTATGTTTAGTATTTCCTAGGCACACATGGTATTCCAGACGCGAAAATCCATGAAATGGAGGATAAAGATAATTCTTGTCGATGAAAGGGGTTTAGGATGCCCGGAATGAAGAGATATATACAAAACGCCACTTTCCACACTGCCCGGACCAGGCCATTAACGCAATCTATCAGATCCGGGTCCAACGGTAAAAGAACACGCATAAATATAAGAAAAACCCAAATGGCATGGTCCGAGCAGCGGGTATGATGGATCTGCGCATCAAAACAGGGCGCTAAAAACATCCAGAATTTATGCAGACAACGATGCAACCACGAGCAAAGTACCACCAGCCAGTGTCCAAGGAAGTTTCCTTCAGCAATGAGGATTAAACAGTAGAAGGGGTTCCCACGGCCCTGATTTCCATAGGAGCGGCTTGTTCTGCTAAGGAGCAGCCCGGATCAAGCTAATAATCAATCTGCACTGGACTCAAAAGCAAATCTCCACTGGGTGTTACATTTGATCATTCAAGATCCAAGGACCGACATAATGGAGTCATAAACAAACGGCATGATGTTCTCGTCCTAGTTCTGGAAGACCGGACGTGCACATCAGAATTGTCTGTTGAAAGAAGCAAGGAAATCTGCGTCCAGATAGATGTGGGGATCCAGGTACGGACCAGACAATAAGTTATGGAGACACTCTAGGAGCGATGGCCATGCCGTCTTTTGGGATCATCATGTCGGCTCTCTTTCTCCCTTTCTCGTTGCCGGGTTGGGGCTGGAGCAGGAGCCGGAGTAGTAGAAGGAGACTCCTCGTAGTCCATTTCCTCGTCAGGATAGTAGTCTCCTCCTGGCTGCTCCGGTTGTGAGAATCCTGAGTCTACTGACCAATTAGACATTTCGCACTTGCGGGGAAGGTGGGAACGAGGGCCGGTGGATATACGCACCACGAGGGCCGTAGGGGTCGCTATAACTTCCCGTAGATTCGCCACGACCATAACCTGCTTGGACAGGTGGATTACCACCTACTGTAGAGTAGCTATATGTTGGACGTCCGGGAGGATAGCCGGTTCCACTTGGCGGAGGTCCTGCAGGCTGATAACCAGAACTTGGTGGCATATTCCACGGAGGCTGTGATTGGGCTGTCTCCATACGGTCACGGCTACTGTCCATTACACTATACCCCCCAGTGTTTGGCGGTGGTGCGCCGTAAACGTAGTTGCTCTCTGAAGGCGGGTATCCTCCAGGACTCCTGTAACTTGCAGAGGCGGGTTGCGATTGCATCGGCGGGTTAGCGTTCCGAAATTGTACTTGCGCTGTTCCATATTCCTGACGGGGTGGCATAGTTTGGTTTATTGGTGGCGACATCTGTCCAAAAGTTGTAGGTGGATATCCTGACTGCATTCGAGGTTCATCTATGTTACCACGCCTCATTGCCTCTTGTTGGGTAGCTGATTGGTCGTACCCATACCCGCCTGATACATAGTTAGACTTTGACTCGTACGAGCCCGAATCTCGCAGCAAGATACCTTGGGTTCGAGCTGTGTTCCTCTGTCTTTCTTCTCGCCATTTTGCCGAGTCAGCTCTCAAATCCGCCAATTGTGCCTGCAAGGCGCCATAATCAGTGTTGATATCGCCGAGACGTTATTAGTGATGCACACTCACCGTGGTAGGAGCCCGATAGGCAGTGATGTAGAAACCTTCCTGAACTCGGCCGGTTTTATCCTGCGAGGTCGCTCAGCTTTAATGAAAGGATCGATAGGGTGACATTACACTGAGCAACATACCTGATGAGTACCAGGCCTGACGAGGGCGTCATTTCCAAGGTAGCGACATATATCGGTTGTGATCACTTCTCTATCGATCCCCTCGCCACTTATGAAGAACTGGGACTGGCGTGCGCCGCTAGAAGCACCACTCTTCTCTCTCGAAGAGGCGGCGCTTTTCTTGCTGCTTCGATCTGTCATGTTGAAAAACGGTATGTATGTTAGAGGGAAGAAGAAATAAAGTAGGTCCCGAAGAGCCAGCGGATGAAGGAAGGGGATAGAACACGTCAGCCCAGGGCAAGTCGTACAAGGCTCTATGGTAGGCAGCAAAGATCGGAGTTCTGTCCTGCGGCAACGAAAAGGGATTGAGGAGGGCAGGCAGGGTCACAAGAATACAGTTCCAACAGTGGTGGGAGTCAGCGAAGCGGGGAAGCCTTGCGACCAAATACTCCTTCCACGGTTTGGTCTGTGGGTCCAATTAACCGACACTGGCGCAACTCCCTAGGAAAATATGGACCAGTGGCAATCCAACCGCAGGGTTGCAGTGTATATGTGTTGTTGGGTGGGTGGGTGCTTTTGCCTCTTGTTTTGCTTGCAAATGAGGATTG
>Ga0335072_10008253_pt1 | contig 15108 bp, 11 predicted proteins | sample Lox_Sample_21_FD_206725 | JGI IMG/M metagenome (GOLD analysis project Ga0335072, IMG submission 206725) | Soil microbial communities from Loxahatchee National Wildlife Refuge, Florida, United States - Lox_Sample_2.1 | ecosystem: Environmental > Terrestrial > Soil > Wetlands | place: USA... | reverse complement strand
CGGTGCCGACCTCGTGGGTATACAGCGGATTGAGCCCGTGCGCGATCGCGTACGGCCACCAGCGCAGGATCCAGGTGAACAAGTTGGGATCCATGCTGTGCTGGTAGAGCAGGGCCTGCGCTGGACGTTCGATAATCGGCCGGAACGCAGTGCCGACCCAGACGGTCAGGTAGACGAGGAATGCGATCCCGCCCTGCAGTGCGGGTGATCTCAGGCGGTCCGCTGGTCCGGCCGGCGACGCGGGCTCTGGCTCGGTGTACTCGGCGACCTCCGAGGGCGCCGTGCTAGGCCCGCCTTCCTCGGCAGGACTGGCCTCGTGCCCTGCAGCACCGAGCCGACCACCTGGTCTCACCGTCACCTGGATCCCTCTCCACGTCCCTGCCTAGGTTCGTGGCGGCCAGCGGAGTTTACCGCGAGTTGGGCGCTAGCGGGCTATCCAGCGTCCGGGCGGTAGCGGGCGGCGAGCAGCGCCGGGAAGCCAAGGTCGGCCTCGACAACAGCCTTCACCAGCGGACGAGTCAGCTCCCGCAGCCGAGCGCAGCCGTCTTCGCCAATGGCCTGGTAGCCGTAGACGGCGAGCTCGTCAGTGCGGTCCTCCACTGACTGGCGATGCTCGCGCCCGGCCGCAGTGAGCCTGAGTTCGGCGGCGTCCTCGAGCCAGCCTCGTTCCCTGATGCTTTCGACTCCGGCCGCCCACTCCGCGTCGCTCCACTCCCGGCTGGTCTGCAGGGCCTGGCCCGGGATCTCGCCTGTCGCCGCATGGACGACCAGTGCCTCCAGCCCGGACAGGCCCTCGGTGAGCAGCAGCGATACGTGGCCATCACCTCGGTATTCGCGCAGCAGCGACTGGGCGTGCCAGAGAACAAGGTGCGGCTCCTTGGGCCATGGCAGCTCGGCATGAGCTGCGAACAGCGGCCGACCTTGCGGGCGTTCGCCTGCGCGCTCGGCGGCGGCGCGGGCCAGGCCGGCGGCCTCGCGAACGGGCGGGCTGTCGGCCTCGTCACCCCACGCCTGCCGGAGGGAGCGATCGGCCGCCTCGAGCCGGGCGGCCAGAATGGCCGCGGGATCGGCGATCTGCCACGCGGCGGGGATCGCCCGGCGCACCGCGGCCGGGTTGAAGTTAAAGAAGGTAGCGATGGTGACCCCGGCAGGGACCGCGCCCATGGCCGCTGAGCGCGATGCGAAGTAGCCCATTCGCCGGTCGGTGATTCCGATGGCCGCGTATGCCCTTGGGCCATGCGGCGAGAAATAGATCATCCCGTGGATCGGCTCGGCCACCCGGAACGTGCGCCTGGCGGTCGTCGGTGCAACTGAGCTCATCTATTCCCGCCCGCAGTCTCGTCGTCCAGTCGCCGGATCCACACCGATGCGTGCATCATCTCCGCGCTCTCCAGCGCCAGGCTAGCGGGCACCTCATAGCTGGCAGCAGGGTGAAAGCGATGCCGCGGGAAGTACCGCCGGCCGATGTCGCCCGCTACCACCTGCGCCCCGCTCGCTGCAGCCCGGTCCAGGAAGCTCATCACCTGGCTGGACAGCTCCTGCTCGTACCAGACGTCGCCGGCCAGCACCACCTCTGCCTCGTGGGTTCTGTCAAGCACGTCGGGCGCGACGGAAACCTTGACCTGGTTGGCGCTGGCATTCAGCCGGACTGCTGTCCTGGCGAACGGGTCGGAGTCACTGGCTGTGACCGAGGCCGCCCCGGCCTTTGCCGCGGCAATTGCGACCAGGCCTGATCCGCAGCCGACGTCGAGAACGCTGCGTCCGCTGACCAGCGCCGGGTGGTCGAGCACGTAGCGAGCCAGTGCCTGGCCGCCGGGCCACGCGAACGCCCAGAACGGCGGCGCCAGTTCGGTCTGGCCGGCCTGCTGCTCGGTCCCTCGCCAGACCTCGTAGATGTCGGCGGCCAGGTACAGGCTGATCTCCTCGACGAAGGGCACTGGCGTCAGCCCGGTGGCTGCCAGCACGAACTCAGCACAGGTCACTGCTACCTCCGCGCCGAACCTAGCGCGCGGGGACCGATCCGTGCGCGGCGGCGAGATCCTGAAGGTGATTATGCGCGGACTGGACCGCGCTGGCGCCTTCGCCGACGGCCGCGGCCACGCGCTTGGTTGATCCGTGGCGGACGTCCCCGGCGGCGAACACACCGGGCAAGCTGGTCTCTCCCAGTAGTGGGTAGCGGGCCAGCGGCCAGCCATCGGGCAGCCCGCCCATCGGCGCGAGGTCGGGGCCAGTCAGTAGGAAGCCCGCGTCGTCTCGTGCGAGAGTGGCAGGCAGCCAGTCGGTATGCGGCTGCGCGCCGGCCAGGATGAACAGTGCGCCCGCTTCGACATTCTCGGTGGAGCGGGTTGCCGAATTGTAGAGACTGAGCTGTTCCAGACGGCCGGCACCGGCGGCACGGCTGATCTCCGTGTGCGGACGGACCGTGATGCGTGGCAACTCACCGATCTGGTCGATCAGGTAGCGGGACATCGTCGCCGACAGTGAGTCGCCCCGGACGAGGATCGTGACCTGCTCGGCGTACCGTGCCAGGTAGACCGCAGCCTGGCCGGCCGAGTTGCCGCCCCCGACGATGTACGCTGTCCGGCCACGCGTAGCGGGTGCCTCGCACAGCGAGGCACCGTAGAAAACCCCGGCGCCGACCAGCTCGTCGACGCCAGGTGCGCCCAGCCGCCGGTACTGCACACCGATACTGAGCACTACTGCGTCGCTCGTTACCTGACCGCCGCCCGCCAGCGTGATGACCAGCTGCCGATCGTGCGTGCCAAGTCCGACGGCGCGGTCGATGACTATTTCGGCGTCGAACTGCATGGCCTGGTACGGCACCCACTCCATCAGCGCCTGGCCGCTGACCCCCCAGGGGAAGCCCAGGTAGTTGCGGATCATGGAGGTGGTAGCTGCCTGACCGCCGAGCGTCTCAGGCTCCACGATCAGCGTGCGCAGCCCCTCGGAAGCGCTGGACAACGCCGCCGACAATCCGGCCGGACCTGCACCGATAACCGTGATGTCGTAGTGGCGGGCCTGAGGCCGGCTATGGAATCCCAGCCCTTCGGCGATTTCCGGGATGGAGGGATCGACCTGAACGCGCCCGTCGAAGTACACGCACACCGGCAGCCGTGTCCCGTCCTGGCCGGCCAGTTCGAGTAGCTGGCGGCCCCGCGGCGTATCCGGCGGGAACCATTGAAACGGAACGACGTTGCGGTAAAGCTCGTCGCGCAGCTCGTGAGCACGCTTCGTGTCTGGCTCCATGACGATGCTGACCATCGACACACCCGGCTGCTCTGTCACCTGGACCCATCTGTCGAGCATCATGCCGATGCGCGGATACAGCCGGTGCTCCGCCGGATCCCATGGCCTCGTCAGGATCATGTCGGCCCGTCCGAGCGCCATTGCGCGGGAGATCGACTGCTCGATCCGCCGGTCAAAGGCAACGCCGATGAGCGCGCGGCCCGCGAGTGGGTACAGCTCGTGCGCCAGTTCCACAAACTGCTCTCCGGTCATCGTCTGCATTTGCTCAGCCGCGATGATGACGGCCACCTGCTCGCCACGTTCCCGCAGTTGATGAAGACGGGCCAGGCCTTCCTCGGGGCGGGTCTCCGCGACGATCTGATAGTCGGCGGCTAGCCTCCGCCCGAGCGCTTGCCGCAGTGCCTCGAGGGCCTCGCGATCCTCGTCAACCAGAAGGAGCACTGGCCCGGTAGCCCCGTTCATACCGGTCTCGGTCCTTCCCGTATAAGCCCAAACGCACCTAATACCCGCCGGATGCGGCCTTCAATCGCGCCCTTGTCAGGGCCTTGTCAGCGCTGTCAGCGCGCTGACAGTGCCATGTCAGCGAGGCCGCTGACCATGGCTGCAGCTACCACGAGAGATTGGGGGCGGCCGTGACCATCATCGAGGCCGAAGGGCTGACTAAGCGGTTCGGCGGAACTCAGGCACTGGCCGGAGTCGACATCGCAGCCGACAGCGGGCAGGTGCTCGCGCTGCTTGGCCCGAACGGGGCCGGCAAGACCACGATCGTGCGCATCCTGTCCACGCTGCTCAGGCCGGACGGCGGGCGCGCCAGCATCAGCGGCTACGACGTCGTGTCCGACGCCGTGCAGGTGCGTCAGCTGATCGCGCTGACGGGCCAGTACGCGTCTGTGGACGACGAGCTGACCGGCGTTGAGAACCTGATCATGATCTGCCGCCTGCTGGGCCGCTCTCGCCCGGATGCGCGCAGCCGGGCGCAGGAGATGCTGGAGCGGTTCAGCCTCACCGACGCTGCGAGCCGGGCGGTCAAGACTTACTCGGGCGGCATGCGGCGGCGGCTCGACCTAGCAGCGAGCCTGCTCGGCGAGCCCGAGGTTCTTTTCCTGGACGAGCCGACGACCGGGCTTGATCCGCGCGGGCGCAGCCAGATGTGGGACACCATCCGCGAGGTCCTCGCTGGCGGCGCGACCGTGCTGCTGACCACTCAGTACCTGGAAGAGGCTGACGAGCTCGCCGACAAGATCGCGGTGATCGATCACGGGGTCGTCGTGGCGTCCGGCACGCCCATGGATCTCAAGGCGCGGACCGGCGGCCAGACGCTCGAGGTGCGAGCCACTGACCGAGCGAGCACGCCGTACGTCGCGGACGCTGTCGCTGCGATCGTCGGCATCCGGCCCGACATCAGCAGCGACACCGGGCTGGTCACGGTGGCAATTAGCGATCCGGCCGTGGTCCCGGCCATCGTCAGGCGGCTCGATGACCTTGGCATCGTGGCGGCCGAGCTGGCGCTTCGGCTGCCCAGCCTGGATGAGGTGTTCCTCACCCTGACCGGCCACCGGGCCGAAGAACAGAACACGGAATCCGTGACGCGTGCTGGGAGGGCGGCATGACATCGCAGGCGACAGATGTGATTGCCGGCGGCAGGACCGCCGGAGCAGGACGGCCTGGTCAGCCTGGCCGGGTACTGCCACGCCGGATCGGTGTCAGGCAGGCGCTGGCGAATGGGCTGACCCTTGCCTGGCGCAATGTGATCCAGCTCAAGCACTCGCCCGAGAAGCTGATGGACGTCACGCTGATGCCCATCATCTTCCTGGTGCTGTTTCTCTACGTGTTCGGCGGCGTCGTGGCCGGAAGCACGCACGCCTACCTGGAACTGCTGTTGCCTGGCCTAGTCGGGCAGATGGCCATGTTCGCCTCGATGGGCCTTGGCACCGCGCTGTGCGAGGACATCCACAAAGGAGTGTTCGACCGGTTCCGTAGCCTGCCAGTGGCCCGCTCTGCTCCGCTGCTCGGAGCAGTGCTCGGCGACACCATCCGGTTCTGCGTGGTGATGTCGGTACTGACGGCGTTCGGCTCGGCGCTCGGCTTCCGCTTCCACACCTCGCCGTTGGAGATCGTCGCGGCATACGCGCTTGCCTATGTGTTCTACCTGGCCATGTGCTGGGTCTCGGTAGTGGTCGGCCTCCTCGCGCCGTCGCCCGAGACGGTCCAGGGCATCTCCTTCATCTGGACGATGCCGCTGGTCTTCGGGAGCAGCGTGCTGCTATCCAACACCAGCACCATGCCGGGCTGGCTGCAAGCGTGGGTCAAGGTCAACCCGGTGACGCACCTGGCTGACGCGGTGCGCGCGCTGACCATCGGCGGGCCGCTCGGCATGCACGCCATCTACACGCTGGCGTGGGCAGCCGGGATCGTCATCGTCGCGTTCCCGCTCGCGATGTCGATGTACCGGCGGAAGCTCTAGCCCTACGGGGTCAGTGCCAGGGCCTCGTCACGGCCCATGCGCCTCCCCCGCGCGTAGGCCGCCTCGGCGTCCGCCTTGCTCAGGGCGGGGCCGATGGCGGCCTTAGCCCTGCTGACCTCCAGGCTGGCCGCATTGCAGAAGCCCTGCAGCGCATGCGCAAGGCCGAGCAGTTCCGCTGCCCTGACGTGCTCACCGCGGGCAGCAATCAGCGCCGCGATCCCCTCGACGACGGTGGCGAGCATCGGATTGATCGGCAGTATGGCCAGGAGGCTGCCAGACAGTACTTCGATGGCCCGCCGCTGCCACTGCCCGGCGGCGGCCAGGTCTCCCGTCTGCTCGTCAACACAGCCCAGCCGGCTGAACGTGATCGCGGACGCCCCGATCATGTCCGGCCGCTGGGAGTTCGATTCGACCATCTCTAGCGCGCGGCCCAGGAGCTCCCGCGAGCGCGGCAGGTCGCCCTCTCGCCGGGAGATCTCGCTGAGCTCGACGTAAGCCATCGCCACGTCGTCCAGCTCGCCGATCTTCTCGGCCAGGCGAATGCTTTCTTCCAGGTCGCCGCGTGCACCGGAGATGTCTCCTGCTAGCGCCTTGGCCCGACCCAGGGGCACGAGCATGGTCTTGGACAGGTTGCCAGCCAGTCCCTCGGCGCTATATCCGAGCACCTCTTCTAGTGCCCGGACGGCCTCCTGCGGTCGGCCGCGAGCTATTGCCACCTCGGCCAGGCCAGTCAGGCATGCGATCCGGCCGAACCGATCGCCGAGGCCGAGGAACATGTCGTAGCCGGCGGCCAGCTCGGCGGCCGCTCGCTCGATGTCTCCGTCGTGGATCGAAAGGTGCCCGGAAAGGGCCTGGCCCGCTCCCCGCACCCAGGGGTCAGGGTGCTGCGAGATCGCCTTCAGGTCGCGGGCGGCCCGCTCCTGATCACCGCTGAGTACGGCAAGCATGGGTGCCACCATCACGAGCAACGGGTCACTGATGTCCGGCGGCAGCTGCAACCCGGCGATTGCCTGCTGAAGCTGGTGGTCGTTGTCGGGCGGGGACATCGCGATCCGTCCGATGGCCACGAACAGCTGGCACATCGCGTACGCCTCGGCGAGGCCGGCCGGGGCCGTGTCGCCGCTGAGCCGCAGTACCTCGGCAGCCCACTCACCGGCCTCGGTGTCGTAGTCGCGCATGACCCAGAACCAGGCAAGCGACCGGACAAAGCGCAGCGCACGGGCAGCATCACCGGTGCCGACGACATAACGGATCGCCGCGGAGCAGTTGTCATGTTCGGCGGTGAGCCGGTCGAGCCACGCAATCTGATCAGGGCCGCGCAGCTCCGGCTCGGCTCGCTCCGCCAGCGCCAGGAAGTACTCCGCATGCGCGGCGGCTGCGTAATCAGACTCGCCCGACTCGGCCAGCCGGTCAGCTGCGTACGCACGCACTGTCTCCAGCAGCCGGTAGCGCACCTCATGCTCTCCGGTCGCCACCACGAGCGACTTGTCCACTAGCGACGCGACGACATTCACGACCACGGCGCTGTCGCCGCCGAGCGAGCAGACGCGCTCCGCGCTGTCCGGGGTGGCGCCGCCGCTGAAGACCGACAGCCGGCGCAACACCACCCGCTCGCTGTCATCGAGCAGGTCCCAGCTCCAGTCGATGATCGCCCGGAGGGTCTGGTGCCGCGGGAGCACGCCCCTGGCGCCGACCGACAGGAGCGCGAACCTGTCGTCGAGCCGGTCGGCGACCTGTGCCGGAGTCAGGGCCCTTACCCGTGCGGCTGCTAGTTCGATCGCCAGCGGGATGCCGTCGAGCGCGCGGCAGATGTGCACCACGGGTCCGGCGGACTCCGGGCTAAGACTGAAGCCGGGGCGCACAGCTGCGGCGCGGTCGACAAACAACCGCACCGCCGCGCTGGCCGCCGCTTCGCTCGCGTCAGCATCAGGCGACGGCAGCGGCAGCGACGGGACCGGGCACAGAGTCTCCCCGGTCAGGCCGAGCGGCTCCCGGCTAGTCGCCAGGATGCGCATGCGCGGAGCGTCAGCGAGAAGCCGTCCGGACAGCGCGGCCACGGCGTCGAGCACGTGCTCGCAGTTGTCGAGCACGATGACGGCCGTGCGAGCGGCGAGTACCTCGCTGAGCCGGTCCAGCGGCTCCATGGCGGCCAGCCGGGCTGCTTCGACCGCATCGACGGGCCATGCCGTCTGCCTGCCGTCGACCGCAGTCAGTACGGCCTGGGGCACGTCGCTCGCATCGCGGACTGGCGCCAGCGGCACGAACCAGACCCCGTCCGATACCTGGTCAGCCAGCCTGGCGCCGACCTCGATCGAGAGCCGGGTCTTTCCGGAGCCGCCCGGGCCGGTCAGGGTAATCAGCCGCGACTCGCCCAGCAGCTTGGTCACCCGCCGGAGCTCCTCGTCCCGGCCCACAAAGCTGGTGAGCTGAGCCGGGAGGTTGCCCACACGCGACGGCGGCTGCGCCGACGGCGCGGCACGTGTGGATGCCGCACGAGCGGGCGGCACTGGGCCGGGCAGCTCGCCGCGCAAGACGGCCAGGTGAATGGCGGCAAGTGCCGGGGACGGGTCGACGCCTAGGGTGCTCGTCAGTCGCAGCCGGGCTTCCTCGAACACGCCGAGCGCATCGGCCTGCCGGCCTGCTGCGTACAGCGCCCGCATGAGCTGGCCGGCAATCCGCTCGCGAAGCGGGTGCGCGGTGGCGAGCTCGTCGAGCTCCGGCACGAGCTCAGCTCCGCGACCGAGCGCGAGGTCGGCATCGATCCGGTCCTCGAGGGCAGCCAGTCGCAGCTCGGACAGGCGGGTGATGGTCGGCGCCGCAAACGGGGCATCGGCTACGTCAGCGAGTGCGGGCCCGCGCCACATGTTCAGTGCACTGCGCAGGCGGGCCGCCGCGCCCGCGTCGTCACCGCCCGACAGCAGGTCGTGGCCGGCAGCGAAGGCGATTTCGAACGCCCGCGCATCGACATCGTCCGGCGCGACTGACAGCCGGTAGCCCGTCGGCCCGTGTTCGACGACGTCTCTGCCGATGGCATTGCGCAGCCGGGAGACAAGCGCCTGGACTGCGTTACTGGAAGCGGCAGCTGCGTCCTCGGCCCACAAGTCGGCGGCCAGCGAGTCGGCTGGCACAGAGCGACCAGGACTGATGGCGAGGCGGATGAGCAGGCTGCGCAGCCGCGGGCCACCGACGGCGAGCTGCTGCCCGCTGTCGTCCCGCACCTCGAGCGGGCCGAGAATGCCGACGCGTATGCCCATCGTCTCGCCGATTGCCGCTGACGGTGCGCCGCCATCGCACGGCGCCTGGACTTCCAGCCTAACGGGGGTGCCGGCAACGGCACGGCTAGGAGATCGCGCTGGGTCGTGAGCTAGCTGTCGCCTGAGCTAGCCACAGCCGGCCTTTCGTCGATGAGTGCCTGCGTACCGTCCAGGATTCGCTCGACTCCGAACAAGAACCCCTCCCACTCGTCGAGATCCGGCTGACCGTCGGCCGGCTCAGACCAGGCCAGACGGTACAGCCGCGGAAAAGTCTGCTCGTCCACGAGAACGCGCAGCAGCCCCTCGAAGCTGAACGGAGGGAGCTGGGCGTCGTCCCCGGCGGGCATACTGGCAGCCGCGCGGGCAGCGTCGTAGGCCATCCGTGCCTCACTGAGCGTGTAGGAGCTGAGCAGGCCGATGATGCGGATCTTGTCGCCGTCCGTCAGGCCGGTGCCATCCAGCGCCCCGAGCCCGAGCTCAACGAAGCGCAGGGAGTTGGGCGCGAGCGGCGGCGCGGCCATCGGCATCTGAGTAATCCACGGGTGCCGGTCGATCATCTCGCGCTGCACGATCGCCCAGTACCGCAGCCGGGAACGCCAGTCGTCACCCTCCAGCTCCAGGGTCTCCGCGCCCTGAGCCGAGCCGTTCCACATGAGCTGGAGGAGCTCGTCCTTGCTGGTGACATACCGGTACAGCGACATCGTCGTGAAGCCGAGCTCCTCCGCGACCCGTGACATAGAGACGCCCTCGAGGCCATCTGCGTCGGCCAGCCGGATGGCGGCGGCAACAACCGCATCGATCGACAGGCCCCGCCTCGGCCCGCGGCTCCCGCTCCCGCGCCGCCCCCACAGCACGTCGAGGCCCGGCGGCAGCTGCGGCTCCGGCCGTGCTCCCTCGCCTCCGCGTGTCGGCACCTGACCTGCCCCTTCCTTCAGCCGCTGCGGGCTCAGGCTGCCGAGCAGCGCACCGGCTTGACGATAACTGTGTGCCCAGTATACGGTTTGTGTATGCCATACACAGTTAATGCCACCGGCATCTCCAAATCATTCGGCAGCCGCATCGTGCTCGACGGCGTGGATCTGGCTGTCGAGACCGGCACCGTCTTCGCCCTGCTCGGCCCGAACGGCGCGGGCAAGACGACGATGGTGCGGATCCTGGCCACCCTGATCCGGCCGGATTTCGGCGCCGCCACGATCGCGGGCCACGACGTGCTCACCGACCCGGTGGGCGTCAAGCGCTCGATCAGCCTCACCGGCCAGCAGACCGCCGTGGACGACCTGCTCACCGGCGAGGAGAACCTGCTGATGATGGGCCGCCTGCGGCATCTGCCGCGGCGCACCGCAGCGGCCCGCGCGACCGAGCTGCTGGCGGCCTTCGATCTGGCCGACGCGGCCGACCGGCGGGCCGGTACTTACTCCGCCGGCATGATGCGCCGCCTCGACCTTGCGATCAGCATGATCGAGCGCCCCGCGCTGCTGTTCCTGGACGAGCCGACGACCGGCCTCGACCCGCGCAGCCGTGAGCAACTGTGGGCCACCGTCCGCAGCCTGACTGACGACGGAGTGACCGTCCTGCTCACCACGCAGTACCTGGAGGAAGCAGACGCGCTAGCCGATCGGATCGCGCTGCTTGACCACGGCCGGATCGCCGCTGAGGGCACCGCGGACGAGCTGAAGTCCAGCCTCGGGCGCGAGGTGGTCCAGCTGCAGTTCGCCGACTCAGCCTCCTACGACGCGGCACTCGGCGTGCTCGACCCGGCGGCAGCAGACCTGCAGCTGTGCACCGTCGAGTTCGAGACTGACGGATCGGCCGCCCAGCTGTACTCCGCGCTCGGGCGGCTGGAGGCAGCCGGAGCTCCCGCGCTGAAGGTTTCGATCCGTCGCCCGAGCCTGGACGACGTCTTCTTCTCCCTGACTGGCGCTGGCGCCGGCAAAGAATCCCAGGAGGTATCCCGATGACCATGACCTATGCGCTCTCGGACTCGCGCGTGATGATCGGCCGCTGCGTCCGGCGCTCCGTCCGCAACCCGGAGGCGTTCTTCACCGCGCTGATGCTGCCGATCGTGCTGATGCTGCTGTTCGTGTACATCTTCGGTGGCGCGCTCCGCACGGGCGTCCAGTACGTGGACTACGTGGTACCCGGCCTGATCGTGCTCTGTGCGGGATTCGGTGCCGGCACGACCGCCGTCGCCGTCGCCACCGACATGACCAATGGGATCGTGGACCGCTTCCGGTCGATGCCGATCGCCGGCCCGTCGATCCTGATCGGCCACATCGCCGCCAGCCTCGTCCGGAACCTGATCGCGACCGCGCTGGTGATCGGGGTCGGGATCGGCGTCGGCTGGCGGCCGACCGGCTCACCCGCGCGCTGGCTCGCGGCGATCGCGATGATCGTGCTGTTCGTCTTTGCGCTGTCCTGGCTCGCCGCCGCCGTCGGGTTGCTGGCAGGCGGCGTCGAAGCGGCAAACTCGGCCACCTTCGTTCTGATGTTCCTCCCCTACGTCAGCACCGCCTTCGTGCCCGCCCGCACGATGCCGACGTGGCTACGGGCCTTCGCCGACCACCAGCCGTTCACGCCGATCATCGAGACCATGCGCGGCCTGTGGATGGGATACACCGCGACCGGCACGCCGGTCAGTCACGATGCCCTGCTCGCGGTCGGGTACTGCCTCATCATCCTGGCCGTGTCTGCCGCCGGAGCCTCCTGGCTGTTCCGGCACCGGACCGCAGCTTAAGAAGAGGCCCGCGCCCGGGCAGGGTCGCCGACGGTCTCCAGCCCTCTTGCATCGGTAAGCGCGTCGGCGATCTGCGTCCGGGAGTCGATGCCCAGCCTGGCGAGGATCTGGCTCAGGTGGAATTCCACGGTCTTGACGCTGACATACAGCTCTGCGGCGATCTGCCGGTTGGTCTTGCCCGCTGCGACCGCCCTGGCCACGGTGAGCTGGCGGGAGGTGAGGGGAAGGGCACACAGTGCGTCAGGTTGAGTGATCAGCCCGCCCCCGAGCTCGGTCTCGCAGCGCACCAGGAACGGAGTCGCGCCAAGGCGCGCCAGCAGGGCCCGAGCCTGGCCAAGCTCCCTGGCGGCTGACCGCCGCTGGCCCTGATGACGCAGCAGCCGGCCAAACTCGAGCCGGATCAGTGCCTCGTCAAGCGGCAGACTAAGGCCGGCCAGGTGGCGTATGCCCGCAGCGAAGGCGGCCATGGCGTCGCCATGGCGGCCGGCAGCAATATCGAGCACGCCCCGCGCCCTGCTCGCGGCTGCAAGAGCGGATCTGCGACCACGGGCATGTCCGACGACCTCGTAATCACGCAGCGCCGCGTCTGCCTCCGCCAGCTGACCTGTGCGGGCTAAGGCCTCGGCGTACGCGGGCCAGAACGAGAGCCTGGCCGGGTCAAGGCGGCCAAGCGTAGCCGGGTCAGCCATGGCGTCCGCACAAACCCGCAGTACCTGCTCTGGATCATCGCGAGCCACAGCCAGCGCGGTTAGCGCATCCGTGGCCTCGATCAGGCCTGCTCCGGCTCGCATGCCCGCCAGCTCTGCCGCAGCCGCCGCGTGCGAGTCGGCCAGTTCCCAGTCTCCTCGGCCCGCTGTTACGTAAACAGCGATCAGGTGCGCCCGGGTCAGCTGCCAATTCTGATCAAGATCGCTGGCCACCGTCACCAGGCGCTCCGCCTCAGTGGCAGCGCGGTCCCAGCGTCCGCGCCGGTAATCAGCGATGACCCAGCCAAGCTGTGCGTCCAGCAGGTGTGCCGCAGGCAGGGCATCTGGTCCGGTCGTTAGCGTGGCGGTCTCGATGAGCTCGGCCGCCACCTCGGGCTCGTCACCCCGGACCATCATCAGGCCAAGAAACATCTGCAGCAGTGTCCGGCCTGGCCCGTGGCTGATCCGGCTGATCTCGCCTTCGATTAGCTCGCGTGCTTCGCAGGCCAGGCCAGCTGCCGACAGGGACCCGCCTTCGACCGCGCGCGAGCATGCCCGAGTCAGCGGGGTGACAGCCGCATCCGCGGCCCGCCTGCCCCACTCGGCGGCCGCATCGAGCCGGTGCATCCCGATCAGCGTCATCGCCAGTTCACAGGCTGCGGTAGCGGCAGACTCTCGCAGCTCATCTGGGCCGGCCGCAGCCGCCGACCACGCACTGGCGAGCCACTGCTCAGCTATCTCGCACCGCCCCCCGAAAAGCGCGAGCCTTGCCAGCACCAGGTCACGCCGAGGCGATCGCGGCATGGACTCAGCCTGCGGGCCGTAGAGCTGGGCTCCTCCCGCATTGCCTTGATCGAGCATCATGCTGATGGCCTCCAGCAGCCGCGCGTCCCGGCGCGGTCCGCGCGGCTCCACCCGTGCCGCCATGACCAGGTGATCAGCGGCCCATGCCGGTGAGCCCGCCGTCAGGTCGGCTGCCGCCTGGCTCGCCAGATCGGCCGCTAGCACGGCATCTGTCCCCCGGCATCCGGCCACCCGGTGAGCCAGCGCCGCAGGACCGCTGGACAGGGTCGCGGCACGGTCGTGGAGGTGAGCCCGGCGGTCGACACCAATGTCGCGGTAGACCGCGGCGCGGATCAGGGCGTGCGAGAAAGCACAGCGACGGCCACCTGCCGTGTCGTACTCGACGAGCAAACGCTGGGCAACCGCTTCCTGCAAGGCAGGCAGCGGGTCGCCAAGGCCGACTACGGCGGCGGCGTCGGCGACCAGGCAGTCGCGGCCGAGGACCGCGGCGGCCACGACGAGCTGCTCGGTCTGCTCTGGACAAGCGGCCAGCCGCGACAGCACCAGCGTCGCGAGTGATCGAGGCGCCGGCAGGTCAGCACCCGGTGCCCGCAGCACGTCAGGCGGCAGGTCGTGCAGCACCTCCAGGACATGCAGCGGCACCCCGTCGGTGTGATCGCGGATCCGCCGCGCCGCGGCACTGGGGATACGTCCGGCTCCGCACTGTGCGGCCAGAGAGGCGATGTCCTGCGGATCGAGGCCGACCAGGTCGAGCCGGCTGCCGCGATCAGCGACAAGCCGTGTGAGGCCAGACGGCAGGACAGGCACGTCCTGGTCGCGAGCCACGATGATGCACAGGATCCGGTCGGAAGCCAGCCTGCGGGCAGCGAAGCTCACCGCGAGCAGTGACTGCGCATCTCCCCACTGTGCGTCGTCGACGACCACGACGACGGGGCGGGCTGCACTGAGCACACGCAGAGACGCCAGCAAGGAAGCGCCGACAGCTAGCGCGTTCGCCCCGCCGCTGGCCAGCATGTCCGTGAGCTCGTCTAGCCGCACTTGCCGGGCGAGCTGATCCAGCAGGCCCCAGGCAAGCAGTCGCTCTGCGGGATCGCCCGAGGCTCGCAGCACCTGCCCGTTCCCCGCCCAGGTGTCGAGAGACCGCCGCACGACCGCTGTCTTGCCGATGCCAGCGGGCCCCGTGAGCAGGACGACACCGCCGTGGCCACACTCCGCTGCGGTGAGCTCGCGTGCGACGGCTGTGAGCTCATTCGCTCGTCCGACGAATGGTTCCGGCACCGCTGATCCTCCCGGCCGCAGCACGCAACTCGTGCCGACACCGCAACGATCAGTGTGCGCGCGTACCGGGCTTCGCGCAATGCGCCGTCGGCACAGCCAAGCCCACCCCAGCTTCGGCAGCTAGGGCATGTCACGGGCGCGCTCGCCTCGTCGATCCGCGGACACTGGTGCCCCAGGCAGACGAGGAGAACGATGGCCGAGATCGTGATCCGTCTTGAACGCGGACCCGACGACCGTCCGGTCGGGCAGGTGCTCCTGGCCTCCGGGCGCGTCGCCAGGTTCGCGGGCTGGCTCGAACTGATCCGGATGCTCGAGGACGAGATACGTGCGCTGCCGCCGGGCGGCACCGCTGCCGGCCCGTCCGGCGATCAGCAGCCGCCACCCTAGTTATTCGGACTAGGGCAGCGCCCTGATGCGCCAGCGCTGCCAGCTCGGCGACATTGTCAGCCGGTAACGCAATCGGGCCTTCGGGAGGTCGACCACCATGCACGTGCGTTTCATCAGAATCCTCGCTACAGCCGGCTCGCTCGTAGCGGCCGGAGTTATCACGGCGTCAGGCCTTGCGGCCGCGAGCGCGGCCCCAGCCGGGCGTGCAGCCCCATCGGGCACCGAGCACTTCCAGCTGATCTCCGCATCCGCGAC
>Ga0335072_10008252_pt1 | contig 15110 bp, 13 predicted proteins | sample Lox_Sample_21_FD_206725 | JGI IMG/M metagenome (GOLD analysis project Ga0335072, IMG submission 206725) | Soil microbial communities from Loxahatchee National Wildlife Refuge, Florida, United States - Lox_Sample_2.1 | ecosystem: Environmental > Terrestrial > Soil > Wetlands | place: USA... | reverse complement strand
CCGTAGTTCAGCGCATAGACCGCGCCGTCCAGGCCCGCTATCAAACGGTGCTGAGCTTCACCGACATCGAGCACTATGCCGTCTTTCGAGGCAAGGATGAAATTCATCCCGTCGCCGAGATGACGGTGAAGGATACGTATCGCAAAGACGTGGGCAAAACCTACACTGTGCTCTCGCAATCCGGATCGGCCTTCATCTTTCGGATAGGTCTGAAACCGCTTCTCGACAATGAACGGTCCATTAACCTGCCCGGCCACGTGCAGCAGTCCTGGTTCGATTCGGGCAACTATGAGATGAAACCAGACGGAACAGCGCAGATCCGTGGCCGCAACTGCATTGTGGTGGCAGTCTCGGCCAAGCGCAAAGCGCCCAATACGATCAACGGCAACATTTGGGTCGATGTGAATGACTTCTCTTTAGCGCAGATTGACGGAATCGCGTCGAAGAGCCCGTCACCTTTTGCCGGAACCACGCACCTGATGCGGCAATATGCGCAGATCGACGGGTTCCCGATGGCTATGCACGCGCGCGCTGAGTCGAGCAGCCTGCTCTTCGGCCGCACCGTCGTGACCATCGACTACAGCGACTACCAGCTTCAGCTCGGTCCGCGGCGATGAAGCACCCAAAACGGTCCAGTGATCTTGCTCATATAGGGTTTATGTCTTCTCCTCTATACTGAGTTTCGTGACCGTGCTCCCGAGAGACCTGAGCCTCTATGCCGCGCTGGGTTCCTGCCTTGTGCTCGGTCTGCGTCACGGATTTGATTACGATCACCTCGCGGCCATCTCAGACATCACCGCCGTGCAACGCAGTTGGCGTAGCGGCCTGCGCCTGGGAATGACCTATGCTCTCGGGCATGCGTTTACGGTTGCTGCGCTGGGCGTGGCGGTCCTGGAGCTGCACCTCGGACTGCCGGAGGGTCTGGATCACTGGACCGAGCGGCTCATCGGGCTCACGCTCATCGTGCTCGGCATCGGGGTCGTCGCCGGCATCCTGCGCAAGGACGCGCATGGTCACCGGCACAGCCGCGTTGAGAGCCGGCTGGCGATCGCGATCAACGGCATCCTCTGGGCTGCATGGCAAATTCGACGCATCTGGAACCGGCAGGCCCCCCGGCCTGAGCGCTTCCAGTGGATGTACAGCGGGAAATCAGTGTTTCTGATTGGCATGCTGCACGGCGTGGGCGCCGAAACCCCCAGCCAGTTAGCACTGTTCTTCCTCACGGCCAACCTCGGCGGGACCTCGCGCGGCCTGATGGGTCTGCTTGCCTTTGCCGTCGGTCTGATCACCATGAACGCGCTGATGACCGCATCCATGGGCGGCGCCTTCAGCACCGGTGGACGCCTCCCGCACCTCTACCACGCCGTCGCGTGGACCGGCGCGGCCTACAGCTGCATCATTGGCGTGATCTTCCTATTCGGCATCTCGGACCGCCTTCCGCCGCTGGGATAACACCCTAGGACCGGTTCAGCGGCCGGGCAGTCCCTCGACCAGCGCCTGCCACTCCGAATCCAGCTCCGGACGATGGAATCGTCTTCCGGCCCGCCGGTACCAGTAGTCCGCGTTCCAGTCCGCACCCTCTTTTCGGTGCAGATAGGCGTGGACGGCCATTCCCTCTTGCGTTTCCAGGGAGTCCACCAGCTGGTGAGCGCGCGCCCAGTCGCCCTTGGCGTCCCACCAGAGTGCAGCCAGTGTGACAGGCAGGGATTCCGGAGGGGCCTCAAGCCGCAGGAATGCGCGAAACTCCTCAAGCTCCATGGAACCCTTGTACCACCCGACCTATTACGGGGCAAACCATCATCGAGTGATTTAGATCACATCCACTCTACCGTTTCACTGCTAAAACTTAATCATTCTTCCAAATCAATTGGAATCGGGCATGCCAGGGGGCCCGGCGGGCGAAACGCAGCAAGTCCTAATCCTTTCGCGCCCGCAGCTCCCTGGCTCTTTTTTTTTGCCCGTCTTTCATCGATCCGGTGACTCGAATCCCATCCACAGCGCAGACGCCTTCTACAGCCGAATTGCTGTACGAATCCGAGGCAGGCAAAATCGGGTGATTTGCATCACATCCGCCCCGCGGGATTGCTGCTAAAACTTAATCATTCTTCCAAATTAATTGGAATCGGGCACGCCAGGGGGCCCGGTGGGCGAGACTTAGCAAGCCAGGTTTTTCTTTCGCGCCCGCAGCTCCCTGGCTCTTTTTTTGCCTCGCGCACTCACTGACCCGGTGATTCCAATCACATCCACATCGCAAATCCCTTGTTACAACCGAATTGCCGCATGAATCCAATGCAGGGCAACAGGAACCGCATTGGAAGCGGTCGCACTTATCGCTTGATCCCGGAGGACTGCTCATGGGCTTGGGGCGAACCAATGTTCCCGAAGATCCCGGAAGTTGCGAATCGGACTCAATTGGTCGTATACTCAATTACGACCAATTGGGTCGTAGTTTCTTTTTGCCGCTGTTCCGGCGGCGTCCGGGAGCCAGGCAGTTGAGCGTCCTAAGTGAACTGAGTGTGGGAGAAAGCGGTGTCGTGGTCGCGTTGGACCTGCCGGATTCCATTCAGAATCATCTGATGCACATGGGTTTTGTGCCTGAGGCTCTGGTGACGGCCTTGCGCCGCGCCCCAGCCGGCGACCCAACCGTCTACGCCATTGACGGCCTGGAGATCGCCCTGCGGCACGAAACGGCCACGGCTATTCGCGTGCGGCGGCCCGACACGGCAACCCGCAAGACTCCCCAGTTTTCCGAGTCGCCTGAATTGATCGAGGTCATACGGTGAGCGAATGCTGCGCACCCCCGGTTTTTAAGCCGCCAGTTGAATCCGCCGCCCGGGGATCGCTTCGTACTGTGGCCCTGATCGGCCCTCCCAACTCGGGCAAGTCGACGCTCTTTAACCGGCTCACCGGGCTGCGCCAGAAAGTGGCCAATTATCCCGGCGTAACTGTAGAGCAGCGCATGGGCGTGATGGCCGGGGTGGGGCGCGAAGACCTGACCCTGATCGACCTGCCCGGTATTTACTCGCTTACGCCTTATTCCGAGGATGCGCGCGTCGCAGTGGACGTGCTGCGCGGCAAGATGCCCGGCACGCCCAAGCCCGACGCCGTCCTGCTGGTGCTGGACTCGCTGCACCTCACGCGCCAGCTCATGCTGGCCGCTCCCATCCTGTCGCTGGGACTGCCTACGCTCGTGCTGCTGAACATGAGCGACCTGATGAGTTCTCGGGGCGGCAAGATCGACAGCCTGAAGCTGGCACGCGAGCTCAATGCGCCGGTCGCCCAGATCAGTGCGGTACGCGGCACGGGATTGGATGCCGTGCCCCTGTTCCTGAATCAGCCGGGAAACGGCACTGCCTCCCAGCCGCTTACCTTGCCCGTACTCGGCAACGCCGCCAGCGCACACACCTGGGCCGCGCAGGTGAGCCGCCGCACCGGATACCGCGCACCGCTCTCGGTCGAAAGCACCCGCAAAATCGACAATGTGCTTCTGCACCGCATCTGGGGACCGCTGCTGTTTTTGCTCGTCGTCGTTTCCGTCTTCGAAGTCGTTTTTTCCATCGGCCAGCCATTGTCTGACGGTTTTGGCGACATTCTGGTGCAGATGGGCGAATTGGTGCGTCCCCTGCTTCCCGTAGGCTGGCTGCAATCCCTCGTGCTCGACGGCGTGTGGAAGGGCATCGGGTCAGTGCTGGTCTTTCTGCCCCAGATTCTGCTGCTCTTTTTGTTCATTGGTGTGCTCGAGGACTCGGGCTATCTTGCCCGCGCAGCGCTCATCGCCGACCGCGTGATGCGTTCGATCGGCCTGAACGGCAAAGCCTTCATTCCGCTACTCTCGGCCTATGCCTGCGCAGTTCCCGCCATCATGGCCACGCGCACCATCGAAAACCGGCGCGACCGGTTGGCGACCATCCTGGTTACGCCGTTCATGACCTGCTCGGCGCGTCTGCCGGTGTATCTGCTGCTGATTGCGGCCTTCATTCCGAATGTCTACTACCTGCACGGATTTCTCGGGCTGCGCACGCTGGTGATGCTGGGGCTCTACGTAGCCGGATTCGTGGCCGCATTTACCACGGCGCGGCTGCTCAAGAGCTCTGTGCTCAAGTCCAGCGAAACGCCGTTTATCCTCGAGTTGCCGCAGTACCGCCGGCCCACGTTGCGGTCGCTTGCACTGCGGCTGGTAGACCGTGCGCGCATCTTCCTTCGCCAGGCGGGAACCGTCATTCTCTGCGTCACGCTGGCGCTCTGGGCGCTGGCGCATCTGCCGGTGGCGCATACGGCTGCAGGCGCGCTCACCGCGCCGGACCTTGCCCAGAGCCTGATCGGCCGGCTCGGGCACTTCATTGAGCCGGCGATTGCACCGCTGGGCTTCAACTGGAAGATTGGCATCGGCCTGCTTTGCAGCGTGCTGGCCCGCGAGGTGATGGTGAGTACGATGGGCACCCTCTACGGCGCCGACGCAAGCACGCAGGCCCTTAATCTGCAAACCGCCCTGCACCACGACATGACCCTGGGCGGAGCGCTGGCGCTGATGATCTTCTTCGCCTTTGCCTTGCAGTGCACCTCGACCATCGCCGTCGTGAGACGCGAGACCAATGGCTGGAAGTGGCCTGCGATCCAGTTCCTCTACATGCTGGTCCTGGCCTATGGCGCTGCTTTCGTCGTAAACCACCTCACGATGGCGTTTGTCGGCTAAATCCGGCCACATCCTTCACCGTGCAAGCCAGGTCCATCGCCTCTGCAAGAGAGGTGAGATCAGCGCGATTGGTGCGTCACGCACGCGTCTTTCCATTGTCATCCCATTGTCGCGGCGCGCCATCTCTGCTCCTGAATTGCGATAATGCTCGTCTATGAGTGCATGTGAGCGCGAACCCACTATGTGAGGACCTTGGCTTCTCCCAGTTCTTCAACCTAGCTGGATGCCTGCCGGCGAGCTGCCGACGAGGAGCTTGCTGTATCGTCCCGACAGGCTGCACCGGATTGCGCATCCCCGCATCGACTGTCTTAAATAGCCCCATCTATCTGGGAGGAACACCATGACGACCGCGTATATCAACCGGATCGCGACGGCCGTTCCGCCGCACGATGTGCACCGGGCTTTTATTGATTTTGCCGAAACGCTTCTTCCCGAGGGCACCGCGCGCAGCCTCTTCCGCCGCATGTCGCGCATGTCGGCCATCGAGCATCGTTACTCTTTCCTGGAGCCGATCGAGAGCTCAGACGGGAAATGGAACGACGCCGTTGGACTTTATGTACCTGGAGACTTTCCTCCCACGGCGCGCCGTATGGAGGCCTTTGAACGATTCGCACCGCAACTGGCTCGCTGCGCGCTGAACAAACTACGTGTCAGCGAAGAGGAGCGGCGCAACATCACGCACGTCATCGTCACCTCCTGCACGGGGCTCTATGCGCCGGGCCTCGACTTCGACGCCGTCGAGCATCTGGGGCTCAACCGCTCGGTCGAGCGCACCATGATCGGCTTCATGGGCTGCTACGCGGCGATCAATGCGTTGAAGTCGGCGCATCACATCATCCGCTCGGAGCCGCAGTCCAAAGTTCTGATCCTGAACCTCGAGCTTTGCACGCTCCACATGCAGGAAACAGACAATCTGGAGCAGATCCTCTCGTTCCTGCTCTTTGCCGATGGATGCGCCGCAAGCCTGGTCAGCGCACAACCCGCCGGGCTGGCGATCGACAACTTTCTCGCCCTGCAGATCCCTCAGACAAGCTCGCTGATCACGTGGCGCATTCGCGAGCTCGGCTTTGACATGCACCTCTCCGGCCAGGTTCCGGCCGAGCTGCGCCGTGCTCTCATCGAGATGGGCAGCGAGATCACACGCGGCCATGAACCGGCATCCATCGATCTCTGGGCTGTGCATCCCGGCGGCCGCACCATTCTCGATGCCGTGGAACATGGGCTGAATCTGAGCGATGATGCACTCGCAGATTCGCGCGCCGTTCTGGCGCGGTACGGCAACATGTCTTCGGCAACCGTCATGTTCGTCTTCGATCGGCTCATGCAACGCGCGCAGTCCGGCCAGCGAGGCTGTGCGATGTCCTTCGGCCCCGGCGTCACCGCGGAGACGATGCTCTTCCATGCCGCGTAATGCACCGGATTTTCGCCGCCGCGCTCAGCTTACAGAGCTGATGGACGAGCCGTGCAGCCGCGAAGAGCTGCGCGCCTGCCTTCGCGATCTAGCTACCGTCAATCGCCTGACGCTCGGCTACAGGCCGCTGCTTGACTGGCTCGAAAGCATCGCTCCTGCCACGCCGCGTCCTCTGCGGATCCTCGACGTTGGCTGTGGTTATGGCGATGGCCTGCGCCGCATCGCGCAGTTCGCCAATGCGCGCGGTATCGAAGTCGAGCTCACAGGTCTGGATATCAATCCGGACACCGTGGCTATCGCTGCCGAAGCCTCGCGCTCGGCAAACCACATCGCCTGGGTCCACGCAGATGTCTTCGCCTATCAGCCCCACAGGCCCATTCACCTTGTCGTCAGCTCGCTCTTCACGCATCATCTGGATGAAGAGAATATAGTGCGGTATCTCGCCTGGATGGAGCAGCAAGCCATGCTTGGGTGGTTTGTGAACGATCTCTCGCGCAGCGCGGTGCCCTATCATCTGTTCCGCGTCTTTGCCAAGGTGGCGAATTTCCATCGCTTCGTGCAGCATGATGGGCCTGTCTCCATCGCGCGCTCTTTTCTGCCTGAAGACTGGCGAAGAATGTGCGCTGCTGCAGGTCTGCGTCAAGGCGATGCTGCGATCCGTGCATACCGGCCCGGGCGGCTTTGTGTTGCGCGCAACAAGGCAGGCCGTCGATGAGTTCGCGGTCAGTCGCGCACCTCGTGATCGGTGGCGGTCCTGCAGGTTCCATGGCCGCGATCCGGCTTGCGGAGGCGGGACGTCCCGTGACGCTGATCGAGAGAGAGCGCGCGGAACATCACAAGGTTTGCGGCGAGTTTCTCAGCCAGGAGGCTGTGGGTTATCTTCATCGCGCTGGCGTCTCGCCCATGGCTCTGGGTGCAGTGCCCATCAGCCGCGTGCGGCTTTCCGCGGGACGGCACTCCGCAGGAGCGGCGCTTCCCTTTCAGGCTCTCTCGCTTTCGCGTCGCGTGCTGGATGCCGCATTGCTGCAACGCGCCGCCGATCTTGGCTGCGAGGTGATCCGCGGCGTGGGAATCGAGCGCCTCACCGCAGACGGCAGCATGTGGACCGCGCAGCGCAGCGATGGCGAAATCCTGCATGCACAGACTGTGTTTCTGGCCAGTGGCAAGCACGACCTGCATGGATGGAGCCGCGACAAGGGCGCCCAGAGCAATATGGTCGGCTTCAAGATGCACTGGCGGCTAGCCCCTCGGCAAACGCAGGAACTGCGCGACTGGATGGAGCTTTTTCTCTTTCGTGGCGGATACGGAGGTATCGCACTCGTCGAAGATGAGACTGCTAATCTCTGCCTCGTCATGCAGCGCCAAGAACTGCGCAGAGTGGGCACATGGCAGGCGTTGCTTGCCGCAATAACGGATGAAAACCAGCGTTTGCGAACTCTTCTCCAGGACGCGGAAGGCTTGTGGCCCCGGCCTCTCGCCATCTCGCCGATACCCTACGGCTATCTCGCCACGCAGCCGTGCGGTTTGTGGCGGGTCGGCGATCAGGCGGTCGTCATCCCATCGTTCACCGGCAACGGTATGTCGATTGCCATGCACAGTGCACATCTCGCCACGCAGATGTACCTGGCCGGTGAAAACACCGATGCCTATTACCGCGCTCTGCGCGCGCAGCTGCGGAACAGCGTTGCACTCGCGACGCGGATTTCGCAGGCAATGGTGAACGCCATGGGCCGCAAGTTTGCAGTACCGGCTGTGTCGCTCATCCCTGGAGCAATGCGCTGGATTGCCGCATCCACGCGCATCCCGGCAGCAGCGCTACGCTTCGACGCAGCGGTCTGACAAAGCTCACGGCGGGGTCATGTCAAATCAAATTCATGCCGGATGCACAGCCGCCATCGAAAAAGCCTCGGCGCGCATACCCGCAACCAGGGCATGCGTCTCCTCGGCCGCCAGGCGAGGGTTGGCGTAAACCTGCGGCTCGCCGAAGTGAATACGTGCCGTAAAGCCCGCGGCTCCCAGCACCTTCCACAGATGCGAGAGAAACGGTGCATCGCCATACCAGCAGAGCTCGCGCTCCGCTACATTGCTCTCGAGCACATAGCGAATCGCCGCCGCGGTGACCGGCGCGCCGGTCTGCGTCGCCGGCTGAATGAGGCGCGCGTGGAAGCGCAGCACGCTGCTGCCATCTGTGCTTGTGCCTTCAGGAAAAAGCAGCACCGGCACGCGGAGCGTAAGGCGCTCGGCAATCTGCGCCGCGGCGGCGGTGGCGCTGGCATGGCTGGACCGGTCGAGAAAGATCGTGCCGCCCGCGCGGGCTGCTTTGCCAAAGTACGGCCATTGCTTCACTTCGACTTTCGAGACGAAGAAGCACGGCATCGCTGCCGAATAAAGGACGATATCGAGGTAGCTGAGATGATTCGAGACAACGAGGCCGCTTTCCGGAGGCTGGCCTTCGACCGAGTACCGGATGCCAAGGCTGGCCAGCACACTGCGCGCGGCACTCTGCAGCCACCGTGCACGGCGCTCCAGCGTAAGCGGGCCGCGCAGACGCGTGAACCAGAAGCGAAGAAAGCAGCCGGCGAGTGCGATTCCGAGCGCCACAGCGCGCCGGAATCGGCGCAGCCTCATTGCGTGAGCGGCGCCAGGAAGCGGTTGCGCGCAGATGCGGAGAGCAACTTGAGGTCGAGCAGTGTAAGAAAATCGATCGTGCGGAATTCGCGGTCCCAGGCCGGTGGAGCGGCTATCCGCGCGCCAATCGCGAGATAGGTCTTGAGGAGCTTGGGAACCTTCACTGGGGTTGGTCCGCCAGTGGCGGCATCTTGCGGCGATCGCTCTGCCGGAAGCGGTGATGGCTGTGCCTGCGCTTCCTGCTGCTCGTCGGGGCAGGCGTATTCTGCGGTCGGCACGGTCTCGAACTCAGGCGCAACCCGGTAGCCGTCAAGCTGGCGGTACATCCGCCAGCCCTCGGCAGGATCGCACGAGTTCAGCGACGAACAACCCAGCAGATAGCGAAGCCCCATGTCGTGAGCATACTGCGCAATACCTCTCCACAACAATGTGAGCACCTCCGGCGTGCGGTGCTCGCGGTCAATGGCGGCGCGGCCCAGTTCAAGAATGCCGGCGCGCAGCGGCTCATAGGGGGCCAAATCGAACTCCTGCCCGGAGTAGTAGCCAAGGTGACGCGCAGCCGTTGTGCCCGATTGCATCCGGTAGGTGCCCACCACGCGGCGGCTCGGCGTGTCTTCCACAATCAAATGCTCGCAGACAGGGTCGAAGCGGTCGGTATCCATGCCCGTTTCATACGAGCTTTCCAGGCCTTCGCCGAGCTCCACATTGAACACCCTGAACCGCAGCCGGCAGGCGGCTTCCCGGTCTTCGCGGTTACGCGCCAGACGCAGGCGGTAGTTGCCCACCTCGGCCCGGATATCCGGACCAACAGGTACCGTGAATGGGTGGGGCGCAACGGTGGGAAAAGCAATTTCCGTGACGGGCGTAGCGTGGGATGCGAGCTTGATCGGTACTTTGAATCGGATGCGTGGAATCACGGATGCAGTATGGCAACAAAGTTGTGAACAAGCCGTCAAATCGATGCGAAAACGGTGCAAATTTCGTGAAACCACGGTTACCAGCCGGGAACCAGCGAAGCTTTCCCTTGCCGCCCGGCTGAGTTTGCACTATAACGTTGGGCATGAAATCGATCCGCCGTTCCATCGCCGCCGCAGAGCTATTGCTGATCTTTCCCGCCGTGCTGTTTATGGCTGCGCTTTTTATGCGCAACGTGCAGCCGCTACAGTACGAACCGGCCCATACGGCCCAACGGATCGTTGACTGGTACGCCGCGCGCGCGCATCTCGGCCTCTGGATTTTTCTAATGGCGCTGCCCTTAATGGTTTTTGCGACCGGCTGCGTCACGTTGGTGCGCGACTGGAGCGCCGATCCGGAGTTGCGCCGCGCTACGCGGCAGATGGTTTTCGTAGTTCGCGCGCACCTGACGACGCTGTTTGTTGCTGCGGCGACGCTGACGGCCGGTGGCATTCTGGCCATCGTCGCACTGCACGTGCTCACCGACTGAATGCCGGCAATCTGAATCGGAAGCTATCGCGCCGGATCGTAGTTCAGATTCGGCCCTAACCAGCGCTCTACCTCTGCAATGGTCATCCCCTTACGCTGCGCATAGTCCTCCACCTGGTCCCGGTCAATCTTGCCGAGCGAGAAGTAGCGGGATTCAGGATGAGCAAAGTAGAGCCCGCTCACGCTCGAACCGGGCCACATGGCGAAGGACTCAGTGAGCTGTATCTCAGTCTTTTCCTCGACATCGAGCAGCCGCCACAGCGTGCCCTTTTCCGTGTGATCCGGGCACGCCGGATACCCCGCCGCCGGCCGGATGCCGCGATACTTCTCCTCAATGAGTTGCTCGTTGCTCAGTTTTTCGCAGCAGCCGTAGCCCCACTCCTGCCGCACTCGTTTGTGCAGGCATTCGGCAAAGGCTTCGGCCAGCCGATCGGCAACTGCCTCGGCCATGATGGCGTTATAGTCATCGTGCTTAGCGCGAAAACTTGCGCACAGTTCTTTGAGACCAATACCGCTCGTTACCGCGAAGCCGCCAATGTGGTCAGGTAGCCCGGTTTCCTTCGGCGCAATGAAGTCGGCCAGCGACCGACATGGGGTGTTCTCTCCCGCGTCCTGCTGCTGGCGCAGGAAGTGGAACCGATGAAGAACCGTACTCCGCGTGCTGTCGGTATAGAGCTCAGTATCGTCACCAACCGCATTCGCCGGAAAGAATCCATAAACGCCGCGCGCCGTAATCAGGTTCTTCTCGATCATTTGGTCGAGAAGTGCATTGGCCTCGGTGAAGATCTGCCGTGCCTGCGCGCCATATTGCTCGTGGTCCAGAATGCGCGGATACACGCCCTTCAGTTCCCAGGTGTGGAAGAACGGTGTCCAGTCGATGAACTCGCGCAGCGTGGCAAGCGGGAAATTGTCTAGCACGCGCACGCCTGTGAATGAGGGCGTGGGGATATCCTCTGCGCGCCACGTGATCGGCGTCCGCTTCGCACGCGCCGTTTCAAGCGAGACAAGCTTTTGGCGCGGCGCAGCGTGCATCTTGCGCAGCTTTTCGTACTCGGCCCGATGCTGCTCTATGAATGCCGGCTTGCCCTCTTCGCTCAAGAGTGCGGTGGTCACCGGCACAGCGCGGCTGGCATCCAGAACGTGCACCACAGGCTCGCTATAGCTCGGCGCAATTTTCACAGCCGTGTGGGCACGACTCGTGGTGGCTCCGCCGATAAGTAGCGGCAGCTTGAATCCCTGGCGCTCCATCTCGCGGGCCACATGTACCATCTCATCGAGCGACGGCGTAATCAGGCCGCTCAGGCCGATCACGTCCGCCTTCTCCGCCTTGGCGCGTTCGAGAATCTTATCGGCTGGCACCATCACGCCCATGTCGATGACTTCGTAGTTGTTGCAGGCCAGCACCACACCCACGATGTTCTTGCCGATGTCGTGCACATCGCCCTTGACGGTCGCTAGCACGATCTTGCCCTGCGTCCTCACCGCCTGCCCCGCCGCGGCCAGAGACGCCTTCTCCGCCTCCATGAACGGCGTCAGGTAGGCAACGGCCTTTTTCATCACGCGCGCCGACTTGACGACCTGCGGCAGGAACATCTTGCCGGCTCCAAACAGATCGCCCACAACGCCCATGCCATCCATCAGCGGCCCTTCGATCACCGCCAGCGGCCGGCCCAGCTTCACGCGCGCCTCTTCGGCATCACCCTCGATGTAGGTGTCGATGCCCTTCACCAGCGCGTGCGACAGCCGTTGTTCCACTGTGCCGGAGCGCCACTCCTCTTCTTTCTTCTCGCTCGCGTCGGCGCCGGCTCCTGCAGCTTTCAGCACCTCGCCGAACTCGACCAGTCGCTCCGTTGCATCGGGACGGCGGTTCAGCAACACATCCTCAACCAGCACTTTCAGCTCGGGCTCGATCTCTTCGTAGACCTCGAGCATGCCGGCGTTGACGATGCCCATGTCCATGCCGGCAGCAATCGCGTGATACAGAAACGCCGAGTGCATCGCCTCGCGCACCTTGTTGTTGCCGCGAAAGCTGAATGAGATATTCGAAACGCCGCCGCTCACCTTGGCATGCGGCAGGTTGGTCTTGATCCATCGCGTGGCGTCGATGAAGTCCACCGCGTAGTTGTTGTGCTCCTCCATGCCTGTCGCGACGGTGAGGATATTGGGATCGAAGATGATGTCCTCCGGCGGAAAGCCCACTTCGTCGACGAGAATTCTGTAGGCGCGTGCGCAGATGCGAATCCTGTCTTCGAAGGTCGCAGCCTGTCCCTGTTCGTCGAACGCCATCACTACCGCCGCCGCACCATACTTCAGCACCATGCGCGCGTGCTCGCGGAACTTCTCTTCGCCCTCCTTCAGCGAGATCGAGTTCACGATGCCTTTGCCCTGCAGGCACTTCAGCCCAGCCTCGATGACTTCCCACTTCGAGGAGTCCACCATGAAAGGCACTTTGGCCACTTCGGGCTCGCTGGCCAAGAGATGCAGGTAGCGCGACATCGCGGCCACGCCGTCGATCATGCCTTCGTCCATGCAGATGTCCAGCACGTTGGCGCCGTTTTCGACCTGCTGCCGCGCGACGCTGACGGCTTCCTCGTACTTCCCCTCCTTGATGAGCTTGGCAAACTTCGGCGAACCGGCCACGTTGGTCCGCTCCCCGATCATGATGAAGACGCCGGGTTGTTGAGTGAAAGGCTGCGATCCCGATAGATGAAGAGGCTTCGTCTCTGCAATCACGCTCATGCTCGGCTCTCGATCGGCTCGGCTCGGAATTCTTCCTGCAATTTACGCGGAGGCTGGCCCTCCAGCGCTTTGGCGATGGCGGCGATGTGTTCGGGCGTGTTGCCACAGCAGCCGCCTGCAATGTTGATCAATCCGCCGCGCGCGAAGTCGCCCAGATACCGCGCCATATCCTGCGGCCCCAGATCGAATCCTGTCTCAGAAAGCGGATTCGGCAGGCCCGCATTCGGGTAGCACGAGATTGCCACATCCGCCTTTTCCGACAATTCCTCCAGAAACGGATACATCAGGTCAGGGCCCAGCGAGCAGTTGAGCCCGATGGAGATCGGCTTCACGTGCTGCATCGCGTACCAGAAAGCCTCAATCGTCTGTGCGGAGATCATCGTCTCGCCGCCGCGGCCCACGGCCGCCGAAATCATCACCGGCAGCTTTTTGCCTTGCTCATCGAACACGTCCTGAATCGCCACGAGCGCGGCCTTGGCGTTCAACGAGTCGAAGATCGTCTCCACCAGAAGCAAGTCCGCACCGCCGGCGATCAGTGCGCGCACCTGCTCCGCGTAGGCGGTCTTCACCTGATCGAACGTCACCACGCGGAAGCCAGGGTCGTCGGCATCAGGCGAATTCGAAAGCGAGACGGTCAGCGGCCCGATCGATCCAGCTACAAACCGCGGCCTGCCGGTCGCATTCGCCACACGGTCAGCCCATTCCCGGCACTGCCGCGCTGACTGCTCGTTGATCTCCGCGGCAAGGTCCTTCAGAAAAGGAGTCTCGATGACCCTCTGATAAAACTCCGGATCCTTGCGCCCGCCGTGCTCGCGCGGATCGTCGACGAAGAACTCGCTCTGCGCGATGCTGGTCGCGCCGAATGTGTTGGTCTCGATGATGTCCGCGCCCGCCTCCAGAAAGCGTCGATGAATGTCGCCCACCATCTTCGGCTGCGTCAGCGAGAAGAGATCGCCGTTGTTCAGCAGATCTTTTTTCGAATCTTTGAAGCGTTCCCCGCGGATGTCGGCTTCCTTCATGCCGTAGGTCCGGATCGTCGTGCCCATCGCTCCGTCGATAATGGCGATTCGACTTTCGAGGATCTTTTGTAGAGGATGCTGGTCAACCGGCGTCATGGAACTTCCTCAGATCAATTTGTGGAGCCTGCAGGCCGCAATGAAAGATGCAGGGGAAACGGCCTTCTATCAAGAATATCGAACTTATTAGATGCGTTCGAACCATTACGCGGCGAATGCGGCCCTGAGGCGGCTGAAATGCGGAGGGTACGATCTCAATGGAGGCGCGTACGCCCGCGCCGTGCAGGGCTGAGGGCGCAGAAAGCCGCTATACACTGAAGACTGGATAAGGCAATGTTCAAGTTTTTTGGTGGAAAGAAAGAGACGGATGCGGAACCGGAGACCGGGCAGGCCGCGGACAGCGCACCCGAGCTGAGCGACGCTCCAGTGGAGGAGCGAAAGCTCGGTTTCTTCGAGCGGATGCGGCAGGCGGTCTCGCGGACGCGCGAGTCGTTCTCCGCCAAAATCGCGGACATCGCCGCGATGACGCGCATCGTGGACGAAAGTGCGCTCGAAGAGCTTGAAACTGCTCTGCTGACCAGCGACCTGGGCGTGCCCACCACCATGGCCGTGCTGGAAGCACTGCGCGACCGCGCGCGGCATCATGAAATCGAGGACGGGGCGGAGCTGCGCGCACTGCTCAAGGAACAATTGCAGGCGATTCTGGAAGCTCCGCAGCGGCCCATCCCTGCACCCGTTGCGCCGCCCAAGGTCACCTTCCTGGTGGGCGTCAACGGCACCGGCAAAACCACCAGCAGCGGCAAACTGGCCGCCTGGAGTCGCGCTCAGGGGCATTCGGTGCTGCTCTGCGCAGCGGACACCTTCCGCGCCGCCGCCATCGAACAGCTCGAAGTATGGGCAGCTCGCTCCGGCGTGGAAATGATCAAGACGCGGCAGGGCGGAGATCCGGCCGCGGTGCTCTACGACGCAGTCTCTGCCGCCAAGGCCCGCGGCATCCAGGAGCTTTACGTCGATACGGCAGGCCGGCTGCACACCAAGGCTGGTTTAATGGACGAACTCGAGAAGATGCGCCGGACCGCCGCGCGCCTGGTTCCCGGCGCTCCGCACGAAGTGCTGCTCGTGATGGACGCAACCACCGGCCAGAACGGCCTGCAGCAGGCACGGCTATTCACCGAGTCGG
>Ga0335072_10008251_pt1 | contig 15110 bp, 11 predicted proteins | sample Lox_Sample_21_FD_206725 | JGI IMG/M metagenome (GOLD analysis project Ga0335072, IMG submission 206725) | Soil microbial communities from Loxahatchee National Wildlife Refuge, Florida, United States - Lox_Sample_2.1 | ecosystem: Environmental > Terrestrial > Soil > Wetlands | place: USA... | reverse complement strand
GTCCGGAGGTCCTGGCGGCCGCGGCTAACGTTCGAGGCCACGTTACCGGCCTGTTCGAGCGGGCCAAGCAGGCCGGGGCCGTTCGCCGCGACCTGGGGGGCGATGAGCTGATGGCGCTGCTCGGCGGCCTGCTGTTCGCCATGAGGCCGGGTTCCGGCGCTAACCAGGCACTTGTGCTCTCGGTCTTCCGGGACGGCTTGCGGCCCCGTTTACCGGCTAGCAGGAATGAACAAAAGCGCGCCACATCCTAGGCTCAGAGGCTCACGGCCTAGGGAAGGAATTCTTTTCTTGCTCAAGTCAACATCGGCCTCATTGATCCTGCTCGGCGCGCTTTCCGTCATCGTCGGGATCACCGCTATCGCCTGGCCGGGCGTCACGATTCTCGCGCTGGTCGTCTTGTACGCGGTCTACGCGTTCATGGCGGCCGGACTGCAGGTCGCCAGGGCCTTCAGCAGCCGGGCCGCCGGGCCGGTCCTCGGGCACCTGCTGCTCGGGCTGGTCGGCCTGGCGGCCGGCCTGATTGCCCTGGTCTGGCCAGCGCCGACCGCGTTCGTGCTCGTCATTGTCGTGGCGGCCTGGGCGCTGGTGAGCGGCCTGGCCGAGATCTCCGCCGCGTTCCGCATCGGGGAGACGGCCCACATGCGGGCGATGTTCGTCGTGGCCGGGCTGGTGTCGGTCGCGTTTGGCATCGTGCTCTTCTCGCGCCCCGGCCTGGGCGCCGTCAGCCTGGCGCTGCTCTTCGGCCTGTACAGCATGATCTACGGGTTCTCGCAGATCAACGCGGGCGTGCACCTGGGGCAGGCGGGCCATTCCGGCCAGTAGCGGTGGCCGCTGAAGGGGTGGCGGCCGAAGCCGCCGCCACCGAAGAGCGGCGGCCGGAAGGCAGATGGCTTCCGGCCGCCGCCGGGGACGGGTCGGCTAGCTGAAGGTGGGCTTGAGGTCACCGGTGAGCGGGACGTTGGGCAGCAGGGTGTTGTCCACGACATAGGAGGTCAGCTGGTACTTGCCGCCTGTCTGCCACTGGACGCCCACCGGGGGCGTGATGACGACGCCCGGTGCGGGAGCCTTTGGGTTGGTGAAGTTCATCGGCCCGGCGACCGCCTCGGGAATGTTGACCTTGTGCAGGGCGGCCGCGACCTCGCCGTGGTCATGCGGGTTATCCACGGCGGTGAAGGCCGCGTAGGCGATCTCGAAGAGCGTGTAGTTGCTGATGTTGGCGTTCGGCTGGCCGAGGCCGTCGGTGGTGAACAGGGCGCCGAGCTGTGAGCAGGTCTGCCCGGTGAACGAGGAGTGCCAGGGCAGTTCGGGCACCCACCAGCTGTCGGTGGCGACGTTGTTGACGATGCCGCCCATGGAGTAGGCGTCCGACGGGAACAGCAGTACCTTCGCCACCGTCGCCAGCTTGGGCCGGAAGCCCTGCTGGACGGCCTGCTTCCACATGACCGCGAAGTCGGGCGGCAAGGGCACGTTAGTGAAGAAGTCGGCCTTCGCCGACTTGAACTGGGAGATCATCGAGGAGTAGTTGGTCAGGCCGTCGGTGTAGGCGGCCGACAGCTCGATGGTGTACCCGGCGGCCTTGGCGATCGGCGGGAACACCGCGCGGAACGCGTTGCCGTCGGGGTCATTGGGGAACGCGGCCGCCACGAGGTGGTTGTTGCCGTACTTGGCGCCGATCCGGTTCCACATCGGGATGAACGCCTCCACGAGGTGCTCGGCGCCCAGGAAGTACATGACGGTGTACTTGGGGGTCAGCGTCGGCTTCTGGGGGTTGCCGCCCAGGTTGGCGTACCAGGACTCCCACGGGATGTTCGCGCAGACCAGCGGGGTGCCGAGCGTCTCGGCCTGGCTGGCGACGGCGTTCACGGTCTCGGGGGTGGAGGAGGCGAACAGCATGTCGACGTTGTCGGCCTGGATGGCCTGCTTGGCCAGGTTGCCCGCCGTCACGACGCTGGACTGGCTGTCGTAGGACTTGATGGTGACCGAGTAGGTCTTGCCGCCGATCTTGAAGCCACTCTTGTAGGGCGTGGTCTGCTTGATCTGCTCGATCACCCAGTTGTCGGGGTAGCCGAAGCCGGACAGGGAGCCAGTCACTGGGTGGATCCAGCCGATGGTGATCTCGCCGCCGCTGCTTGAGCCGCCACTCGAGCCGCCCGAACCGCCTGAGCTGCCGGTCGAGCCCTTGAGGCTGGAGCTGCAGGCGTCCAGGAGCGCGCCGCCGCCGAGGGCGGCCGCGCCGACGCCGGCCGCGCGGAACAGGGTGCGCCGGGGGATTCCAGGCGCTGACGGTGTATGTGCTTGCCGGGAAGATTCCTGCGGGGAAACAGGATCGCTCATCGCCTTGCCCCACCTTTCACAATGATCACTTTGGAAGGCCCGGAGGCCTGTGACAAGCCTCTTGGAATCGCCGAAAGTGTCAATACGATGTTCTAATATTCAGAACGGCGGGGTCGCTGATTCTGAATAATTTCGAGCGATTTCAATTTGGGAACGGACCACCTGCTCAAGGCGGGCCGATTCCTCGAAACAGGTCAGGAGCTCCTTCGTCAGGCGCTCGACGCGGTCGCCCGCGGGCTCGTCATCGGCACTGGCCGGCGCGGGGGCGCCCACGTAGCGACCGGGCGTGAGGACGTGCTCATGGTGGCGGATCTCCGCCAGCGGCACCGACTTGCAGAAGCCGGGGACGTCAGCGAAGGCTGCACCGGTGGCCCGGGCCTGCCGCCAGCCTCGGTAGGCTCCGGCAATCGTGGCGATGTCCGCGTCGGCCAGGAAGCGCTCGGTCCGGTCGGCCATCGTGCCCAGGTGCCGGGCGTCAATGAGCAGGATCTCGCCGGGATCGCCTGCCTCAAGCAGCCACAGGCAGGCCGGGATCGGCGTGGTGCGAAACAGCTGGGCCGGCAGGGCCACCACGCAGGAGACCATCCCGGCCTCCACCAGGGCGGCACGGATCTCGCCCTCACCGGACTGGCGAGAGGACAGCGAGCCGTTGGCGAGCACGACCGCGGCCCGGCCGCCGGGGGCGAGCTTGCCCGCGATGAGCTGTAGCCAGGCGAAGTTCGCGTTGCCCGCAGGCGGGACGCCGTACGGCCAGGCCCCGGCCACCTCACGGGCCCAGGACGACATGTTGAACGGCGGGTTGGCCAGGATGAAGTCGGCCCTGACATCGGGGTGCTGGTCGGCGGCGAAGGTGTCGGCCGGGCGCTCCCCCAGGTCGCCGGGAACCTGGTGGATGGCCAGGTTCATCCGGGCCAGCCGCCAGGTCCGCTGGTTGGACTCCTGGCCGAAGACGCGGATGGCGCCGGGCTGGCCGTGATGGGCGAGCACGAACTTTTCGGCCTGGACGAACATGCCGCCCGACCCGCAGCACGGGTCATAGACCCGGCCGCTGAACGGCTCAAGCATCTCGACCAGCAGCGTCACCACGCTGGCCGGGGTGTAGAACTCCCCGGCGCGCTTGCCCTCGGCCCGGGCGAACTGGCCAAGGAAGTACTCGTAGACCTCGCCGAGCAGGTCACGGGGGTCGCCAGAGGCCGGAAGCTCGGCGATGAGGGCGATAAGGCCGGCCAGCCGCGCGGAGTCCAGGCCGCCGCCGGGCAGTGGCGGCACCACGCCAGCCAGTTGCGGCCGGGCCGCCGCGAGCTCATCCATCGCGGCGGCGACGAGGACACCGGCCTGATCAGGGGCGCTGGCGACCTCGCTGGCCAGGGTCGCGTAGCTGGCGTCACCGCCCATGCACCGCAGGAAGACCAGGCTGAGGACGTAGTCCTTGTACTGGGCGGCGTCCATCGACCCGCGCAGCCGGTCAGCCGCCTTCCACAAGGTGGCGTGCAAGGCCGCGTGCATGCCGCCAGCGTATAGCGCCGACCGGATCAGCCGCGCGACTGGCCGTCAAGCACGTCGATGAGCGCGCTCACGTCCTCCAGGGCGCGCAGCGTGTCGTTCAGGTGGGTGCAGGTCCCGACGCCAGTGAAGTCCTCGCGAACCCGGCGGCGCAGCCCGTCCACGCTGACCCCAGCCAGCCGGCCCGCGCTGGCCAGGGCACCAGGGCATTCCGGCCAGGGCAGCGAGCCGAAATCCGCCTGGCATTGGCAGAACGTCCTGGTCGCCATGTCCACCGTCGCCCGCACCGTGTACTCGTGGACGACTCGTTCCACTCGGTCGGCGGCCACGTGACTGTCGCGGAAGAAAGCCTCGACGTGAGCTAGCCCGGCGCCGGGCCAGACGTCGAGCCGGCGACGGCGGCGCATGGCATGCGCCGGCAGCGGCCCGTGCGCGTGCCAGCCGAGCGGGTCGCCCGCGCCTTCCAAGCCGCCCGGTGCGACGGTGCCCTCGAAGTAAGGCAAGCGGCCCTCGTTCAGGCCGGAGACCATGACTCCGCCGTCGACCCAGCCGGAGCACATGTCCACGACCTGCAAGGCCATCGCCGGGGAACGGCCCGGCGGCGGCACTGGCCCGCCGGAGGTGACGGTGGCCGCGAGGGTGGCGTAGCCGCTGACGAGCAGGGCCGTCGGCAGGTCGTCGAGGACCTGGTACAGCAGGGTGCCAGCCTCGCGCTCCCCGGGAAGGGCCGCCTCGACCGCGCGGCGAAAGCCGGCCGACGCCCGCTTGCCGGTGAGCTGCCGCACCCGGTCGTCGACCGGGTCAGTGCCGATCGAGGTGAGGATGTGGCCGGGGAACTGCGAGGTCGCCTCGAGGCGGACCGCGGCCAGGACGCTGGCCTCACCGGTCCGGCTCGTGTACAGGTCACGACCCAGGGCGATGGCGGTAACCGGCCCATCGGTGCCGTGCTCGCGCAGTGAGTCATGGGTCGTCGTACGGCGAACCGAGTGCGGCCTGCGGGCCGGCGTGCCCGCCGCGGGGCCAGTGGGACCAGGAACCGCGTACCGGATGCTCTCCACGACTGATCACGGTAGTGACCCGCGGCTTATTTTGCAATGATCATTTTCATATGCTTGGTGAGCCGTAGACTCGGGGGCGTGACGATCGACGGGCAGGAGGCTGGGCCGGGCACACGCCAGCGAGGACGCCCCCGGCTGCTCGACCCGGTGACCGAGCGCAAGCTGATCCTCGACGCGACCATCACGGTGCTCGGCCGGACCAGCTTCGACCGGGCCACCCTGGATGAGATCCTCGCCGAGGCCGGCGTCGGCACCCGCGCGTTCTACCGGAACTTCGCCTCGAAGTCGGAGGTGCTTGACGCGCTGCGGGAGGAAGAGGAACGCCGGCTCGCCGCCCGCCTTGACGATGTCGCCGCGGCCGCGGGCCCGCCACGGGCGGCCCTTGAGGCCTGCGTTGATGACCTGCTGGCCATCGCCTACGACCCGCGCCGGGCCGCGCGGGCCACGATGCTCGGTCACCAGGGCATGGTCGACGTGGCCGTCTCGCGGGCGGCCCGTCGCGCCCGGCTGCGGACGCTCACGCCGCCCCTGGTACGCGTCCTGGCGGCCGGCCAGGCCAGCGGCGACTTCCCGCTCACCGAGCCCGAGCGCGACGCCCGGACCATCTGGAACCTCATCTTCTCGGTGATCGAGGACGCCCGCTGCGGCGAGGAGATGCCTCCGCTCGAGCACGTGCGCGGGCACGTGCTGCGGTTCACCCTCGGCGCCCTGGGCGTGCCGGGAGGCCTCGGGTAGTGGCGTTCTACCGGTTGCCGGGAGTGGTGACCTTCGCGACCGCGTAGGGGCAGTTCGGGGTCTCGCACAGCGTGACGACGCCCTTGGGCCCCTTCTTGACGCCGGCCTCGGGGTGGCCTTCCTCCCAGGCGGCGTGCTCCACGGTCTGGACCCGCAGGCTGCGCCGGCCGCACAGCGGGCAGGTGCCGGGGATCGCGTCACCCCAGTGGGACCAGGGGTTCGCGGCGAAGAAGGCCCCGGCCACCAGCAGCGCCGCGACGGCGAACGCGATCAGCCCCAGGACAAGCAGGCTGGTGGTCACGGAGCCGAGCGGCAGCAGCGGGATGGACTTGATGAGCGGGCGCAGCCAGAACACGAGGAACCAGCCGATGACCGCGAAGATCGCCGCCACGGCAAGCGTGGCAAGCAGGTTGTGGCCCCGCTTTTGGGCCTTGCGCTGGCTGATCGCTTCGTCGATCAGCACGTCCTCGTCGGTTGCGGGCATGTGCCCAGTATCGGTCACACCGCCAGCCCGCGACAACGAGGACGGGCCAGTTCAGTAAGCGCGAGGAAAATCACTTCCTCGCCGCGCGTGACCGTGCTTACCGTGAAAGCATGCACGTTCTTACGGTCAACGTCGGCCGGCCCCGGCCTAACCCATGGAAGCCAGTGGACCAGACCGGCATTGACAAGCAGCCGGTCGAGGGACCGGTCCGGGTGCGGCGGGCGGCCTCCAAGGGCACTGGTGACGTGGGGCTGGCCGGCGACCGGGTGTTCGACATCAAGAATCACGGCGGTACCGACCAGGCCGTCTACGCCTATGCCCGCGAGGACCTCGACTACTGGGCGGCCGAGATCGGCCTCGACCTGGGCAACGGTGCCTTCGGCGAGAACCTGACCACCGCGGGGATCGACGTGAACGGTGCGCTGATCGGCGAGCGCTGGCGCATCGGCCCTGAGGTGATCCTCGAGGTGTCGTGCCCGCGAATCCCGTGCGGCACCTTCCAGGGCTGGCTCGGCCAGCAGGGCTGGATCAAGCGCTTCACCGCCGCCGCCCGGCCCGGCGCCTACCTGCGGGTCATCGCGCCGGGTGAGATCCGCGGGGGTGACCCCGTCACGATCGAGCACCGGCCCGGCCACGACGTCTCCATCGCCCTGACCTTCCGGGCGCTGACCACCGAGCCGGATCTCCTACCCCGCCTGGAGCCCGCCGACGCCCTCCCGCAGGAGACTAAGACCCAGGTGCGGGCGCGCACACTGCGCGCCCGGCTGCCGGGGGCAGCGTGAGGTTGCCCCGCTGCTGCGGCCCGTCAGGCTTCGACGAGGCGGCGGGCGGGACGGGTCGTTCTCGCGCCTTCCGCCGTACTTAGGCCGCCGGCATGGGGACAGGCTCCAACGCCCAGGTCCGCCCGTTCCACCATTGGCTCATCGCCACCGTCGCGCTGGGTATCGCCTGGCCAACCGCCATGCAGCCGTCCGCGGCGCAGGAGACGCCGCTGAACGAGGAGGTCTGCGCCCCGGCCGGATCGCGCGGCGTTCGCTGCCCCCACGAGCCGTTATCCAGCACGTTCGCCGCAGGCTGTGTCCGGCCGGCGGAGGCGACGCTGCCGACGCCCAGGCAGGCGGCGGAGGCAAGGCACGCCAGGCCGACCAGGGTGGCACCCGGGCCGGATGAGGGGCCGTCGGCCAGCACGTGCCAGGTCCTGCCGTCCCATGTCTCAGTGATCGCGGACAGGCTCGCTCTCAGCACGGCGTACCCGATCGCGGTGCACGCGGCGGGCGCGATGCACGAGAGCGCGACGAGCACGGTGCTCGTGGCCCCGACCGGCGCGGCGACCGGCCGGGCGGACCAGGTCCTGCCATCCCAGGACACCGCGAAGGAGGTGGCGGCGCTGGCCGTGGCGAGCGTGGCGCCGACCGCTGTGCAGGACGCTGGCGCAGTGCAGGACACGCTGCTGAGGTAGGAGGCCTGCGCCCCGGTCGGGCTGGGCGGGCCGTCCTGGAGCGTCCAGGCCCGGCCGTCCCACCGCTCGGACAGCGGCACCGCCCCGGGCGTGGTGGACGAGAGAGTCCCGTCCGCGCGACGGGTGAACGCGCCGACGGTGACGCAATCGGCCGCCGAGACGCAGGACACCTGGTTCAGGACCGTGCTCGTCGCGCCGCGTGGCACCGAAACGGTGCGCACGGTCCACCGGCTTCCGTCCCAGGACTCAGAGAAGGCGGTTTTCACCTCGCCCACCGAGTAGGCACCGACCGCGACGCAGGCCGTCGTGGTCGGGCACGAGACGCCGGTGAGGACGGCCTGCGGCACGCTCATCGACTCTGCCGCGTTCGGTGGCAGCGGCGGAGTCTCGGCCCGCCAGCGCGTCCCGTCCCACAGCTCCGCCAGGGGCCGCACCGCCTCGGGGGCAGGGGTCGCCCCCCTCGACGTCTTCCCGTAGGAACCGACCGCCATGCAGGCCTCAGCGGTGCAGGAGACGGCCGAGAGCGCACCGGAGACTCCGCCGATCTCCGGCGCGGCCGGGGACGCCGCGGACGTGGCCGGGGCGACCGGGTCCATGGCGCGCGTCGCGGACCTAGCCGTCGCGGGCGACGATGTGCCGCCGGCGCTGCAGCCGCACGCGAGGATGGCGGCGGTGAGGGCGGTGAGGGCGGCGAGGGGGGCCCTCAGCGCCCAGCGGTGGGTCGACTTGACGCTCATAGGTGTTATCCCGGCGTGTTCTGCCACATCACCACGGAACTGTCGGCCCGCACCCAGAGGTAGTCCGCCAGCCCGTCGCCGTTCATGTCGGCGAACTCGACCTGGTTGCCTGGAGTCCCCGTGACCCAGCCTGACCCCTGGACCCCCGGGGCGATCAGCCCCATGGACTCCCAGTTGTAGTTCGCCGACGGCCCAGGGTTGTACCAGGCCAGCACCGAGCTGTCGGGGCGGATGAACAGGTAGTCGGCCCGGCCGCTGCCGGTGATGTCGGCGAACCGGATGTACTGGCCGGGCGAGTCCGTCCACCCAGACGCCTGGACGCCCGGAGCGATCTCGCCGACCGAGGTCCAGCTGGGGTAGGCGTCCTGCGCCATCAGCACCGAGCTGTCGGGACGTACCCAGAGGTAGTCGTCCAGGCCGTCGCCGGTCATGTCGGCGAACTGGATCTCCCCGGAGCCGTCGTAGCCTTCCGTCCCGGCGGGCACGACGGTCCCAAGGGGAACAGCGGTGTCCTCAACCAGCGCCCACGCCTCTACGGCCCCGCTGGGCTCTATGTACAGGATGTCCGGCTGGGCCTGGCCCGCCGCCGTGATGTTCGCGACCTGAATGTTGCCCACGCTCCCGTTGCCTGGGCCCGCGTAGCCCGGGGGGCCGCCGAAGATGTTGTTGTCGGGAACCCAGCTGTAGCCGCCGCCCGCGGCGGGCCCGCCGTTGATCCAGGCGTTGACCGATCCGTCCAGGGGCGAGATGTCGATGTAGTCGGCACTCGCCTTGCTGCCCGGTTCGAGGTCCGCGAAGTGGATTTGGCTGTCCAGGCCCGCGCCGGTGATGTTCTGCCACATCATCACGGAGCTGTCAGGACGCACCCAGACATAGTCGTCGCGGCCGGTGCCGGGCAGGCCCGAGCCAGTGCCGGACAGGTCGGCGAAGTCGATGTCGCCGTCGTTGGGGCCGGTGTACCCCGATCCCTGGATACCCGGCGCGACCAGCCCCTCCGGGGTCCATGCGTTGGTGGTGGTGTTGAGCACGTAGGCCGTCACCGAGCTGTCTGGCGCCACGACGAGCATGTCCTCCTGGCGCCCGCCGAAGGCGTAACCGAACTTGATCTCGCTGCCGGGGACGCCAACGCTGGGGATGGTGCCCTCGTCGGTCCAGGAGAAGCCGCCGAACTCGCCGCTTGCGCCCTTCCACCAGTGGATGGAGCCGTCGGGCTGGACCCAGAGATAGTCCGGCTTTCCGTCGCCGTCGAGGTCGGCGAACTGGATGCTGCCTGAGCCGTTGTAACCACTCGGCGCGTCGGCGTTGACCTCGCTGGACCACACGGGGTCGCCATCGGAGCCGATCCCCGAGTTGAGCCAGACCGACAGGCTGCCGTCGGTGTGGACCCATACGTAGTCGGCTCTCCCGTCGCCGGCCAGGTCGACGAACTGGATCTGGCCGTCCTGCGGGCCGGCGTACCCAGCGCCCTGGATGCCCGGCGCGACGACCCCGACGGATGTCCACGTGTAGCCCCCGCCGGGAGCCGGGCCATCGTTGCGCCAGCCGAGCACCGAGCTGTCGGGCTGGATGAACAGGTAGTCCTCGCGCGAACTGTAGCCGAGCGACGCGAACCTGATCTCCTGGCCCAGGGCGTCGGTCCAGCCGGAGGCCTGTACGCCCGGTGCGACCTCGCCCTGCGCGCTCCACAGCGGCGGGGCGTACCCCTGCACCCCCGGAGCGATCAGGCCCTCGGCCTGCCAGGTCGGCGCGGGCGGGCCGGACGTCGGCGGCGCGGCGCACCCGGACCCGCTCGGTGTGTTCGGGGTCTGCACCCAGCCGTCGGCTTCCGCGTCGTCGATAGCGGCGTTCCAGGCCGTGGCCATCAGCTGGTACCCGGTGTCGTTCGGGTGCAGCCCGTCGGCTAGGTCGCTGGTCGTCACCGCGCTCATGTCGGCCCACCCGACGTGCCAGCCCGCGCCCTGCTGCTGGCTGATCCAGGCGCTTACCTGCTGGTTGAACGAGGTCATGTTGGCCGCGGTCTGCGCGACCGGGGTGGGGATCAGCCCGCCGACCACCACGACGACCCCGGGGTCGTCGTTGCGGATCGAGGTGACCAGGCTTTCGAGCGCATTGGCCGCGTGCGTCGGGTCACCGCCGTCCACGATGACGCTGGGCGTGTTGACGTTGACGTCGTTGGTGCCGGCGTCAAGCAGCACGACGTTCGGCTCATAGCCGGTGATGGTGCAGTTCTCTATCGACTGCAGCCCCTCGATCGTCCAGCCTGAGTGGCCCTCGTTGTCCGGCTGCGCGCAGTCCCCGGCCACCTGGCTGCCCACCATCTCCGTGTCCGTCCCCAGCGACGCCAGGTCACTCAGCAGGTCGCATCGGTACCCGCCGCCGGTTGAGCTGTCGATCCCGTAGGTGATGGAGTCCCCGAACGGAAGGATCTTCAGGCCGCTCGGCACGGAGAATCCTGGCAAGGTCCACAGCTCGCCTGAATAAGGGATGTCGGGGCAGTTGGCGACGACCATGATGTCGAAGTACGACAGCCCCCCTTTCGATGTCGTTAGGCACAGCCCGTCGGCCGCGTTCTTCAGTATCGGGCCGCGGTACGTGCTCTGCACGTTCCAGACCTGCCACGTCGTGCCGTCGCACCGTTGTAGCGTGACGGTGTACGCGGCCGTCTTGCCATCGGGGCCAGTGACGGCCGGGCCAGCGGGGTCCATGCACAAGGCGTTGGTGCCGTTGGCCATGAGGGTGCCGTTCGATCCCAGCGCCCACATGTCTGGCAGGTTGGTCCGGTCGCAGTAGGCGCCGAAGCCCACGTATATTTCCGAGTCCACGGGGTCGGGCAAGGTGGTCTGGGGCACCTGGCAAGCTTGAAGGTTGTTTAGGCTGAGCACGCTGAACATGGCGCCGAAGCCCTTCACCGCAGCCTGCCCGCCCGGCGGCACCCACAGCTGGTTAAGCGCGCCGGAGCACGGGAAGGTGATCAGCTGGGTACCAGGGGTGGTGTTGCTGTACGGGTCGTCGAGGCAGTTCCCGGTGGCCCCGTTCACGATCTCGCCCGCGCTGTTCTCGTACCACAGCTGGGTGTAGCCGCCGTCGCACACCTGGAGGTTGACGGCGGCGATGTCGGACGGGTTGGTGTCCCCGTCATCGTCCATGCACAGGCCCCAGACCTCAATCTGCCCGTTCGGCCAGAACGTGAAGACCTGGGCCTGATTTCCGTTGCAGGTGTTGATCGCAACGGGGTGGCCTGGCAGAGCCGGGGGCGCGGCGGGCTCGTTGTTCCCGTTGGACCCGTAGGCGTCCAGGCAGTCGCCGGAACCCGCGGTCACTAGCGCCCCCGTCGGCGCGTTACCCACGTAGCCCGAGGCGGCCGGGGTCCATAGGCCGAACAACCTCGCGGCCCCAATGGGGCTGCCTATCGCCTGGAGTTGCGCAAGAGTGAAGCTTTCGAGAAGCTCGAGAAGCTGACCTTGCTGAGCGGGGGTCAGGTAGGGAAAGAAGACGTTGACGAGGGATCTGGTGGAGCCGATCCACAATTGCAGCCCGACCCACGCATACTGGAGCACCTTAACGAGCGCTCCGGCATAGGGGAAGCCATAACCAGCGGAGAGCCCGCCCAAGGCCAGGCCGACTAGGGATGCATACGGGAACTTGGAGCTGGGGGCGTTGCCGCTGGTAGCAAAGTAGTTAGTTATGGTCGCGACTGCCGCCCAGGCTCCGGTGAGCGCGCTGTTGCACACGAGCTTAGTCCACTGGCGAGCATTGCCGTAATCCGGCCGCCAGAGCGAGTCATTGTTTGGTATTCCAAACAAGAAGGCCCCACATACCATGAACGTGCCCGCAGCGGCCAAGCCGCCAGCCAGTTCGGCAGCGATGCCAGCGATGGCCGGATTGACATCGCCTCCCGAAGTGGTGCCCGCGCCCGGCGGCGCGGGGACGCTGAGGGTCAGGATGCTCCCGGTCCCGCCGTCGGAGGCAACGCTAATCGACGCGCCGGAAAAGTCGGCGGCCTGAGGCTGAGGTGGCAGCCAGTCACTCGGCGGGCTCTGACCATTCCACACGCTCCAGGTGGATGCGAGCAGGCTGCCAAGCGGCGAGTTGTCGGGCAGGCCAAGGCTTTCCGGCCACCAGTAGTCGACGGCGGCGGTCGTCTCGGCCGGATCGTAACTGGTGAAATCGAAGCTGGCCACGATAGGCCCGGTGGAGTCCGTGGCGGCCGTGGTCACCACGGGGGCCTCCCTGGGCGAGGCCGAGTTGACGAGTGCGCTCAGGCCGGGGACGGAAGCCGTGCCGCGAGCCAGAGCGACGGAGGCGGCGCGCGCGGGCACCACAGCCAGCCCCGCGGTCAGCAGCACCGCAGCCGCACAAGCCGCGGCCACCCGGAAGCACAGACGCGCCGAACGATGAGGTCTTATCTTCATCAGGCCCTCCACACTCGTCTTAACTTCCGCGCCTGAGTGCTCATTTGAGCGCCATTTCATCAGTTTGAGCGGATCGAGTGGCGACCTGAGCATCGCCCGGCATTACAACCTTGTCAAGACCCGTTTTCCGCCCCTAACGATCTTCAAAGGTCGGGGTTACGGGGAAAGCGCTGGCGTCGAAGGGAGGCCGACGGGGCTGAGTGCCAGCTCAGCCTGGCTCGACTGGGTTGCGCCCGCCGACGCCAGAGCCGGTCAGGCTTCCACCTGGGTGGCGCGGTCGTCCCACTGGGCGGCCGGGCCGCTGACTTCCAGCTCGGTTCTCGCCGAGTTCTGAAACTCCCGGGCGGCCTGGCCGAGCAGCACGTTCAGCTCGGCCCAGGTTTGCCCGGAAGGTGCCGACTTGCGGTCATGAATGAGCGTCCGCGCCCTTCCAAGCGCCCGCAGGACGCTGCGGCACCCTTCATAGGTGGCCTCACTCTCAACAACCAGGAACACAAGGGCCGAAGCGTCATTCGCGGCCTGCAAGAGAGAATCCAATTCTTCGAGCGACGGCTGATGGCCATGCGGCTGGTAATGAGATTCCACCGCATTACGGAATGACCGGGTCCGGGTCAGGAAGTCCGCGTAGGCCTCGAACCGGCGGTCGGCACTGCGATGGCGCCGCACCCGCACATCATCTTCCTGCCGCTGCCGCCGGGCTTCCCGCGCTTGCTGCCAGCCCAGCAGGAAGCTGATGCCTCCCCCGAGCATTGCCCCGATCAACGTCGTCGCCGCACCCACCCACAGGCCAGTAGACATAGGGCGAGAGTACGGCAGCATCCGGCATTTCGCCCGGCCGGGAGGCAGGACCGTCGGGGGTCCTGGCCTCCCGGGGGCTGGCCTCAGGCCTTGACGAAGGTGACGGCGATGGGGACGCCGTCGATCGTGGCGGTTCCTGAGCCGGCCGAGACGGTGGTGAGGACCGTGTTGGTGGCCGGGCTGAAGACGGTGATCGTGCCGGGGAAGATGTTGCCTACCCAGCCTTGCGTGCCGTCCGGGGTTATCGCGACCAGGCCCGGCACCCCGCCGACAGGGATGCTCGCGGTCACCTTGAGGGTGGCCGCGTCGAGCACGAGGAGCGAGTTGGCGCTCATGTCGGTGACGTAGACGGTGGTGCCGCTGGGCGTGACCGCGACCGAGTAGGGCTGCTCGCCCACGGGCAGCACGGTGGTCACCCGGGTCCTGGCCGTGTCGATCACCCACAGCGTGCCCGCCACCGGGTTGGTGACGTACAGCGTGCCGCCGTCGGGGCTGAGCGCGAGGTCCTGCGGGCCGTCCGGGGCGGGGATGCGGTGCACCGGCCGGCGGGAGGCGGTGGAGACGACGTCGATGCTGGCCGCGGTGGTGATGTAGGCCAGGGCGCCGTCCGGGGAGAAGATGACCCGGCGCGGATTGGTGCCGACGGTGAGGTAGGCCGTGACGGCGAGCGTCGCCGTGCTGATCACGGCGATCTTGTCGGACCCGCCGGGGCCGGTGTTCCCGCCGGTGACCGTCGCCCAGACGGCGGTGCCGTCCGGGGTGGCCGCGACATCCTGCGGGAACGGGCCGACGGTGACCTGCGTTTCCGCTCCGGTGCCGAGGTTGATCGCGACCACGCTGTACTTGCCGGTCTGCGCCACGAACACCTGCGAGCCATCCGGGGTCGCGGTGATGCCCTGCGGTGAGTCGATGGAGAACTCGGCGAAGATCTGGCCGGTGGCCGTGCTGACCGCGACGACCAGGCCGGCGGCGGCGGCCACGAAGGCGTTATAGCCGGGCATGCTGCGTCTCCTCAGCTCTCACGGGGGATGGTGCGGGGAGGGATGGTGCCGCGAGAAATGGCGCCGGGAGGAATGGCGCGGGGACGGGGCCGCGGGCCGACGTGCTGCTGCGGCGGGCTCTGGCTGGCGCCGGGGAAGCCGGGCAGCGGCAGGGTCGTCACGTTGGTGACCGCCTCGCTGAGCGGCGCCTTGGTGTCCGGCAGCCGCCTGGTGGCCGGGGGGAACTCGGGGAAGCCGAACGCCGAGGTCAGGTCGCCGAAGGTCTGGCGCCGCCAGGCCGTGATGTTGGGGATCGTCACGCCGGTGAGCACTTCAAGGAAGCGGAGCACCGAGGTGTGGTCGAACTTCTCGCTCGCGACCCAGCCGCCCTGGGTCCACGGTGAGATGATGAGGCACGGCACCCGGAAGCCGCCGCCGATCGGCCAGTTCGGTGAGCCGGGCACCTGGATGAACTCACCCGGGGTGCCGGCCGGCGGCACCGGCGGCGGGACGTGGTCGAACTGCCCGTCGTTCTCGTCGTAGTTGATGATGAAGACGGTCTTGGCCCACACGTCGGGGTTGGCGGCGATCGCGTCGATCTTGCTGGCGA